>Ga0136846_1207515_pt1 | contig 15028 bp, 17 predicted proteins | sample HopSoiMetagenom2_FD_96841 | JGI IMG/M metagenome (GOLD analysis project Ga0136846, IMG submission 96841) | Grasslands soil microbial communities from Hopland, California, USA - 2 Assembly 2016 (version 4) | ecosystem: Environmental > Terrestrial > Soil > Grasslands | place: USA: Hopland...
ATCAAACACAGCCGATCCCAAGCGAATGCCGCGAAAAACCAAGCGCAAGCTTAACGCGTAGTTTTTATTTGGATTTTAATAAAGTTTTCACCAACCATTAACCCTGCCCGCCTTACTCTCCAGGAAAGCAGGATCAGGGCGACCGTGTATACGACCGTTTCGACAGCCACTACCGATTGCGCGCAAGAGTCAAGCGCGCTGCGGCTTGGCCGAGGAGAGACGCCTCGTCGCATGTGTTTGATGATCCGGCTCCCGTTCTTTTTGTTTCGCGTATCAGTATGGGTGTTGGCGTGCGTGACCGGTTTCGAGATCTGGAAGAGCCTGCGACAGTTCGCAAGAAGGATGTGGTCCTGATGGCGACGGTCACCAGTTTCGAGGGCATGAACCACCCGTCCAAATCCGAGCTTCGCCAGTTCGCCGAACTCTTCACTCCCCTCTTCCAGGCTTCGACCGACGAGGCGAAACGCCAGGCGGTCGCCGCGCTTTCGCAATGCCCGACCGTGCCGGCGGCGGTCTCTCTTTTCATTGGCTGCCAGCCGATCGCCATCGCCGCGCCGTTTCTGACAAGCTCGCAGGCGATCGACGACGACACGCTGATCACCATCGCCCGCACGCAGGGCGCCGCCCATGCCAAGGCCATTGTCCGCCGGCCGTTCCTGTCTCCTAAAGTCATCGACGCCCTTGTCGGCCTGCATCAGGCCGAACCGGAGCGCGGCATGACCGCATCGGAGATCCTGGTCGTCGAGGCTGCCCCGGCGCCGCGCTCGGAGGCGAGCTTGCCCGACCCCGAGGCCGAACGCCTTGCCCGCGAGGAATCGCTGCGGCAGAAGATCAAGCAGGTCGCGCGCCATCTCGGGCGCGACGACAATGACCGTCTGGGCCTTCGCAATCTTTCCGACACACAGGAAGCCTTGATGGTGCGTTTCGCGCGGGAACGGGACGCGCAGCACTTTGCCGCCACGCTCGCCGACGCGCTCGCCTCCAGCAATTGGCTTGCCGAGCGCATCATGATCGACACATCCGGCCAGCAACTGGCGGTGACGCTGGTCAGCCTCGGCATGGGTTTTGCCGACGCCGTCTATGCGCTGGAGCGCTTCTATCCGCATCTAGCCGAACGTCACGGCAGCGTCAGCCGCGCCTGGGTGGTGCTGGACAGCATCGACGCGGAGGAAAGCCACGCCCGTGTCGAAGCCTGGCGCCGCGCCGACAGCTACACCTATCTGCCGCCGGAACAGAAGACCGCCCCGCAACCGAAAGCGCCCCTGTTCGGCAACAGGGAAAGCCCGATCCGCGAATTGCGAGTGGTCAACCGGCGCTAGAGCGCTTCACGGAAGTGCTCTAGCCCATTGTTTCCACGCAATTCCGGACAGAAAACCGCGGGCACATTTTTCTTGGAATAGCTCCGGACCCCATCCTCAGTCGAGCGGATTGATACGCTGGTCGGTCAGCGGCACGATATCGCCGATATCATCCGTCTCCAGCTCGATGATCCAGAGATCTGGATCGAATTTCAGCTCGCGATCGAGCATCTGCCTGATCTCTTCAGGCTCCTTGCGATCCATGCGGATTTCAAACAGGCGCGCGCCGCTTTCCTCATTTTCGAAAAAGCTCTGCGGCGCGGGGGCATAAAGCGTCTCCAGCCCGTCGCGAAAACGCTGGCGAATGAAGATCGCCCCGGCCTCCTCCGCGCCCTTATGCTCGACAGCGGCGAAGTCGCCGCGGGAAAAAAGGCGGCGAGTCAGGGCGGAAACGAAGATGTCGCTGCGCAATCTCATGGCTGAGCTATAGCGGCCGGCGGAAGGCGAGGCAATTGACGGCGAGGATCAAAGCGCGCCGATATCCTGTAGTTTCTTCAGGACCGCCAGGTCGGGCTCGCCGGTTTCCGGCAGCCGGTAATGCTTCTGGAAGCGGCGGATGGCGGTCTTGGTCTGCTCGCCGGCAACGCCGTCGACGCTGACATTGCTATAGGCGATGTTGCTCAAACCCTTCTGGATCTGCATCACCATGTTGACGGTATTGACCGCGTCGCTCGGTGCGCTTTTGGGCGCAGCTCCGCTTTTGCCAAGCCCCTTCTCAGCACTCTGGATGGCCGCGGCAACGGGATCGACCGCCGAGGCTGTGGAGGAAACATTGATCGGCCGCTCCGCCGGGACGGCGGCGACCGTCGGCTTGCCGACTACACGCGTTGCCGGGCTGGCGGTTTGAGCCGTGGCGGCCGGAGAAACAGCCTGCTGACCGGAGGTGAGGACACTTTTCGTATCGTCGTCCTGGCGCTCGATGCGGAACGTCGTGACATTGCCGGCATCGGCCTGCTGCCCACTCAGGAAGGGCTTGCGTCCAGGGATCTGATAGGGCGCTCCGGCGTCGCGGGTGCGCAGCAGCGGCGACGGGTGCCTGCCCACCTGATACCAGAGCGCATTGGCGGTGACGAAACCGAAGACCGCGAAAAACAGCGCTATGCCGCCGGCCGCCGCCGGATGCCGGCCGACAGCGCCGCCGAGCAACCCGGCCAATGCACCGCCGCCGCGCACGCCAAGGCCGCCCAGCGCGCCGGCGCCACGCAGGCCAAGGCTGCCAACGGCAACCGCCCCTCGGTAAGCAAGGCCTGGCTGCTTGCGCCGGCCCTTGCCCCTTCCCTTAGGCGATTTTCGCTTTTGCGGGGCCATTCATCTCTTCCTCTTTTCGCTTTCCGTTCATCTCCAGATTATGTTTCAGACGTGGCGGAAAATCGACCGTTCGGTTGACATCCACAGGCTGTTGCACCACCACGCCGGAACCGTCGAGCGGGATAAGGATGGTAATCGCCGTGCCCTCGCCCGGCTCGCTGGCGATGGCAAAGCTGCCGCCATGCAGCCCGACCAGTCCCTTGACCAGCGACAGGCCAAGGCCGGTGCCGGCGTAACGGCGCGTATAATCGTTCTGGATCTGCACAAAGGGCTGACCAAGGGAGGCGAGCCGATCGGCCGCAATGCCGATGCCAGTGTCGCAGACCGAGAGCTTCAGCATCCCCTCGGCCATCGCCGCATCGATGGTGACGGCGCCGCCGGCATCGGTGAACTTGATGGCATTGCCGACGAGATTGATGAGGATCTGCTGGATGGCGCGCTGATCGGCGACGATGTCGCCGACACCACGCTGCACGCGGCTAGTCAGCGTCAGCCCCTTCTCCTTCGCCTGCAGCGCCAGCATGGCTTCGCAAGCGCCGATGGAGGCTTCGATGGGAAAAGGCTCGAGCAGAAGTTCGTAGCGTCCGGCCTCGATCTTGCTCATGTCGAGCATGGTGTTGACCACGGAAAGCAGATGCCCGCCGGATTGGCGGATCAAACCGACATATTCGCGCTGGCGGTCGTTCTCAAGCTTGCCGAAATACTCACCGCTCAGAATATCCGAAAAACCGAGGATGGCATTGAGCGGCGTGCGCAGTTCGTGGCTGACGGCGGCGAGAAAGCGCGACTTGGCATCATTGGCCGATTCAGCTTCCGCGGTCTTGCGGGCCGCTTCCTCGCGAAGCTGCTGGTCATGGGAAATATCGCGCGACTGGCTGACGATCGCGGTCAACCGGCCCTCGCCGTCCCGCCGCGCGCTCATCTCCATGCGGATATGGATGAACTGATTGGTACCCTCGATGACTGCCGAGCGCTCCAGACGCAGATCAACGCCGAGGGCGTCGCGGCCCTGTCGCAGCGTATCGACGGCCTGCAGGAAGAGGATGCGGTCGGAGATATGCACCTGCTCGATGAAGCCCCGGCCGGATGGATCACGCATCCAGCTCAGGAATTCGGCGCGATCGCGCCCGCCGATAGCGTTGACGCTGCCCTGCGGATCGAACAGAAGCACGAGGCCGCTGGCCGCCTCGAGCATCAGGTCGCGATGCTCGACCACGACAGCCTCGACGATATCGGAATCGGGCCGCTGGCGCGACAGGGCGATGCTGCCGACAGCGGAAAACAGGAAAGCGGCGCAGACCGTGGCAACACCGACGGGCAGCGCCACGGCCGGGCTGGTGACGAAGGAAAGCCCCGCCGGAACGGCGACGAGCGCCACGGAGGAGGCGAGCGCCAGCCGGCGCAGGATCGCCAGTTCCTGTCCACGGACTTCGCCATTCCCGCTTGTCCGGGACAGCCAGCTTTCGCCCGTCCGGTCCACGAGGGCTCCAGCCCTGCCAGCCATGTTACTCAATACGCGCACACCAAAACCCGCACAAACGGTCATTTATCCAGGCCCACAATAGGCCCTGGCGGCTTAAGGAAAGAATAAAGGACCGGCGCGCGGATCGGCCGAACAAGCCCGAAAATCCCGTTTTGGCGCATATGGCGGGACCTTTGGGTTTTGTGGTTAACAGCGGGTAAGCAACGGATTTTATTTAGATTTCCGTCGCGTGTTAACTTTTTGAACCCCGCCGGCGCCCGTAATCCCCTAGAGATCAAGCAGATCGGCCAAGACATACTTAACAGCAATCGCTACAATTCGAACTAAATAGGCTTCAAATTCCGAAAGCTAAAATTTGAATCAAATTTGTCGAAAATCCATCCAAGTTTTGAAAAGCGATGTTGTCCTCTGCCGGATAGGGTTTGAGCAACGTCGGATCAACGGATTCGAATCGGTGGCAAGACCGAACGAAGTACAGGATGGGCAAGACAATGTGGTTTCTCATTAGAACAGGGTTCTGGTTTTCGCTGGTTCTCATGTTCCTGCCGATCTTCGCCAAGCCGCAGGGCGATCCCCGACCGGCGGGTGAGCCGCAGGTGCAGGTCTCCGACGCACTGTCGGCCGCCTCCGGCGTGATGCAATATGTCGGCTCCATGTGCTCCGAGAAGCCCGATGTCTGCCTGAAGGGCGGCGAAACGCTGACCGCGCTCGGCTACCAGGCCCGCGACGGCGCCCGCGTTGCCTATGACCTCCTCGGCCAGCATTTCAAGGATCAGAAGCCCGGCGAACAGGCCGCAACGACGCCCGTCGCCAGCCATGAGCAGGCAACAGCGGAAGCGCAGCCCATGCCTGCGAAGCGCGTGAGCGGCACCCAGACCGCCGATGCAGTCGTCACCGGCACGGTCAAGCTACCCTCTTTCATTCCGGTACCCTTGCCGAAGCCCCGGACTTGATACTCTCCCCATGGAAAGACGCCGCGAGCATGCCGATCGCTCGCGGCGTTCTTTTTTGCCATGGGTTCAAATCATCGGCCATTTCACCTATATGCAAGCAGATAGACAATTGGACCGGCATAATGGCGACGCTCGAGCAGATCTTTGAGGATTTCTCCTTCCTGGACGACTGGGAGGATCGCTATCGCTATGTGATCGAGCTTGGCAAGATGTTGCCGGACCTGCCGGAAGAGAAACGGACCCTGGAAAACAAGGTGCAGGGCTGCGCCAGCCAGGTCTGGCTCGTGACGCATGCGTCGGGCGATCCGGAAAATCCGATACTGACCTTCGAAGGCGATTCGGATGCGCATATCGTGCGCGGGCTGGTGGCCATCGTGCTGACCACCTATTCCGGCAAGCCGGCCTCGGAGATCGCCGCCCTCGACGCGCTTGACGTCTTTGGCAAGATCGGCCTCGTCGAACACCTTTCCTCCCAGCGCGCCAATGGATTGCGCTCGATGATCCGGCGCATCCGCGAAGAAGCAAGAGTCCGCGTCGCCGCTTAAGTTTCGACACGCGAAGACATCGTAAAAAACCCGGCTCGAAGGCCGGGTTTTTTTAGAGCGTCGGTTCGGGAGTTTACCGGCCGCGCTTGCGACGCTGGCCGAGGCCCATTTCCTTCGCGAGACGCGAACGGGCTTCGGCATAGGCGGGCGCAACCATCGGATAGTCGGCCGCCAGATCCCATTTCTCGCGGTATTCTTCCGGAGAAAGACTATGATGGGTCATCAGGTGGCGCTTCAATGACTTGAAGCTGCCGCCACATTCCAGGCAGGTAATCTGATCGTCCTGTACTGATTTACGAACGGACACGGCCGGCTTCTGCTTTTCAACCACGGTAACGGCGGGTGCCGGAGCCGAAGTGCTGCTCAAGGCGGAATGTACGTCTGAAATCAGATTCGGAAGGTCGGTGACCGGGACTACATGATTGCTGACATAAGCCGCCACGATGTCGGCGGTTAGCTCAACCAGCAAGTCCTGACCAGTGCCAAGGGCCGTATCTGTCATTTTATTCTCCTGTTCATCGGCTTGCTTGCCGCGCCACACCTCCAACGGAGTGCGTAAGACACAGCATTCCTCATGATCCGCGCATAATCCTGTTGAAAATCATTTTTGATTTTCCGGGCGTATGCGCTGGGCAATCCGCGCAAGCGCGTATCGTCCGTATTCGTAGCAGTCATCGACAAAAAAACGGGGCATTACATGCCAAAGTGCCGGCAATACGACATCCACCCCTAGACGCCGTACGACGAAACCCGTTTCTATACCGCTTGATGATAGAATCAGTGCTGGCGGAGATAGGTCCACCAATCCTTGATCGGAAGCAAGTTCTGCCCGCCGTTGCTTGAAAGAAAGATCAGAACATTGGGCACTTAAAACCGGCCGAGACTAATTCAACATCAGAACTCTACTTAAATGTGAATTAGCACTCTTTACCCAAAAGTCCAGTTCTTAATTCTATAACTTTCCAGTAAAATTCTCATCTATCAAAAAAAGGTAACTTACAACTAGAATTGTATTCCTTTTCTAGCAATCCTTGCGTTTGTTAGCCTTTCGTTTTGTAAGAACGCCGCCCCGTCTGATCTTTCATCAATTCGTCGCGCACCGACGGCGGCGTCAATCGGTGACCAGCCTTATGGGCAGCCCGCGCAAGAAGATGGGCGGCGATCGGCGCGGTCAGGACGAAAAACAGGAAGCCGGCCAGCGCCCGCGCCAATATGGACAGCTCCTGCGAATGGACACCGACCGCCAGAAGCAGCAGACCCGAGCCGACCGTGCCGGCCTTCGAGGCGGCATGCATGCGGCTATAAAGATCCGGCAGGCGGACGATGCCGATCGCGGCAACGAGCGCGAACAGGGCACCCGCCAGGAGCAGGAAGGCGACGATAACGGCCGCGACCAATTCCATTACTGCCCTCCCTTTTTGCGCCGGCCATCCTTGCGCGGCTTTTTGCCTGCGGCCGGCTTGAGGCCGCCCTCCGCTGTAATCGTCGGAGAGGCCAGCCGCTCTTTTCCGTCTGAGGTGCCATGGGTCAGGATGAACCTCGCAAAGGCGACGGTGGCAAGAAAGCCGACAAGACCGAGCGAAATGGCGATATCGATGTAAAGGGTAAAGCCGGTCTTTATGGCGATCACGGCGATGAAGCCGATGGCGACCGCGACCAGCATGTCGAGCGCCAATACCCTGTCCGGTAGCGTCGGGCCGACCACCACGCGATAGACGGTGAGCAGGAAAGCCAGGCCGAGAATGCCAAGCGCCACCATGGTGGCGGCGGAAACGATGGACGCCGCGATCATCGGAAAGCCTCCAGTATCCGGCGCTCAAAACCCTCGGCAATACCACGCTTCACCGCCTCCGGGTCGGAGCAGTCAAGTGCATGCACATAGAGCGTCTTGCGATCATCTGAGACGTCGACGGAGAGCGTGCCGGGCGTCAGTGTGATGAGATTGGCGAGCAGCACGATCTCGAAATCGCGATCGACGGTCAGCGGAAAGGCGAAAATGCCGGGCTTCACATCCATCTTCGGGCTCATCACCGTAACCGCGACGGCCCATACGGATTTCGCCAGCTCGCGCAGGAACAGAAGAAGCAGCGCCAGCATCCGCCGCACGCGGACGAGATACAGAACGCCGCCATAGGGCTCCCGCACGATGGCCAGCGCCAGCGCGGAGAGGACGAAGCCGAAGACGAGATTGAGGAAGGAGGCGCTGCCGGTGATCGCGGCCCAGACGATGGCAAGCAGCAGGTTGAAGACGAACAGGATCATTGTGCTCCGCCCCCTTCCGGAAAGACCGAACGCAGATAGGCGGACGGATCTTCAAGGCCGCCGGCCGCCAGTTGCGTCAGGTGCAGGAGCTGCTCGGGAAACAGGCCGAAGCCTATCGCCAGGGCAGTCAACGCCAGAATCGGCAAGCCAGCCTGCCAGATGATCGGCTCCGGCGCTACAGCATCGGGCGCAGATCCTGGACGCCAATAGGCGAGCAGGAAGACGCGGCCAAAGACGATGGTGGTGAGGAAACCCGTCAACAGGATCGTGGCGGCAATCCACCAGGCGCCGGTGTCGAGCGCCGCCTTCACCAGAATGACCTTGGGCCAGAAGCCGGAAAACGGCGGCAAGCCGCAGGCGGCGAAAAACAGCACCAGCGACAAACCGGCGAACCAGCCGCTTTGCCGATAAAGACCGCTGAGCGCGGAAAGCGAGAAGCCGCCGCCGAGGCGCGCCGCCTGGCCCGCCAACAGGTAGAGCGCCGTCATCAGGACCATGGAATGCAGCGCATAGAAGATCGCGCCGCTAAGACCCTCGGCGCTGCCAAGCGCGACGCCGGCGAGTATCGTGCCGATACCGGAGATGACGATATAGCCAAGCAGGCGGCGAAGATCGCTCGCGCCGAGCGCGCCGAGCGCGCCGGCAAGCATGGTGGCGATGGCAACCGCCGTGGTGATCGGGCCGAGCCCGGCGCGCTCGACCGGCAACAGCATGACCAGAACCCGGATCAGCGCGTAGATGCCAACCTTGGTGAGCAGTCCGGCGAAGAGCGCCGAAACGGTGATGCGCGGCGTATGATAGGAGGCCGGCAGCCAGAAATTGACCGGGAAGGCCGCCGCCTTCATGCCGAAGGCGAGGAGGAAGAGCCCTGCAAGTGTCATCAGCGGCGCTGAGTTACCGGGCACCCTCGCCTTCATGGCGATATCGGCCATGTTGAGCGTGCCGAAGATGGCGTAGAGATAGCCGACGGAGACGAGGAATAGCGTGGTGGCGATCAGGTTCAGCACGGCATATTTCAAGGCGCCGTCGATCTGCTCGCGTTCCGATCCGAGGATCAGCAGGCCGAAGGAGGAAATCAGCAGCACCTCGAACCAAACATAGAGGTTGAAGACGTCGCCGGTGAGGAACGCACCGCTGACGCCGGCAAGCAGCAGCATCAGGAACGGGAAGAAGCCGTAGCGACGGCCGCTCGTGGTAATCTCACCGAGCGCATAGAGCCCTCCAGCGAGCGCCACGATTGCCGCCGTCAGCGCCATGATCGCGCTGAAGAGATCGACACTGAAGGCGATGCCGAAAGGCGGGAGCCAGCGGCCCATCACCATGGTTATCGGTCCTTCGGTGGCGACCTTGTACAGTAGGGCCGCATCGACCAGCACCAAGAGGACCAGGCCAGGAATGGCGACCCAGCCGTGCCACGTCGTACGGTCGCGCAGCATCATCAAGATCGCGCCGAGGCCAATGCATAGCGCCACCGGCAGGATGACCAGCCAATGCGCCGCCTCTACCGGCGCGGTCACCAGTGCTGCGGAAAGATCGACAGCGGTATTTGCGGGTGCCGCCATGTCGCTAGTATCCCAAGGGCGGCATCGGCCGCTCGTCCGGTTCCGCCACCCGCATCTCGCCGGTATTATCGGTCTTCAGGTCCTGATAGGCCCGGTAGGTCAGAACCAGCAGAAAGGCGAGGAAAGAGAAGGAGATGACGATTGCCGTCAGGATCAGCGCCTGCGGCAGCGGATTGGCCGCGTCCACGCTCAGCGTATCGGCGCCCGCCGGAATGATCGGCGGCACTTCACGCGTCACGCGTCCCGCCGCGAACAGCAGGAGGTTGACGGCATTTCCGAGAATGGCGATGCCGAGCATGATGCGGATCGAAAATTTCGACAGCATCAGGTAGATCGCCGCGGTGAAGAACAGGCCGACAAGGGTGGCAAAGACTGCCTCCATCACTCCACCTCCCGCTCTTCGAGCGCCAGCGCGATCGAGGTGAATGCGCCGAGGACGACAAGGTAGACGCCGATATCGAACAGCATGACGCTGGAGAGCGGCACCTCGACGCCCAGGAGATGCGGATAGATCCAGAGGCCGGTCATGAAGGGCACGCCGGAGAAGATCGACAGGAGCCCGGCAGCCGTCGACGCCAGCAGCCCGAAGCCGGCAATCGCCAACGGATGGAAGACGATGGCGCGGCGCACCGCCGTCACACCGCAGGCAATGCCATAGATCGCAAAGCCCGAGGCCGCGATCAGGCCGCCGATGAAGCCGCCGCCGGGCTCGTTATGGCCGCGCAGCAGCACGAAGACGGAAAAGAGCAGCATCAAGGCGGTCAGAAAGGGTGCCGCGGTGCGGAAGATCAACGTGTTCATGAGGCACCCCTTTCCTTCTCCCCAGCGGGGAGAAGATCGCGCGCGGCGCGGGTTGAGGGGGCGTTACCGGCGGGGGGACGGCCTTTCGCTTCACTCAAGGCGCTCGCCGCTACGCGACGAGCCCCCCTCATCCGCCTTACAGGCACCTTTTCCCCGCTGGGGAGAAGGAGAAATCCTCCAACTGCCATCACTCCACGCCCTCCTTCTCCACCGCATCCGGGTCATTGGCCGCGAGCTTGCGTTCGCCGCCGGCGCGGATGCGGATCAGCGCCAGAATGGCGAGGCCGGTGATGGTGACCACGGCGATTTCGCCGAGGGTGTCCGTGCCACGGAAGTCGACGATGATGACGTTGACGACATTGGCGCCATGGGCGATCAGCTTGGAATATTGATTGAAAAAGGCGGTCAGCGTCAGGTCGAAGGGCGCTTGCGTCGCCTTCAGCAGCAGCAGTCCGAAACCGAGGCCGCAGGCGGCGGCAAGCATTGCATGCAGGAGCATCTGCAATGGTGGGCGGCGATCGGAGACGGAAAGGCGCAGCCGCGTCATCACCAGCGCCAGGATCACGACGGAGAGCGTCTCGACCATGAACTGGGTGAAGGACAGGTCCGGCGCACCGAAGAGCAGGAAGATGACGGCGACGGCAAAGCCCTGGATGCCAAGCGAAACGATCGCCGTCAGCCGATCGCGGGCCATGACGACGGAACCAAGACCGATGATGGCGATGAGGAAGATTGCCGCCTCATGCCATTGCATGTCGGGCCATGAGGGGATGGCCGGCAATTCGCCATGAATGACCGGCGGCACCAAAAGCATCGCCGCAAGGCAAAGGAAGGTCACGGCGACATAGATCTCCAGCCGGCCGGGCTGCAGGAAACGCGAGGTGGCATGCGACAGCCGCACCAGCCCGGAGATGAAACCATCGAAACCGCGATCCGGCCCCGGACCAAGGTGGCGCAGCAGCGCCGACATCAGGAAACGGGCGCGGTCGAGTTTCCAATAAACGAAGACACCGATCAGCACGGTCAGAGCCGACAGCAGCAAGGGCAGGCCGATATGCGGAACCAGCGAGACCGATATCTCCATCGCCTTGCCCCCGACCGCACTTGCCATCGGCGAGGAAACGTAAGCGTGCCAGAAGCCGGAGAACAGCGCCGCGACCAGGCCGAGAACGGCCAGCACGACCGGACCGAGCCAAAGCAAGGGAGGGGCTTCATGCGGATGCCTGGGCGTCTCGACGCGAGCCCCAAGAAAAGGCTTCAGCGCGACCGCGAAGGCAATGGCAAACATCAGCGCGTTGCCGGCGACCGCGATGACCGTCAGCACGATCGACCACGGAGAAGCCTGCGCCAGCGCAACATAGATTTCCTCCTTGGCGAGGAAGCCAAAGGCGGGCGGCAGGCCGCCCATCGAGACCGCCGCGACCAACGCCGCCGCGAAGGTCAGCGGCATGGCGGCGCGCAGACCGCCAAGGCGGGTAATGTCGCGCGTGCCCGTCTCGTGATCGACGATGCCGGCGACCATGAACAGCGCACCCTTGAAGAGTGAATGGGCCACCAGATAAAGCACGGCCGCCTCAATCGCATAGTCGGAGCCGAAGCCGGTCAGGAGTACGAGCAGGCCCAGCGAGGACACCGTCGTATAGGCAAGCTTCAGCTTCAGGTCGGTCTGGCGAATGGCGAGCAGCGTGCCCACCAACAGCGTCGCGGCGCCGAAGATCGGCAGGATCGTCTGCCAGGCTGCGGTACCGCCCATGGCGGGGTTGAGGCGCATCAACAGATAGACACCGGCCTTCACCATGGTGGCGGAATGCAGATAGGCCGACACGGGCGTCGGCGCTTCCATGGCGTTCGGCAGCCAGAAATGAAACGGAAACTGCGCGGACTTTGTGAAGGCACCGCCGAGGATCAGGATCAGCGTTGCAAGATAGAGCGGGCTTTCGCGCAACGTGCCGCCAGCCTTCAGCAGGCCGGACATGTCGGCGGTACCCGTGATCTGCCAGATCAGCAGCAGGCCGGCGAGCAGCAACAGCCCTCCCCCGCCCGTGACGACCAGCGCCTGCAACGCGGCCCGGCGCGCCGCCTCGCGCTGATGATCAAAGCCGATCAGCAAGAAAGAGGTAATTGAGGTCAGTTCCCAGAAGACAAACAGCGTCAGGAAACTGTCCGACACGACAAGGCCGAGCATCGAGCCCATGAACAGGAAGATGAAGGAGAAGAAGCGTCCGAGGTCTGCATGCCCCTTCAGATAGCCGCCGGCATAGAGCACGATGAGCGCACCTATGCCGGTGATCAGCAGCGCGAAGGTCAATGACAGGCCGTCAAGCAGCCAGGAAAAGCGCAAGCCCAGACTCGGCACCCAGTCGAAACCGCCCTGGACATTATGCCCAGCGGCGCTGACGGAGAGGAAGCCGGCAAAGTGCAGAAAGGCGAGCGCCGGAAACAGCGCCAACAGCCAGGCCGCATTATGACCAAGACGGCGGACGGCGGCTGGCGCGATGATCGCGCCGAGAAAGGGCAGACACAAAGCCAGGAATGTCAGGCCGGTGACACTGGCCATGTCTTCTCCCTGCTGAACAATAATGCTGAATCCGGCAAAACCGGAGTACTCCCTTGGGATAGGCCAAAGGCCGGACGGTCTCAAGCCCCGCGAGCAAAAACCCGGACTTAACCCACTGGAATCATTTTTCAGCACCGCGACCAGGAATTGAAGAATGAGCGGCCTCGCTATTGCGTCAACAGCCATTCCGTGGAGTTCGAGGCGGGACGGTGAACGGCCCGCTCAGGCCGTGATGCGCAATTCCATGCAGGTCAGGTCCAGCCAGCGACCGAACTTGGTGCCCACTTCCGAGAACTGCCCTGCAATGCGGAAGCCCAGCTTTTCATGCAGGCGAATGGAAACAGCGTTGCCGGTCTCGATGGCGGCGATCATGACATGGATATCGGCCTTGGCCGCGCGGGCGACGAGCTCGCGCAGCAGGCCCTCGCCGATACCGAGACCACGATGATCCTTGTCGACATAGATGGAGTTCTCGACGGTATGGCGATAGCCGTCGAAGGCGCGCCAGTCGCCATAGGAGGCATAGCCGGCGACCTGGCCGTCCTTCTCGGCGACGACGACCGGGAAACCACGCGCCTTACGCGCCTTGAGCCACTCGATGCGGTTGTCGACATCGACCAACGTATCGTTCCAGATCGCGGTCGTGTGCACGACCGCGTGGTTGTAGATCTCGCAAATCGCAGGCAGATCGGCCTCGGTGGCATCCCGCAGCAGCACGGCTTGGTCCATAATCATGTCGTCCAATTGTTTATGAGACAGAATGCGGAATTACTCCGCGATATCCATGAAGTAAATCCGCCATTCCTGCATGGCTCGCAATGAAGCCGTAATGAATTCGCGCTATTTTTCGGTCATTCTGAGAATCACTATGGAGTTTCTGCTGAAAAATGCGCTATTCATTGTTGGTTTGCAGACCCCGCCTCCCGGAAACCGCAATGCTTGCGCGACTGACCACCCTCCTATTTCTCTCCGTCGTGCCGGCGCAAGCCGCCGACTGGTGGTCCTATGACAATGCGCATTTTGGCTATGCAATTGAACTGCCCTCGGAATTCCGCCTGTCCGCGCGGAGCGACGATGGCAACGGACTGACATTGACACCCGCCGATCAATCGGCGCGACTGCTGGTTCTCGGCGCCAACACCCTCAACGGCGACTTTTCGGCGGAAGCCAATATTCGTGTCGCGCGCGCCAAGGATGAAGGCTGGCAGATCTCCTATTCGAAATCGAGCTCGCGCGGTATCAGCTTCTCAGGAACGCGACAGGGCCACATCATCTATGTGCGCGGCGTCGCCCTTTGCAATGGCGCTGCCGCCTTCTTCCAGATGGACTATCCGAAGGCCTCGATGCAGCGCTACGATGCCGTCGTCATGCGCCTGGTGCGCAGCCTGCACCCCACGAAGAAATGCGCGCCGACGACGCAGATCGTCAAAAGCTTCCCGGTGACAGGCTGAAGCAGGTAAACACCGCCGAATAGTGCACGGCGGCGGCCGAGATGACAAAGCCGTGCCAGATGGCGTTCTGGAAACGCAGCTTCTCCCAGACATGGAAGATCACGCCCAGCGAATAGATGACGCCGCCGATCACGATCAGCAGCATCGACGCGGACGGTATATGCATCGATACCGGCTTGGCGACCAGCACACCGCTCCAGCCCATGGCGAGGTAAAGCAGGATCGCCAGCCGATCGTAACGGCCGGGGAAGAGGCATTTGAGCGCGATGCCGCAGGCCGCGAAAACCCACATCGCGATCAGCGTGGCAAACAGCAGCGGATCGGCGGAGCCACGTTCGAGAAAGGGCGTATAGGTGGCGGCGATCAGCACAAAGATGGCGGAGTGATCGAAGCGCCGCAGGAACCATTTTGTCTGCGATACCGGCCAGAGATTGTAGGTGAAGGACATGGCAAGGGTCAGAACGAGGCCAAGGCCATAGATCCAGGCGGCGGCAATCTCGCCGTGGGAGCTCCAGACGGTCGCATAAAAGATCAGTGCGGTTGCGCCAATCAGGGCAAAGACCACGCCGACGCCGTTGACAATACCATCGGCGATTACTTCATATCGATCATAGGCCCAACGAATGCCCTTGAATTCGGCCATATATACGCGTTCCAATTCCATATGGGCATCGATCGTTGCATCTCGGAAGGATCGAGGCAACCACGTTCGACAGGCATATCGGTAAATCTTCGTGAATGGCGAGAC
>Ga0136846_1237891_pt1 | contig 15024 bp, 14 predicted proteins | sample HopSoiMetagenom2_FD_96841 | JGI IMG/M metagenome (GOLD analysis project Ga0136846, IMG submission 96841) | Grasslands soil microbial communities from Hopland, California, USA - 2 Assembly 2016 (version 4) | ecosystem: Environmental > Terrestrial > Soil > Grasslands | place: USA: Hopland...
GGAATCGACGCTGGCCTTTTTGTTGTCGCTGGCCGAAATGCAGGCGCTGCAAAATTCACTGACCAGCTTCAAGGAGCAGGGCGGCACTTAAATTCGCCACCCAGACCAAACAAACTATGACGCACCGTGCCCGAACTCCGCTTCACGCCAAACGCATTGGCCCGACGCTCACCCCGGACCGCTCGCGTGTGTTGCTGCGGCCTTTCCGGCCAACGACAGATGACATTGCGCGGCGAGTGGTCAAGCGAGTGATGGCGCTGCCGGAGAGGGAAGTGGACGAGGTGCTGGCGCAAGTGCTGGGCGAGTTTGCCGACCGACACGAACAGGTCGAGAAACTGTTGCGGAACCGTTTCGAGTATGTGAAGACTTTTCTTGAGCCGGGAATGGCGCCGTCGGCCGCGCGCAAAATGCTGCTCGGCGCATATTTCACGCACGAATATTCGCCCGAATCGGCGGCGCTGTTCAATCCCTCCATCGTGCCGCACCCCGATCAGTCCGGGCTGCCGCTGGGCGCTTTGCGCTTCATCCTGAGTCTGCGGGCGACCGGTGAGGGGCACATCTCTTCGATCACGTTTCGCACGGGGAGCGTCAGCGCGCAGCATCGGATTACGCTTACACCCCCGGTGCCATTCGTGACTGAGCCTGAACGCGTGCCGAATGCCGCCTATGACAAGGGGTTGTTCGGTCACAAACTCGAGGAAGCCGGGGTGCAAAACGATTTCTGCCGGCGCGTTCTGGAGCACCTGCAGGAGGGTTTCACGCTGAATGAGTTGTACCAGGCCTTGAAGACCGCCGGCGTTACGATGGACACGACGGATGCGACGGCGGCGCGCGCGGCGCGGGGCATCCTGTTGCTGGCGGAATCGAATTACGAAGTGAACTTCGCGCCGGAGAGCCGCATCTCGCAGCGCGTGCTGTTTCCCTCCGCGCCGAGCCAGAGCAACGGCATCGAAGACGCGCGCTTCGTGCAGTTTCAGCATGAGGGCGGACAATTTGTTTATTACGCGACCTACACGGCGTATGACGGCAAGATCACGCTGCCGCAATTGCTCGAGACACCGGATTTCGTGCATTTCAAATTCAACACGTTGAACGGTCCTGCCGTGCAGAACAAAGGGATGGCGCTGTTTCCGCGAAAAATCAATGGGCAGTATGCCATGCTCTCGCGGCAGGACGACGAGAACATCCTGCTGATGTTTTCGGACAACGTCCATTTTTGGGAAAGGCCCGCCTTGTTGTTGCCGCCGGCTGAGTCGTGGGAGTTTATCAAAATCGGCAATTGCGGCTCGCCAATTGAAACCGAGGCGGGCTGGCTCGTCTTGAGCCATGGCGTGGGCGCCATGCGCAAATATTGTCTTGGAGCGTTCCTATTGGATTTGGACGACCCATCGCGCGTAATTGGGCGCTTGCGCGAGCCGTTGTTGGCGGCCAACGAAGCGGAACGGGAAGGTTATGTGCCGAACGTGGTTTACACCTGTGGCGCGTTGTTGCACGGCCGGGAACTGATTATTCCGTATGCGATGAGTGACTCGGCGACGAGTTTCGCGACCGTTTCACTCGATGAATTGCTCGATGCGCTGAGGTGAACAACGTCTGCCCGCGGGAGCTTTCAATCGGCCCCTGCCTGAAGCAGTCGGTTTTGCCGAAAATCCCTCGCGGAATAGGCAAAAAAAAAGATTCAAGAAATTTTTCGGAGGTCTTTTTTCGTTTTCTTCATTTTTCAGCCATTTTCTTGATGTTTTTGCGCGGCTTTTTTGCGCTTTCCTGATTCGCATTTTGCGGCGCGTTTCACCCCGTATTTACCGAGCTGATCTCATCTATCCGGACTAGTACGGACAGACGAAAACGGTCACGGAGTTCTGTTAGAGTCTATTTCGACAACACTGCTCATGGGAGCAGAAACAGACAGAAAGACAAAATATGAAGACAGAACAAAACACCAGCGAGCTAATCAACCAAATTGGTGAAACCAACGATAATGCGTCACGATTCGACTCGGCCAAAACGCAACGAATTCCCCGGCTACCCGTCGTTCGGGAGCCGGATTATTCGTTGCGGAAAGACTTGGGATTCTGGCGACTGCGGTACGGGGGGAAGGCGGCGATCCTGAAGCATGAAAAGGGTTTGTCGTATGTGCACTGGTTGCTGACGCATCCGGACGAATCGCTGCAGGCGTTTGAGTTGGCGGCGCGCGTGGCGGTGCTGGAGGGCGCCCGGGTGGGTGTGACGGAGATTCGTGACCCGCGAACGGGGCGCACTGTGATTGTGGAGAGCAACGCCGTGATTCTGGAACGGTCCCTGGGGCTGGATGAGGCGGAAGCGATGCGCAAGGTGCTGCGCAAGCAGGCCGAACTCGAAGCGTACGTGGATGACGAAAATACGACGGACCCGGAAAGGGCGGAGGCCTACGAGGACTTAATTGCGTTGTATGAGTATGAAAAGGTGAATTCCGGCCGCGTACGAGATGTGGCGGCGAAGGCGTCGGATGCGGTGGGCAAAGCGATCAAGCGGCTGCAGAAGCATTGCATGGAAGCGAAGGCTGCGAACGGAGCGCCGAACCCGGTGCTGCAGGCGTTCGGGGCGCACATTTTGGACTATATCCTGGCGCCATCCGGCCGGTCGCTGGCGCATTGTGGGATGAGACCGAAAGGCTATGCCGGGATGTTTGTTTATCAGGGCTCGGTGGTTTGGAATGGGTAAAGGAAAACGCCAAGCCCCAAGTCCTCCAAACACCAGATAAGAAAATCAAAATCCAAAATTCAAGAAAGCTTCAAGTTGCAAACTTCGAAGGGATAGCTTGGCGGAGAGGCTGATGTAGTGAGGTGATTGCACCCTGGCGGTTCGTGCGAACCGCCAGGGTGGAAGGGCCAGGAAAAACACCGCGCTTCCGGGACTTATCACCTCGGCGGCTGGTTGGGCTTGTCCAGCCCGGACAAGGTTTTTCGCGCCATACATGGTGAAGGCAATGAATGGCGAAGCGATTGGCGAAATGCGGTGGGGCGCAAGTGGAACGCAGAGACTGCGTTCTTACCAACGTGCAGCAAGACCAAATCAAACCCCGTAGGGGTGAACTGTTTGTAGATAATGACACCCGTTAGATTCATTCTGTTTGTTTTTCGGCGGCGCGAGGCTGGCACGAATGTGACCGTTGCACACAGCCCGCTCTCTGAAACCGGGCTTCCCTATACCCATGGCCGCGCCGCCGAAAAACAAACAGAAGGGGTGAGTGGATTCCACGCGTTCTATAAACAGGCAACCCCTACGAGGTTTCAGAGCAGGGAGCGATCTAACGTCGGGCCAGATGAATGGGCTTGTCCGGCCCGGACAAGGATTTTCGCGCCATACATAGTGAAGGCAATAAAACAAAAAACGATTTGATGAAAACGACAAACCAGAACCAAAAAATGAAAATTGCGTTGTTCCCCACTGCTCGGCTTCCGCACCTGAAAAATCCGACCATCCACAAATCCATCAATCCCCTCACTCGGCTGCTGCTGGCCGGTGGTTGCGCTGCGTTGCTCTGCGGCTGCCAGTTGCTCACCTACCAGTCGCCCACTGGCGAATCCTTCACCCGCGTTTCGCTCGGCGCGACGACTTCCTTGTCCTCACTTTCACTCGAAGGCAGCACCAACGGAGTTCGGCGCGTTGAATTGCGAGGTTACCATAACGATTCCAGCCAGGCTCTCGGCGCGGTCACCGAAGCCGCCGTGAAGGCCGCGTTGCAAAGCGCGAAATAAGCGCGTAGCAGCCGACGTCAGGAGGCTCAAAATATCCGAACTAACCCATACCGTCTCAAATGCACCAAGTCATTCGATCGTTGAGAGCCTGCCAGGGACCGGAGCGCGGACAGTCTTGTCCGCAGCACTGTGCTCCTGCCCAGGGCGTGCGAGTCAGAAATCTGGCGTGCTCAGTCTTTGGAAATTGCTGCGGACAAGACTGTCCGCGCTCCGTCCTGTTCTAAAATGAAACTCGTCGTCGCCATACACGGAATTTTGACGCGCCAAACCGACGCGTCGTGGCCGGACAAATTCGATGCCTGGATGTCCCGGCGCGACCCGGCTATAAAAGTGCTGAAGAAGGAATATTCCGCCGGGCCGTTTCCGCGCTGGAACTGCTGGGTGCGCGATCCGCGGCTGGCGCACGGCGTGGTGAACGAAATCGAACTGTTCGGGGAGCAGCCCATTTGGCTCGTCGCCCACAGCAATGGGGCGGTCATCGCGCTGCTGGCGGCGAAGCAATTGCTCGAGCGCGGTCATCGCATCGCCGGTCTGATTCTGACGGGCGCAGCCTGCGAAGCGGACCTCGCGAAGAACGGCGTCTCCGAATGGCTCGAGAAAGGTTCGCTGGGCGTTGCACTGGCGTATTGCAGCGCCGATGACGAAGTCGTCGCCGGCGACGCGCGTGCGGAAAAAAGTTTCGGCGCAAAACTGCGCGATTGGTTTTGGGGCAAGCTCATGTGGCCATACGGATGCCTGGGGCGGACGGGCTGGTTGTGGAAAGGCCAGCCTTTGTCCGCCCCGGGACTGGGCGAGCTGAACGTGCCGATTGAACGTGTCATGACGCGCTGGTTCCCGGGCGGACACAGCACTTACTTCGCGCCCGCAAACATCGAGAAAACTTTTGAACAAATCTATCAGGACATCAACCAGAGCTAGCCTATGATACTCAGCCAAATTCCAACTCCCTCGTCGCTCGAAGTTACCGCCTGGATCGGTTGCCTGTTCTTTCTCGTCGCCGGCTGGAACCAGGTGGAAAAGTTTTTGGACCGGCGGTCGCAACGCGCCGTGCCCCACGAGATTCAGCCGCAGCCGCTGTCCGTCACGAAGTTCGATCCGCCGGTGGTGGAGAGTTTGTGTCGCAGCCGCCAGCAGGAGATGGGGAACGAGGTAGCGCGTGTGCGCCAGGAGCTGGGGGAATTGCGGGAGGAGCGCCGCGCGGCGGTCAGCGAACTGCGGCAGAAGCTCGGAAAGGTGGACCGCGAGGTGGGAGAGTTGCGGGCTTCGCTGGAGCTGAGTCACCAGCAATTGGCCCGCATCGACGCGAAGCTGGACCGCGTGATCGAGCATGGGAAGCGCTGACATGAAGGAAGACCTCCAAAAAGCGAACCCTTACCATGAAGCCACACCAAACGAGCAACCCCTCATCCCGGCCTTCTCCCCTTATGAAGGGGAGAAGGAGAACCTTAGTCTGGGTATGGAGCAGGCGAACGTCTTGGATTTTCGACGGCCATCGCGCCGGACTCGTCAGACACGTCCGACCTGTCCGACCAGTCCGACAACAACAAGCATGAACCAATCTCAAGAAACGCAGCCTAAGCAGCCCCGTGCAAAGCGCCCACGCCGCATCAGCCGAGCGGCGGCGCAGAAGCGCTTGCTGAAGTTGCTGGCGGAGACGGCGCTCAACACCGCGGAAGTGGAGAAGCAGTTCGAAATGCATCCCGCGCCAGAGATCGAGACGTTGCTGAAACTGCATCGAGTGCTGATTTTTGAGCTGCTCCAAAAGGCCGAGGATGACCAGGCAAACTTCGCGCGCATTCGAGATTTGTTGAAGCCGGTACTGGACCGATTGCGCGAGGAGCAACGCCAATTGGCGCAGGGGCAACGCTCCGGCGATGACAAAAGCGGCGGGCTGCAGGAGCAGACAATCCAGCACATCGAACTCCAAACCCATTTGCTGTGACCATGGTGAGCAAGCGCACCGAGCCATTCTTCCTGCCTTATCAACGCGATTGGATTCGCGACACCGCGCGATTGCGGCTGTGCCAGAAGGGCCGGCAGATCGGTTGGTCGTTTGCCGACAGCTATGATTCGGTGCGAAAGGCGGTTCTCAAGCCCGGCGGACGTGACGTCTGGGTGATGTCGCGGGACGAAGGGCAGGCCAAACAATACATCCGTTACTGCAAACATTGGGCGAAGATCCTGGACCTGGCCGGAAACGATTACGGCGAGCGGGTGCTGCGGATGCAGAGCGGGCGGGCCGTGCTGGCGCAGGCGCTTTCTTTCGCGAACGGCGCGAATATCTTTGCGCTGTCGTCGAATCCGGATGCGATTGTCGGCAAGACGGGTCACGTAAAGCTGGATGAATTCGCGCTGCACAAAGATCAGCGGACACTCTATGCGGTGGCCAAGCCGGTGATTCAATGGGGCGGCACGCTGTCGATTATTTCGACTCATCGCGGCGTGGCAACCGTGTTCAATGAATTGGTACGCGACATCCTGGAGCGCGGCAATCGCATGGGCTGGTCGCTGCATACGTGCCCGGTGCAAAAAGCCGTCGAGCAAGGCCTGGTGGAGCGCATCAATGCGCGCACGGGAGCAACCGATTCGCGCGATGCGTGGCTTGCTCGCCAACGCGCCGAATGCATCGATGAAGAGCAGTGGTTGCAGGAATACTGCTGCGTTCCGGCTGATGAAGCTTCGGCTTTCATTTCCTACGAACTGATCAACGCCTGCACCGAGCCCGGCCTGCGGTTGCAAACAGTGGAGCAGTTGCTCGCCTCGCGCGCGTCGGCGGAAGCGGAGGGCAGAATTGCGGGCGCTTCGAATTCCTGGTTTCTGGGCGTGGACGTCGCGCGGAAGAAAGATCTCTGCGTGCTGGACCTGGGCGAGAAGATCGGGGACGTCGTTTGGGACCAGGTGCGAGTGGAATTGCAGGGCCGGCCATTTTCGGAAATCGAGGAGGAACTTTACCGCCTGCTGCGCCTGCCCCAGGTCAAGCGCGTTTGCATAGACGCGACCGGCATGGGCGCGCAACTGGCGGAACGGGCGGAGGAACGATTCAACTGGAAAGTCGAGCCGATCGTTTTCACCGCGCGCACCAAGGAAGATTTGGCGAACGGATTCAAAATTGATTTGGAGAAACGCCACGTGCGGCTGGTGGACGACGAAGATTTGCGCGCTGACCTGCGCGGCATCCGCAAGGAAGTAACCGTGGGAGGGAATTGCCGTTACAGCGGCGAGAGCGCGGACAGCCATTGCGACCGGTTCTGGGCGAAAGCGCTCAGACAACAGGCAGCGCGGCATAAGGTGTACGCGTCGGCGATGCTGGGGTGACGGGGAAGCTCTAAGCTCCAAGATCCAAGCTCCAAATAAAGGGTCCCAGTAAGCGGTAAGCAGTAAGCAGTTTGAGGTCAGACCGGTCAGACGGGTCAGACAAGTCGGACTCTAAAGAGAACAAATAGCTTTATGAAAATACTTGGTTTCAACATTCACATTTCACGAAACAGAAATTCCGAGGCTGCCAATCGGCAGTCTGACGCGGCGCAGCAAAAGGCGCTCTTCAGCGCGGAGGAGTGGCTCAAGGGGGAGGACCTGACGTACGGCGGCACCACGCTGTCGAACGCCTACGAACAGGTGGTGTGGGTTTATCGCGCGATCAATGTCCTGGCCGAGCAGATTGCGAACCTGCCGTTTGTCTTTTCAGCGGGAGAACGCGGCCGCGAAAACCTGATCACGTCGGGTCCATTGTTCGATTTCTATAACCGGCCGCATCCACATTTGAACCGGTTCCAATATTGGGAGCTGCGGGTCTTGTGGCTGATGCTGCGCGGTGAATGTTTCCGCATTCCGACTTTTGAGAGCAGCGCCAAGGGCCAGCGACGAAAGCTCAAAAGCATCCTGCTGCTCGACCCGGCACACTTTCAACACATCATCGAGGACCATCAATTGATCGGCTGGCGTTACACCGGGTTTGGCCCTCGCGCGCCGATGGAGTCGCAGGTTTTTCTGCCGGAAGAAGTTTGGTTCGAGCGGCTGCCCAATCCTTTTGATTTCTGGCGCGGAATGTCGCCGTTGCGGGTGGCGTCCATGGCGGCGCGCACCGACCTGGCCGCCGCCTCTTTTATGCAAGGCATCATCGAGAACAACGCGGATACGGGTGTCATCGTGCGGACCGACAAGCAGGTCAGTGATGAACAACAGACGCAAATCATCAGCCACCTTAAAGGCCGCAAGCGGCGGGCTGGCGAAGCAGATCGTCCGCTGTTCCTCAATGGTGTCAACGAAATCGTGAAGCCGGAGCTTTCCAGTAGCGACTTGCAATTTCTGGAAAATCGCAAGTTTACTCGCGCTGAGATCTGCGCGGCTTTCGGCGTGCCGGAGGAGATCGTTACCACCACCGAGCACGCCAAATACGATGTCATGCGCGGCGCGCGGCTAAACTTCATCGAAAATCGCGTTGCACCGCTCTGCACGCGCCTCGAAGCCGAGGAACAGGCGACCGTGAAACTGCTCGAGCCCCGGGCGACCGGCTGGTTCGACCTCGACAGCCTGCCGATCATGCAGCAGGCGCGGCGGGATCGGTTGACCGCCGCGCGCACCGGTTTCGAAATGGGCATTCCCTTCAATGAGCTGAACCGAGTCTTGGATTTGGGCTTTCAGCGTCTGCCCTGGGGAGACAAGGGGTACGTCTCGACGCAGATGCAGGACGCCGGCACAGGCGGAGGGAAGAAGTAAGAAAGTAATCAGTATTCAGTAATCAGGAGAGGCGAAGGAAGTTCGAAATTGAACCACGAATGGACACTAACAAGAAAAATTCAAACTCCAAAATTCAAGATTTACCAATGCATCCATCCCGAGTCTGCAATAGAAAGGGCCAACCGCCTCTGGAGAAGTTCATGGGCCCGAAAACGGTCCGCTTCAAAGTTCCTCAAATCGAAGGCCATTCTTCCGGAAGCAATCAGCGCAACGCCTGTCATGTCCAGGAGCCTTATCTGCGAATCGTCCAGTTCCACCGAGATTACCGACAAGCTGAGGGAGCACCAATACACCAGTTTCGAGTCCTCTTCTTTAAGGCACTGTGCCAGGTAAGGGAATGCAGGGACCGCGTTGCTTCCGATCATCGCGATGCCCTCCGCTGCGTACGATCGCAAATCAGATTCCGTGGTCTTATTCGTGAGCACACTAAGGACAGCCGGCAGCCCCTCCTTTCCGATATCGCACAAGGCAAGCAAGGCGCGTGCGCGAGCATCATGCGAAGTCTTGCTGTTCAGCCGATGCGTGAGCTCGGGCACAGCCTGCGCGGCTACCGGGCCGAGAGTTCTAAAGGCAAAAAAGCCCAGGTTGTAATAATACCCCTGCGGCCGCCCAATCAGGCTTCCGCCAATTGTGTGCAAAGGACCTGGAAGCCGGTTAACGAATTTCTGCTCAAGCTCCTGGAATCGTTCTCGCCTGGAGTGATCGTCTATCCAGTCGAGCAGACACGGGAGCGCATTTGTTCCGGTGTGCCGGAGAGCATGGACCGCAGCAGCAAACCGGGCAACGTCCTCGTCGGTTCCGCTATTAACCGCCGAGAAGGGACCCAGCCACTCACTCAACTGCTTCCCCTGATACTCCGGCTCCCTTTGCCGCGGCCACAGCAGCGCCACCACCAGCGCAATCGCGCACGCACACGCGGTCAGCAAAACCTTTCGCCGCTTCACACCTGGAATATGTCACAGGAACCAATCGAGCGGAACCACGGAGTTCGCGCCAACCCGATGCACTTCAGCTTCTCATTAACACCCCGATTTATCGGGGTGCACCAAACCAAATTTGATTCCTTCTTTTTGTTTTTCGGCGGCGTGGTGCGTCTTCGAGAAAAAGCAATTCCTGGAACCCTGCTCGCAAGCACCCACGACCGCGCCGCCGAAAAACAAAAAGAAAGGGGTCGGTCGTTCAACAGGTTCTACAAATATTTCACCCCTATGGGGTTTGGGAGCACAGGCGGACCGCGCCTGTGGAGGGTGGAGGGGCCCAGGCGCAGCGGCAGCTTCATTGATTCACCGTCTGCCTGATTTGTTCAACATGCGTTCCATCATTCAACATCTGCGGCGCAATTTTTTGCACGGCGTTTGTCACAGCAATTCTCACGGTCTCATCTGGGTCGTCGAACCGCCCAACCAGATTCGAAACGGTAAGCTGCGCTCTGTTTCCGATACCGCCCAGCACCATAGCAGCCTCAGCACGAATCTGAGGGTCTTGATGCTCCAGATTTATTGCAACAGCGGGAACAAAACTCGGACTTGCGCACAGCTCCCCGAGCAGGCGACGAAAGCCTTTTTCTCTCACGGAATCCGCAGGCGACAATGCTCGCTGGGCACTCCATTCCTTAAGCAACATTGGAACGGCAACCGTGATGTCCTGTCCCCGGTTGCCCACAGCAAGAATTCCACCCAAGGCCATGACACCGTCAGCGTGCAACCTCTTGGTTTGGTAAAGGGAAATGAGCGCTGGAAGCCCGCTAACACCGATCTCGGAAAGAGACTCGATAGCAAGCGAACGGACAGTGCCATGCGGCGACTCTCTAGCTCTCCTTGCCAGCTCCGGAATTGCAAGCGTAGCTGCCGAGCCGAGAATGCGGAAGCCCTCGACTGCATCGTAAGCGCGCAACTCACGACGAGGCACGTAGTTCCTAATAATTGGCAAGCGGTGCAGGACCGAACGCAAACGCGTCCAATTTTCCGAGCCGGTGTAGTCGCTCCAGGAAAGCAGCAGAGGAATGCAATTTGTTCCCATATGCCTCACCGCCTCTTTTGCTCCCGACGGGGAGCCATGGCGATTCAACTCCAACCACTCACTCAACTTCTTCCCCTGATACTCCGGCTCCCTTTCCCGCGGCCACACCAACGCAATCACCATCAACGTAACCGCGCGCGCACACGCCGTCAGCAAAACCTTTCGCCGCTTCACACCTGGAATATGTCACAAAAACTAATCGAGCGGAACCACGCAGTTCGCGCCGAACCGGCGCTTCAGCCTCTCATCAACATCCGGATTCATGAGGGTGCACCAATCCACCAATCCAATAATCCAATAATCCACTCCTGACATTCACTAATTCCCTTATGAACTCTTTGATTCGAACATTGCCAACAGAAACCACCACGGTTGCTGAACCCAACACCCTTGACTTCATCGCCACCGATGAAACCGTCGATCGCTACCACGAAATCATCTCCGTGGACGGCTGGCAGCTGGAAAATTACCGGCGGAACCCGGTCTTCCAAAATGCGCATCAATACGGCGACATCCTGTTCACACTCGGCCGCGCCTTGAGCACGGAAGTTCGTTCGGTTGGCGGACGGCGCGCCCTGGTGCAGCGCATTGAGTTTGCGACGGAAGCAAACCCAATGGCGAAGATCGCTTACGGCCTTTACAAAGGGAAATTCCTGAATGCCGTCAGCGTCGGTTTCATCCCGTTGAAATGGGAAGACCTGCCGGCCGGGAAAGAAAACAAGAATGGCGCGCGGCGGCGTTATCTCGAGCAGGAATTGCTGGAGGTTTCCGCTGTGGGCATTCCCGCGAATCCGGCCGCGTTGCAGCTCGGCCTGAAAGCTGGCGCAGTCGAGGTCGCGGATCTGCGGCAGCTCGCTGACTTGCTGAAAGCCATTCGGCCGGCGCGTTCGGCGCGGCCAGCCACCACGCTCCGCAACCCGGCAACAACTTCAAAACTTTGCGGCAAACCTGCGTCCCATCCCAACGGAACGCAGTTGCTGCAGCTCGCACGTGTCCTGAGAGAGGTTCTCAGGCGCGCCTGAAGGATCGGCGTTTGCGAGCAGCCGATCACCAAGCAAAACCAAAACACACATAACGAATGAACAATCCCACACTTCAAGCGCCGCCCGCCAACGGAGCGGCGAATCCTACCGACGAGCAGGCGAATGAATTTCAGTCTTTGCTCGCGGAAATGCAGGGCAACTGGACCGAAATCAAGGAACTGCCCGCTGCTTGCCGCTCGCTCCAGGAGGAGACCAGCCAATTGCGCGAACATCTCGGCGACGTCCGCCGCCGGGTCGCCGCTCGCACCGGCAGTGTTTCACGTCCGCGCGCCGCCGACAGCGTCACTGACGAGTGCGCCAAACATCTCGCCGCGCAGTTCGTCCTGCATTGCGACAAGAGCGATAAGCTGGGCGCGTTGTGCTCCCTGCCGGCCCAGCGGGAAACGCTGCTGGCCTTCGCGCGCAACACGCTGAATGTCGCCACTCGCGCGGCTCTCACCACCGGCGATATCCCGTTGCCCAGCGAATACGGCAGCGAAGTTCGCGAGCTCATCTCCGACTTCGGCGTCGTGCGCCGGCGCATGTCGCTCTATCCCATCGGCATGGGCACGGCGCGCCCGGCTCGAATGGGAGCGCGGCCTGCCTTCGGCTCCGTCGCAATGTCGGCGGCGTTGCCTGAAAAATCGCCGACGCTGACATTCGCTTCGCTCGAATCGCACAAGATCGGCGGCGTGGTGCGCTTGCCGCGCGAAATTGACGAACAAAGCATCGTCGCCATGGGCCAGTTCCTGGCCCGATACGGCGCGGTGGAATTCGCCCGCGCGGAAGACGCGTGGGGTTTCCTGGGGGATGGCGGCGTCAATTACGAGAACGTCAAAGGCATCGTGCAAATCGCGCGGGAAAACTCCAAGACCGTCGTGCTGGCTTCGACCAAAACCAAACCAAGCGACGCCACCCTGGCGGACTTCCGCGCTTTGCGCCGGCAGGTCAACAAGGCCGCGTTGAATGGCCGGCTCTCGGCGTATTACCTCGACAGCACCTGGGAAACCCAGTTGCCCTCGTTCAAGACGACGGCTGAACCGAACGTCTATCAACGGTTGCCGGACGGCTCGGCGATCCTCGACGGGTATCCGATCGTTTGGACTGATGTCATGACGCCGTACGGCACCAGCGCCGCCGCCGACCAACCGCTCGCGGTTTTCGGCGCGCTCTCGTTCTGGTGGCTCGGCGAACATGGCACGCCGCGGATCGACACCTCCGAACACGTCTGGTTCGCCAATGATCAATTGGCCGTGCGCTTCATCGAAGAGATTGACTTCGATTATGCCGCGTCGGACGCCACCGCCGCGTTGCTGACGGCCGCGAGCTAAGCGAGAGGAAAACTCAATGACCCTTTCTTTTTCGAAGGAGAGGGTCAGACCGGTCGGACAAGTCCGACTAGTCCGACCGGTCTGACAAGCAAGCGAGATTCGAGGACGAGAACGAGGACGCAGGACGAGGAGAAGACTATGCTTAAGAATCTATTCGCCGACTTCAGCATTGGCCGGAAGGCTCTGAGGCTCAATCCTTTCGAGCGAACGACGCAGGGCCAACCGGATTTGGCTGATGTCTTCGCCCTCCATACTGCGCAACGCGGGCACGGCCGGGCGGGCGGCGGGTCCGAATCGTCCGAGCGCGATGATGGCGGCATGGCGCAACTCGGGGCTGGGGTCAGCGAGGCTGTTTGTGAGGACGGGAACCACCAGGGCCGGCTCCAGGCGCAGCCAGCCGAGCGACGTCACAGCGGAGCGTGCGACGACAGGAAAACCGTCTTTCGCGCAACTGACGAGCACCGGCACCGCTGGAGCGGCATTGGTTCCGAGATAACCAAGAGCGCCGAGGCAGCGGATAGCCGTCACGCGGTTCACTGCCTCGTGCTCCGAAGCTATCCGCAACAAGGAAGGCAGCCCTTTTTGCCCCATATAGGCCAGGATGATCGTGGCGCGCGCGGCCGCTTCCGGGGAATTGGTGGTCAAGGCAAGCTGGGTCAATCGAGGAATTGCCGCCGCAGCCTCTTCGCCCAGGACGGCAAAACCGTTGCCGGCACTCAGAATCAATTGCTCCCGCTTGCGCGCGAGCACCGACGCAACGAATTTGCTGTTGTTCAATTCGTCGGGCAGCGTGCGGCGCAGCGCCCCCTGCAAATTATCCTTCCAACGAGGCGGGTGGTATTCCAGCCAGCTCAACAGGGCGGGAATGGCTTTCCGACCGATGGCTTTGATGGCGTGGCGGGCTTGTTCGGAATTCTTCGAAAGCTTGGGAGCACCCGCGCCGTCGCGATAGGCAAAGAAACCGCTCGGTTCACTCGTTCGCCGCATGAGGGGAGCGAGCGAAAACGCGGCGTCGGGATTGTCCTGCTGATAAAGATCGAGCCACTCGCTGAGCCGTTTCTTATCATAGGAAGGCTCGCTTTCCCGAACGAGCAGCCAGGCAGTCAGGGCAGCGACGAAAGCCATGGCGATGAACAGCAGCGGCTTGCGAACGCGTTGCCAAGGCTTCATACCAGCAATCCTGCACTAAAACGGGGCGAAAATGAAGCGCTAACCGTTTCCCCTAGTAATTTTGCCCGCACGCTGCTTTTCCACCCATCAATGTTCTATTCTTCCGGACCCTCCGAATGTCCTGCTCTGAAAGGGCCAAACGCTCGACCGCTCCAAAACCAGACTAAGGTTCACCCTCTCCCCTTCATAAGGGGAGAGGGCAGGGGTGAGGGGTTGCTCGCTGGTGAACGGGTTCACGGGGGAGCTCCACGTTTCCGGTCCAGAGAATCTCCCTCGCCCGCACACGACCGACCCCTTAAAAAAAGTCCCCCTCCCCGCAACCACAACAACCGGCGAGGAGGGGGTTTAGCGCAAAGGGTAAGGAATCAGGCATCGCGAGCGGCAGAAACCGCATGGCCGTCAGCGACGACGGGACTGAGCCTGTTTACGAGCAATCTGCCCCGGCTTGGAGTGAACGGTGGTTGGCACACGAGGCGGAAGCGCAATAGGTCCAGCCCGCCAGCCTTACCCTCGCGCAAAGGGATTAAGCGCACGTCCTTATCAATCCTGAGTGCGGGTTTCATAGCGTCAATCTTAAGACGCTTGGGAATCGCAAAAGGTTCCGTAAAAAATCACGAAAGGCCCAAAACTGACCAAAAAGGCCCAAACATGCCTAATCCGAAACAATCTTAACGCCATCGAACCCTACCAGAGATGAACACTATGAACATTGAATTACCTAAACAAGTCACTCCCAGCCTCCGACACCGGGCTATCCTGGGCCAGACTGCCGGCTGGCAGCGCGGATTTCGAGCAAAGGCCCGTGCCGAGACGCCAGCTCATCTCACGGCCGGCGATGTCCTGAAAAGGACGTACGGCCGCCCTGCCCTATGTTTGATGTTTAGGCTGCTGCTTTGCTGCGCAATTTTAGCCGGCGTCGGGCCGACCCGTGCCGCGACCGTCACGGGCAATCTGACCGACGTCTCCCTGGCGCCGCTCAACACCAAAATTGTGTTCTCGCCGACCACC
>Ga0136846_1235862_pt1 | contig 15017 bp, 26 predicted proteins | sample HopSoiMetagenom2_FD_96841 | JGI IMG/M metagenome (GOLD analysis project Ga0136846, IMG submission 96841) | Grasslands soil microbial communities from Hopland, California, USA - 2 Assembly 2016 (version 4) | ecosystem: Environmental > Terrestrial > Soil > Grasslands | place: USA: Hopland...
GCACTTCAGGCTATGTCTATCACCAGAATGGCCCGTGGACTGGTGTCAGTCGCGGCGCCGCCGGCTACAACGCCTGGACCGGCAATCAATGGGCCACACAGTACGGCCGCGCGTATAACTCAACCACCGGTACGCGGGCGATCGGCCAGCGCGGCGCAGTCCAAAATGTTTATACCGGCAATTACGCTTATGGCGGACGCGGCGCTTTCTACAACGACCAAACCGGAGTCGCCGCCGCTGGCGGAAAAGTCAACTGGGGCAATCAAAACACAGGGAACTCCGGCTCCGCTGGACGCGCGACCATTTACAATCCAAACACCGGCAACGCGACGGAGATCGCGGGAATAAGAGGGCAGGGAGGCGGCGCTGCCATCAGTGTCGATGGCAACGTCATTGCCGGCAAAGACGGAAATTACTATCGCTCGGATGGCCAGGGCGGATGGCAACAGGTCAACAGGCCCGGCGCCGGCAATCCATCGCAACAACCCTCCGTCGATAACATTCGGGCCAGCGGCGCGGCGCCGCGCCAGAATGCGGCCAGCCAGGCGCAATGGCAGCAATCGAATGCCAGCGCACAACAGCGCGAATCCCTCAACCGTGAGATGAACGCACGCCAGGCGGGCGGTCAACGCCAGGCCAGTTACCAGGCAAATCGGCCGTCATACAACCGGGGTGGAGGAGGCGGAGGGGGCGGCGGTCGCGCCGCTCGTGGTGGGGGTGGTGGACGCCGTCGGTGAGACCATCCACCAGTTGGAAGGATTGCGCTTTCTCGCTCATTTACTCTTCGAAGCGTCAGTCGGGCTCGCGTCGATCATTTGCGCTGCGCCGTTCACGTTGAATGCAATCCGCTACTTCGCAGAAGCCTCCGCGGACACCTTTTCCTTTTCCGGTTCCGCTTCCGGCTTTTCGTCAGCATTCCCGGCTTTCATCAGCTTTTTCAGCACATCCTTGGGAAACTTATTCATGTGTGAGGCCACCTTGACGATCTTCCCGATCGAAACGCGTCCCACAATATTCGCGATCACCGCTTCACCCTTGTCCTGGATCAGCACCGCCAGGCCCGCCATCTTCTCACCGGACGGATCGCCCAACGCATAAACCCCCACATTATCCTGGGGCACTGTCGCAATCGCGGTCCATTTGGATTCGAGCGTCGCTCGCAGCGTCGCCACACCCTTCTCCAAGGCAACGCGATTGGTTTCCTTTGCCTCGATCACCACGACACGGATCAGTTTGATCTCCTTTACAAGGTCCGCAATGTTGATTCCCGTCCCGGCGAATGGATCATCCGCCCCGCCATTGAATTCAGAAACGGCGTCTTGCAGCAGGAAATGCGGAAGGTTCACGTTCACCTCCGGTCGAATCAATTTCAGATCAATTGCCTGGTCGATCGCCAAATAAGCGGGGTCCTTCTCCAGGCCGGCTTGCGCGTGGCTGAAAACCGGGCACGCGGCCACCAGAGCGAGACTTAGAATTGTTGCGAGTCTATTCATAATTATATGTTCTTGATCATTTTATTTTTGGTTGTTTCCAGGCCCTCCCGCAACGGCGGAACGGCCTCTTTCAAAATCGAATCTTGCGATTGCGCGGCGACCTCCAGCAAAGCCTGTCCGATATACCCGAGCGCTCCCGCGGTTTGCTCCGCGACCCGCGCGCGATCGGCGCGCGCCTTCACCTCCAGGACGGCGGCTTTTCTTTGAGCGTTCCGGCCGGCCTGCTTTTGCCAGGCGCCGAGCGCAACGAGCAGAATCATCAACGCAACTGCCCACCGCCACGCGTGTCGCAAACGCAGACCCTTCTCTCGGGCGATGCGTTGAGCCACGCGATCCATCACCTGCGGAGGGCACGATTCGCTTCGCAGCTCGCGCACTAATCTTTGCAACTGGTCGTCCATTTTTCCTCCTTCACTGTCGGTAGCAATCTTGAGAGCCTCTCGCGGGCCCGCAAAAGGTTCACCTTCACCGTATTCATTGGTATTCCAAGTACATCGGCGATTTCACGGTAACGCAGGCCGTTGACCTCATATAAAATGAAAACGCTTCGAAGTCCTTCAGGCAGTTTCAGCAACAGCCGCCGCGCTTGCTCCAGTCTAAAAGTCGAATCGGCCGCCGCGCTCGGATCCAGTGCCAGATCATCCGGCCAATCCTCCACAAAATCCTGGTCCGTGGCGGGCGGAGTTGCCCCTCGCGACTGAAGCCGGATTAGGTCCAGGCAATAATTCCGCGTCGTCTTGAAAAGCCACGCTCGCGTGCTAAAAAGATTGATCTTCGGCAGGTGCTTCCAGAGCCGGAGCAACGCCTCCTGCGTCGCGTCTTCTGCGTCAGCCTGGTTCCTCAAAAGCCCGCGCGCGTAGCGATAAACTTCATCCCTATGGCGCTGGCAAAGCAGTTGGAATTCCAACTCGCGGATCATTCGTCACAAGAAACAACGAAACAGCTTCCCCAAATGTTTCAGCAATCTTTTCGGATGTCAGCAGGCATTGCGCCCCGCGCGCGCAGAGTGCGGAGGCTCAGAGAATCGTGACGCTTGGCGAGGCGCGCGCCTTTCTCGTCCGTCATCAAAGGGCAGTGAAAGAACGCCGGAGATGCCAGATTCAGGGCGCCGTAGAGGAGGATTTGGCGAGCGGTGGAGATGAGGAGATCCGCGCCGCGAACAACTTCGGTGATGCGCATGGCGGCGTCATCTACAACGCAGGCGAGTTGATAGGAGGGTAGATCATCATGCCGCCAGACGACGAAATCGCCGAAATCTTTTCCCGCGGCGAAGTATTGCGGGCCGAAATGGCCGTCGAGAAAGGCGATCGCTTGATCGTCGGGAGTGCGGAAGCGCCAGTTAATTTTGGCTCCAACCGGAATGTCGGACAGTTTCTTGTCGCGGCAGGCGCCGGGATAAATCGGTTCCTCTTCGGCAAGGTGTGGCGCTTGCAATGAGCGCATGACATCCTGGCGTGAGCAGGTGCAGGGAAAGATTTGGCCGGTAGTCTTGAGTTTTTCGAAAGCGGCGCGGTAGAAATCGATGCGCTCGCTTTGATTGTAGGGAGCGTAAGGCCCGCCGGTGTCCGGCCCTTCCTGCCATTTGAAACCGAACCATTTCAGGTCCTCAAAGAAAGCCTGGACGAATTCAGGTCGGACGCGGCTGAGATCGAGATCATCGTTGCGGAGGACGAGAATGCCATTTGCCGACTGGGAGCGGAGGTGAGCGGTCCAAAAGGTGCAGGCGTGACCAAGATGAAGATAGCCCGTGGGAGAGGGAGCGATTCGGCCGCGGTACGCGGCTGGATTTGCTTTTTCTTCTGGCACCGCAGAAAGGCTGGAGTTGGACCTGACAAATGGCAACTGCAGGGAAATGATTAACTTCCAAATAACCATGACCAGGGAATGACGTAAACACGAAGCTCAGCACGATTGATGCGTCATAGTCGCAAGGGGCTTTTGGTTACGATTATGGGCGCGCATTTGCATTACCGAAAACGGGTGGTAAGGTAAGCGGTTTTCAGGCGGGGTAGAGGGTGGAGTGACGGTTTGAAATTCAGCGGGGATTTGGAGGATTTTCCTTTCCGGCCGAGATCAGCATTAGCCCAGATTATCAATGGTTTGCTGAAGGAAAGCAGAGTTTGGGCCGGTCGGAAAATTTTTTCCAAATACTAGTTGCAATGAAAAAAGCCGGTGGTAATATTCGCGCTCCGTTTCTCCAGGGGTTCTGGAAACGTAATTGTAACCCAAGATTTTACACAAGTCGTAATGCCGACAATTAATCAGCTCGTCCGCAAAGGGCGAAACAAGTTGAAGTATAAGAGCAAATCGCCGGCTCTGGAGAACGCTCCATTCCGCCGCGGGGTGTGTCTGCAGGTGATGACGCGCACACCAAAAAAGCCCAATTCGGCAATGCGAAAAGTGGCGAAGGTGCGATTGACGAACGGTTACGAAGTGATAGCTTACATCCCCGACGAAGGGCACAACCTTCAAGAGCATTCAATCGTGCTGGTGCGAGGTGGACGTGTCAAAGACCTTCCAGGGGTTCGTTATCACATTGTTCGTGGGACGCTCGATGCTGCCGGTGTGGAAAAACGCCGCGTCAGCCGCTCGAAATACGGAGTGAAACGTCCAAAAGCAGCAAAGGCAGCCACAGCGGCCGCCAAGTAATTTTTTTATGTCGAGAAGACGCCAGGCTATAAAGCGCGAGGTCGCCGACGATCCGAAGTACAACAGTGCTTTGGTGAGCCGGTTGATCAATGTTGTCATGAAAGGCGGCAAGAAGTCGGTCGCGCAACGGATTGTTTACGGAACATTCGATCAGATCGCGGAAAAGAACCCCAATTCGAACCCGCTGGAAATTTTGCAGCGGGCGGTGGAAAACGCGAAGCCGCGTCTGGAAGTGAAAGCTCGCCGTGTTGGCGGCGCCACTTACCAGGTTCCTCTGGAAGCAGCGCCCGAGCGCCAGTTATCGCTGGCTTTGCGCTGGCTGGTGAGCTTTGCCGATAATCGCAAAGGCCAGCCGATGACCGAGGCTCTAGCTTCGGAAATCCTGGATGCCTATCAAGGGCAGGGGAACGCGATCCGGAAGCGGGACGAAGTGCATAAGATGGCACAGGCCAACAAGGCCTTTGCGCACTTCCGCTGGTAAAAAGATTTTAACAAAGTACGCCCCGTAAGGCCGAACCGATCGGGGCGTTTTTATTCTCCAGGAAAGAAGATGGAAGCAGTAGCAGTCAGAGAAGAGAAGAAATCGGTGAATTCGCCGAACCGCCCGTACACCCAGGAGCGGACGCGCAATATTGGCATTGCCGCGCACATTGACGCCGGCAAAACCACAACCACCGAGCGCATCCTTTTTTATACTGGTCTTATCCACAAGATGGGTGACGTGGATGACGGAAATACCGTGACGGACTGGATGGAACAGGAAAGGGAACGCGGCATCACCATTACTTCGGCCGCAACCACCTGCTATTGGACGCAGAAGGACGATGGCGTCGAGAAGCTTTTCAAGGGCATTCCGCACCGCGTTAATATTATCGATACTCCGGGACACGTGGACTTCACCGCTGAGGTAGAGCGTTCCATGCGTGTGTTGGACGGGGCTGTTGCTGTGTTCTGCGGCGTGGCTGGAGTTCAGCCGCAATCAGAAACCGTCTGGCGCCAGGCGACGAAGTACAAAGTTCCTCGCATTGCATTCGTCAATAAGATGGATCGCACCGGCGCGAACTTCGAAAACGCGGTTGATGAGATGCGCAAGAAGCTGGGCGCGTACGCCTATCCCGTCGTGATTCCGATCGGGAAAGAAGATTACCTGAAAGGCATTATCGATGTGGTGGCGCAAAAAGCCATTATTTATGATGACAGCGACCAGGCCGGCCTCAAGTACACCGTAGGTGAAATTCCGGCCGAGGACAAAGATCGGGCCAAAGCCGCTTTGACCGAACTGATCGACGCCGTTTCAAATAAAGACGACGAGATCGCGGAGTTGGTGCTCGAGGACAAGCCGATTTCTCCGGAAATGCTGAAAAAGGCGATTCGGCGGCTGACCATCAAGATCGAATTGGTCCCGGTCCTGTGCGGTTCTGCATTTAAAAAGAAAGGCGTGCAACCGCTGGTGGATGCGGTGATTGATTACCTGCCTTCGCCGCTGGACATTCCGGCGGCCCAAGGGCACGTCCCAGATATTGAGCAGATGGCTGACGTTGTTTCGGATGACAACGGCAAGTTCTGCTCGCTGGCGTTCAAACTTTGGACTGATCCATTCGTCGGCAAGCTGGTGTTCTTCCGGGTTTACAGCGGAATGCTGAAGAAGGGTGACACAATTTACAATCCGCGGACGCGCAAGCGTGAACGTGTTAGCCGCGTGATGATGATCCAGGCTGACAAACGTATCGATGTGGAGAGCGTCTATGCCGGTGACATTGCCGCGCTGGTGGGTCTGAGGAATATCACGACTGGTGATACGCTTTGCGATGAGGATTATGACATCATGCTCGAGCCGCCGACGTTCCCTGAACCGGTGATCAGCATGGCGGTCGAGCCGAAAACGAAGGCCGATCGCGAGAAGATGGGTGAAGGTCTGCAGCGTTTGGCTGAAGAAGATCCGACTTTCCGGTGCTTCACCAACGAAGAAACGGGCCAGTTGATCATAGCGGGAATGGGTGAGTTGCACCTGGAGATTATTCGCGATCGTTTGTTCCGTGAGTTTAAGGTGGAAGCCAGCGCGGGCGCGCCGCAGATCGCGTATCGCGAAACGATTACCAAACCTGCTGAGGGCGAAGGCAAATTCATTCGCCAGTCCGGTGGTCGCGGCCAATATGGTCATGCGTTGATCAAGATCCAACCGAACGAACGCGGCAAAGGTGTCGAGATTGAGAACAAGATTGTCGGTGGCGCGATTCCGAAGGAATACATCCCGGCGGTGATCGATGGTATTGAAGAAGCGGTCAAAGGCGGGGTCATTGCCGGGTTCCAGATGGTCGACCTGAAGGCGCAGATTGTCGACGGAACCTTCCATGAAGTCGATTCGAACGAATTGGCGTTCAAGATGGCCGGTATTTTTGCGTTAAAAGACGCCGCGAAAAAGGCGAATCCGATTTTGCTCGAGCCGATCATGAAGGTCGAGTGCACCACGCCTGCGGATTATCAGGGCGATATTGTCGGTGACCTGACACGTCGTCGCGGGACGATCATGGGCATGGACAGCAAGGGGAACACCGTCATTGTGAATGCGCATGTGCCCCTGGCAGAAATGTTCGGGTACGCGACTGCGATTCGTTCACTCTCGAAAGGCCGGGCGGCTTATTCGATGGAACCGTTCGCTTTTGAACCGGTGCCGGCAAACATCGCGGCGACAATTATGGATTCCGCGAAAAACAAACCGGCGGCGAGGACCTGATCAATCTTAACAATTAGAAATAACCAACGTTTAACTTTGTTCTTTTAAACCTATATGGCAGGACAACGCATACGCATCCGGCTCAAAGCCTACGATCACCGGGTGATCGACCAGTCGGCGCACGACATTGTCGAAACGGTGAAGCGCACCGGAGCACGAGTGGCAGGCCCAATTCCTTTGCCCACACGAATCGAGCGGTTCACGGTGGCGCGTTCGCCGCATGCGGACAAGAAATCGCATGAAACTTTTGAGCAACGCACGCACAAGCGGCTGCTCGATATTATCGAACCAACCGCCAAGACGGTGGATGAGTTGAAGAAACTCAACCTTCCCGCCGGTGTCGACATCACTATTAAGATCTAAATTTTATGCTCGGTTTGCTCGGAAAAAAAATGGGACAGACCCAGGTTTATGACGCGAAGGGCAACATCGTTCCCGTGACGGTGGTGGTCGTCGGTCCGAACCGCGTCGTTCAGGTCAAGACCGTCGAGACGGACGGTTACAAAGCAGTTCAACTCGGGTTCGATGACCAGAAGGTGGAAAAGCGGCGGACCAAAGGATTGAGCGGCCACTTCAAGAAGCACAATGCAACGGCGACAAAGCGGATCAAGGAGTTCCGTGACTTCACGAAAGAAGTAAAAGCCGGCGATGTTGTGAGCGCTGATATTTTCGCGGTCGGTGATTTTGTCGATGCCATTGGCGTGACGAAGGGTCGCGGATTCGAGGGCGTTGTGAAGCGCCATCACTTTCGGGGCGGAGATTCAACGCACGGCGCGAAGGGATGGCACCGCCGTTCGGGCGCGATTGGTCAGCGTTTGTTTCCCGGGACAGTCATGCGGGGAATGAAAATGCCCGGTCACATGGGCCAGGTCCGCCGCACGACGCAAAATTTGGAAGTTATTCAGGTGCGGCCAGATGATCATGTTTTATTGATCAAGGGGGCGATCCCGGGATCAAAGGGCGATTACGTGGTCATCCGCGAATCGAAGAAGTATCCGAAACAGGCTGCAGCCGCAAAGAAGTAAGAGCCAATGAAGGTTACAATTAAAGACATTCAAGGGAAGGATTCAGGCGAGCTGAACCTCTCCTTCCAGCCGGTGGAAGCGGACAAGGGAAATCAGGCTGTCCACGACGTGGTCGTTGCTTACATGGCAGCGCAACGCAGCGGCACGGCCTGTACCAAAACGATGGGCGATGTCGCGGGCAGCGGGAAAAAGCCCTGGAGACAGAAGGGAACCGGCCGAGCACGAGCCGGTTCTTTTGCGTCGCCCCTTTGGCGTGGCGGCGGTGTGGTGTTCGGCCCGAAACCGCGCGATTATACGAAGAAGGTCACCAAAAAGACAAAGCAGCTCGCGTTGCGCAAAGCTTTTACCGAACGGGTGAATGCCGGTGACGTTGTCGTTGTGGACGAGATCAAGCTCGATTCGCCGAAGACCAAAGGTTTCCTCGGGGTATTGAATGCGCTGAAGGCCAACACCGGCGCGTTGATTGTGGCGGAGGGCGGGAATGAGAATCTGGTTTTGGCCAGTCGCAATGTGCAGAACGTGGAAGTGACCAACAGCAATAATCTGAATACGTACCAACTGCTTCGCTATAACAAGGTGCTGCTCACCCGCGGCGCATTGGAAGCGCTCGATGCCCGTTTGAAGCAGGATTAATCAACGGACCTTGCCATGAACAATTTCGATGTTATTAAAACAGTCCGCCTCACCGAAAAGGGGACCCGACAGAGCGACAAGTTCAACCAATATACGGTGATCGCCGACCGCCGCGCGAACAAGACACAGATTCGCAAGGCAGTGGAAGAACTGTTCAAGGTCAATGTTATCGCCGTGAATACGATGAATGTGCGCGGCAAGTACCGCCGGCAGCGGACCGCTCAGGCGGGCCAGACTTCCGATTGGAAAAAGGCGATGGTGACTTTGAAAGAGGGGGAGAAGATCAGCCTCGTTTAAACTGAGAGATTTGTATGGCAGTAAAAAGCTTTAGACCATTAACTCCGAGCACGCGATACATCACGATCGCGGATTACTCCGAGATTACCAAGCGCAAGCCGGAGAAGAGTCTTGTTTATACGCGCAAGAAAACGGGCGGCCGCAATTCTTATGGCCGGGTGACTAGCCGCGGGCGCGGGCAGGGACACAAGCAGAAGGTGCGCACCGTCGATTTTCGCCGGGAGAAACTGGGGATGGAAGCGAAGGTGGTGGCGATTGAGTACGATCCGATTCGAACGGCTCGCCTCGCGCTGCTGGAGTACAAGGATGGGGAAAAACGATACATTATTTCCCCCGTGGGCCTGAAGGTTGGCGCTGTTCTGACCAGCGGGGCGGCTGCGGCTCCCGATCTTGGAAATGCGCTTCCGCTGAAGAACATTCCGGTCGGCTTGACGATTCATAATATTGAGATGATCCCGGGCCGGGGCGCACAGATGGTCCGTTCGGCCGGTGGTGGAGCGACCCTGATGTCGCGGGACGAAGGTTACGCGCAGATTCGTTTGCCCAGCGGTGAAATTCGCAGGGTGAATGAGGACTGCATCGCGACGATCGGGCAGGTCAGCAATCCAGAGCACGAAAACGTGATTTTGGGCAAGGCAGGCCGTGCACGGCATCGTGGTATTCGCCCCTTGAGCCGTGGTGTAGCGAAGAATCCGGTGGACCATCCAATGGGTGGCGGCGCCGGCAAAACTTCTGGCGGCGGGCATCCAGTTACGCCCTGGGGTGTGATCACGAAGGGCAAGAAGACACGCCCGAAATTTAAGTTCTCAAACCGATTTATTGTGGTGCGCCGAGATGGACGCCCACCCAAAGTGAAGTAATTATGGGACGTTCGATTAAAAAAGGCCCATTTGTGGAAGGGCACGTTCTGGAGAAGATCTCCAAAATGAATTCCGCGGGCGGGCCGAAGAAACCGATTAAAACTTGGTCGCGCCGCTCGACGATCACGCCGGAGTTTGTCGGCCACACATTCAACGTTCACAACGGCAAAATTTTTCAGCCGGTGTTCGTGACGGAAAATATGGTCGGTCATAAGCTGGGCGAATTCGCTTTGACGCGGACCTTCAAGAAACACGGAGCCCATACAGCGAAAGCTGAAGCCAAATAGTTTTATGGAAGTTCAGGCCATTACACGGAACGTGCGGATGAGCGCACAAAAGATGCGGGAAGTGGTGCGGCAGATCCAGGGGCTCCCCGCGCTGCATGCTGTCGCGGTGCTCGGCGCGGTTCCGCGCAAATCGGCCCGGCTGGTACAGAAAACTTTGAAGAGCGCGATTGCCAACGCTGAGAACAATAACAATGCGCGGCCGGAGGCTTTGATTGTCAAGGAAGCCGTGGCGGGCCAGGCGACGACTCTGAAACGAGTGGTTCCCAAAGCCCGCGGCTCGATGGGGCCGATTCTGAAGCGCAGTTGCCATATCATGATCACTTTAACTGACAATAATTCCCCGAAATAAAGTATGGGACAAAAAACAAACCCAATTGGTCTCCGCATCGCCCTGAATAAAGATTGGCGCTCCAAGTGGTATGCCGAAAAGAAAGAATTCGGCCGGCTGCTCAACGAAGACCGCAAAATCCGTGATTTGCTGAAGCGCAAGCTGGAAACGGCGTCCGTGCCGAAGATCGGCATTGAGCGCGCCGCGACCCGCTGCCGGATTACGATTTTCACCGCTCGTCCCGGTGTCGTCATTGGACGCAAAGGCGCTGAGATCGACAAGATCAAGGAGGAGATCAGCAAGATGACCGGCAAGGAAATCTATGTCGATATCCAGGAAGTAAAAAACCCCGAGACCGACGCGCAGTTGGTCGCGGAGAATATCGCCTTGCAGTTGGAACGGCGTATTTCTTTCCGTCGCGCGATGAAGAAAGCGGTGCAGACGGCCATGGATTTCAAAGCAGTTGGAATCAAAGTGCGTTGCGCTGGGCGATTGGGTGGCGCTGAATTGGCTCGTGTTGAGACCTATCACGAAGGAAGCGTGCCGCTGCATACGTTGCGCGCGAATATTGATTACGGATTTGCCGAGGCCAATACCGTTTACGGGAAGCTGGGAATCAAGGTGTGGGTCTGCAAGGGTGAGAACAAGCCCGAGAAAAGCCAGCCGGCACCGATCAGGACCGAGGCGAATGCGCCGGTGGAGACTGCCTCGGCTTAGAAAACGAAGAGTAGAATTAGGATTTAGATTTTTAGGAGTTTGTTATGGCCATGATGCCCGCAAGAGTGAAGTACCGCAAAATGCAGCGGGGTGCCCGCCGGGGAATTGCCTCCCGCGGAAACGCTGTCGCATTTGGCGAGTATGGATTGCAGGCGCTCGAGCGCTGCTGGATGGATACGAAGCAGATTGAAGCGGCCCGTGTTGCGATTACCCGTTTCATGAAGCGCCGGGGAAAAGTCTGGATTCGAATTTTTCCGGACAAGTCCTTCACGAAAAAGCCGCTGGAAGTGCGAATGGGGACTGGGAAGGGCGGCGTGGAATCGTGGGTGGCTGTGATTCGTCCCGCGAGCGTTCTTTTTGAAGTGGACGGGGTGACAGAAGCGGTGGCCCGCGAAGGAATGCGCCTGGCCGCAGCGAAACTGCCGATTCGGACAAAATTTATTTCGCGCCACGCGATGGCGGCCTGATTTGGAGCGACGATGAAAAAATCGGAATTTAAGGATTTAACAGTAACGGAACTGAACGCCAAAAGCCGCGATCTGCGCCAGGAAATGTTTAACCTGCGTTTGCAGCAGGCGAGCAGCCAGTTGGAGAAGCCATCGCGGCTGAAACAACTCCGCAAGGACATCGCGCGGATTGAAACCCAGTTGAGTGTTCTGAGAAGGAAAGCCGCTTAATTTTTGACGTAATATGGTTGAAGGACAGATAGAAGAAGCCCGGAAGCATCGGAAGGAACGAACTGGGGAAGTTGTTTCGGACAAGATGGACAAGACCATCATCGTCCGTGTGGAACGCCGTTTCCGCCATCCGAAATTCAAGAAAGTCGTGACCCAATATAAGAAGTTCTACGCTCACGACGAAAAGGAAGAGGCGAAGGTGGGCGATCGAGTTCGCATTCAGGAAACGCGGCCGCTCTCGAAGACCAAGTCGTGGCGGCTGGTGGAAGTGGTGGAAAAGGGCGCGGAACCGGCGCATGTGGTGGCCTGATTACGGGAGAGTACTTATGTTGCAAATTCGCTCTATTTTAGATGTGGCCGATAATACGGGCGCGAAACGCGCCGCCGCTATCGGGGTGATTGGCCGGAACCAGATGTACGCGCATGTCGGCGATGTGATCAAGGCCCATATCAAGGAAGCGGCCCCGGACGGCACCGTGAAGAAGGGCGAGGTCGTCAATGCCGTGATCGTGCGCACGAGGCAGCCGATTCGCCGAAATGACGGCAGCTATTTGCGTTTTGATTCGAACGCGATCGTGATTATCGACAAGGAAAATAATCCTCGCGGCACCCGTATTTTCGGCCCGGTCGCGCGCGAGTTGCGAGACAAGAAATTCATGAAGATTATTTCGCTGGCCCCGGAAGTTATTTAAATTTTGTTTATGGCGAAGCAGCATGTGAAAAAAAATGATGTGGTGGTCGTTATCGCCGGCACCGAAAGGGGCAAGCGCGGCAAGATCATCCAGGTTCTGCCCGACAAGCAGAGGGTGATTGTGGAAGGTGTGAAAATGATCAAAAAACACACCCGCCGCAGCCAGCAGCATCCGCAGTGAGCGATCGTGGAGCGGGAGGGAACAGTCCACATCTCGAACGTGATGAAAGCCGATTTGTACGATTCTCGCCGGGGCACGGAAACAGCCCAGGCAAACGGTTAAGAAGATGAAAGCCAGACTTTACGAAAAATATGTTACTGAAGTCCGCGGGGCTTTGAAGGACAAGCTGAAGAAGAAGAATGTCCACGAAGTGCCGCGGATCGAGAAGATCGTCATCAACATGGGCGTGAGCGCCTCGCTGGAAAAGGCCGCCGTCGATGACGCCGCGAAGGATTTGACCACCATTACCGGGCAGAAGCCGGTGGTGAGCCGCGCGCGCAAGAGCATCGCGAACTTCAAATTGCGCCAGGGGCAGGCCACCGGTTGCTATGTGACCCTCAGGCGTGATATGATGTACGAGTTTTTCGACAGATTGGTTGCGACCGCGTTGCCGCGTATTCGCGATTTTCGTGGTGTTTCACGCCGGGCTTTCGACGGACGAGGCAATTATTCGCTGGGGATTCCGGACCAAACGATTTTCCCGGAAATCGAACTGGACAAAATCAAGCGGCAGCAGGGAATGGATGTCACCATCGTGACCAGCGCCAAGAGCAATGAGGACGCGCTGGAGTTGCTTAAGATGATGGGAATGCCGTTCTCGGAGAAATAATTTTTAGAAGATAATATGGCTAAAGAAGCATGGTTTGAGCGCAACAAGCGCAAAGCAGCAACGGTGAAAAAGTACGCCGCGCTGCGAGCTGAATTGAAGAAGAAGAAGGATTACGCCGCGTTGCAAAAGTTGCCGCGCGATGCGAGCCCAACGCGTTTAGTGAACCGTTGCTCGATGAGCGGCCGCCGCCATGCGTACATCCGAAAGTTTGGCTGTTCGCGTTTGACCTTCCGCGAGGCAGCGTTGAACGGATTGATTCCAGGTGTAACCAAAGCGAGCTGGTAAGATGAGCGATCCTGTAGCAGACATGTTGACCCGCATTCGCAACGCCAACCAGGCGTTGCTCAATGATGTGGAAGTGAATCACTCCAGGCTGAAGGAGAATATTGCCAATATCCTGAAGCGTGAAGGGTACCTCGCGGATTATTCCGTCGAGGGGAAGACCGCCAAAAAGCTGAAGCTCAAGCTGAAGTATAACGGGCGCAAAGGAGTCATCGCCGGCCTGAAGCGGGTGAGCAAACCCGGGTTGCGGCGTTATGTGGGCGCAACTGAGATTCCCCGCGTATTGAACGGGATGGGAATTGCCATCGTGTCAACGCCCAAGGGGGTGATGACGGGCAACGATGCCAAGAAGGAAAACGTCGGCGGCGAGTTGGTCTGTTTTATCTGGTAAAGGATTTATGTCACGTATCGGAAAGATTCCAGTTGCTATACCTGCGAAAGTCAAAGTCGAGGTTAAGGACCGAAAAGTTTCGATTGAAGGGCCGAAAGGGAAGCTCGATTGGACTTTGCCAAAGCGGACGACCATTGCGGTGAAGGACAATAATGTGCTGGTGAGCCGCCAGGGGGAAGACGCCGAAGCAAAAGCTCTGCACGGTCTAAGCCGCGCTTTGATCAGCAACATGGTCAAGGGTGTGAGCGAAGGTTATAGCAAGCGCCTCGAAATCCAAGGCGTCGGTTTCAAAGCCGCTGTCACCGGCAAGAACGTGACGCTCAGCCTTGGTTACTCGCATCCGATTGTTTATCCCATACCCGATCAGATCAAAGTGACGGTCGAGGAAAACACGAAAGTCCTGATCGAAGGCCCAAGCAAGCAGGTGGTCGGACAGGTTGCCGCTGAAATTCGGAGTTACTATCCGCCGGAACCATACAAGGGCAAAGGGGTGCGTTACTCGGATGAGCATGTCAAACGCAAGGAAGGCAAGACCGTCCAGTAAGCGGCTGGATTATTTGCAAAACATAATTGAGTTACGGCAAAAACCGTGACTGTAAGAAAATGAGAATCGAACAGAAACAAAGATTACGGCAATTGCGCCGCTGGCGGATTCGAAAAAAAGTTCAGGGAACCCCGGAGCGTCCCCGGATGGCGGTCTGCTTTAGCGGGAAACACATTTACGTCCAGTTCGTTGACGATCTGGCCAGGAAAACCCTGGCGGCGGCCTCAACCCGTGGGAAAGAGAAGAAAGGGGTCAAAGCGAACGTTACTGGCGCACAGGCAATCGGGAAACTCGCGGCAGAAACGGCGCGTTCTAAAGGAATCGCAAAAGTCGTTTTTGATCGGGCGGGAGCACGGTACCATGGAAAGGTCAAGGCTTTGGCAGACGCGGCGCGCGAAGGCGGATTACAATTTTAACCCAGGAGAAATACTATTGTGGCAGATTTTAATAGACCTCAAGAAGGTGGACGTGGTCCAGGCCGCGGAGGCCGTGGTCCCCGGCGTTCGCGCCCAGGTGAAGGCGGCGGCGAGGGCGGTTCTTTTGAAGGTGGAGACCAAAAAGAACTCACTGAAAAAGTAA
>Ga0136846_1236097_pt1 | contig 15017 bp, 18 predicted proteins | sample HopSoiMetagenom2_FD_96841 | JGI IMG/M metagenome (GOLD analysis project Ga0136846, IMG submission 96841) | Grasslands soil microbial communities from Hopland, California, USA - 2 Assembly 2016 (version 4) | ecosystem: Environmental > Terrestrial > Soil > Grasslands | place: USA: Hopland...
ATCCAGCATCTCTTGTGTTGGAGCCAGCAGCAGCTCGTGCACGTAATTGATCCCAAGAATTTCATTGAGGAAGTAAGTCAAATCCTCTCGTTTGCTGAACCCCGCCAACTGCGATTTGTTATTTAGTCGCACGTCGACGACCTGTTGAACACCGGCTTTTCTTAAAGTCTCGAAGAACTCCTTCGCATTCTTCTTCGTAAAACCGATCGTATAGACTGTCGGCTGTTTTTCCTGCATCACTTTGTTTGCGCGATTGCCGGATCATTCGCGCTCTCCTGGTATGCTATTTTCTTTCCCCGCAACAGATAGGCCCGTTCAATCAATCCGTCCTTGCTCTCGAATAAATCCTCCGTGGGAATCTTTTCTTCCTTCATCAATCGATCCTCCGCGGCTTTCTGTGTCTCCAAAGTCCCATCCTCGAGGATGTGCTTCACTTTCACTCCTCGCGATCGAAGTTCTTTCACCACCAGGATGGTGCGGTGGCATTCGAGCGGATCCTTCTCTGCGCACATTAAGGCAAGGCGATAGCGTGATCCTCCGTCGATCACTCGGTTCAATCCTTCCTGAAAGGAACTGAGTCGCGCTATTCTTGTGTATTCAGCCACGCCTTTATTATTGTAAGCCTCGGCCTCGCTCCGCCGCGCGCCCAATTCATCACCAAGAAAAACATAGGCGACTCCCGCCTTTGGCAGCGCCTCCTTCAACAGTTCACGGTTGAAATGCGGAAGCCACGCGCTGTAGGGACTGCTCCGCACATCCGCGATCGCTCCAATCTGGTGCGTCTTCAGCAATTCGAGAAATTTTTCCAACGTGTGGTTGGAATGGCCGATGGTATAAAGTTCAGGCATTGGGTTCGAATACTGTTGCGCAAATCTTGAAATGACGGTCGTTAAATTGTCGAGTCAAACTCAGGCACAAGTATATCTCGGATCGATTCGGCAATTCAATTTCCTGGCGTTTGGTCACCATTTTATTGAACAGCTCGTGTCTTTCATTAAAATCGGGATCGGTCACGGAAAACTCGTGTGCCCGCCCTTCGTGGCGCATCCATAAGCGGCGCTGCTTCTTTTCCTTCATCTGGCCCGGATTATTCCAATCCTGCCCCATTTCCTTCCAGACGCTTACCTGGAGCAGATCCGGCGCTTTCATCAAGATCAAGGTCGATGGTTTGGCCATTCTCCTCACGTATCCAAAACTCACCGTGTCCAGCAGGCGGGGTTCACTCCAGAGTTCCGGCTCTTGATCTGCCAACCGTGGCAGAATATCTCGTTCGTAACGTCGCACGTACTCCCAATTTCGGGTCGGCTCAATCCACCAATCTTCAGGATGATCCGGATCGCAGCATCTTTCGCGCATGGATACTTTCACCAGATCGAGCGGCTTCACAGGGCCATGTCCAGGACAGATGGCCGTTTCGGCCTTGATCGCGCCATCCGTCCGAGGGTCCGCCAATCGGATCCACTCTCCCGTTTTGTAACCCTTTTTTGATAGAATCAATTCCTTGCCCGCGACACAGCGATTCTTTTCACGAATGGAATTTGCGAGTATTAGAATCAGCTTTTCTTCAGCCACGGCCCGTGATTTTCGCGCTGAACAAATGCGCAGGCAAGCTTAAGATTGGCGGACAGCATCAGCAATCCAGATCATCAGCACCAGCTTGCTTAAATCCCAAAATCGTACTTATCGATGTTTTCTTTGGTGAACCGGATTGGCTCCGCCATGATTACCGTTTTCGGATTTTGTTTACTCAACGTAATCTTTCCGAAGCCGGGCACATCCATTCCATCGGCAACTGCTTTTCCATCCACCAGTACTTTCGCCAGCGCCACTGTCAGGCTGCCGAGCGCCCGCGGATCCCAAAGATAAAATGATTCCAGCACTCCGTCCTTGATATACGGCCGCATCTTATTCGGCGTGGAATTTCCCACCACCGCAACTTTTCCGATTTTGTTCGCTCGCTTCACCGCTTCCGAAGCGCCCGGCACGGAATTGGAATCGAATGCCACAATCCCTTTTAAATTGGGATAAGCATTCAAAAGAGTCTGCACCTTCTCCCGCGCGAAATTCTCGTCCTCTTTTGTCACCTCCGTCGCCATGAGCGTCATCTTCGGATATTTTTCTTTCGCCCGCGCCTCGGCAAAGCGTCGCCACGTATTCAAATTTGCTGCGTCCAGGCTCGCAATCGCGATGGCCCATTCACCTTCGCCGCCCATCTGCTGCGCCAGGTCATCAATCAAGCGCTCGCCCAAAGTCTTTTCGTCAACCTGGTTCACGAACAGGTCACGCCCGCTCTCCGGGGCGTCACTGTCCCAGGTCAAAACTTTGATCCCTGTCTGCTGCGCCTTCTCCACGAAGCGCCTGATCGTCTTCGGCTGATTCGGTGCGACACAAATGGCCTGCACTCCCTGCCGAATCCACGTATCGAAAAAGTTATTCTGCTCCGACCCGCTTGGTTCCGTCGGACCGTCATAAATCAACGTCACTCCCAGCTCCGCTGCCGTTTTCTCCGCCCCGCGTTTGCATGCATCGAAATAGTCGATGTTGATCAGCTTCGGCAGCATCGCGATCACTGGCTTTCCGGTGGGGCTCGAAATTCCCTTCGCTTGCGTTGGTGACGCAGACGCGCCCTCCTTTTTCGAACACCCATTAAGGCCAAACGCCAAAACAGAGAGCAGCGTTAAAGCAAAGCATTTTGGAATCATAGGAATTCCCGGCAGCTTAAGGAAGGGCGCGCAGCCAGCGCAAGATTCGATTATGGGCGAAGCGGGTTGAAATGGCGCTCTTCGCGCTCGCAACGTTTTCAAGAGCTTTAGGCGCCTGGTAACACCGGCCATAACTGGATGCCTTGGGTTTATCTGCACTTTCGCGAAAATTTTTGTCCGCTTTTTTATTTTGGCGGGTCTTTAATAAGGAAAACAGATGCCGGAGACGCACGAATTGCTTGCAAAATACGCGAGGGACGGCTCGGAAGGAGCTTTCCGGGAAGTGGTAAACCGTTATGTGGATCTCGTTTATTCCGCGGCGGTTCGCCTGGTAAACGGGGATCAACATCTCGCGGAAGATATCACGCAAACCGTTTTCACGGATTTGGCCCGCATGGCCAAACATTTATCGAAAGAGCTGATGCTGGGCGGTTGGTTGCATCGGCACACTTGTTTCGTCGCGAGCAAAACAATGAGAGCAGAACGGCGGCGTCAAAACCGGGAAAGACAGGCCATGGAAATGAATTCGATGGAAGACCACGCCGAGGCAAATTTCGAAATGCTGTCTCCGGTTTTGGACGAAGCAATCAACGAGCTTAGGCACGATGATCGGAAGGCTATTCTGCTGCGTTATTTCGAGCAGAAAGACTTCAGATCCGTGGGCGAGTCGCTCGGGAGCAATGAAGAAGCCGCCCGAAAGCGTGTAAACCGGGCACTGGAAAAACTGGAGCGACTGCTCAAGCGGCGCGGAGTAACTTTCTCCGCCGCCGCTTTGGCCGCGGTGCTGGGCGGAAAGACCGTTACCGCGGCACCGATCGGAATGGCCGCCACTGTTTTGACAACGGCTTTGTCAGGCGCGACAGCAGGCGGTCTTACAACATTAACTCTTCTAAAAATTATGGGCATGACGAAATTAAAAGCTGGAGTCATCGGAGCAATAGCCCTCGCGGTGGCGATTCCATTGATAGTGCAAAAGCGAGCTCAAGCAAGATTGCGCGAAGAGAACGAAAGTTTGCGCGCGCAGGTAAAGGAAGTGCGAATGCTGGAGGATGAGAACGACAGGCTTTCAAATCAGATTGCCAGAGCGAAATCACCGAACGCGGCTCGCACGAACGAACAATTGCAGGAATTGATGAGACTGCGCGGGGAAGTCGGCGTCTTGCGGCAGCAGAAGCCAAACGAACCAGCCGTTCCGAAAACCAACGCACCAAGCGTGCTGAGCGGATTATCAGCCAACCCGGAAGTATCGAAGATGATCCGCATGCAACAGAAAGCTGGAATGACCGCGATTTATCAGGACCTGGCGAAGCGGCTAAAATTATCTGAGGAGAAAACGGAAAAGTTGAATGATCTCCTGGCCGATAACGTCATGGAAAATATCAACCGGATTACGGAGGTGCTTCGGGAGAAAAAAGGGCCGGAGGAGCGAGATAGGGTCTTCGCGGAGCAGGATGCGGCCTTGCAGGATAAAATCAAGGAACTGCTCGGACCGGACTCTCTGGCGGAGTATCAGGACTACACGCACAATCTGGCGAGTTACCTAACGGCCGAGCAATTCAAGAGCATGCTCAAGGGAAACCAAGCGGCGAAGGAAAACCAAGGCAAACAATTGTATGCCTTAATGCAGGAAGAAACAAAATCCGCTTTGGCGAACGCGAGGCTCGATGAGAATTATCAAGCTGTGCCTATGTTGAATTTTCGAAATATTGCATCCGAGGAAGATGGCGAATCCAGTGTCAAATTACTGGAAGGGATTTACCAGCGGGTGCAGGGCCGGGCCGATTCATTCCTAAAGCCGGAGGAACTCGAGAAGTTCAAAGACTTCTGCAATATGGCACTCGCCAATAACCGGGCCGCGTTGACCTTGAACCGGAAAATGATGGCGCCCGCCGCACAATAGAGCGCCACCCGCCGCAATTACGGGATCAGCCAAGAGCATTCGCGCGCGGTTTGCTGTGGACTCCAGCGGGTCGGAGAGTCATCCTCGCCTCAAACCATGAAAATCACTGAACTGCGCACTCGCGTGGTGCAGTGGCGCGGAGAAACTGCGCCGCTTCCTCCCCACTTTTGCACCAATCCCATGGACCTGATCCCCTCGCCGGCTGGTTCCATGAAGGGTTTCACTTTTCACGGCTGGCTCATCGTCGAAATTTTTACAGACCAGGGAATAGTCGGCATCGGGAACGCTGCTCTCGCGCCGCCGGTCACCAAACAGATCATCGATCTTTATCTTAAGCCGCTGCTGATCGGCGCGGACCCATGGGATACAGAACTGCTCTGGCAAAAAATGTATCGCAGCACCATCGCCTTTGGCCGGAAGGGCATCGCCATGGTCGCAATCAGCGCTGTGGACATCGCTCTGTGGGACATTCTTGGAAAATCCGCAAAGCAGCCGGTTTACCGCCTTCTCGGTGGCAGGACAAAAACCCGCGTCCCGGTTTACGCGAGCCGTCTCTACAGCGTTCCACTCCCTGAACTCTGCGCCGAAGCAAAAAAATACAAAAACGAAGGGTTCAAAGCGATGAAACTGCGCTTTGGCTGGGGTCCTATGGATGGCGCAGAGGGAATGCAAAAAAATCTCGGTTTAATCCGAACGGTTCGCGAAGCCGTTGGCGATGGTGTGGACATTATGGCTGATGCCTACATGGGTTGGACTCTTGATTACGCCAAACGGATGCTGCCCCTGCTTGAACCCTTTCAATTGCGCTGGCTCGAAGAACCCGTGATTCCCGATGATATCCATGGCTACGCCGCCCTGAAAGCTTACGGCCGTGTCCCGATTGCGGGAGGGGAACACGAATTCACTGTGTACGGGTTCCGCGAACTGCTCGAAGCGCGGGCCGTTGATTACATCCAATTTGACACGAACCGCGTAGGCGGCATCACTCAGGCGAAAAAGATCGCAGCCCTCGCCGAAGCCCATTCAATCCCGGTAATTCCCCATGCCGGGCAAATGCACAACTATCACATCGTCATGGCGAGTCTGAATTCTCCCATGGCTGAATATTTCCCGCTGGTTGATGTCGAGGTCGGGAACGAGCTTTTCTGGTACATTTTCAAAAGCGAAGCCAAAGCTAAAGACGGCTTTATTGATCTGGACGAATCGCAACCCGGCCTCGGGCTGACGATTGATGAAGAAAAATTGAAACAGTTCCATATCACGGAATGACCTCGTCGGATTCGCCATGGCGATAAAGTCCCCTCAACTCGACTCGGCCTCTCCCATTGACTCCAGAGAGAGCATCGCCTCGCGCGTCCGAAAACGGGTCAGTTGGCGTATTATCCCTCTTCTCGTTCTCCTTTACATTATTGCGTTTATCGACCGCGTGAATGTCGGCTACGCGAAGCTCCGCATGACGGATGAGCTAGGCTTCAGCGACGCAGTTTTTGGCTTTGGCGCGGGAATCTTTTTTCTCGGATATGTTCTCCTCGAAATTCCCGGCACTTTGATAGTCGAACGGTGGAGCGCGCGACTTTGGTTTTCGCGGATCATGATCACCTGGGGAATTGTCGCGGTGTTGATGGCATTCATCCAAACGGCACATCAATTTTACGGGCTTCGCTTTCTCCTGGGTCTGGCCGAAGCCGGATTTTATCCCGGAATTATTGTTTACCTGAGCCATTGGTTCCGCGCCGAAGACCGTGGCAGAGCCATCGCTTGCTTTATGGTCGGAAGTCCCATCGCCAACGTCGTCGGCGCGCCGCTTTCCGGTCTGGTCATGGAATATGTCCATTGGCACGGACTGTCCGGCTGGCGCTGGCTCTTTATTCTGGAAGGCCTCCCTGCGATCGTGATCGGGATTCTCGTTCCGTTTCTCCTTCCCGACAAACCGCGCCAGGCGAAGTGGCTGCCCCCGGACGAATGCACCTGGCTCTCCGCAGAATTGGCACATGAATCGAATCCAAAGGAACAGCGCGAATCGCACAACTATTGGCTTGCTCTCAAGCAACCCGCCGTCCTGCTCCTGACCGTCAGTTATTTTTTTGCGATGACAGGCCTCTACGGACTGAATATGTGGCTCCCAAGTCTCCTGAAAAGTTTTTCCGCCGTGTCCGTTTTACAGGTCACATTCCTCTCCGCGCTTCCTTATCTGGTCGCGCTCGGCGTCATGCTCGGGGTCGGCTGGTCCTCCGATCAACGCAAGGAACGCATCTGGCACAGCGCGGTTCCTCTGATTGTGGCCGGCACAGCCTTTTTCTTCAGCGTCCTCTTGAAAGAGCACATCGTCCTTTCCCTCGCCATGCTCTCTTTGGTCGCCGGCGGTCTTTGGGCGTTCTTTCCGAGTTTTTGGTCTTTGCCCTCCGCTTTGCTGGCCGGACCCGCGGCCGCGGTCGCCATCGGCTTGATCAATTCCGTCGGAAATCTCGGAGGATTTGTCGGGCCTTACGTCGTCGGCTTCATCAGTGACAAAACACAATCCGTTTTTGGTGGTGTGGTCTTTCTGTCCGTCTCGCTTACCCTTTCCGGGATTTTCATAGTCGCATTAAAAGCGACTCGTCTTAGGCCTGCTTGATGAATCGGCGAATATGGTCGTGATCGCCTACGGTGATCAAGACCGCATCCCCTTCGCTAAGGATAAACAATACCCGAAGCTTTAATCCCGCGCGGAACTCGAAGAATTCTCCTATTCTTCGAATTCCCAGGCCCGCGTGAGTATGCGGATCGCCCAGGACGTTTAGCAATTTTCCGGCGGCCTCTCGCACCCTTTTCTTATCTGCCTCGTTCAGAGCTTTAAAGGAGCCGTCAAAAGAAGAACGCGTGAGGACGTTCACACGAATTTCTTCAGTCCGCCTGTCCGGCGCTCTGCGGCCACTTCCTTTGAAATTTTTTCGTAAGCGCTTTCCACAGCCTTTTTCGTCAGCCCATATTCAATCATCGCATAGTCCTCGCTATAGACCTCCACCGGTCGGAGAGCGACAATCCTTCCTCCACAAACAATTCCAATATCTTCTCCCTTCAAGGCTCGCGCCAACCATGACCCTAAGTTCTGGCGAGCTTCCGTCGTGCTCAATGTCTTCATAATGCTATCCTAATGTCATTTTAAAGACAGCACAACGCTTTATTCAAGGCACAGTTCGAGATGCAACCATTGCAAGTCACGGCTGGATAAATCTCTTTGGTTTTTACGTTTTTTTGTACAGTATTACGCCATGCGGACAGCGGTTTACCCCGGGAGCTTCGATCCGATCACGAACGGCCATTTGGATGTCATTCAGCGCGCTTCAAGGCTTTTCGATCGAGTCATCGTGGCTGTCGCCATCAACGAGAGTAAAACCCCTCTTTTCACGATGCGAGAGCGGAAGAACCTCGCCACCCGCTCGATTGAACACCTGAAAAATGTGGAGGTCGATACTTTCACTGGATTGCTGGTGGATTATGTTGTGGAGAAGGGTGGTGAAGCGGTCATCCGGGGTCTGCGGGCCGTCTCGGACTTCGAGTTCGAGTTTCAGCTCGCTCTCATGAACCGCAAGTTGAATGAACGCGTGGAAACGATTTTCATGATGCCGAAAGAGACATACACCTTCATCAGCTCGCGCATGATCAAAGAAGTGGCCCGGTTGGGGGGCGATATCAGCGGGTTCGTGCCCGCCCATGTGGGTGCTGCCTTAAAGGAAAAATTCACCAGTCCGCGCAAGAGAACCTTAACTATCTGATGTTATGCCTATTACAGTTAATCTCAGGCACCTCGAAAGGAAGGATGTCCATCTCGAAGGCGAAATCTCTGCCCGTGAATTGGAAATCGACGATGTGGATGAAGTCGTGCATACCAAAACCCCTTTAACCTACGATTTAACCGTCGAACAAAATGGACCTAACTTGCTGATAACAGGAAGGTTAACCATCACCCTGAGCTGCGAATGCGTTCGTTGCCTCAAACCGGTGCGCCACCCCATCACGATGGACCCCTATAATGCCTTTGTTCCTCTGGAAGGCGAAGATGCAGCCCGCGTCTCAAATGACCTCGTGGACTTGACGCCTTACATACGTGAGGATATTTTGCTCGCCTTTCCGCAACACCCTGTGTGTGAAGCGGAGTGCGAGAGCTTGCCCCTGTCTTCCGGGAAAAAGCAATCCAGCGGTGCCGCTTTGGGGGAAATATCCGCCTGGGACAAGCTGAATAAATTGAAACTGAAATAGCTGATTATATGGGTGTTCCGAAAAGAAAACCGTCACGAAGCCGCCAGCGCATGCGCCGGGCTTACAACAGCGTTCTGACGCTGCCGCAACTGAGCACGTGCCCGCAATGCGCCGCGCCCTATCTGCCGCACCGCGTTTGCCCTGCCTGCGGATATTACAAGGGTCGCCAGGTCATCACCATAGAGGCTCTCGGTTAAGCATTTTTAGAAGAGCGCGGCCGGATGCGTTTTCCCCGCGCTCTTTTTATTTATGCGCATTGTCCTGGATGTCATGGGAGGAGACCACGGTCCTGACGTGGTCGTCCATGGCGCCAAACTCGCTCTCGACGAATACTCCGGCATTTCCGAACTGTGGCTCGTTGGTGATGAGTCTCAGGTCAGGCACGCTCTCCAAAAGCACCGCCTTAACGACAGCCGAGTCCATATTTTGCACGCCAGCCAGGTCCTCACCATGGAGGACAAACCGGTCGAAGGTTTGCGCAAAAAAAAGGATTGCTCCTTGCTTCGCGCTGTCGATCTCCTCAAGGAAGGCAAAGCCCAGGCCCTCATCTCCACCGGCAACACGGGCGGCATGGTCGCCGCCTCCACCATCCGTCTGCGAACCCTCGAAGGGGTCGAACGTCCTGCGATCGCCCCGATCGTCCCCGCCGAAAAAGGCCATTTCATTTTAATCGATGGCGGTGCGACGCCGGAATGCAAACCGATTTACCTCGCCCAGTTCGCCATTATGGGAACCCTTTACTGCCAGCAGATTCTGGGAAATCCCAAACCCCGCGTCGGCATTCTGAGCAACGGCACCGAAGTGATGAAAGGGACAGAACTCACCCGCGAAGCCCACCGCCTTTGCCAAAAGCTCAACCTCAACTACATCGGTTATGTCGAAGGACACGACCTGTTCGATGATAAAGTTGAGGTCGTAGTTACCGATGGATTTTTGGGCAACATTGTTTTAAAAACCTGCGAAAGCATGGGGAGCGCCATGGGACGTCTTTTAAAACGTGAGTTGACCGCCACGCCCGTTCGCAAAGTCGGTGCGGCTCTGGCCAGGTCCGCCTTTCACGCCTTTAAAAACCGCATGGACCCCGACGCTTACGGCGGTGCTCCTCTGCTCGGATTAAATGGGACCGTCATCAAGGCCCACGGGAAAGCAAACGCTCGCGCGATTAAAAACGCCATTCGCGTCGCCACGGAAACCATCTCTCATCGTTTAAACGATTCCATCATTCAACAAATCGCAAAAGCAAACGAAGTTCTCAACAGCATTGAAAAACAACATGACACATCTTGCTGCACGAACGATTAAGAACCCGCGCATCAAAACAAACTTTCACCCGCGCACCTGCGCCGTGGCTGGCGTTGGCGCGTACGTGCCGGAAAAAGTTCTGACCAACGCGGACCTCGAAAAAATGGTTGAGACCACGGACGAGTGGATCACCAGCCGTACAGGCATACAGCAGCGCCGCATTGCCTGCGAAGGCGAATTCACTTCCGACATGGCCGCCAAAGCCGCGAAGATCGCCATGCAACGCGCCGGGGTCACCCCTGACAAAATCGATTTGATCATCGTTGCGACCATCACCCCCGACATGATGTTCCCCTCCACCGCCTGTCTGGTTCAACAAAAGATCGGCGCGCCCCGTTGCGCCGCGTTCGATATCGAAGCCGCCTGCTCCGGTTTCATTTACGGCCTCGAAATCGCGCAACAGTTTATCATGTCCCACACCTACGACACCGTTCTCGTGATCGGTGCGGAAAAACTTTCTTCCATCATTGATTGGAAAGACCGCAACACCTGCGTTCTCTTCGGCGACGGCGCGGGCGCGGCCATTCTCCAAACCCGCGGCGGTACGCATGGTCTTCTGACCGCTTGCATGGGAGCCGATGGCAGCAAAGCCGAACTCCTCTCCATGCCCGCGGGCGGCAGCCGCCAGCCCGCCACCCTGGACTCCGTCAGAGCCCGTCTGCATTACCTCCGGATGGATGGGAAAGAGACTTTTAAGAATGCCGTTAATGCCATGTACACCGCCGCTCAAACCGCTTTGAAGCGTTGTGAATTGGACATTTCGCAAATCAAGTGTATCATCCCGCATCAGGCCAACCGCCGGATCATTGATGCCGTCGGTGAACGCCTTGGGGCAACTCCCGAACAAATCTTCGTGAACTTGCACAAATACGGCAACACTTCCGCCGCATCTGTTGCAATCGCCTTGGACGAAGCTGTTCAAACCGGCAGAATTCAACGCGGCGACCTTATTCTCCTGGTAGTTTTCGGAGCTGGCCTCACTTGGGGCGCCGCAGTGATTGAATGGTGATCGCAAAGGCAGGAAAATTCCGCGCCGCGCCGTCGTCCAGAAAATGTACCACTGATTATCAAATACTGAATCTATGCTCGTTGACGGTCGGCTTTTCTATGATACTTTGCTCATGTCCTATATGAGCACTAGCAAACTAGACACCTCTGGGATTTTTCAGCCGCTCAACGTGCTGGCAAATCGGACACAACTCACCCTCCCCGCGCAGAACGTCTGCATCCGAAAAAACGGCCTCGAATTTCGCTCCGATAGCGCACTTTCGCTCTGGACCGAAATGCGGATCGACCTTATCTGCGGGACGGGTAAAAAAATCCACTGCCACGGCGTCGTCGTTGCCTGTAACGGCAACCGCCACACCGGTTACATCGTGAGTATGGTCCTCATGAACCTCTCCCGAAGTGCCCAGGAGCGCCTCGACCTCCTCGCCTTTTCGCAAGTGCAGTAATCGCTGAACCCGCCAGGGTTCGAACGTGACTAACCGCAGGTCCACAGACCTGCGGCCGCCTCGTAATTAGAATCTCGACTCCGGAGGAGTCGGACCTTTCTTCAATTTTCTTCTGCCACTTCGGAAACTCTCTGAAGAAAATTACTCGAGTTCCTTCAAATCCACGTCACTATTCACGCACTATACCAAAGTCAAAATTTTCAATGCACCCACACAAATCTGCCTTTCTCCTCCTGCTCCTCTACTTCCTGATTCAACCGCTCTCCGCTCGCGCTGCTACCTTGAAAGAAATCTCTCCATTTCCTATCGGCGTCTCCGTCCGCGATAATATCGCGAACCGCCCGCAAGACTGGTCCCTCCTCAAATCTCAGTTCTCCTGGCTCACGCCGGAAAACTGCATGAAACCCGATCCTCTCCAACGGCAGGAGGGCCGCTGGGCATGGGAACTCCCCGATTCTTTCGTGAATTTCGCACTCTCGAATAATTTCAAGATCGTCGGCCATTGCCTCGTCTGGGCGAAGGACGATCGCACCCCACCCTGGTTCCGGCTCGATGGCGATCAACCCGCCAGCCGCGAACTTCCCCTTGGTCGCATGAAAACGCACATCGACACCGTCGCCGGCCGCTATCGTGGCAAAATCGGCATGTGGGACGTCGTGAATGAAGCGCTCGACGATGGGACCAATTACCTGCGCAGTTCCTGCTGGAGCAAAGCCTGCGGCGAAGAATTCATCGTCAAAGCATTCGAGTATGCGCACGCCGCTGATCCGAATGCCCTTCTCACCTACAACGATTACAACAACGAACTGCCCTCCAAATTTCCAAAGATGCTTCGCCTCATAAACTCTCTCCGTGCACAAAAAGTTCCCGTCAGCGCCATCGGTTTGCAAGGCCACTACGAATTGGATTCAGTCCCGTTCGACGCCCTCGAAAAAACCCTGGAGGCCATGAAATCCATCCGAATGAAAGTTGTGATCTCCGAACTCGATATCGATGTGATCCCTCGCGCGCGCTGGTGGGCCAACAACGGAGCCGAACGCGACGCTCTCTCTAAAGTAAATCCTTATCGCGACGGTTGCCCGCCCGAAATTCTCCAGCGCCAGGCGGAACAATACGCCCGCCTCTTTCGTCTCTTCAAAAAATATTCCGACCAGATCATCCGCGTCACCTTCTGGAATCTTCATGATGGCCAAAGCTGGCTCAACGATTTCCCCTGGAAACGAGTCAACCATCCCCTCCTCTTCGATCGGGCCGGCCAGCCCAAGCCGGCCTACGATGCCGTCCTCCATGAGTTAACTCCGTGAACTACAAATCGGCCGTAGGAGATGAGTTCTAACGCCGCACGCCTGCCGGAGAAAAGAAACCCGTTTCTCTGCCTGGATCAGCGATTCTGGAGGCGCGCAACGATCTTGCGAAAGTCATGGACGATGTGCCTTGCGCGGAACGCTAATTGCGTGCTATCCCAAACCGAAATTGGAAAGGAGAGATTCCCATGAGCGTGCAGGTGTATGGCTGTAATCACGTCGCCATCGAAGTGGCCGACGTCGAAAAGGCGATCGCGTTCTACCAGGATGTCTTCAATTTGCAAAAGCTTGACGAAGGCGAAGGCGACGCGTTCTTCAAACTCGGCGAGCACCAGTTCCTCGCCATGTTCGAAGTCGAAGAAGTGAAGCCGGACAGGATGCGACATTTCGGAATCATGGTTCGCGACGAAGCGCAGATCGTTGAAATCCGCGAAAAGATCACAAAAAAATACGGACTTAAATTCATCCCGCCTTTTCGTTGCGATTTTCACGATCCCTTCGGCAATCGCATTCAAGTCGTCGATCTGCATGACGAATCATTGGTCTGGCTCTTGCCTTATCAGGAGGTGCAGAAAGCCGGCATCAAGTTTTCCAGTTGAATCTCGCGAACATTCTAAAATCGGGGCTGAAACAATAATGCGCCCTCCGCGACACCTCCCTCACTTCTTCTTCTCCTCGAGAAGAAGACTTTCCGGCAGCGCGAGCAGCTCAGCTTGTGAACCATCTGGCCGCCACGCCACACGGCCGTCCTTCAGCAATCGAACAACAACGCCATGAGTCGAACCTTTGAGCGTTCGAACTCGGTCGCCCGGTTGAAAACCCGGCTGTTCACACAGAGAATTGAGCCCGGCGCGAAGCGAATCCCAATCTAAAACTCCGGCCACATAGTGCGCTGCCAGGGAAGCTGCTTCGCGCCGGCGGGCAAGAGGAAATTCCGCCAGCAAGACATCAGTCACTCGCCGCGCGATTTCCGCAAAAGTATTACCGTTGAAAGAAATGGAGCCGAACGATGACAGCGAAAAAGAAATTTCAGTAGCTCTCCGAAACTCAGCTCCCTTTCGCGGGCTTCTTCCCATTCTTCGCGGACTTGCCCATGAGTTTCTCGATTATGGCCGTACTGAGCGCGTCCTCGTTCGCACGCTCCGCGGTTGAAGCTGTCGATAAACTCCCAACCCCAGTTTTGGATAAAAGCGGCTCGGACTTGTAGCGGTGAGTGTTCCTCACCACCCCTGCCTGCACCATCTCCGGCGTCAGCTTCTTCACCAAATCCGGTCGGAATTTCATCGCTCATAATCTAACCGTTTTTCCAGCCACTAACAAGCTTCTAATTACCCCTCCACCCGGCCCCAAAAGACACACAATGCGATCCCATTTACCATTTATCCAAACGCGAAAATCTTGCCCATCCAACTCCTTCCCAAACCTCTCACACCTGCTCAACGGGCAGAACAATATCGCTGTCATCCTCCAGACTCAATTCTTGAAAAGTCGGCCCTTCGTTTTCCTTTTTCTTACCTCTTCTTTTCGGTCGACTCTTCACTTCACCAATTCAACGACCGTCGCCGGGACCCCCTGAAGGGATGTTCGGATGTTTGACACCTAACCATCCCGTGCTACTTTTGTTTCTCTTCATTATGGTTAAGGCAATAACCCGACTGATTCTTTTGGCCTGTTGCTTGCCTGCATTCGCGCAGGAAAGCACAAATTTCGTTTTTTTCCCAAAACGGCAGCTTGCCGTGAACGAGGCAGTCCCCATTTTCCAGGTCCCGGTGCAGCGACTCGGCGAGACGAATACAACTCTGACCGTCGAGTACTCAGTCACCCCCGGTGATGGTGCCGAACCCGATAAGGATTTTATTGCCACTCAAGGCACGCTCACCTTTGCTGCCGGAGAAACAAACAAAACCATCGCCATCTCAATTCTCGATGATCAAATCGCAGAGCCAACGAAGTTCATCAATGTCGCCCTGACGAATCTCACCGGAGATGCCATTCTCACGAACGACACCGCCACTCTCACCTTGATCGACAATGATGGACGGCCAAATGCTATTGACTCTACGTTCGGATTTGCTTCGACCAACATAACGGCTGTAAACGACATTCTTATTACGCC
>Ga0136846_1216750_pt1 | contig 15016 bp, 14 predicted proteins | sample HopSoiMetagenom2_FD_96841 | JGI IMG/M metagenome (GOLD analysis project Ga0136846, IMG submission 96841) | Grasslands soil microbial communities from Hopland, California, USA - 2 Assembly 2016 (version 4) | ecosystem: Environmental > Terrestrial > Soil > Grasslands | place: USA: Hopland...
GGTGTCGACATCTTTTTCGAGGAAGATCGGCGCAACGGGACGATCGATGGTCCGCGTTTCTATTTCAGGGATCCCGATGGAACGCCGCTGGAAATCATCAATCGCACGCACTATTCCGGACAGACGAAATAGGTAGTCGGATCAGCCTCTCGGTCTTCTGACCTCCGGCGGAGTCGCAGCGTGGGCGGCGGGTGTCAGTCCAGCTTTCCGATTTTTTGCACGGCCGCGATGAGTCGTTTGCTGTCCGTTTCGATGTATGCGGTGAACTCGGGGGCATCCAAGTAGGCCGGCGGGCTGCCCGCATTCTTGAATATCCCGATGGTTTGGGGATCGTCCATGACCGCGCCCACGGCTTGCCGCAGCCGCATCACCACGCCGGCGGGCACCGCTCGTGGCACGAAGAGGCCGGCCCACACGTAGAAGACCACGTCGTTGTATCCCGCCTCGAGAAACGTGGGCGCATCTGGAAATGCGGGATGGCGCTCGGTCCCGAAGGTAGCCAGCACTCGCAACTTGCCTTCGTCGGAATATCCTTTGAGGGGACCTGCTCCCTGTGCGGTGGCTACAACCTGCCCTCCCAGCAGGCCCGCCAAAGCGGGGCCGCCACCGCGATATGGAACGTGCAAGAGCTTGATATCAGCCGCGCTGCAGAACATTTCCATACAAAGGTGCGAGGCCCCGAAGTTGCCGGCGCTTGCATATGCGATTTGCCCGGGCCGCTGCTTTGCATCATCGACAAGATCCTTCACGGTCTTGTACGGCGATGCGGCCGACACAATGAGGAGGTTTGGGTCGCCGAGCACGCGGGCTATCGGCGTGAACTGCGACATCTCGTAGGTCGGCTTGCGTCCTGACACTCGCTCGGCTTCGGGCAGCACTGCGATGGCGGACAGCGCCATCAGCATGGTATACCCATCGGGATCGGCCTTGAGCACAGCTGCCGCTCCAATAGCACCGCCAGCGCCGGCGCGATTGTCGACGACGACCGTTTGTCCAAGAATCTTGGTGAGTCCCAACGCCAGAGGGCGCGCCGCCAAGTCGGCTTGCCCGCCCGGCGCGAACGGTACGACGATCGCGATGCTCTGCGATGGCCACGCCATCTGGGCCCGGGCGGAGAACTCCCCATACACGGGGCCAAGCGAGAGACCCGCGGCGACGTGTAGGAATGTGCGGCGATCCATCGGAATATCCCCCTGCGCGGAGCCGAAATGAGTGTGTCGCACGCAAGACCCATACCAAAAATCGGAAATTAGGAAAAGCAGATTGGCTTTCGCGAGCTCGCGTGCCCGAATAGGTAATGCGTGGGTCTGCTCTGGAGTGGCAGGCTGCTGCATGTCATGCTTGCACCGTCTCACTCGACATCCTGCGGTAGGAGTTTCATTTTGAGAGTCTCTACATTCACGATGCTGCTGGCCGGACTGAGCATCGCGGCTATCGTGCCTGGATATTCTCAGTCATATCCATCAAGTCCGGTAAAAATCATTTCAGATTCCGCACCAGGCAGCGCACCTGATGTAATTCTTCGGATCGTTGCCGATCAGCTCGGCCAACACTGGGGACAGCAGATCGTCGTGTTGAACCAGCCAGGAGCCGGTGGCTCTCTGGCCGCGCGCGCGGCGGCCGGCACGGCGCCCGACGGTTACACGTTCTTCATGGCGGTCTCTTCGACCTTCGTGACGATGAAAGGCGCAGCGCCGAACATCCCGGTGCAGGTCCCAAAAGATTTTGAACCGGTCAGCTTGGTGAGCGAACAACCCATGTTCATCACGGTCTCGCCGCAAACAAACATTCAGTCGCTCGCTGACCTTATCGCGATGGCGAAGCAGAAGCCCAACGAAGTCTCCTACGCCGTTTCCGGCCGTGGTCGCCAAAGTCATCTGACCGGCGAGTTGCTCGAACGTCGATCGAACATCAAACTCTTGATGATCCCGTATTCCGGCGGTCCCGCACAGGCTATGAGCGATCTGACCACCGGCCGTGTGCAAGTGCTGATCGAGGGAGGAACGGCACTCATTGGCGCTATGCAGGGTGGGCGGTTGCGCGGTATCGCCGTCGGATCGGAGAACCGGCTCGCTGAGTTTCCAGACCTGCCCGCCGCGGCTGAGACCGTGCCCGGCTTTCGTACTGCGGGATGGCTTGCCCTGGTGGCACCCCTCGGGACTCCCAAGGAGATCGTTCAGAAGGTCAACACCGACTTGAAGCAAGTCCTTACTGAACCAACGGTACGAACCAAACTTGCCGCCCTCGGCAGTTATACGCACCCTCTGTCACCGTCCGAAACGGCAGCATTCATCCAAAACGAACAGCAGACCTGGGGACCCATTCTCGACGACCTCGCGCGGTCGCCATGAATCGCCTAATCGAGGTTCTCGCGCAACGTAGGTCCCGCGTATTCTTTCCTGGCCAAGCCCCGACGCCGCAGCTCGGGCACCACATGCTCGACAAACTCGCGAATGTTATCCATCGCTGAATAGCCGCGCGCGAGAATGAATCCACCGTTGGAACCTGTTGCGACATGCATCTCTTCAAGCTTGTCTGCGATTGACTTTGGTGTTCCCGTAGCGACCAACACTCGGTCAACCAGAAAACGCCGGCCAAACTCCTCGACCGTCTGGGACGTATCGGTTGTCTTGAGAAGCTCGTCGAAGCTCCCATAGTTTCCCTTCTGATTACGGACTTCGTCAGCAAAATCGACGAGTTTCATGCCGGCCCGAGCTTTGGAAAAATCGACGTTGTACTGGGCCGACATCTCGATCAAGCCGGCCTGTGGCGGGATGGCCTCAAGATACCGCCGCTCTTTCTCTTTGGCCGCGGCGTCGGATTCGGCAACTTGAATACGGATCGACCACAGAATGCCAACGTCGCGCGGCTTCCGACCGAACGCCATGAGTTTCTGATCAAGCGAGGCGCGATGCTGTTGCATGGTCGGAACAGTGCGGCGCGTGCTGAACTGTACGTCGGCGTAATGCGCGGCAAGGTCCATGCCCGGTCCGGAAAGTCCGGCCTGGATGATGATCGGCCGATGTTGCGGTGATGGCTGCGCCGGCAGCGGACCACGCACCGAGAAGTACTTTCCGCGGTGGTCGATGCGATGAACCTTCGACGGATCGGCGAACACACCCTTGTCGCGGTCGAGCACGAACGCGTCCTTCTCGACGCTGTTCCAAAGCTTGAAAGTGACCTCGACGAACTCGTCAGCCCGCACATAACGCTGGTCGTGGTCCATCATCTCTTCGAAGCCGTAGTTCGCAGCTTCATTTTTGTAAGCGGACGTCACCACATTCCAGGCAATGCGGCCACGCGTTACATGATCGAGCGCATTGAAGAAACGAGCGATGTAAAACGGGTGGTGGTAGGTCGTCGACATGGTTATGGCGAAGCCCACATTTGGAGCTGCCTTGGCCATCAACGGAATCATGGGCGCCATGTCGTGACGCGGCCACTTCGCGCCGAACCGAACCGGCGCCTCGTGACTGCCCCCGAAATCTTCGGGGGTGCCGCCAGTGTCCCCGAAGAAAAGCATGTCCATGCAGCCGCGCTGAGCGATACGAGCAATCTCCTCGTAAAAGTCAGACGTACTGTAGTAGTCGTAGCCGACCCACGAGCCTGGCATTCGCCACAGATAGTCCGTGTGTAGAAACGACAAATCGGCGGCAAGATGCATGGTGGGCGATTGAGACATCGAGGGGCTCGGGCTGGTCAGCGGAAAAGCGGCGAAGCTTAATCTATACGTTCGGCCATGGCACGTTGCGACACAATCGGCATAATGGAGACGATGCCGGTTGGCGGCCCATATTTCCTGGAGTTTGCGAGTGTCCAAGCTGAGAATCAGTTTCGCGTGCTGCCCTTATGACCGCTTGAATCCGATCATCAGTGGCCGTGTGCCCGTCGAAGGCTGTGAGTGCAACTTCTTTCCGCTGCGGCCCGAGGAGCTATTTCCGCGGGTGTATGGCACGCAGGACTTTGACGTGACCGAACTATCGGCCAGTTCACATATCCTCACCACGCTGCGAGGAGACGCGCACTACCTGGCGATCCCGGCATTCGTCTCTCGCGTGTTTCGCCATGGCGACATCTATATCCGAACCGATCGCGGAATTCGGACACCCCAGGATTTGCGAGGCCGGATCGTCGGTGTGCCCGAATATCAAATGACCGCGGCGCTTTGGATTCGAGGCATCCTTTCGGACGAATATGGCGTGAAGACCTCGGAGATCCGCTGGCGCAACGGCGGATTGCAAAAGCCTGGCCGTGCCGAACGCACGCCGATTACGCTGCCGGACGACATCGAACTCAAAACCATTCCGCCGGACAAGGCGCTCTCTGGCATGCTGGCCGACGGTGAGATCGATGCCCTCATCACAGCCGTGCAACCGCGCTGCTACGCCGAAAAGGCGCCGAACGTAGGACGGCTATTCCCAGACTATCGAGCAGCGGAGGAAGCTTATTTTCGCAAGACGGGCATGTTCCCGATCATGCATTTGATGGCCGTGCGAAAAACGTTGGCGGAACAGCATCCATGGCTCGCCGGAAATGTCTTTAAAGCGTGCCTGCAGGCTCGAAATCTCGCGGCAGACGAGATGAAGTCAACGGGCATGTTCTACGCCATGCTTCCATGGCTGTCAGACGATCTTCGCCGCGCTTATGACGTGATGGGCCCGAACATGTGGCCCTATGGCGTGAATTCTAATCGCAAGGAGCTCGATGCGATGTTGCGATGGTCGTTCGAGCAAGGCCTCGCCCCGCGACAAGGTGCAGTCGATGAGATCTTCGCGCCTGGAATGACGGAGGCCCGCTGGGATACCAACCACTCGCCTTAGCCGGGCGTCGTTTGCCTGAATGCAACGGAAAGTGCCGAGTTTTTCTTGGATCTCCGAGGCACGAGCGCTCATTCTCTGAAAGCAGCCAGTCGAGAGTAACTCAGCCTTGACCGCCGGCGGACTTGCTATAGTCCAGCGCGACGAATGGGGAGGCCAAGTGAATGACACGCGCATTGACGTGCTGGGTTGCCGCCTTGGGCGTGCTCACGCTTACCGCGCCGGCTGCCGCTCAGGAGACAGTCACCGTCGGCATCTATGCAGCGACCAGCGACGCCCCGCTCTTCATTGCCGACAAGAAGGGCTATTTCCGCGACGAGGGAATTGCTGTCAAGCTGACCAGCTTCCAGTCGGCGGCGATGATGGTTCCGCCGCTCGGCACGGGCCAACTCGATGTCGGCGCGGGCTCCGCCTCGGCCGGTCTCTACAATGCGGTCGCGCGCGGCATCAAGATCAGGATTGTCGCCGACAAGGCGTCGTCGCCACCGGGCTACGGCGCGACCAAGCTCGTGGTGCGCAAGGACCACGTCGACAGCGGACGATACAAGAGCTTCAACGACTTCAAGGGTATGAAGTTCGCCATGAATGCGCCTGGGGTGAGCAATACAGCGCTGCTGAACGCGGCGCTGAAGTCGGTTGGGCTCAGGTATTCCGATGTTGAGACCGCCGACTTCTCGTCGCCGATGGATCACGTTGCCGCGCTGAGGAACAAGTCGGTCGACGCCGCCGCCTCAATCGAGCCGGCGCCGACGCTCGCGGTGGAGAATGGTGACGCGGTGGTGGTTGGACCCGACGACGTGGTCTATCCCAACCATCAAATCGCGGTGCTGCTCTATTCGCAGCAGTTCGCCGCCAAGACCGATCTGGCCACCAAGTTCATGCGCGCCTATATCCGCGCCGTGCGCTTCTATAACGACGCGCTGAAGGACAGCAAACTCGCCGGTCCGACGGCCAACGAGTTAATTTCGATCCTGACCGAATACACACCGGTCAAGGCAGAGATTTACCGCAAGGTGACGCCGACCGGAATGCACCCTGACGGCAACGTCAACGTGGAAAGCCTCGCCCAGGATCAGACGTTCTACAGCGAACTTGGCTTGGTCAAAGAGCGGGTGAAACTCGAGAACTTGGTCGATATGTCATTCGCGCGGACCGCCGTGAAGGGTCTCGGCCCCTACAAGAAGCAGTAGGGCGCTGCTCGCGCCTTACTCCGCCTTCCACGGGATGATGACGCGCTCGAGCTCGTTGAGCGCGACCGTTAGCAGGAACCCGATCAGGGCGATCACGAACAGGCCGACATACATTTGCTCGACCGCGAACGTGCTCCAGGCGCTCCAGATCAGGTAGCCGAGCCCGCTTTTTGCGCCGACCATCTCGGCCACGGCGATCAGCACCAGCCCGATGCCGATGCCGAGCTTGAAGCCGGTCATGATTACCGGCAGCGCGCCGGGAAGCGCAATGGTCCAGAACGTGTTCCAGCGGCTGGCTTTGAAATTCTGGCCGACGTCGAGATAGATGCGATTGATCTCGCGGACGCCGGTGGTGGTGTTGATGGCGACCGGAAAGAACACGCCGATCGCCACCATGAACACCTTGGAGCCCTCGCCAAGACCGAAGATCAGAAGCGCCAGCGGCAGGATGGCGCTCTTCGGCACCGGATAGGTCGCTGCGATCAGCGGGTCGAACACCGCCCGGATCGGACGGTTCAGGCCCATGGCGATGCCGAGAACAAGCGCCGGTATGCTGCCGAGCACAGTTCCGTAGGCCAGCCGCTCCAGGCTGACGACCGTGTGGGTGACGAGCTCGCCGCTGCTCAGCATGCCCATCATGGTCGTGATAATGCTCGACGGCGCCGGGAAAAACCGCGTGTCGATAAAGCCGAAACGGGCGCAAACCTCCCAAACGCTCAGCAGCAGCAGTGGCGAAGCGATGTTCAGGAGCATATCGCGCGAGCGGGCCGACATCCGTGGCGCCGCGTCGGACTGGGATGAAATCGTCTGCACGCTCATGATTCGATGTCCTTCGTGGCCTCCTGCTGGCGGGCGCGCTGCACCTCGTCGCGCAGGCTCGACCAGATGCGGTGAATCAGTTCGCCGTAGGCCGGCGTCTTCTGCAGTTCCATGACGTCGCGCGGACGAGGCAGCGGTACCTCCACCAGCGCCTTCACCTTGCCGGGCTGCGCCGTCATCACCATGATGCGGTCGCCGAGCAGCACCGCTTCGTCGACCGAATGGGTGATGAACACAACGGTCTTCTTGTGCTCCTCCCAGATGCGGAGCAGCTCTTCTTGGAGGAGCAGTTTGTTCTGCGCGTCGAGCGCCGAGAACGGCTCGTCCATCAGCAGAATTTCCGGATCGTTGGCGAAGGCGCGCGCTATCGAGACGCGCTGGCGCATACCGCCGGACAACTGGTGCGGATAGTAGCCCGCAAAGCGTGTCAGTCCGGTGCGTTCGAGATAATGGCCGACGACCTCCTTGATCGTGGCGGTAGCGGCGCCTCGCATCTTGAGCCCATAGGCGGCGTTGTTCCACACCGTCATCCACGGAAAGATCGAATCACCTTGGAAGATCATCGAGTTCACGGGCCGCTGCGAGTGCGGCGTCTCGATCTCGATAGTGCCGGAGCTGACGTTTTCAAGCCCGGCCAGGATGCGCAGCAGAGTGGTCTTCCCGCAGCCGCTGGGCCCCACGATCATGAAAAATTCGCCGTGCTTAATCTCAACCGAAACGTCATCGACCGCGGTCAAGCCGCCAAATCGTTTGGTGAGGTCGCGGATGCGGATCGCCGGCCGCGCAGGCTCGACCTGCCGGGTGATGTTGGGCGGCACAGGCGAGGGATGGTTCATGGCGACGCTGCCCGCATCGGCTAGCGCGACGGCGCGCGGTAGGGACCGAGCTCGTTCAGCGCGGCCTGCGCAAAGGATGGATCGAGGACCTGATCAACGGTCACGGTGCCGTTGATCAAGCCTTGTTCGCGGTAGAAGTCGAGGTCTTTCTTCAGGCTCGGCACATCGACCCGCCCATCCGGATCGCACCCGTTCGGCGTGATCGCCTTGAACACCGCGGCGTCCTTGATCGGCGTGGCCCTAGTGAGAATGCCGATGACCTCGTCGGCGTTCGGCCCGGCAAACCGGCTGTCGGCCAGCGCGCCGTTGTAGAACCGCACCGCCTTGAGGTAGGCGCGCATGAAGCGCTTGGCGACATCGGGACGCTTCAGCGCGAATTCCTCCGAATAGAGCAGCACCGCGATCTGGTGCTTGGGGATTACCTGATCGTCTGTGATGATCTTGACCGCGACGCCTTCCTTGATCGCGACCGTTGCGGACGGATCAGTGGTGATCGAAGCGTCGATCGCCTTGTTACGGAGCGCCACCACGTGCTGCGGAAACGCCATGTCGAGGATTTCCACCTCGGAGTATTTAACGCCGAATGGTGTGATGGTGTCGTTCAGGGTCGTCATGCTGCTGACGCCGGTGCCGGCCAGCGCGAGCTTCATGCCCTTGAGGTCTTTCGGCGTCTTGTAGCGGCCGCTGTCGATCAGGTCCTTGCGAACCAGGATCTGATTGACGCCGTAGCCCGGCTGTGACGAGGCCTTGTCGGCCACGGTCTTCAATTTGATGCCGCGCGCGACTGCATTGTAGAGACCCGCCGATGGCGCGCCGCCACCTACGTCGAGTTGGCCTGCGCCGAGCGGCGCCACCATGTAGGTGGCGGAGCTGAATTCAACGGTTTTGACGTTGATGCCTTCCTCCTGGAAGTATCCCTTGCTCTGAGCGATGTAGATCGGCACGTCGCTGATGCTGGCGGCGGTGCCGACGCTCACCTCCGCGAGCTGCGCCCGCGCCGCGCCCAAGGCCCCGCCGATGAGACCCAGCGCAACGCAGGCCGATAGCCGGATCACCCTCATCGCGTCCTCCCGCGTGACCTGATTAAGCAGCGCCATGCTCCGGTGGATGCCGCAGCCACTCATGGACTCCGCGCATCCATGGGTGATCGACGAGCGAGCATTGCTCGTTCATCATGAAGTGATTGTAGCCCTCGAACTCTTCGTAGCGAACCGTGCCGGCCTCGCGCCGGAGGGCTGCGACAAGATCGCGCGCCTGGGCGGGAAAACCGGCGAGGTCGTTCGACCCGACGGCGACAAAAAACGGCGTCCGGTTGCCTTTGACCTGTGCGGTCGGGCTGGCGCCCGCGACGTCGCGGGCTGGGCCCAGAAACGCCTCGACGAGCGTTTGGCCGTTGCGGGCGGGCGCTGCACCCGCACCCCGCGCGCTCGCCTCGCCGAGGTCGTATCGCCCGCTGACCGGATAGCAGGCCTTGATCACGTCGGATGGCAGCCCGCGTTTTGCCAGGATGTCGCGACGAAGCGTCGTCAGTGCCGCCAGATGGGCGCCCGCCGAGTGGCCGCCCAGATGGATACGGTTCGCATCGCCGCCGTAGCGTGCGATGTTGCGGTATACCCAGGCGACCGCATCGGCGCAGTCCTCGAGCGGGGCGGGGAACTGTGCCGCCGGCGCGTGCCGGTAGGATGGCGTCACGAAAATCGCCGGTGCCGCAAGCACCGCGGGCGCCATGAAGGTGACCCATTCCTTATGGCCGGTGTACCAGCCGCCGCCATGCACGAAGCAGAACACCGGCAGCAGCGCATCGCCAGCCTTGACCGGCAGGAAAATGTCGAGCTTCTGCCAGTAGTCGTCGGTGCGATACGGGATATCGGTCTCGCAGCGCGTGGTGGCCAGCACCTTTCTAGCAGCGGCGATGACGCGCTCCTGGTAGGCGCGGCCACCTGGATCGACGGTCGGCGCCAGCGATGGAAGATCGTCGAGCGACATCGTGTCCGGCTAGCCGGCGTTCAATTCGAACGGCACCTGCTTCGGCCCGGACCGCTGCACCACTGTCTTGGCATCCTTGTCGTAGCCGTTCTGCAGCACCTTGCCGACTAGGCGCTCGCTGCGCACGATCAGCGCCACCGAGCGTCCGTCGCCGCCCTGTTCGGCGTGGATCGAGAACGGCGGCACCAAATCGACGACTCCGTTGGTGCCGGTGGTGACGCTTGCAAGCTTGATCTCGGCATAACCCGGCCTGCTACCGTCATCGACGCGGTCGTAGCGCTCAAGCTTTTCGGTGCCGTCGATCACGGCATAGAGCACAAACGCATGGGCGTGATCGTGGATGCCGCCTTTGTAGCCGGGCGGCCGGACCACGGCATTGATGACGAAGCCGTATTGGTCGTCTTCGTAGAGAAGGAGGTTCTGCCCGACCGTCAGTGGCCAATCCTTCGAATGCTTGATCAGGCCGGGATCCTTGACCATTTGCTCAAGGAGGACGCGGGCCTTGCGCATCCGGCTTTCGGTATCCGGATTGGTGGCCCAGACTTTTTGCAGATCGCCGATGAAATGTTCGAAAGCCGGAAGTCGTTGCGCGGTCATGGTTCAATCCTCGTCGTTGTCGTTGTTCAGTGCGCGGCGCTGCGCGGTTGCGCCGAGGCCGCTTGCCGTCGTTCGCGAAGCCCGAGCCGCTCCATGCGTGGCAACACCTCGTCGCGCAATGCCGGGAAATCCTTGATGTAGTTTACCAGACCGATCGCCATGCCGGTGAGACCGGCGTCGCTCATCCATTTGAAGGTTTCAGCCGCGTCATCGTAGCTGCCGATGATCGGGAAGGTGCCCAGTCCGCTGATCAGGCGTTCCTTGAGACTCTTGAGCGCCGCCAGCGGCGTGTTGCGCCCTTTGGTCCGAATGATGGCGGTGTGCTCGGCCGCTTCCCAGTCGCCCATTTCATAGACGATGTAGTGGTAATACTCCTCCGCCTCCTTGCGGGTCCGGCGGCAGATCATGTGGCCGCTGCCGAAAATCCCCACATCGGCGGATTTCGCCCCCGGTGTCGCGCGGATCACCTTGATCTCCTCGGCGAGCTTGTCGGGCTGGATCACGGTGGTGAACAGGCAGTCGGCGTGGCGCACCGCGAAGGCGCGGCCATCGGCCGAGTTGGCAGCACTGATCAGGACCGGATAGTCGTCGAACCAGGGCTTCGGCTTGCCCTCGACGGCCTTGAGCCGGAAATTCTCGCCGTCGGCGTCGAATGGCGTGGCCTCCTTCCAGATCCGCTTCACGATGTTGAGCCATTCTTCGGTGTAGGCGTAACGGCGCTCATGCTCCTTGAGGGTGATGCCGAACATGTCGAATTCGCCGGCGTTCCAGCCCGACACGATGTTCAGTCCGAAGCGACCTTTGCCGATGTGGTCGGCGGTGACGATCTGCTTGGCCGCGAAAACCGGATTGATGAAGGCCACATGCAGCGTGCCGAACACGCAAAGTTCGAGCGTCGAGGCCAGCAGGCCGGACGCCCAGGTCAGAGTCTCGAACGAGGTGCCTTCGGTGTCGGTTTCGCCGCGATAGCCGTGCCAGCGGCCAACCGGCAGGATGAATTCGAGGCCAGCCTCGTCCGATAGTTGCGCCGCCTTGACGTTGTTGTCCCAACTCGCCTCCCAGCGCTCGGGCGCTTTGGTCATGGTCAGGCCGCCGGAGCAGTTCGGCGCGAACAGGCCGAGCTTGAACCGGTTGGCGTTGTAAATTCTTGTCGTTCTACGGCTCATGGCTGGTCCGGGCAGTTCCGCGTCGAATCCGCGCATCCGCCGATGAGATCGTGTTTCATTCAAGTTTCGGGACAGAACGCCAGACTGTCAAGGCGCGGCACTCGGGGCTGCTGCGGCGGCGCTTGTCCGAGTGAATGAAATGTGGTTTCGATTTGCAAAGGCGGGAGCAGTGCCATGAAAACCTTCCTCGTTTGCGCGATCGTGGGCACCCTCGGCGCCGGAATGCTGTCGGCTCTCGGCGCGGAATCGCAGCCAGTGCGTGTGGGCATCGCCAGCGTCATCAGCGACGTCGCGATCTTCATCGCCGACAAGAAAGGCTACTTCCGCGACGAGGGCCTCACCGTCACAATCACGCCGTTCACATCCGGCGCCAACATGGTGGCGCCGCTCGGTGCCGGCCAGTTGGACGCTGGAGGCGGTTCGGCGGCGGCCGGGTTCTACAACGCGGTTGCGCGCGGCATCAAAATGCGGATCGTCGCCGACAAGGCGTCTTCGGTGCCCGGCTACCCGGTCAATCGTCTGGTTGTTCTCAAGAGCCACATCGATAGCGGGCGCTTCAAAACCTTGGCCGATCTGAAAGGCATGAAGATCGGCATGAACGCTCCCGGCGTTTCCGCCCAGGTTGGATTGGACGAGGCGCTAAGGCGCGGCGGCCTGACGCGCGCCGATATCGACACCACCGACATGCCGATGCCGGACTATGTTCCGGCGCTCCTGAACAAGGCGGTCGACGGGGCGATGGCGACCGAGCCGCATGGGACGCTAGCGGTGCGAAACGGCAGCGCCGTCGCTGTCATCGGGGATGACGAGCTGATCCCGGGCCATCAGATCGCCAATCTGCTTTACTCGGATGATTTCGCGACCAGGCGCCCCGACGATGCGCGAAAGTTCATGAAAGCCTATCTGCGCGCGCTGCGCTTCTACAATGGTGCTCTGAAGGAAGGCCATCTGGCCGGGAGCAATGCCGATGAGGTGATCGGCATCCTCACGCAAACAACGCCGATCAAGGACGCCGGTATTCTGCGCATCATCATTCCCAACGGCTCCGATCCCAATGGTTTCATCAACGTGCCCAGTCTTAAGATCGACTTCGACAACTACCGCGCTGCGGGATTGATCAAGGGCGAGGTGACGGTCGAGCAAGTGATCGACCGTTCGTTCGTCGATTGGGCGGTGAAGGAACTCGGCCCGTACAAATCTGCATCGAAGTAAAGGATAAACGTGCTTTCCCCGGTTGTCGCGTGTTTGCATTGGCGATTGCGAATCGCGGGCCGAGGTTTTCACCTCCCGCGCTTCCAACCCACGGCGAACCGGTCCCAGAAGGCGTAGTACGTTTGGTTTGAAAGCGGCCAGTCATGATCGACTTGCCAAAATGCAGGATTGAGTCGATCCCCGAGGTGCGCGCGATGAGCGAAGGACGACTGCTGGTGGAGAAGCGCGGAGCCACGGGCTGGCTCGTTTTTGACAACCCGGCGAAGCGAAACGCCCTCAATGCGGCGATGTGGCGCGGAATTCCCGAGGCGCTGGCACAATTCGAAAGCGACCCTCGCGTGCGCTGTGTCGTGCTTCGTGGCTCCGGCACCCAGGCGTTCACCGCCGGCGCCGACATCTCCGATTTCGACAACATCCGCGCCCAACGCCCGACCGGAAAGTATGAAAGTTTTATGGATCAGGTCCTCGATGCGATCCAAGGGTCGTCGAAGCCGTCGATCGCGATGATTCACGGCTTCTGCTTTGGCGGCGGGCTCGAGCTCGCACTGGCCTGCGACTTGCGCTACTGCGGCACGTCGGCGCAGTTCGCCATTCCGGCGGCGAAGCTCGGCGTCGGCTACAACGTCGAGGGCCACAAGCGCCTGCTGGAGACGGTCGGCCATGCACAGGCTCGCGAGATCATGTTTCTGGGCCGACGGTATGACGCCGACGAGGCCGTCAGGATGGGGCTGGTCAATCGCGCCATGCCGGATGCGGAGCTTGAAAGCTTCGTCGAAGAGGCATTGCGGACGCTTTCGGAAAACGCGCCGCTGTCCATCGCCAATTCCAAGACCATCATCGAAGAATTTGTGAAGGCATCGGGCGAACCGGACCACGCCCGCATGAAGGCATCGATCGAGCGCGCCCGAAACAGCTCGGACCTTCAGGAAGGCCGCCGGGCCTTTGCGGAAAAACGAAAGCCCAGCTTTCGCGGGTCTTGATCAAACGCGAGTCTCAACGCTCAGCCATTGAGGCCTCGGCTGGCGAGGCCGCCGTCGATCGTGATTACGGTGCCGCTGATATAGCTCGCGAGGTCGGAGGCGAGAAATGCCACCATGTCCGCGATCTCCTTGGGCGTGCCAGGTCGTCCGAACGGCAGTGGCTTGTAGAAGTCGCGCCACTTGTCGGCGTCGCCGAACTGGTCCTTCGCACGCTTGCGCATCAGGCCTTCCAACCGCTCGGTCTCGACCGGCCCGGGATTCACCCCGACGACACGGATGTTGTCGGCCGCGGAGGCCCCGCCGAGGGTTTTCGTAAACGCGATCAACCCGGCGTTGCCGGTCGATCCCGCGATATAGGTGGCCTCCAGCCGCTCGCCCGCCACGCCCAGGATGTTGACGATCACTCCGCGTTTGCGGGCTTTCATCGCCTCATAAAACGCGCGGGTCATGTTGATGTAGCCGAACACCTTGAGGTCCCAGGATTGCCGCCAGCGCGTGTCGTCGATTTCGGACAAGCGTCCGCCCGGGATGGCGCCGGCGTTGTTCACTAGAATGTCGATATCGGGCTGCGCCGCCACGAGCTCCTTGATCGCGGGGCTTGCGGAGAGATCGAGCGCATGGGTGACGACGCCGACGTTGTGGCTTGCGACGATCTCATGACGCGCAGCCTCCAGGTCGGCCGCCGTGCGTGATACCAGAATGAGGTTGCAGCCTTCGCGGGCGAGCACTGTAGCGATGGCGCGCCCGATGCCTTTGGAGGCGCCGGTGATGAGCGCGGTGCGGCCGCGCAGGTTCAGGTCCATATCTTCTATTCCACTATGATTTCTATTCCACCGTGATGTGCGCAGCCTTCACGACGCCGGTCCAGAGCGCAAGCTCCTCAGCCAGCATCTTGGCGAAGGCCTGCGGGGTGCCGACCTTGATGTCGGCGCCGAGCGCGGCAAGTCGCGCGCGCGTCTCCGGCGGTGCGAGGCTTTCGCCGAACGCCGCATTGAGCTTGTCGATGACGGCAGTGGGCGTTCCGGCCGGCGCCACCACGCCGAGCCAGAACGGCGCGACCAGCCTTGGATAGCCCGCCTCCGCTGTCGTCGGCACGTCGGGCAATTTGGCCGTGCGTTCGGTGCCGGCGACCGCCAGCGCGCGGAGCTTCCCGGCCAGGATGTGCGGCAGGCTGGAGGTGATCGGATCGGCGACGATCTGGACCTCCCCCGCCACCGCGGCGGTGAGCATCGGCGCCGTCCCGCGATAGGGCACATGCAGGATGTTGATGCCGGCTTCGAGCTTGAGCATTTCCGCAAACAGGTGCGGCGAGGTGCCGAAACCCTGCGAGCCCCAGGAAATCTTGCCTGGGTTTGCCTTGGCATAGGCCACGACCTCGGCCAGAGATTTCACCGGCAGGTCAGGGTGCACGGA
>Ga0136846_1221256_pt1 | contig 15016 bp, 12 predicted proteins | sample HopSoiMetagenom2_FD_96841 | JGI IMG/M metagenome (GOLD analysis project Ga0136846, IMG submission 96841) | Grasslands soil microbial communities from Hopland, California, USA - 2 Assembly 2016 (version 4) | ecosystem: Environmental > Terrestrial > Soil > Grasslands | place: USA: Hopland...
CATACGACGCCAGGTACACGCCGAACGTAATCAACACCAGCGCGTACAACGACGGGCCGAGGTCGCGCCGGAACGCGCCGACCCACGGCCGCGGCACTCGATACTGCCTGCGCGCGGCGATGTCGAACGCCAGCGTCATAACTCCGAAGAACACGATGAAGTACAGCCCGGACCACTTTGTCGCACAAGCCAATCCGAGGATCACGCCGGCGCCGAACCGCCACCACCGCACGCCCAGCCGCGGACCCCACGGCGTCTCGCCGATGCGGCCCTCCAGCAGAGCGACGTGCATGCGCTCCCGCACCTGGTCGCGGTCGACCATCAAAGCACCGAACGCCGCGACCACGAACACGGTCAGAAATCCGTCAAGCAGCGCGGTGCGCGACGCGACGAAGCTGACCCCGTCGCAGATCAGCAGCAGCCCGGCGATCCCCCCGACCAACGTCGACCGGCTGATCCGCCGCCCGATCCGCACAACCAACAGCACCAGAATGACGCCGCACACCGCGCCGGAGAACCGCCAGCCCAGCCCGTTGTAGCCGAACAGCGCCTCACCGAGCGCGATCAACTGCTTGCCGACCGGCGGGTGGACCACCAGCCCGTAGCCAGGGTTGTCCTCCACGCCGTGGTTGTGCAGGAGCTGCCACGCCTGTGGCGCGTAGTGCTTCTCGTCGAAGATCGGCGTGCCTGCATCGGTCGGCGAGCCCAGGTTCAGGAAACGGGTCAAGGCGGCCAGCGCGGTGACGACGGCCGTCATCGCCCAGCCCTGCAGCCGGTCGACCGGCCCGAAGTCGGCGACGGGCACCAGGGGCGCGGGACTGATGACGGGGACCGCGCGCCCCTTGGCAACGAGTTCATCGGCCGGGGCGGTCACGACAGCGATCGTAGGCTGTGCTGATGACCACCGGCCGACTGCTCATCGGCGCCACGCCGCTGGGCCAGCCGTCGGACGCTTCCGCCCGGCTGGTCAGGGCCCTGGCGAGCGCGGACGTGATCGCCGCCGAGGACACCCGCCGGATCCGCACCCTCGCCCAGTCGCTCGAGGTCAAGCCCGCAGGCAAGGTGGTCAGCCTGTACGACGCAAACGAGGCGTCGCGGGTTCCTGCGCTGGTCGAAGAGATCGAGGCAGGGGCGACGGTCCTGCTGGTCAGTGACGCCGGCATGCCGCTGATCAGCGATCCGGGCTACCGGCTGGTGGCCGCGTGTATCGAGGCCGGGCTGGCCGTGCACTGCCTGCCGGGCCCGTCGGCGGTCACGACGGCGCTGGCGGTGTCCGGGTTGCCGTCGGAGAGGTTCTGCTTCGAGGGCTTCGCGCCGCGCAAGCACTCGGCGCGCATGTCCTGGCTCAAGACGCTGGCCGCCGAGCCGCGCACGTGCGTGTTCTTCGAGTCACCGCGGCGGCTGGCGGCGACGCTCAAGGACGCGGTCGACGCGCTGGGGTCCGAGCGGCGTGCCGTTGTCTGCCGCGAGCTGACCAAGACGCACGAGGAGATCATTCGCGGCTCGATCGGGAAGCTCGCCGAGTGGGCGACCGACGGCGTGCTCGGCGAGGTCACCGTCGTGCTTGCGGGTGCGACGCCGAAGGCCGACCTGGCGACGCTGGTGGCAGACGTGAACGAACTCGTCGACGACGGCATTCGGGTCAAAGACGCGTGTGCCGAGGTGATCGCCGCGAATCCAGGCTCGCCGACGCGCCGTGAGCTCTACGAAGCAGTTCTGCGCTCACGGGAATGAGGCGTATGACGGAAGAGGTGTTCGTCCACGTCTTGTCGAATACCTGAGGAGGAGCTGTGAGAGTCGTTGGGTTGGAAGAGCATTACGTCACCGCCGAGGTCCTCGATGCCTGGTCGAAACTCGATCCGAGATGGCGCGACCCTGCGGCGGCTGGTACGCCGGCCGAGGTCGAGCGACGCCTGCTGGAGATCGGTGAGCAGCGCTTCGATGCGATGGCCGACGCCGGTGTCGACGTGCAGGTGGCCTCGTTGACAACGCCAGGGCTGTGGGACCTCGCCCCGGCCGACGCGGTGGCGCTGCAGACGGAATGCAACGACCAACTCGCCGATGCCGTGCGAGCACACCCCGACCGCCTGCAGGGATTCGCCACTCTCGCCGCCCCTGATCCTGACGCGGCGGCGGCCGAACTAGGCCGGGCCGTAACCACTTTGGGCTTCAATGGTGCGCTCGTGTTCAGCCGGGTCCGCGACAAGCCCATCGACCACCGGGATTTCTGGCCGGTGTTCGAGGCTGCCGAGGCATTGCGCGCGCCGCTGTATCTGCACCCGCAGGCACCGCCGGCGGCGGTGCGCGAGGCGTACTACTCGGGGTTCGACGACGTCATCGACGCCGCCTTCGCGACCCACGGTGTCGGCTGGCATTACGACGCAGGCACTCAACTGCTTCGGCTCATACTCGCCGGGGTGTTCGACCGCTTTCCCGACCTGCAGGTGATCATGGGCCACTGGGGCGAGGTCGTGTTGTTCTTCCTGGACCGCATCGACAGAATGACGGGGATTGCCCACCTCGAGCGGCCCGTGTCGGAGTACGTGCGCTCCAACGTGTTCGTCACTCCGGGAGGCGTTTTCAGTACGCGTTACCTGCGCTGGGCGCTGGAAGTCCTCGGCGCCGATCGCATCATGTTCGCCGCGGACTATCCGTTCGTCCCGACGGGCGGCGGCGTCGCCCGCCGCTTCCTCGAGGAGCTTGACGACGGCGATCGGGACAAGATCGCCTCGGGCAACTGGGATCGGCTGTGTGCGGAGATTCGACGCTGAACCGCGGCGCCGATGATCGGTGCGGCCTTGTGTAGGCACTCGTCCCATTCCCGGTCCGGATCGGAGTCAGCGGTGATACCGCCGCCGACACCGAGAATCGCGTTGCCGGAGGCGTCGAACTCCACCGTCCGGATCGCCACATTGAGTTCACACCCAGCAATCGGCGATGCCAAACCGACTGTGCCGCAATATACTCCGCGGCGTCGCGGTTCCCAACCGGCCAACAGCTGACGGGCCCGCATCTTCGGCGTGCCGGTCACCGATGCAGGCGGAAACGTCGCATCCAGAACTGCAGCCATCGGCACATCCACGCCCACGCGCGCCGCCACCGTCGAAACCAGATGCCACACGCCCGGCGCCGGTCGCACCTCCAACAGCTCGGGCACGGTGACCGTGCCTGTGATCGCGACGCGGCTGAGGTCGTTGCGGACCAGATCGACGATCATGATGTTCTCCGCCACGTCCTTCACCGACGCCCGCAGCTCCGACGGATCCGCATGCCGCGGCAGTGTGCCCTTGATCGGGCTCGACGCCAGCGTTTCACCGCAGCGACGGAGAAAGAGCTCCGGCGATAACGACGCCACCGCTCCCCAATCGCCGGCCACGTAGGCGGCCCGCGCAGGCGACGTACGCTCCACCACGTCGACGAAGAAGTCGACCGGCGCGCCCTCGAGACGGCCGGCGAACTGCGTGCATACGCAGGCCTGGTAGATCTCGCCCGCCGCGATCGCTTCCAAACAATCGAGTACGCCGAGGCGGTGCGCCTCGCGGTCAGCCTCGCCCCACGCGATGCTGTACTCGCGCGCCGGCACTCGTGACCGCAACGCCTCGGTTACCCACTCCGAAAGCGGTGCACCGGAAAGGCTTTCATACCACCAGTGCCCGTCGCGGTCCTGTCTCAGCACGCAATCCGACCAGCCGCCGGCCGCCTCGGGAATCCGGGGCCCAAGACCGTCGACTCCCGCGTCGGGGTAGGAGAGATAGCCGAACCAGCCGCCGCCGATCGCACCACCGGAATCACCTGTGGGCACGGCGAAGACGTCGTCAACGGCGACGGCCTCCAGCGACGGCGCGATGACCGCCGCGGAGCCGAACCACTCGCCGATCAGGGCGGCGGGCGGCGGCAAGTCGTGCCGCTCCGCGCCGGAAGCGATGGCGCGCAGCACCGCAGGCGCGCTGCCCAGGTCGCCAAGCCGCTCGATCCGCACCGACTAAGCGTGGCAGACAGCTATCGGCTGATGCTCCGCGGGACCGCGATGGCGGCCAGCTTGTCCGGATTGGCGATGGCGTAGAAGTGGGTGATCCTGCCGCCGCTGATCTCGAGGGTGAAGATCGCCTCCAACAGATCGCCGGAGTACACCGCAACGGCTGGTGCGCTGTTCGCCGTCATGATCTCGAAGCGCATGTCGGGCAGGCCCGTTTGCATCCCTCTGATAATCGCGGCGGCCACCTTGGCGGCCCCGACCACCGGCCGGCGTGCCGCGCCGGCCCGACCGCCGCCATCGGCGATCGAGGTGACATCCACCGCCAGCAGCGCCATGAGCCCGTCCATGTCGCCGGTCGCAGCCGCGGTCAGGAACTGCTCGGTGATGCGCGCGCTCTCCTCGGGATCGACCGGCTCGAACCGCTTACGTCGCGCGTGCACATGCGCGCGGGCGCGGTGTGCCACCTGCCGCACCGCTCCCGCGGATTTGCCCACCCCTCTGGCGATTTCGTCGTAGTCGAAGCCGAATACCTCGCGCAGCACGAACACGGCGCGCTCGTCGGGGGTCAGCGTCTCGAGCAGCACGAGCATCGCCATAGACACCGACTCGGCCAGTACCACGTCCGCCGACGCGTCCCGGTCGTCGAGCAGCAGCGGCTCGGGCAGCCACGGGCCGATGTAGTCCTCGCGACGGCGGGCGCTCGTCCGCAGCGCCTTGAGCGCTTGGCGGGTCACCAGTTGCGCCAGATACGACTTGGTGTCGCGCACCGTCGCGAGGTCCACTTCGGCCCACCGCAGATAGCTGTCCTGTAGCACGTCGTCGGATTCCGTTGCGGAACCGAGGATTTCGTAGACGATCGTGAACAGCAGCGGCCGCAGTAGGGTGAACCGTTCGGCGTGCTCGTTATTGGCGGTCACGGGTTCCTGACCACTTCGGGTTCGAGCACCGCCTGCTCGGGACGCGGGCCGCCCTTGAGCCAGAACGCCGAGCCGGGCTTGCGGGCTCCACGACGGAGGCCCCACAGCGTGCCCTTGCAGATCGCTTCCTTGACGTAGGCGGCGATGCGGCCGCTGATGTAGAAGTTTACTGCCGTGTCGTCCTTTCGGCCGAACTGCAGAATGCCGACGCGGCGGCCGAGGCTGATGCACGCCCCCGGTATGGCGTAATCGAACTCGGCAGGGGCGGTGCCCGCGATCCGGCTCAGCACCGTGTTGGCGGCCTGGGGACCGAGTTGGGAGGCGGATGCGCAGCACATCCGCAGCGGCGCGCCCGACGGGGAAGCGCAGTCGCCTGCGGCGATGATGCGTGGGTCGTCGACGCTGGTCAGCGTTTCGTCGGTGAGCAGCCGGCCCAGGGCGTCGGTGCGCAAGCCGCTGTTGGCCGCAAGGTCCGGCACACCGAACCCGGCCGCCCATATCGTGACCGCGCTCGGTCGTACCGCGCCGTCGGCGAAGACCACCGCATCGGGCCGCACCTCGGTCACCACGTCGGTCTCGAGCACGGCGACCCCAAGCCTGGCCAGCACCTTGGCGACCGACCGTCGGCCCGGACCGGACAACGACGGCCCCAACTGACCGCCACATACCAGCGTGACTCTGCGACCCTGCTCAGCGAATTCCGTCGCCGCCTCGATCCCGGTCAGCCCAGCGCCGACAACGGTCACGGGCGCATCAGGGTCCAGGTTGTCGAGTGCATCGCGTAGCCGCAGGGCATGCTCGAATTCAGCGACGGAATAGGCGAATTCGGCCGCGCCAGGCACCGACGCGGGAAGGGTGCCCGTGCTGCCCACCGCGTAGATGACGTAGTCGTAATCCAGGGCGCTGCCCGATGCCAGCTGTACCGTGCGTGTTGCGCTGTCGATGCGGGTGGCGGTATCGACGACCAGTCGGATACCCGCACCGAGGAGGGTGCCGTAGTCGGCGGTGGCGTCTCCGGTACCGGCCACGAGTTGGTCTAGCCGAATGCGCTGGACGAACTTCGGGCGCGGGTTGACGAGAGTGATGTCCGGCATCTCCCAGTCTCCGCGCATCCGCAGATGGTTGGCGGCCAATGTCCCGGCGTAACCGCCGCCGATGACGACGACCTTGTTTGTGGTGTTGTTATCAGTCATGCCCTTGAGATCCCGGCCGCCGTCCGCTTGTGACAGCACATCGGCGATTGTGACCCACTTCACTAACGGCTGATATGACGGGTAGCGGCCAGTGCGACGAGCTTGTCCGGGTTGCGCATGGCGTAGAAGTTGGTGATCTTGCCGTCGATGATCTCGATGAGGAATACGCCTTCAAGGTGGTCGCCGCTGTGGACGACCATCGCCGGGGCGTTGTTGCAGTTGACCATCTCGATGCGCACGTCCGGCATGCGTTGCCCGAACCGGAATATGCCCATCAGGACATTGGCGACCTTCTTCGCGCCGACCACCGGACGGCGCGCCGCGCTGACCTTGCCGCCACCGTCGGCTGTCCACGTGGCGTCCGGCGCCAGCATCGACAGCAGCCCCTCCACGTCACCGGTGGACGCGGCGGTCATGAACTGCTCGGTGATCTGCGTGGTCATGGCGGCGTCGGCGGGTTCGAACCGCTTCCGCCGCGCGTGCACATGCTCACGGGCACGGTGCGCCACCTGGCGCACCGTCGCCACGGATTTGCCTACTGCCCCGGCGATTTCGTCGTAGTCGAAGCCGAACACCTCGCGCAGCACGAACACCGCACGCTCGTCGGGGGTCAGCGTCTCGAGCAGCACGAGCATCGCCATCGAAACCGACTCGGCCAGCACCACATCCGCCGACGCATCGTGCTCGTCAAGCAGCAGTGGCTCGGGCAGCCACGGGCCGATGTAGTCCTCGCGGCGGCGGGAACTCGCCCGCAGCGCATTGAGCGCCTGGCGGGTCACCAGTTGCGCCAAATACGACTTGGTGTCGCGCACCGTCGCGAGGTCCACTTCAGCCCACCGCAGATAGCTGTCCTGTAGCACGTCGTCGGATTCCGTTGCAGAGCCAAGGATTTCGTAGACGATCGTGAACAGCAGCGGCCGTAGATGGGTGAACCGTTCGGCGTGCTCGCTCGACGAGCTGGTCACGGTTCCCTGACCACCTCGGGTTCGAACACCGGCTGCCCGGGACGCTTGCCGCCCTTGACGATGAGGGTTGAGCCGGGCTTGCGGGCCTCGCGGCGCAACCCCCACACCGTGCCCTTGCAGATCGCCTCCTTCGCCGATGCGGCCACCCGGCCACGGAGGTAGAACTTCGCCGGCGTGTCGTCCTTGTGGGTGAACTGCAAGGTGGCGGCGCGTCGGCCCAGGCTGACACACTGCGCCACGAACGCCTGGTCGATGGCGGCCGGCGAGGTGCCCGCGATCCGGCTCAGTACGGTGTTGGCGGCCTGCGCCCCGAGCGGTCCCGCCGCCTGGCAGCTCATCCGCAGCGGCTGGCCCGACGGGCAGGTCGCATCGCCGGCAGCAATGACCCGCGAGTCGTCGACGCTGGTCAGCGTCTCGTCGGTGAGCAGCCGGCCCAATGCGTCGGTGTGCAGACCGCTGTTGGCCGCCAACTCCGGCACGCCGAAGCCCGCCGTCCAGATGGTGAGCGCGCTGGGGCGCACCGCGCGATCGGCGAACACGACCGCATCCGGGCGCACCTCCACCACCACGTCATCCTCGAGCACGGCAACATTGTGCTTGGCCAGCCATTTGGCGGTCGACCGCCTTGCCGCCTCCGACAGCGACGGGGCCAGCATGCCGCCGCATACCAGCGTGACCGCTCGGCCCTGCTCGGCCAGCTCGGCGGCCGTCTCGATTCCCGTCAGCCCGGCGCCGACCACCGTGACCGGAGCATCCGGGTGTAGCTCGTCGAGCGCGTCGCGCAGCCGCTCCGCATGCTCCAGTTCTGCTACGGGATACGCATATTCGGCCGCGCCCGGCACTGATGACGGCACCGCTCCAGTGCTGCCGACCGCGTAGATCACGTAGTCGTAGTCCAAGTCCACGCTTGATGCGAGCTCTATCCTGCGTGCCGCGATGTCGATACGGGTGACGCGGTCGACGAGCAGTTCGATTCCCTCGCCGAGCAGCGTGCCGTAGTCGACCGTCGCGTCGTAGTTGCCCGCCACATGTTGGTGCAGCCGAATCCGCTCGATGAACTTGGGCCGCGGGTTGACCAGTGTGATGTCGACGTCGGCGCGCATCCGCAGATGGTTGGCGGCCGTTGTTCCTGCGTAGCCGCCACCGATGACGACGACCTTGGTGTTGGTTGCGTTGTGATCAGTCATGCCCTCAAGACACCGCCGACCGTCGAGGCGTGACAGGACGTGACGCGGATCACTCGTGCAATTGTGCCGGATGCGCCGTCAGGCGGAGCGATACGCGCTGGCGGAGAACGCGATGCGGTCGCCGCGCAGGCGAAGGTGGGACAGCGCTCGTGGCTGGCCGTTCTCGTCCTCGATCACGTCCTCGAGCCAGACCAGGGGAGCGCCTATGTCAACACCGATGAGCTCTGCGGTTTGCTCGTCGGCAGCGACCGCCCCGACCGTGGTTTGGCTGCCGCCGATGCGAAGCCCTAGTTGCCGCTCGAGGAGCAGGATGACGTCCGGCTCGTCGATGTCGAAATCCGGCGACTGCTCCTCGTCGAGAGCGATGTAGCTGACCGCCAGCCCCAAAGGGAGCTCGTTCTCCAGCATGAGGCTCTCAACCATCAGCACGGTCCACCCGAGAGGCAGCCGCAACCGGTCGCGCACGATCGGGGGACAGCCGAGCGAGCGGCGCTCAAGAGTGCGCGCCGCGAAAGGGCTGAGCTCGTCGATGGGCAGCAGCAGCGACCCCGTCGCTCGAGTTCCGTTCTTGGGCTCGCGGGTGACGAGCCCTTCACGGGCAAGCTGCTGCAGCACGGCCCGGATGGTGTTGCGGCTGGCGGACAACGCGTCGGTGAGCTCATGTTCGACGAGACGCATGCTGCGGCCGGCGGTGACAAGCGTAGAGCGGAGCAGGTCATATGTGCGACGCGGCGAGTTGTTGAGCCGGTCTGGGCTCTGACGCTGCCGCTGGTAGAGCACTTCCGGTCGGATATGCCGTTGTGTCACCGTCAAAGGCTACGAGCACTGCCGCGTTGCGGCGACTCAGAACTCACGCAGGTGATCGCGAAGCATAGTTGACGTGTATTCGGAACGGACGAGGCCGCGCTTCTGCAGCTCGGGAACCAAACCGTCGGTGATCTCGGTGACGTAGCGGCGGTTTAGCCGCATGACCGGGCTGGTGATCAGAAAGCCGTCGCCGCCAACCTTTTTCATGATGTCGTCCATCTCGCCGGCCACTTCTTCCGGTGTGCCGCAGAGTTCGATATTGCCCCCGATGACTCCGGTGCCGGTGACGAGCTCGCGAAGTGTCTTGTCCTTACCGCGGGCCAGGAAGCTTTCCAGGGCACCGCGCTCGCCGTTGGTCGACACCGCAGGCACCGGCTCGTCGAGATCGAACTGTGCGAAGTCGATCTCGGTGATCGACGAGATCTCGGCCAGCATGTATTCGATGTACAGCGGGCTGGTGAACCACCGCTCCCGCTTCGCCAGGGCCTCCTCGTGTGTATCGGCGACGATCGGCGAGACGAGGAAGAGCAGCTTGCAATGCGACGGGTCGCGACCCTTGGCCTCCATGCGGGCGTGAATGTCTTCACGGTAGGACCGCATCGCCTCGATGCCGTTGGCCGGCGCGACGATCGTGTCCGCATGCTGCGCCGCGAGCTCACGCCCAGGTGGGGACGCGCCGGCCTGGGCGATGGTCGGGCGGTACTGCGGTGACGGCGCAGTGTTCAGCGGACCGCGCACCTTGTAGTACTTGCCCTCGAAGTCGATCGTGTGGACCTTCTTGTAGTTCGCGTATGTGCCTGTGGTGTAGTCACGTTCGATCGCGTCGGGCTCCCACGACTCCCAGAGCTTGGTGACGACCTCCATGTACTCGCTGGCGCGGGCATAGCGCTCGTCGTGTTCGTAGAGCTTGTCCATGCCGAAGTTCTGCGCGGAGCGGTCCTCTCCGGAGGTGACGACGTTCCAGCCGAACCGGCCGCCGGCGATGTGGTCGATGGTGCTGGAAAGCCGGGCCAGCAGGAACGGCGGGTAGAAGGTGGTCGACATCGTCGGGATCACGCCGAGCCGGCTGGTGGCGTTGGCCATCAGCACCGCGAGCGGGACGGGATCGTGCTTGGGGTTCACGCCGTGCTTGAGGTCGTGCTCCATGGTGCCGCCGTAGGCGGTCGACACCATGAGCTTGTCCTCGATCAGGACGTAGTCGAACTTGGCGCGCTCGAGATCCTTGGCCATTTCGACGTAGAAGTCGCCGGTGAAGTCGCGCCCGCCGTCACCCCAATTTCCGTTCCATTCGTCGGCGACGAAGTTCAGGAACCATCCCAGATGGAACATGTTGCTCATGCCGTCAAGACAACTCGGCAGGCGTTACTTCAACATTTCCTGGCGGTACCACCCAGATTGCGCTACGACCTTCTGCCGCGAGCAGGCGTGAAACTGCCTTATTTCGGCATGAAACGGGCAGTTTTACGTCTGCTCGACGGGGATATAGCGCGGGAACACGCCGACGGGTGCGGGCAGCGCGGTGCCCGGGACCAGGCGCGTGCCGATCGCCGCGAACGTCCGCTGCTCGTCGGTCTGGCCCAGCAGGTCGAGCAGCTTGCCCGTCGACACCGGCATCACCGGCTGGCTCAGCAGCGTGGCGATCCGCACGGTCTCCAACGTCGTGTACAACACCGTGCGGAACCGCTCTTCATCTTCCGGCAGGTCCGATTTGCGCAGCACCCACGGCTCCTGTGCGGAGAAGTACTTGTTGGCAGCGCCGAGCACCGACCAGATCGCCTCGAGCGCGAGATGCATTGCGGTGCCGTCGTAATGGCCGCGGACCCGCTCGAACAACCCGTCGGCGACATCCAGCAGCGCCTTGTCATCGGCGGTGAATTCCGTTGGCTCCGGGACGATCCCGTCAAGATTCTTGGCCACCATCGACAGCGAGCGCTGGGCCAGATTGCCCAGCTCGTTGGCCAGGTCGGCGTTGATGCGGCCGATGATCGCGTCTTCGCTGTAGCTGCCGTCCTGCCCGAACGGCACCTCACGCAGGAAGAAGTAGCGGACCTGGTCCACTCCGAACGTGTCGACGAGGTTGATGGGGTCGACGACGTTGCCCACCGACTTGCTCATCTTCTCCCCGCGGTTGAGCAGGAAGCCATGTACAAAAACCTTGCGCGGCAACACGATTCCCGCTGACATCAGGAACGCAGGCCAATAGACCGTGTGGAACCGGATGATGTCCTTGCCGATCATGTGTAGATCGGCGGGCCAGAACCGCTGGAACAACTCCGACGACGTGTCGGGAAAGCCGACGCCGGTGAGGTAGTTGGTCAACGCGTCGACCCACACGTACATCACGTGGTCGGGATGCTCAGGCACCGGCACGCCCCAGTCGAACGTCGTCCGCGAGATCGACAGGTCCCGCAGCCCGCCGGACACGAAGCTGACCACCTCGTTGCGCCGCACCTCCGGCTCGATGAATTCGGGGTGCGCCTTGTAGAGCGCCAGCAGCTTGTCCGCATAGGCCGACAGCCGGAAGAAGTACGTCTGCTCCTCGGTCCACGTCACGGGCGCGCCGGTCTCGGTGGAGATCCGCACACCGTCGGAGGCCACCGTCGTTTCGGCCTCGGTGAAGAAACGCTCGTCGCGCACCGAATACCAGCCCTTGTACGCGTCAAGGTAGATGTCGCCGGTCTCGTTCATCCGTCGCCATATCTCCTTGGAAGCCTCGTAGTGGTCGGCATCGGAGGTGCGGATGAACCGGTCGAAGGAAATGTTGAGCCGTTCCTGCATCCGTTGGAACACGTCGGAATTGCGCCGCGCCAGCTCGCCGGTCGGAATGCCCTCGGCTGCGGCCGTCTCGGCCATCTTCAACCCATGGACGTCGGTGCCGGTCAGGAAGCGCACGTCGAACCCGTCGAGTCGCTTGAACCGCGCGATCGCGTCGGTCGCGATGTATTCGTAGGCATGTCCGACGTGCGGATCGCCGTTGGGATAGGCGATGGCTGTCGTGATGTAGTACGGCTCGCTCATTTGGAGCTCAGCTTATTGTGTTGCGGTGAGTGAGAAGCGTCCAGCCAGTCGGGAGAAGCCGCCGGCCCCGGAACCGCTCACCCCCTTGATCGACGCGCACACCCACCTCGACGCCTGCGGGGCCACCGACGCCGCGAGCGTGACGGCGATCGTCGACCGTGCGGCCGCGGTCGGCGTGCAAGCCGTCGTCACCATCGCCGACGACCTCGAGTCCGCGCGGTGGGTGACCGAGGCTGCCGACTGGGACACCCGCGTGTACGCCGCCGTGGCGCTGCACCCGACGCGCGCCAATGCGCTCACCGACGAAGCCAAGACTGTCATCGAGCGGCTCGCCGAGCACCCGCGCGTCGTCGCGATCGGCGAGACCGGACTCGACATGTACTGGCCAGGAAAGTTGGACGGCTGTGCCGAACCTGCCGACCAGCGAGAGGCCTTCGCCTGGCACATCGACCTCTCCAAGCGCACCGGCAAGCCGCTGATGATCCACAACCGCGACGCCGACGCCGCGGTGCTCGACGTCCTGAAAGCCGAGGGTGCGCCCGAGACGGTCATCTTCCACTGCTTCTCGTCGGATGCGGCGATGGCCCGCGCCTGTGTAGCCAACGGCTGGCTGCTCAGCCTGTCGGGCACCGTCAGCTTCCGAAATGCGCATGCGCTGCGGGAAGCCGCCGCACTGATCCCACCTGAGCAGCTGCTCGTCGAGACCGATGCGCCGTTTTTGACCCCGCACCCGTATCGTGGTGCCCCGAATGAGCCGTATTGCCTGCCATACACGGTTCGCGCGCTCGCCGAAGTCGTCGAGCGGCCTGCAGAAGAACTTGCACAGGAAAGTACTGCGACGGCCCTACGTGCCTACGGGCTGTCGAGTTGCCGGTTCTAGACCTATTCGTTACCGTGCTGTGATCGCACGGGGGGGACGGCCTAGCCGTCAAACCGTCCGATAGCCGGGGATAGACCACATTTTGAATACTTTGAACAAGCTCCACGAAGCGCGCTCGCCGATGCTTCGGCTGCTGGTCGGTGCGACGTTGCTCGCACTCACCATCGCAGGCGGGTACGCCGTTGCTGCACACAAGACCGTCACGCTCAGCGTCGACGGGACGCAGATGACCGTTGCCACCATGAAGTCGCGCGTGATCGACGTGGTCAAGGAGAACGGCTTCGACGTCGGCGAACGCGACGACCTCTACCCGGCGGCCGACGAGACGGTGCATCAGTCCGATTCCATCGTGCTGCGCCGCAGCCGGCCGCTGCAGGTCTCACTTGACGGCGAGAACAGCAAGCAGGTGTGGACCACGGCGTCGACGGTCCAGGACGCGCTGGCCCAGCTGCAGATGACCGACAAGGCTCCGGCCGCGGCCTCGCGCGGCAGTCGTGTCCCACTGGCCGGCATGTCACTGCCCGTTGTCAGCGCAAAGACCGTGGAGCTCAACGACGGCGGCACAATCCGGACGCTGCGTCTCGCGGCACCGAACGTCGCCGCCCTGCTCGAGGCCGCGGGCGTGCCGCTGGAGCAGCGCGACACCGTGGAGCCCGCCGCGTGGTCACCGGTGGTCGACGGCATGCAGATCCAGGTGACCCGAATTCGCATTGACAAGGTGACCGAGCGCGTCCCGCTGCCACCGGACAACAAGCAGATTCCGGACGTGACGCTTAATATGAGCCACCAGGTGGTCGACGATCCGGGCGCCCCCGGCACGCAGGACCTCACCTTCGCCGTCGCCAAGGTCAACGGCGTCGAGACCGGCAGGTTGCCAGTAGCCAATGTCGTCGTTGTTCCGGCGCGCGACGGTGTGCTTCGCGTCGGCGCCAAGCCGGGCACCGAGGTGCCTCCGGTGACCAACGGAGCGGCATGGGACGCCCTGGCGCGGTGCGAATCGACAGGTAATTGGGCCATCAATACAGGCAACGGTTTCTACGGTGGCGTCCAATTTGATCAAAACACCTGGGAACGGCAAGGCGGTCTGAGGTATGCTCCGAGGGCGGATCTGGCGACAAGAGAAGAGCAGATCGCGATTGCTGAGGTCACTCGGGCGCGACAAGGTTGGGGCGCGTGGCCCGTGTGTAGCGGGAGGATTGGAGCGCGCTGACTATTCGACTCCTCGGGCGGACCGAGATACGACACTTGGCGAAAGAGATCGACTTCAGGCCGCGCAAATCATTCGGCCAAAACTTCGTCCACGACGCGAACACCGTTCGCCGCATCGTCTCGGCCTCTGGCGTCAATCGGCATGACCACGTCCTCGAAGTCGGCCCAGGTCTCGGCTCGTTGACCCTGGCCCTGCTCGATCGCGGCGCCAGGGTGACCGCCGTCGAGATCGATCCGATACTGGCCCGCCAGCTTCCGAAGACTGTCGCCGAGCACTCCCACAGCGAGATCAACCGCCTCACCGTGCTCAATCGCGACATCTTGACGCTGCAGCCGACCGACCTGGCCGAGCAGCCCACCGCGCTGGTGGCCAACCTGCCGTACAACGTCGCGGTCCCCGCCTTATTGCACCTGCTCGCGCAGTTCCCGTCGATCCGCACGGTGATGGTGATGGTGCAGGCCGAGGTCGCCGAGCGGCTGGCCGCCGAACCAGGCGGCAAGGACTACGGGGTGCCCAGCGTCAAGGTCCGGTTCTTCGGCAACGTCCGCCGCTACGGCATGGTGTCGCCGACCGTGTTCTGGCCCATTCCGCGGGTGTATTCGGGTCTGGTACGCATCGACCGCCACGAAGCCTCTCCGTGGCCGACCGACGAAGATTTCCGTACCCGGGTGTTCGAGCTGATCGACGTCGCGTTCGCGCAGCGCCGTAAGACGTCGCGCAACGCGTTCGCCGAGTGGGCGGGTTCGGGCAACGAGTCGGCGCGCCGGCTGCTGGCCGCGAGCATCGATCCGTCGCGCCGCGGCGAGACGCTGTCGGTCGCGGACTTCATCCGGCTGCTGGAGCGGTCAGGCGAGTGGGAACCC
>Ga0136846_1216776_pt1 | contig 15015 bp, 13 predicted proteins | sample HopSoiMetagenom2_FD_96841 | JGI IMG/M metagenome (GOLD analysis project Ga0136846, IMG submission 96841) | Grasslands soil microbial communities from Hopland, California, USA - 2 Assembly 2016 (version 4) | ecosystem: Environmental > Terrestrial > Soil > Grasslands | place: USA: Hopland...
GGGGTTGCGGCGCCATCCCGACGTCGCCGGAGCGCCGAAATGACCGGCCGCACGGTCGCCGAACCTGCACGCCAGGTGCCGCTTTATGGCGAGTACGAGGTGGCCGTGCTCGGCGGCGGCCCGGCAGGCATCGCAGCCGCCGTGGCTGCTGCACGCGCTGGCCGACGGACGCTGCTGATCGAGCGCTATGGTTTCCTCGGCGGCATGGGAACCGCGGCCGGCGTGACAAATTTCTGCGGCCTGCATGCCAACGTCTTCGGCGAAATGCGTCGCGTCGTGCAAGGCGTGGCGTCCAATCTGCTTTCACGTATCGACCGCCTCGGCGGACTGAATGCGCCACACCTCGTGCTCGGCAAGATTCTGGCGCAGGCTTACGACACCGCGGCCTACAAGATCGCTGCCGACGATCTGCTCGCCGCGAGCGGCGCCAACATTCTGTTTCATGCACTTGCGGTCGGCGTCACCATGCATGACGCGCAGACGATCGACGCGCTCATTCTCGAGACGCGCTCTGGCCGTGTTGCGGTGCGCGCCAAAATATTCATCGATTGCTCCGGCGACGGCGATCTCGCCGCTTTCGCCGGCGTGCCGTACGAGCTCGGCGACGGCGCTGGCAACATGCTCTATCCCTCGACGATGTTCCGCGTGAACGGCGTGAACCCTGAGCGCGCCAAGGAAGCATGGGCGACCATCCCGCAGCGCATGCAGGAAGCGGAGGCGCGCGGCGTGCGCTTCCCGCGCAAAGGCGATCGTGCGGCCGCAAAAGCACCCGACCGAATGGCGCGTCAACATCACGCAACTGAAGAACGACGACGGCAGCGCCATCGACGGCACGGATGCGCGTGAGATGAGCGACGGCGAGCTGCAAGGCCGGCGCCAGGTCATGCAGACATTCGAGTTCTTGAAAACCGTGCCCGGTTTCGAGGACTCCTACATCGTAGACATCGCGCCGCAGGTCGGGATCCGCGAGACGCGCCGCGTCACCTGCGATTATATGCTCAGCGAAAGCGACGTCATCGATTGCGCCGATTTCGACGACAATCTCGGCGTCAATGGCTGGCCAATCGAAGAGCACGTCAAGGGCGACGTCATCTTCCGATTCCCCGACATTCCGCGTGCCCGTGGCTACAATGAGCTGCCGTTCCGCATGCTGCTGCCGCAGGGCATGCGCAACCTCTTCGTCGCCGGGCGTTGCGCCGGCATGACGCATGGCGGCCAGTCCGCCGCGCGAGTCTCCGGCGCGTGCTTTGTCATGGGGGAAGCGGCGGCGACCGCCGCGGCGCTGGCGCTGAAGTCGAACGCGGCGCCGCGCGAGGTGGATCGCGCGGCGCTGCAGGCGAAACTAAACGCGCAAGGCGTTTGGCTCGGTTAGCTCAGCGACATCCCCGGAGCCGCGAAGCGGCATCCGGGGTCCAGAGCAAATGCACCATCGCTTATGGCAATTGCTGGGTCCCGGATCGCGCTTACGCGGGTCCGGGAAGGCTTACCCCGCCGCGTGCTGCGCGTGCTGGCGCTCGCCGCGCGCGGTGAGCTTGTTCAGCGCCGCGATATACGCGCGTGCCGATGCAACCAGCGTGTCGGGATCGGCGCCCTTCCCGGTCACCGACGGGCCGCCGGACGACAGCCGCACCGAGACTTCCGCCTGAGCGTCGGTGCCGTGCGTCACTGCATGCACCTGGAACAGTTCGAGATTGGCCTCGTGCGGCACCAGCGCGCGGATGGCGTTGAAGATCGCATCGATCGGCCCGTTGCCGGTCGCCTGGTGCGTCTTCTTCTCGCCGTCGATGTCGAGCGTCAGCGCCGCCGATTGCGGACCGTTGGTCCCGGCGATCACCGTCAGCGCCGCGACCTTGATGCGGTCATGCGCGTTCAAAATCTCGTCGTCGACGAGCGCCGCGATATCCTCGTCGTAGACGAGCTTCTTGCGGTCGGCCAAATCCTTGAAACGCTTGAAGGCATCGTTCAACGCATTCTCGCCGAGCTCGTAGCCCATCTCTTTGAGTTTCTCGCGGAAGGCGGCGCGGCCGGAATGCTTGCCCATCACAAGCGACGTCTTCGACACGCCGACACTCTCCGGCGTCATGATCTCGTAGGTATTCGCATCCTTCAGCATGCCGTGCTGATGGATGCCGCTCTCATGCGCAAACGCATTACGGCCGACGATCGCCTTGTTGTACTGCACCGGGAAGGACGTCACCGCCGAGACAAGCTTTGAGGCGCGGTTCAGCATCGTCGCCTTGATCCCGGTCTCGTAGGCGAGCACGTCCGCGCGCGTACGAATTGCCATTACAATTTCTTCCAAAGCGGCATTGCCGGCGCGCTCACCGAGCCCGTTGATCGTGCATTCGATCTGCCGCGCCCCACCGGCCACGCCGGCGAGCGAATTGGCAACCGCCATCCCCAAATCGTCGTGGCAATGCACGGAGAAGACGGCCTTGTCGGAATTCGGCACACGGGCGCGCACCGTCTCGAACATCCCGCGATATTCCTGCGGCGTCGCATAGCCCACCGTGTCGGGCAGGTTGATCGTGGTCGCGCCGGCATTGATCGCCGCCTCGATGCAGCGGCAGAGAAAATCGACGTCGGCGCGGGTCGAATCCTCCGCCGACCATTCGACGTCGTCGGTATACGCGCGCGCCCGCGTCACCGCCGCCACCGTCGCGGCGAGCACTTCTTCTGGCGTCATGTTGAGCTTCACCTTCATGTGCAGCGGCGAGGTCGCGATGAAGGTGTGGATGCGCCCGCGCCGCGCCGGCTTGATCGCGGCGCCGCAGCGGTCGATGTCGGCGAGCCCGGTGCGCGACAGGCCGGCGATCACCGCGTTCTTGGCGCGCTTGGCGATCTCGCGCACGGATTCGAAATCGCCGTCGGAGGCGACGGGAAAGCCCGCCTCGATGATGTCGACGCCCATCTCGTCGAGGAGCTCGGCGACTTCGAGCTTTTCCTCAAAGGTCATCGAGGCGCCGGGGCACTGCTCGCCGTCGCGGAGCGTCGTGTCGAAGATGAGGACCTTGTCCTTGTGGAAGGTGATCGGCGTGCTGACGGGTTCGGGGGCGATGATGTCGGTTGGAACAATCATGATGCGCTACCTTGGCTGCTTGCCTTGAATTTTTGGGCCTCGCGCGAATGCGGGCGCTCAAAAAGGGAGGTTCGTTCTTGGGACCCCTGAGTGCCCAGGCTCAGAAAGCCCGGCCGGCGCTCAGGGGCGGCTAAGAAGCAGCAGGCCGAGGACCACCGTCAGGCCGAGGCTAAGGACGTTCGTCACGCGCACGAAAGCCGTCACGCGGAGGAGCGCGGTCGATGCGGCTGATGTGGCGGAAACGGCCACGGGGCTGTCCTCGGGGGCGGCGCCAAGCGCCAGGTGCGCTGAGGGATAGCAGGGGAGGGGGTCGGGTGGCAAGGCTGGCGGCCTTTGACGCAAGTTATCTCGCCTGCCTCACCTTCTTCCAAACTCGCTCGCACCAGCGCGCGGCTTGCTCGAGGCGCGCTTTGAGCCAAGGCACATCGTCGGCGATCAGTGCGAGGCCGAGCGGCAGCATCCAAAGGCCGAAAATCGGGAGGATCGCGAGAATCCCGCCGATGATGAGCAGCATACCGGCGATGAGCCGGACCCAGAAACGCGAGGGCGCACGCAGCCATTGGACAGCCGAGCGCAGCCAGTCGGGCGCGTGCTTCAGCCCGCGTTCGACACGCGCGTCCCAATCCTGCGGCGTCGGTGGACGCGGCCGCTCATCGTGGGATGACATGATTTCGCGGGAGTGGGATTACGCGGCGGGCGTTCGCGTGACACCAAGCAGCGTCTTTATCTCGCGGAACTGGCGGCGCTCGGCGGGATGCAGCACGCCGTCGGCGGCAATGAGCTCGCGACATAGCGCGAGTATGATATCTGAAGCCGCACTTTCGTCAGCGATCGCGATCAGCTTCTCGCGCGCAATCTCTTGCGCAATTTCCGGATCGAGGCGGAAATTGGCTTCATGCACCGCGCTCGCCTGCGCGATCTCCGTTCGCGGCAGGGAGCTCAGCGCCGGACGGTTGCGCAGGATCGTGAACAACTGCTGCCGCTCGATGCCGGCAGGCTCTCCGTCGCTATGCGCGATCAGTGCGTAGGCAGCTGCAACGGCTTCGATGAGCTTACGTTCATATTGCGTGACATTGCTGATGCTGATTGTGTTCGACACGGGAAATCTCCAGTTGGCGACGATCTGCGCAACCGCATCGACCTGCATTCCGTGTCGGAGGATATCGCCGGACCCGGAAGAGAAAGGCAAACCCGCTATGGGTTCTTGCGCAGACTGATCCGACATCGCGCCGCCGATTTCTCGGGACAGCGCCAGAGGGGCCCGGATCAACGAAGCTCATATGGGGCGGCGGGTCGGGGCCGCAATGGGCGGTCACCGCCCCCTCGCAGCGGCGCGATATGCGCTCGCCGGCGGCGGGTCGCCTCAAAAATTTAATGTTGGCGAAGTTATCCCCGTCTCCCCGCCCGCCCTCATACTCGCGTGATCCCCGCCGACCTCGCGAGGGCGTTGCCGGAATGGGTTCCGGAGGCGTGGGCGGGGAGCGGCGCCTCAACGCTTTGTGCATCAGCTCACCCGAAACCGCTCCGCACTTTTCGGCTGATGCAAAGTGCGGCTTTACCCGAAGCCGCGCCTCGGGAGGTCTTTGCAAACCGGTGGCCGCGTGTCGGAAGACGCGCGGACGCGGAGTTACCCGCCCCTCCGGCAATACGACCGGTCCGCCCCTAGAGGGCTTGAGCGGGCCAAGGTGGCGATAAGCCAAATCAGGCCACCGAAGATGCGGGACGCAGGGAAGAGAAACCGCCGCGCATAGGATGCCGGGCCGCCGGCATTAAATTAGGTTCGGCGACCTGGCGTCCTGTGCCCTCGTGCTGTTCGTCAGCGCAGCGATGCGCAACAAGGATGACGCGCGCCCATGTCATTCCCGACGCGCGCAGCGCGATCGGAATCCAGCGGCAAAACGCACGAATCTACCCCGCTTTCGCTTTTCGGGGGAATGACAGCGTCACGTTTGCGACGAGCGCCGAACAAGCAAGCGACTCGCTAGGTGGCATCGTCATGCCCGGGCTTGGCCTGGACATGACGTGCTTGGGAGGACCCCTCAGAACGGCAGATTGAACACGCGCGCGGGTACCAACTCGCCCTGCTCGACCATGCCGGTCGCGACGACGACGCCGCCGCAGGCGGCATAGGCGAACCCGTCGGCCGGCGCGTCGCGGCCGCGCAAAATGAGCGGCTGGCCGCGCCGCAGCCGCGCGGCGCTGGAGCGATCGACTATCACGCACGGAAGCTCGTTCAAGCCGGCTTCGACCGTGAGCAGCGCGGCGGCGGGATCCGCGCCCTCAATTTCGAGATCGGCGAGCGGAACCGCATTGAGCTCGGTGAACGGCCCGACGCGGGTGCGGCGCAGCGCCGTGACATGCCCGTAGCAGCCAAGAAGCCGGCCGAGATCACGCGCGATGGCGCGCACATACGTGCCCTTGCCGCATGCGGCCGAAAAAATCGCGGTGTCGGGATTGGCCTCGACGAGATCGAGCGAATGGATCGTCACCTGGCGCGGCTCGATGACGACAGTCTCGCCGTCGCGGGCAAGATCATAAGCGCGCTCGCCGGCGATTTTTATTGCGGAAAAAGCCGGCGGCGTCTGCATGATGTTGCCGATGAAGCGCGGCAACAAAGCTGCGATTTCCTGCGCCCCCGGCCGTGCGTCGGATGTATGCACGACCTTGCCGTCGGCATCGTCGGTGTCGGTCTCGAGGCCCCAGCGCACTTTGAAGCGATAGGCTTTTTCGCCGTCCTGCACGAAGGGCACGGTCTTGGTCGCTTCGCCGAACGCGATCGGCAGAATGCCGGAGGCGAGCGGATCGAGTGTGCCGGCATGTCCGGCTTTTTTTGCATTGAAGATGCGTTTCAGCCGCGACACCGCGTGCGTCGAGGTCATGCCGATCGGCTTGTCGAGCACGACCCAGCCGTTCACTTCGACGCGCGTGGAGCGGAACTGGCTCATGTCTCTCCTGATAGGGTCTCATCCGCCGTCACTGCGAGGGAGCTTCATGCGAAGTCGGCTATAGCCGACTTCGGAAAAGGCAACGAAGCAATCCAGGGGCGGCACTCTGGATTGCTTCGCTTCGCTCGCAATGACGCGGCTTATTTCTCGGCGGGCTCTTCGGCTGAGCGCGGCTGCAAATCCTGTTTGACTTTGTCGGAATTCAACAACGCGTCGATCTTGGCGACATTGTCGAAAGAATCATCGATCTTGAAGCGAATGTCAGGCGCGAATTTCAGATTGATGCGATGCGCGATTTCGGTGCGCAGGTATTTTTTGTGGCGGTCGAGCGCGGCGATCACCTCGGTTGCCGCCTTGCCGCCGAGCGGCATGACATAGACGCTGGCAAGCTTGAGATCGGGGCTCATCTTCACGCGTGGCACGGTGACGACGCGGCCCTCGAGCACGGGATCGTTGATGGCGCCGCGCGTCAGAAGCTCCGCCATCGAATGGCGGATGAGTTCGGCGACCCGCAGCATGCGCTGCGACGGCTCGCCGCCGTTATGGTGGGCTCTCGACATGGGGTGAGCTGTTCCGAAACGCGGGCTTCACGCCCGCGGTTTCAAATGATCATGATCTCGCAAAAAGCAGCGCAGCCTTACAGCGTGCGCTTGATCTCCTCGACGCGGTAGCACTCGATGATGTCGCCGACGCGCATATCCTGATAGTTCTCGAAGGCCATGCCGCATTCCTGCCCGGCCTGGACCTCGCGAACCTCGTCCTTGAAACGCTTCAACGTCGAGAGCTTGCCCTCGTGTACGACGACATTGTCGCGGATGAGCCTGACATTGGCGCCGCGCTCGACAGTGCCGTCCGTGACGCGACAACCGGCAACCTTGCCGACCTTCGAGATCGTGAAGACTTCGAGGATCTGCGCATTGCCGAGCATCGTCTCGCGCAGCGTCGGCGCGAGCAGGCCGGACATCGCCGCCTTCACGTCATCGACGAGATTGTAGATGATACTGTAATAACGGATTTCAATGCCGCTGCGTTCGGCCTCCTCGCGCGCTTCCTTGTGCGCGCGAACGTTGAAGCCGATCACCGCGGCGTTCGAAGCTTCCGCCAGCGTGATGTCGGATTCGGTGATGCCGCCGACGCCGGCGTGAATGACGCGCGCGCCGACTTCCTCGGTGCCGAGCTTTTCCAGCGACGCGATGATCGCTTCGACCGAGCCCTGCACGTCGCCTTTGATCAAGAGCGGGAATTCCTTGCGGCCGGCGGTCTTCACCTGGCTCATCATGTCGGCGAGCGATGTGCGGGCCGAGCCGCCGCGGGCCGCCAGCTTGTCGCGCTTCTGGCGCTCGCGATATTCGGTGATCTCGCGGGCTCGCGCCTCGCTTTCGACGACGGCGACGCGGTCGCCGGCCTCCGGCGCGCCGGAGAAGCCGAGCACCTCGACCGGGGCCGATGGGCCGGCGTCGAGCACGGTCTCGCCCTTGTCGTCGAGCAGGGCGCGGACACGGCCCCATTGCGTGCCGGCGACGACGAGATCGCCGACGTCCAGAGTTCCGCGCTGAACCAGGACCGTCGCCACGGGCCCGCGACCGCGGTCGAGCCGGGCCTCGATGACCGTGCCTTCGGCGGCGCGCTCGGGGTTCGCCTTTAGGTCGAGCACCTCGGCCTGCAAGGCGATCGCCTCGAGCAGCTTGTCGAGATTGGTATGCTTGGTGGCGGAAACCTCGATTTCGAGCGTCTCGCCGCCCATGCTTTCCACCTGCACGTCGTGCTGCAGGAGTTCGGTGCGCACGCGGTCGGGCTTGGCGTCGGGTTTGTCGATCTTATTGATCGCGACGATCATCGGCACGCTGGCGGCGCGGGCGTGATTGATCGCCTCAACTGTCTGCGGCATGACGCCGTCATCGGCGGCGACGACCAGCACGACGATGTCCGTCACCTTGGCGCCGCGGGCGCGCATGGCGGTGAAGGCGGCGTGGCCGGGCGTATCGATGAAGGTGATGAGTTCGTCGTTCGGCGCCGTCTCCTGGTAGGCGCCGATATGCTGGGTGATGCCGCCGGCCTCGCCCGAGACGACGTTGGCATGGCGGATCGCGTCGAGCAGCGACGTCTTGCCGTGGTCGACATGGCCCATGATGGTGACGACGGGCGGACGCGGCTCGAGCGTGGTGTCCTCGTCGGGGGTGTCGAACAGGCCCTCCTCTACGTCGGATTCGGCGACGCGTTTGACGGTGTGACCGAGTTCCTCGGCGACGAGCTGCGCGGTATCCGCGTCGATCACGTCGGTGATCTTGCGCATTTCGCCCTGGCGCATCAGCAGCTTGATCACGTCGACCCCGCGCTCCGACATGCGGTTCGCCAGTTCCTGGATGGTGATTGTCTCAGGGAGCACCACCTCGCGGGCGAGCTTTTCCTTCTGGTCATTCGCGCCGAAGCCCTTGAGGCGCTGCACGCGCCGACGGAACGAGGCAACCGAGCGTGTGCGCTCATCCTCACCGGCGGTGGCGCTGGCGACGGTCAGACGACCGCGGCTCTTCTCTCCTCCGCGTGACGGACGGGTCGGGAGCGGCGTCTTGGGCATGGAAAGCGGACGGCGCAGCAGCCCCGGACCCAGACGACGTTCTTCGGTCGTCTCGCCGGCGCGGCCGCCCGCGGCGCCTGGCGCGGTTTCCTGCGGCAGGCGGCGGCGCGCCTCCTCTTCGGCCTTACGCTTCGTCTCAGCTTCGCGCTGGTGGCGGGCGTCTTCTTCGCGTTTGCGGGCTTCCGCCGCCTCGCGCTCGGTCTGCTCGCGCGCTTGGCGTTCGGCTCGCGCCTTCGCGTCGATCTCGGCTTGGCGGCGGTCTTCCTCTTCGCGCGAGCGGGAATCGACCAGCGCGCGGGCGCGTGCTTCCCGTTCCTCGTCGGTTAGGGTGCGCAGGACGACGCCGCTCGCCGAGCGGGGTGCCGTGGGACGCGGAGCTTCCGGCGCCGGCGCCGCCGAGGGCGGCAGAGCGCGGCCGGACGGCGTGGTTGTCGGCTGCGGCCGGACCAACGGAGCAATTGGTGCGGCCGCGGGTGCAGGGCCGGCTGGCGGCTTTTCGCCCGGACCGGTGCGCCGTTTCACTTTCTCGACCACCACCGCCTTGGAGCGGCCATGCGAGAAGCTTTGGCGCACCATTCCCTGCTCGACCGAGGAGCGCTTCAAGGAAAGCGTCTTACCCGGCACCGACAGGGTTTTTTCACCAGTGTTCTTCGTCTCTGTCATACCTAAGTCCCGGGCGTCCGCCCTTCACCATTTCCCACTCCGAAGCCGCCCTCCGGAGACAAATCGATCTCCCGCGGCTCGACCGCGCGGCTCATCGAGCGATAGGCGGCAAGCCGGCGGCACCGCGCGAGAAAGGCTCTGCTCGCCGGCTCCGCTTTGAGCGCTGCGTGTACCACATTTGCCCGCCCTAGTGCCAAATCCAATTGGCACGAGGCAAAAAGATTAATCTCCGGCGGGCCGTCGGCGCCGAACTTCCGCCGCAGCGCCTGCGCGACTTTGCGGGCGCCCTCGGCGCTCGCGTCGTTGGCGTGGAGGATCAGCGCGATCTGGCGGTTCTCGATGGCCGCTTCCACCTTGGTGAATCCCGTGACCACAGCGCCGGCTTTGTTCGCGAGCGACAAAGATTGGAGGCAGTCGCGCTCCAGCAGGGCGTCCACTTCGGCGGGTAAGGTCGGTGCGGCCTTGGCGTTCGCCTTCAGCCCGCGCGCAAACGCCTGACGACGGACAGCCTGTTCCACCAGCTCTGCGCGCGCAGTGACCCAAACGCCTCGCCCCGGCAATTTCGCCTTGATGTCGGGAACGACTGTCGCGTCCGGCCCGAGAACGAAGCGGATCAGATTCTCAGGTGCGTGGCGCTCGCGCGTGACGATGCACATCCGCTCCGGGGCGTCGCGTTCGTTGCGCGCGGCATCGCGTGGAGCGGAATCGCTTCCACCGGCCAATGCCGCCTCACCATGTGTCTGCACCAACACGCCGAGCGATGCTCCTTACTTTGCTCATTCCGCAGCATGCTGCGGTTCTGCCGCTTCAGCTTCCTGCGCCGGGTGCAAATCGGCCTCGTTGATCCACCCCGCCTTAACCCGCGCATTCATGATTATCGCCTCGGCCTCTTCGCGAGACAGATCGAAGCCATCGAGGAAGCCTGGATTATTGACCGTCTCGCCGTCCTTCTTCTCGCTCCAGCCGACAAGATCGTCAGTCGCGCAGCCGGCGAGGTCTTCGAGCGTCTTCACATCGTTCTCGCCGAGTTTGACCAGCATCGCGGTCGTGACACCCTCGATATCCTTGAGTTCGTCCACTACGCCGAGCTCGCGGCGGCGCTCATCGTTCTCGGCTTCGATGCGCGCGAGGTAATTCTGCGCGCGCGAGTGAATTTCCTGCGCTGTGTCTTCGTCGAAACCTTCGATGCCGGCGAGTTCCGATATGTCGACGAAGGCGAGCTCTTCGATCGAGCGGAAACCTTCCGAGGCAAGCAGCTGGCCAACAACCTCGTCGACGTCGAGCGCCTGCATGAACGTGTTCGTGCGCTCGATGAATTCCTTCTGCCGGCGCTCGGACTCTTCCGCTTCCGTCAGGATATCGATGTCCCAGCCGGTGAGCTGCGAGGCAAGACGCACGTTCTGGCCACGCCGGCCGATTGCCAGAGAGAGCTGGTCGTCAGGCACGACAACTTCGATACGCGAGGAATCCTCGTCGAGCACGACTTTGACCACTTCCGCCGGCTGGAGCGCGTTGACGATGAAGGTCGCCGCATCCGGCGACCACGGAATGATATCGATCTTCTCGCCCTGCAGCTCGTTGACCACCGCCTGCACGCGCGAGCCGCGCATGCCGACGCAGGCGCCGACCGGATCGATCGAGGAATCGCGCGAAATGACGCCGATCTTGGCGCGCGAGCCGGGGTCGCGTGCGACCGACTTCACCTCGATGATGCCGTCATAAATTTCCGGCACTTCCTGGCGGAAGAGTTTCGCCATGAATTGCGGATGCGTGCGCGACAGGAAAATCTGCGGGCCGCGCTGCTCGCGGCGCACGTCATAGACATAAGCGCGCACTCGGTCGCCGGGGCGGAAAAGCTCGCGCGGAATCATCTCGTCGCGCCGGATGATCGCCTCGCCGCGACCGAGATCGACAATCACGTTACCGTATTCGACGCGCTTGACGACGCCGTTGAGAATCTCGCCGATGCGGTCCTTATATTCCTCATATTGGCGGTCGCGCTCGGCCTCGCGCACCTTCTGCACGATGACCTGCTTCGCCGATTGCGCGGCGATGCGGCCGAAGTCGAAGGGCGGCAGGGTCTCCGAAATCCAGTCGCCGATTTCCGCCGCTGGATTGCGCTTACGTGCATCGGTGAGCGAGATCTGGATCGCGTCGTTCTCGACGTCGTCTGTCACCAGCAGAAGCCGCGAGAAGCGCACCTCCCCGGTCTTCGGGTTTATTTCGGCGCGAACTTCGGTCTCCTGACCGTAGCGCGAGCGCGCCGCTTTCTGCAGGGCGTCTTCCATCGATTCGATCACGATCGAGCGATCGATCGATTTCTCGCGTGCGACCGCGTCGGCGATCTGCAGGAGTTCGAGCCTGTTGGCGCTAATCGCCATGAGAGTCTCCTAGCTTATTAAAGGCTTGCGGCGTCCGGCTTCGGGCCGTCCACCTGGTTTGTTTGGCGATGCCTGCGCACCGGCAGGCACCATGCGTTTCGGTTTGTTTCCTTTACGTGCCGAGAAGCGGCCGGGACCACGCTGTGGAACGGACGTGGCATCGGCGGCGTCTTCATCCGCAGGTCCTTCGAGCGCGGCTTTGCCGGCCTTGAGCGCGGCGCGGATCAGCGCTTCGGTCAAAACGAGCTTGGCTTCCTCGAGATCGCTTAAGCGAAGCCGCACGCGCTTCTCTTCGTGCGGCGCGGGATCGTTCACGTCGAGAAGCAGGATCGCGCTCGCGATCTCCGCGCCTTCGACATCGGCGATGAGTCCACGAAAGCGCTTGCGCCCCCTTGTGGTTGGCACCGCGAGTTCAATCCGCACTTCGTGGCCAATGGCGCGACGAAAATCCGACAGGCGCACCAGCGGCCGGTCGATTCCGGGCGAGGACATTTCAAGCCGGTATTCCTGCGCGAGCGGGTCTTCGAGATCGAGCACCGGCGAGAGTGCCTGGCTTGCGGTCTCACAATCTTCGATTGACATCGTGCCGTTGGAGCGCTCGGCCATGATCTGCACGTTAGTGCCGTGCTGCGCGCCGAGTTTCACGCGCACCAGCCTATAACCTAGACCTTGCAGCACGGGCGCCGCGATATGCGCGATACGCGCTGCAATTCCGGTTTCGTCGACGAGACGGGGCTCATCGAGCGGAGCGTCAACGGCATGGGTGCTGGCGGTGTGATCCAAGCAGCCTTGTTCCAGGTGGCGTGAACTGCGCCGGCTGGCCATCCGAAGCGGCCCGCCGGTAATAAAAAAGAGCGGGTCCCCGGCGGGCCCCACTCTCAAAGGTGCCCATGGAAGTCATGAGCCATATGAGATGGAAACTGAAATTTATCTAACCAGCGTGCCGGTGAAATGCAAGCGAAATCGCCGATTTCTATGGCTCAGCTCGGCTCGTCCCGGATGCGGAGACCGCGCGTCAGCGGCAGCGCCACCAAGGCCAGCGCGGCCATCACCCAGAAGGCGTGCGCGGCGAACAGCGAGTAGAGCTCGCCGGAGATGAGCGTGAGCGCGCTCGTCGCTATGCCGACGCCGATCGTGCCGTAAACCGCCTGCGCGGTCGCGGCGAATTCGCGTGGCACCGTTCGCGTCAGCACCTGCATGCAGGTGAGATGTAATAGCGCGAAGGTCAGTCCATGCAGCGGCTCGATCAAGGCCATCGCCGGAACGGCGGCAGTCGCGCCCATGATGATCCAGCGCAGCATCGCTGCGCCGGCCGACAGAGCAGCAGCGGCGGCAGGTCCGATGCGGCGAAGCAGCGGCTCGCCGATAAAGAAGAAGACGATAACTTCTGCCGCGACTGATTCCGACCAGAGGATGCTGATCGTGCGCGGATCGATGCCTTCGTCGCGCCAGCGGATCACCGCGAAATTATCGTGCAAGGCGTGACCGCCGAGAATGAGCGCGGCGACGATGATGACGCGGCGAAACGCCGGAATGCGGAACAACAGGAAGGCGTCGCGGAAGCGGACATGCTTAGTCGCGGAGGGTTGGTCTTGCCGCAGTTCCGGGACGAACCACGCGGCGATCGCCGCCAAACCCAGCAATGCCGCGCTCACAATCAAAATTGTGGAGAAACCAAACAGCGCGATCGCCTGACCGCCAGCGAGCGCGCCGACAATGAAGGCACCCGAGCCGGTGCCGCGAACCCAGCCGTAACGGAAGCCGGCCTGGCGCAGACTTGGATCGGGCTTTGCCGCACCAAGCGCCAGCGCGTCCGAGAGTGGCACGACGGGAGCAAGCGCGACCGAATAAAGAAAGAGAATGCCGAGGATCAGCGCCGGCTGGCGTGGGAATAGCAGAAGCAAACTCGCCAGTGCCGCCGCTGCCGCACATGCGGACAATGTCGGCCGCAGCGCCGAGAGGCGGTCGGCAACCCGCCCCGCCATTGGCGCGCTCAGCGCGCGTATCGCCGTTCCCAGAGCGAGAAATGCGCCAACGGAGGTGACGCCAAGACCGCGGTCCTGCAGCAGCGCCGGCGTGAAAGGGGAAGCAAGGCCAAACGCCGCATACATTGCGGCATAAAGCAGCAGAAATCGCGGTAATGCGCCCACCTTAATGGACGCGTCAGTGCACGCTTGCCGCGTAAGCCGCGAGCGCGGGCAGATCATCGGGCGATAGCGGGTAGATGACATCCGCCATCGCCGCCATGCCGCCGCCGACGCGCTTGCCGGCCTTGAAATCCTGCAGGGCTTTCAGGAGATAATCTTCGCGCTGGCCGGACAGCCTTGCCGCGGCGCCGTTGCCTTCGAGCTTCTCGCCGTGACACCCGGTGCAGCGATTTTGCGCCGCTAGCGCCTGTCCCTTCGCGACAAGATCGGGGTGCGACGGTGCGGCCGGTTCGGCCGGCGGCAGTTTCGCGATGTAGGCGCCGAGATCGCGGACATCTTCGTTGCTCAGGGGTTCCGCGATCGGGTTCATGATCTCGCTTTTGCGCGTGCCTGAGCGGAAATAAACCAATTGCCATTGCACGTAGCGATCGGTCTGTCCGGCGAGGGACGGGATGTTTTCCGTGGTCGAGATGCCGTCGGCGTTGTGACACGCGGTGCATGGCTCGAATTTGGCATTGGCCTCGTCGGTTTGTGCGACGGCCGCCTCGCCGAGACCGTAACAAAACGCGACGGCGAGAGCGGCAGCAAGGAGAAGCGAAGCAGGATTCATCGGCAATATCCGGGAGCAATAGCAGAGAACATAATGGCCGGGTTTGGCCCGGCCATTATGTCTCGTGCAGTTGTTTCTGTGCCTGTGCCCAGGCATGACAGCTACTGTTTCTTGTAGTTGATCTGGTAGATCGCGCCGGCCCAGTCATCGGAGACGAGGATCGAGCCATCCTTCGCCACGATGATGTCGTCCGGCCGGCCGTAAAAGTCCTGCGGACCTTTGAGCCAGCCGGATGCGAACTCCTCCTGTTTCGCATTCTTCCCGTCGGGATCGGCGATGACGCGCATGACGCGCGCGCCCTGGTAATTATGCCGGTTCCACGAGCCGTGCTCGGCGATGAAGATGTTGTTCTTGTACTCGGCGGGGAATTGATCGCCGGTATAGAACTTCATGCCGAGCGGCGCCACATGCGCGCCGAGGTTCAGCACCGGCGGCGTGAACTCGCTGCACTTGTGGCCCATGGCGAACTTATCGTCCGGCAGGTCGCCCTGATGACAATAGGGATAGCCGAAATGCTCGCCGATCTTGTTGATCATGTTGAGCTTGTCGGAAGGGATGTCGTCGCTCATCCAGTCGCGGGCATTTTCGGTGAACCAGTATTTGCCGGTGCGCGGA
>Ga0136846_1233611_pt1 | contig 15015 bp, 9 predicted proteins | sample HopSoiMetagenom2_FD_96841 | JGI IMG/M metagenome (GOLD analysis project Ga0136846, IMG submission 96841) | Grasslands soil microbial communities from Hopland, California, USA - 2 Assembly 2016 (version 4) | ecosystem: Environmental > Terrestrial > Soil > Grasslands | place: USA: Hopland...
CCGCGAGATAGCCTGCTCCGCGAACCAGTGGATATTGGCATGATCCTCGGAGCCGCATGCAGACTTGCGAGCGTGATCGAAGGCGGCGCTCGGCACGTCAATTAGCCATTCCAGCCATCTATCTGTTGCTTCCTCGGCGTTATAAGGACCGAGTTGCTTGAGCGAGAACAAACCGCGATCCTCGAGGACCCGAACACAATCTACGAAGCCTTCGAACAGAGAAAACTGCAGCAAGGGTTTGCCGAGTCGCTCCCGACATCCCTGCTGCAGCGTCCAAAGCGAAGCCATCAAATTACCGCTATCAACAGACGAGACGAAGAAGGGGGCAAGTGGCTGCAAGGTGCGTGTGTCGTACCAATTGAATAGATGGCCGCGATACTTCTCGAGGCCCGATACGGTCGCCAGGGTGCGGAGTGTCTGTTCGGCGAATTCGGGCAGCGTGAGATAGCCGAATTCGCATGCAACCTGCCTCGCATTCAAAAGAAAGCCGAGGTTCGTCGGAGAAATCCGTGCCGCAATCGCGGGCGGCTGCTGCTGCACATTATCAGGAATCAACCAGTTGTGCTCTTCGGTGCTGAACTCGGAGAAATAGCGCCAAGTGCTCAAAGCTGTATCACGAAGGAAAAGCAGATCCTTGTGGGACGGGCTCTCGAGCGCTGCCACGGAGGGCCGATTCAACCAAGCAGACACAAACTTGCTCGAACCCCACAAAAAGAGCAGGGGCAACGATGAGGCCAGTGCACGAGGTTGCACCAGCAAGACCAGAATACCCAGTCCGAGAGCCAGGACGGGCATCCAGTCCAGGTATACGTCGATCAGAGTGGGACGCCTCTGACCCAACTCCGTTTCCGCCGCCGTTTCCCATTCTAAGAGCCGGCGATGTGTTATCAAACGGCGCACCAAGGCGCGAAGGACGGCATCGAGCGATAGCAGTGTCTGGTGAGCAAGGAAGGTCAGGGTGAAGAACAGATTTACGCTGGACGTGTAGAGAGCTGTTAAGCCTTCACGAGCAGCTAATATGTCGCGCCCCCATATGGCACGGAACAGCTTCAACAGAAACTGGCAGCACGCAGGTATGAACAGAATGCAAAGGGTGGCAAGTGTCCACCGAACAGCAGTGCGACCCGACATCAGCCATCCAAGCACGAGCAGCAGAAAGGTAGAGGGTTCCACCAGACTGCGACGCAAATTGTCAAAGATCTTCCAGCGCGAAATAACGGAAATCGGATTCTTCACACGAGCGCCGGTTTCGTCCGGCACGCGAGGAAGTAGCCACTCCGCGATCTGCCAATCCCCACGTAACCAGCGGTGCTTGCGCCGATTGTAGGCGCTGTAATGCGAGGGATAATCCTCAATTACCTCGATATCACTTACCAACCCCGCCCGCGCGTACGCGCCTTCGATGAGGTCATGGCTGAGCAGGGCGTTGTGAGGGAACCGCCGATCGAAAATCCGCTGGACAATATCGACTTCATAGATTCCTTTACCGGTGTAGATTCCTTCCCGATAGAGGTCCTGATACACGTCGGAAACTGCCTTGGTGTAAATATCGAGGCCAGTCTCACCAGCATAGATGGCTGCAAGCCGCGAGCGGGCAGTGCTCTGTACGCTCACGCCCACACGCGGCTGGAGGATGCCATATCCGGCGGTGACGATGTTTTTCTCGTGGTCTATGATTGCCGAATTCAAAGGATGAGCCAAAGTTCCGACCATCCTCTGCGCCGACCCACGTGGGAGCTCGGTATCGGAATCGAGAGTGATTACGAAGCGAACGCGTGGGAGTATGCGGAGATCGCCTATCTTCACGGGGAAGCTGTCGGATTGGCCGCGTAACAATCTATTCAGCTCGAGCAACTTGCCACGTTTCCGCTCCCACCCCATCCATACTCTTTCCCGCGTGTTGTAAACGGGATGGCGATGGAAAAGAAAGAATGAGCCCATGCGTTGTCCCACATACCTCTCATTCAATTCGCGGATCAACTCTGCGCATAGATCAACCAAAGGGCTGCCTTCCCGGGCAGGCTCGTGCGAGTCGGGCAGATCGGTTAAGAGCGCAAAATGCAAGTTGGGATCGTGATTGCCAAGAAAACGTACCTCCAGATCCTCAACCAGCCCGTGCACTTGTTTTTCATTCAGAAGCAGGCTGGGTATCGCGACCACGGTGACGCAATTTGCGGGGATCCCCTCGGCAAAACTGAGCTTTGGCAAGATTTCTGGCGGCAGCAGCGACGTGGTTAAGTGATTCATTAACTGCACGGCGCTTTGCGAGACGGGCAATAGCAACGCCAACAGCGAGATTACAACGAGGCCGTAAGACATTCCGACGCCGAGGACAGCTAACACGATCGTTGATGTGATGGCACATGTCAGCATTCCTATGCCGAGCAAAAACCATTCATCCGGGCATTTGCGCAGCACAGCCTGCATCCTTTGCCTGAGCGGACACCTAAAGCCTACTCTCGCGTGGAGAAGAGCAACTCCTTGATCGACGAGATAATAGCCAATATGACTCCTACGTAACGCCTCGCGCGAGCAAGCACTCGAATTCTGAGTGGCCTCCCGCGCCAGGTCGAGTGTCACTGAAGCAACTTCCATTTCCGTAAAGTCGGAGTGCTCTGCGATATTTGACAACTTGTGTCGATACAGGTCTCGTGTGTCAAAATCCATTTGGGCATAACAACCGGCAGGATCTTCGCGCAGCACGCGATCAAAGAGAATTAGCGGTTCCAGGAGCTCCTTCCAGGTTGTGTGTCCAATATCGCGCAAGCTGCGAATACAGATTCCTATACCTCGCGGCTCACTGCACAGGCCACGCACAAAGTGAGATCCTCGAGCTGCGATCTGTTCCAGCAACAACAGTTTAAGTGCGGACCCAAGGGCCCAAAGCTCGCATAACTCTAGAACAGCGCTTTCCTGAAAGGCTTCGATAAAGACCGCGAATTTCTGTTCGGTGAATTGGCAAGAGACTGCCTCAAAAAACCCCTCCCCGACTGCCAATATGCGCGGAATAATCTTGCCTTCTTGAGTACGGACGTGCGGCATCCTGGTGAGTGGCTTGAGCGCTCCACGCGTGATTTGGACTTCTGTATGTAACAGTCGAATGTTTTCATAAAGCCAACGTAGATCATCCGAGGCTGGGGCCTCCGCCGGTGGTGAGTCCAACGCGGTGAGCAGAGGCTTGAACTCGGCCGCGACTGTTTTGCATCGTCGCATCATGGTGCGCGATGAATGTACGTCGGGCAAGCAGGTAAGACGACTGGCGAGGCGTTGCGCTCTCGCACGCAGCACGTCGACATCCCAGGCATCGTGGGCCATTTCCGGCAGACGCTGAGCGTCGCTAGAAATGATCTCGAGATGTGTATTTTGGGGCATTCGAAACTTCTTAATCAGCGATAATGGACGGCTTGCAGTTCGAACATCTCTGCATATCGCCCGCCGAGATTCGCGAGTTCCTCGTGACTTCCGTCTTCCGCGATCTTGCCGTTTTCAAGCACGACGACGCGATCTGCCATGCGCACGGTTGAAAACCGATGTGAGATAAAGAGTGCAGTTTTCCCCGTCGTAAGTTCTGCGAATCGACGGAACACCTCAAACTCACTGCGCGCATCCAGGGCGGCAGTCGGTTCGTCAAGAATCAGCATCTGGGCACTACGGAGGTAGGCACGGGCCAAGGCCACCTTCTGCCACTCACCACCAGAGAGGTCCACCCCGCCTTCAAATCGCCTTCCCAACATTTGTTCATAGCTAAACGGAAGTCTTTCGATGACCGGAGCAGCCATGCTCTTTCTTGCGGCATCCTGGAGAGGCTCGAGACGCCCCAGCGTTTCGATCTGACCAACAGCAATATTTTCGCGGGCCGTCATCTCATAGCGCACGAAGTCCTGGAAAATGACTCCGATCTCGCGATAAAGATCTTCCAGGCTGTATTCGCGCAGATCGATTCCATCCAGCAGGATCTGACCTTCCAGAGGATCGTAGAGGCGTGTCATCAACTTAACGATCGTGGTTTTGCCCTCGCCGTTCTCTCCGACCAGGGCGACTCGCTCGCCGGGCCTAAGCTGAAAGCTCATCCGGTTAAGAACGAGCCGCGAAGTGCCTGGGTAGCGGAACGAAACGTTGCGAAATTCGAACCCGCGCACGAAAGGCCTGGGCGCCGGCAGCGCGTTGGGTTTCGAAAAGATGCTCGGGCGCATTTCGAAGAAAGCCAGCAGATCAGTCAGGAAAAGAGCCTGGTCGGCAATGCTTGCGAGGCTCGAGAAGATCTGTTGGATATTGCCGCTCGCCTGCACAATCGCGCCAGACAGGAAGGTCAATTCTCCGATCGTAAGTACTCCATGGATGGTCCTCCACACGATGAAGACGTAGGCGGAGTAGTATCCGGCGGTGCCAACCATGGATAAGAGCGCCCCCGCGATCAGGCGCCGGCGCGCTAGGCCGACATTCTCGCGATAAATCTGATCGGAGAGACGAGTAAATCGTTCAATCAAGAATTCCTTTAGCCCGAAAAGTTTGAGCTCTTTTGCAGCTTCTCTGCTTCCTCCCAATACCCGTAAGTAATCGAGTTGACGCCGAATCGGGGTCTGGCGGAAGTTGGTGGCATATCCCAGGAACGCAAAATGGCTTTCCCCCAGGAACGCGGGAATCACCCCTAGTATCAGCAACATCAGCAGCCACGGTGAAAACACAATGATGGAAACGGACAGGGAAACCGCGGTAATTACCTGCTGCACTAGCCTGCCGATGGACTGGATCATGCCCAGCCGGTCCGTCGCTTGCACCCGGGCCCGTTCGAGCCGATCGTAGAACACCGGGTCTTCGTACGTGGCCAAGTCCAATGCGGCCGCGTGTTTCATAACTTCAATGCTTATGTGGCGGGTGTACTTGTCGGCAAGTAGAGCGTCGAAGTAGTCGATGGTGCGTCCCAGAAAGCTGCCGCAGACCGCAAGCCCGAACTCCGCTGCGACCAGCCACCAGAAGCCTCGTCCCACGGGTTGGTGACTCGCGACCGCGCGCACAATGCTGTCGATGATTAGCTTCGCAATCCAGAGCAACGCAATTGGCAACAGCGAGGCAAAAAGGCGGAGGACGAGGCCCATGGTTACGACAAGCGGGCCCGAGCGCCAGACGATTTTGAGAACCGGGGGCACATGTCGTAGAGCAGACAGACGCTCTTGCCATCCGCTCCAGAAATTCTCGTGCTCGGGCATAGTAGTCATACGATTCGAAGCTCACGCCTCATCCTTGGCGGAGCAAAAGGACACCGGGAAACCAATATTCTTGTCACACGGGACTGGGTCCGCGTTGAGGGTCACGTTTGACGAGAGACACCCCTGACGCTTTTCTCCCTTCACGTTGGGTTCCACTCTTTGGGCGAGGCTCTGTGAATTCTTCTGACGGGGTCGTGACGGGTTAATTTGTGCGCTATTTCCTTTAAGGTGTTCGGCTTAGTGGCGGACATTCGTGAGATCCGCTGAGCGCACTAAAAGCGAGGGCCTGCGCGAGCGATGAACCTGTGCAAGAACAACCTTTTTAGGAACGAAGAATTTCCACAGATTAATGAAAAAACGTCTTGGAAGAGGTTGCTAACGTGCAGCCAACTGGATACATCGACCGAAGCCGCATGGGATTTTATGAATCTTAATAGGCTCGGAATCCGGCGCGCTCCATTCCCCGGCGTGCTTCGGGACTTTTCATAAAGGTATTCCAGACAAACCCAGTCCTGGCGTTCTCTGCCATCAGCATCGTGATTCCCGTATCAATTCCAATGAAGCTGTTGTCGTACCAGTTCTTTAGCGGATTAAAGGAATTGACAAAACCGTACTTGCCCCAGGCTGCGGAGTAGCGGCTCTGCATGTTGCGCAGAACACGCATCGTAGGCTGCGGCAAGAAGGGCAATGAACCCGCCGGGGCGCTGGGCACGACTGTGCCATCAATAGGGCCGGTCGCGGGCGGCCCGCCCCAGATCACATAGCCGTATTGCGAGTCAGAGGCGGTGATACCCCAGAGATCGTCACTGTACGTGGGAAATTGTCGTGCCAGTTCCAGACAGAAACGACGATGCACATCCGTAGCAATCGCGGAGTTCTGAAAATAATCGGCGTACTTGTCTTTCTTACCCCGAAAATCGAACCAGGCTTGGGAATACTGATGAACGAACAAAGGAGCGAATGAACCTATGTAGCGAAGACCGTCGTATTCGAACTGCATTCTCTTCCAGGCCGACCAGGTTTCTTCGCGTAGCGGATGGGACGAGGACCCCAAGCCTAACAAGTACATCATCATTAGCTCACTGTAGAGATCCCATCGATAAGGTAAGAAGCCGATCTCGGGTGTCCATCCGTGTGGCAGTAAAGCAGTGTCTTCGGACAACCAAGTCCAGTCCACCCGGTTGAATACATCAGATGCGAGGCGAGTTATCTCAGGAAACCGGAAGTGCTCCCGGCAGGTAAGAACACCGCAGAGCAGGATCGACGTATCTACGGAAGAGATCTCCGCGTCCCACACTCTTTCGCCGGTATCGATGTTCGCCCAGTGGTAAAAGAATCCACGATGGTTCGGCAACTTGCTCCAAAGAGAATGCAAGGTGGCGAGGGCACGATCTCGCGCCTGTGATAGCGGGATAAATCCGCGTTCGTGGGCAATGCACAAGGCAGTTAATCCAAACCCGGTCGCCGCGATGCTGCCCACGATGCCGTAGTCATTGCCTTGAACCTGGCATCTGTCCTTCACGATGCCGGTTTCCGGGTTTGTCTGCTCCCAGAAATAGCAGAAATTCAACCTCTCCAGTTCGTCCAGAAACTGGTCGTCTTCAGGTGAAAGAGAGGTGCGCCTCGGGGGTTCCGCAGGGGCCTTATGCTGTTCTTGCGGCTTAGGCGAGGAATCCAGAAACGTTGCAAATGGCAGAGCCATGCCCGTCCCCAGGACACGCCACAGCATACTTCGCCGCGTCAGCAGTCTGCTGCAACTATTTTTCATTCGATTTTCTTACTCATGTTAACCGATGTCTGGACCGGCGAAAGCGTCGCGAGGGGTCAGATGTACAACCTTTGAAGAATGGCACGCACGGGCTGTGGCAGGATGGAGTAGACATCGTAGAATATTGCGATTGGCGTCGGAATGACGAAGAAGAAAAAGATTGTGCTTTGGCTTGCGGCACTGTTGACCATCCTTATTGCGCTGGCCTTGTATTTTTCCCAACGTAAACCGTTGTGGCTCAAAGGCGCGATTGTTGTACAGAGCGCAGACGCCAGGAAGCGAGTACCGATTGCCAATGCTGACATCACTGTGAACAGCGGTGCCGGCATTATCATAGGCAAGTCTGATTCTTACGGTTTCTTCGCTGTGCAGCTGCCCATATCTGTGAGGCGAGGGCGGAGCGTCGCTCTTCAGGCTCGTCACCCTGACTATAAACCTCTTGACCTAGAAGACTACGTCGCCGACAGGCTCTATATTGTTTCGATGGTGCCGCTGGTTGAAAGTGTTCCCACACCAGCGAATCGCCCCACAACGATGGTCGCAAATCTGCGAGTGCGGTATTCGATGAAGGCAACGACGGCCGTGAATATAGGTAGCGCCGTGAAAACGTTTCAAGTGCAGAACACCGGGAACGTGCCGTGCAACCGCCAGGACCCGTGCTCACCTGATGGTCTCTGGAAGGCTGCCATCGGTTCCATATCTTTGGATGCAGGGGCTGGGAACGAATTCCGGAATGCAAGAGTGTCATGCATCGCGGGACCTTGCCCATTTACGAAAATCGAAAACGATGGGTTCTCGAGGAGCGGGCAGAAAATCAGCGCGTCGGTTCGTGTTTGGTCCGACACAGCAACATTCTTGTTGGAAGCAGAAGTATTCCACCCCATGGTCACTGACATCGTGCACGAATCCCATCCGGTGATCTTTGGGCGAGCACTCAATTTCACACTGCCGGCTACCGCGGAAGGTGTATGCATCCAGGCTGACGTGGCGAGCGAGACCGTTATTTTCCCACTCGGGCCGGCTCTTTTCCTGAGCTGGGCAAATTGCGAAGCTACAGTCGGTCGGGACCAGACCAAGGTGTATCGCTGTGAGCTCAAGCCGGAATATCAGTTTCCAGGAACGTCAACGGAATAAGACCAACGCACGTCCCAGGACGAAAGCTCGAGAGATCGCAATACCATTACGCTCGGATACTCGAAAGATTCGCCCGTTGACGGTTCTTCGGAATGGCTCCTGGGTAGTCGGAACTTATTCCGGCCAAAAGTCGACATGTGGTCCATGATTGTATTTCTCAAAAGCCTGTTTATGGGCCACTCTCCGGATTGCCGACCTCCATGTAAGTCAAAGTCAAGAAGAAAAACACGAGGCTTCCGGCGCGCTCGGAGAGCACGCATTGCGTGGATCAGGATCCTTCACTGCGCATGAGTGCCTCTCGGCTGGTGGTCCCTGCATCTCTGCAGGGCCGGACATCATTTGCTGTCTCAGGCCCGAAGAGCCGTCACAGATGATTGACTTTGTGTTCTCTGCCCCTCCCGAAACAATCCTTAGGGGCCTCGGGATGTGATCCTCGCCCACTCGGCAATCGGCGGGACCTGGCAGCCTGCGCGTTTGTGAAATCCGATGTTTTTGCTTTCCCCTTTGTGAGGGAAGGCCCTCGACCAGGCCGGTCAGGAAGTTCCGGTAGTCGGATTATTGACGCACAACGTCTCGGCACTCCGGCCGTATAGCTCGCGCTCCTGCAGTTTGTCGATGTTTGGTAAGTCGGTGCGAAACACATCCTCAAGCCAGCAGATCACCTTAACCCCGCGCTTCTCTGCCGCGGGCAGGACTTCGGCCAGAATGTCGAGATCGCCGTGGTCAGGGGCGCGCGTATCTTCGAGAACGGTATTTTTGTAGTACTCGAGATGAGGCGTTGCGAAGTTTCCGCCGTGAAAATTCAGTGAGACTTTCTGCGAGTACGAGAGAATAGTCGATCCAAAATATCTGGAACAAATCAGCGCGGAAGCCAAAAACTTTTCCACGAAGCGTCTCTCGCGGCAGTCGGGACTTGCCGAGTGCGCAATAAGAAGCTTTAAGAGTGGAAAGAATACGACCAGGCTTCGTTCTCTGAGAAAGCTGATAAGAGCGATCCACGATTTGCAAAACCATGAACATGGCTAATCTGAATCAATCGCCCTAAAAAACATGAACTTGATTGCGACTTGTCCAACTCGCGCATTGACGGACGTGCTGCTGATCGCGCCAAGAGGTAGGCGAAGTGAGTCGCCGACCGTCCTCTGAGTGAAAGCAGGAGCTCCTGTGAGGTGAGTGTGCGCTGGGGTGTTGCGGCTGGACTGATCCGGAGCTGGAGGAGGCTCTATTGTGCGTGCGAGGATTGAGAAAGCCTCACCGTGAGCACGCGCCGTATGCCAGTTGAGGGCAGTCTTTTTTAGAACGTAATAGCGCCAGAGATCTGGAGAGTGTAGCCTTGGTAGGTAGACGTACAGTGAAATTCATGAAAATATTTGAACCCCAAACTCATCTTACGATCGGGTAAGATCGCGTTCCCTCCCACACCGAGAGCGTTCACCCCGTAGTGGGCGGCGGCTTCTACCGGCGTAATGGTGGGTCCGCGCTTATCAGTCGTCTGCCACTGTTCGTAGCCCACGATTCCGAATTGAACACGCAAGTTCGCTTGTAAGGAAAAGGATTGGGTTAACGAATAATCGAGGTTTAGAGTTTGACCTGGACGGATCCTGGTCCCCTCCTGAGCGCCATGAAATTCGTACATCTGGAAAGCCGAAAATGCGGTTGCTCTGTTATCACGCAGGTAGATCGTTTGTCCTGAAGAGAGCACCGAGGTCCAGTAGCCCGACCCGACATTGTTGTTGCCTCCAGCGCTGAACCGCCCGGTAGGAGCTAAGAATCCATAGATCGCGCGAATGTCAGCGCGCTTGGTCCTCCAACCGAGGATGACCGGCTGGTAAAAAGAATCCGCGAACCCGCCACCGCCACTCAGGGAGCCGTTAATGGCGGAAGTGAGTGAATTGTTGGCAATCGGCAGAGTAGCGGAAGCCGAAAATACCGGGTCACCCAACACGCTGATCGTTTTCTTGCTCACCCAGACGAAGCTATTTAAGTCCATCATTATTGAATTCTGGCCGGTGGCAAGCACCTCCCCATTGCGCCCCTTCTCTTCGTCGCGAGAGAAGAAAACGAAGAGATTTGAATAGGTAATCCCTGATTGCGGTGTGACTCCAGCGTTGGTCGCATTCATGCCAACTGGGTAGACACCTCTAACCTGTGACTGAGCAGCAGGAGACGTAACAAACAGGTAGAGCGCGGCTACAACAACAAGAGAGTAGAGAAGAAACGGCTGGCGTGCAGTCATCAAGGTTCAAGGATTTCCTTGCTCGACAGCAAAACACTACTGCAAATATTCAACGTGTTCTGGTCTAGGCTTCCTGCCCCGCGCTTCTAGTCCCGAGCGCACGCGCGAGCGGCATTAGAATAAGAAGTCCAACGACGGCAACTACGACGACCATAACAAGTACCCTCGGATCATCGAAGTTCTGGCCGCCGACCACCAGGGCCGCCGCAATGTTTCGCTGAGCAGTACCAAGTGCCAACACACCCTTGGTGCCGAGGCCCGGACCACCTAGAAGCCACCCGATTCCCGCACCGCAGAGAAGAAAAAGAATACTCGCCAAAACGCCACGAGTGCCGAACAAGGCGACCACATTGTGAATGTTCGTTAATAAGAGCAATATGATTAACAGCCCCAGGCTCAGAGTAGAAATACGATTAAGGGGCCCACGTAGTTTGTCAGCGATTGGTTGAAGGCGCGCCCTTACCGCCAGTCCGACGCCGAGAGGTAACAACATTAGAACAAACAGCGACCGTGCAATCTTGATCGGATCGACGGAAACACCTTCGAGAAGCAAGGGCAGTACGAGCGGCATATACGCCACTGTTAAGACCATCAGTAACACCATCAAACCTACTGCGAAAGCAAGATTGCCTTTGGCGATGCCTGCGAGCTTGGGAAGGAATGGTGCGCCGGCTGCTGCGCCGAGCAACAAAAAGGCTATGCCGAGCGGTTGATCAAGCCTGAGCACTCTCGCGATGACCAGCGCGCCGAGTGGCATAAGCAAGAAGTTTGCTGCCAGTGCGAGAAAAACCAGTTTTTTATTGCGCAGGGGAGCTAGAATTTGTCCCACGGTGAGACTCAAGCCGACGGCGAGCATGCTCGATACGACAAACGCGAGCATCGCTATCGGCACGGCCTTTCTAAGGAGCTCCATTAGAGACCACTTCCATTAAGCTACGGCCCGTGTTTGAGCATGAACCTTGGTGCCCAGTGGCATCGACGCAAGATTTTTCCAGAACGTTTCTAACGAATCCACACCACCAAATAACGTAGTGAAGATAGTAGAGTCCGCCATTACGATGTGTCCGGCGCGCTCGGCAACAGGCGGCATCCAGATAAAGGAGTTGAACTCGGTCTCTCCTGCCGCTGTAAAGGGATGTGGACGTTCGAGATCTATTGGTTGGCGGGTAAGCACATGGACTGAATCTCCGACTTGCGTTGTTAAGGCGTAATGAGGCAGGTGGGGATGAAAGTTGAACGTCGTGACCCCATTGAGCAGACCGAGTTTGTCCAGATCTTTGCTTACCGTGAGCGGTGCGATTTGTTTTGTGCCTTTTAGAACCGCCGGGCGAAGGCCGAATTGATTCACGACCGGCACCCCGAGCGCCTTCATCATCGAACGCGTGTATTGACCGAAACGCTGCTGACGCGGGACCAACGCATCCCCGTGATGCGTGTATTCCAGTTGCCGCTGCTGCAGATCTTCTGTGAATCCCACGTCGTGATGCGGGCCGAGCAGAAGACAAGTTCCTTCGCGTTTCAGCCACTCGCGAACGGCTTCGATTTCTCCCGATGACGCTTCTTGCTCTGAAAGTAAGTGGTCGAGACCGAATACCATGAGCGTGTCTGTGTCCGCCAGAACTCGCTCATCTATCGGAAGCTTATAGCCCGCCTGGTCTATCCGTTGAAAAACCGCAACTGGATGCCCAGTGACCTCACCCACGACTTTCTGGAATGCGAGTGTGGAGCGATGGAATAGCTCCAGAGTCCCGGCAATGCCTTGAAGGAAATGCATCTCATCCCAGTCCGTTGCCTCATACGCAGGCCACGCAACTCTGCGAACTTCCGTCATTGTGGAGAAGCGGTTGTCCAACTTCGTGACATCCCGGTTGGCTTCCCAGGGGTAGCTCCAGGTCCAGTAGATGGAAACTCTTCTCTTCCCCGGAGTGTAGCGGCGCGACGCATGATTCTGGTTGTAAGTCCGGGGAGTTTGAACTACGGTGCTCATGACTGTCTACCTTCTCCCATTTGCAATAGAAATCGTTGGCTCAATCAATCTCACCTAACGATGCCAGGTATCGAAGCGCCTTTATGCCTGGAAGAAAGAAGTAAGCCCCGCCGCGTATAGTGGTGAAGGCAGGTATACCCCGAATCTTTTTGCGAATGGGGCGTTTTGGGATAGTCATGTCAAACGTGCCGTCCTGAGTGCCGCAAATCGGGTCGCGCTCGTTCCCCAGCTCGTGAAAGTTCGGGTCGTTAGTCCAGACGTTCATTGCAAATTCGAATTGGCGGACGAGGCTGGCACATCCGATAAACGCGGCGATTCCTCTTTCAATTCCATCGTCGTCGGCCCCCTCAGGCAGGAGTGGACCGTAAGTTCCGCCGCGCCGGATCATCTTCCGCCGGCTCATGTTTACGGCTGTGTCGCGCGGGTTCATACGCCGAATGTGGGCACCGAGCGGACAGGAGTAGCCGTGAGGGTCACTATGCGCATAACTGAAATCATTATTTCGCTGCAAATCAGCGCCAAGGTTTGGGTCATCCGCCTCCGGCGACAAGACAAGTGGAGCGCCACTTCGCCAGCGTCCCATCAGCTTGGCAGCTATAAATTCCTGCTGCTCAGGCGTCTCGCCATGTTCTCGGAGGAAATCGCGAAAGGCAGCGACATGCTCTTCCATTTTGAGATATGCGACATAGCTTCCATTGTGAGAAAGAATTTCCGGCTGAGGCAGTCCGGCAGCAGCGCCTTCTTCATCAGGATAGCCAAGGAAGAATTCACCAGGCTTGATGGGCGGCCCTGAGCCAGGCGTGGGCTCCGCCCCAGTTCCCTCGATTACGGGTTGCGAGAGCCGGTCGCGGTAGCCAAAGTGTTCGTGAGCGTAATCAAATGGCGGGATCCCTTCTAAATCCAGCGAGGACAGAAGTTGCACCCCTTCACATTGGACCAGGTAGCGTTCGTGCTCCTGACGGCAACGCTCACGCTCCGGGACATCGCGAGCGAACAATATGGCGATGGCGTGAAGGTTCGGGCTTGCGAGGCCTCCAACCCAGTTAGTCGGATGGTTCGCGCCCGTTAGGCCGAGAACGTCCGCTCGCGCGGCCATGCCCTGTCTGAATTCTTGGGGGAAAGTGGCTAACAATGCCTCAGGCAATCCAAGTGCTTGCAATCCCCTCCAAGTGATGGCAACGGTAACCCATCGCGAGTCGACGATGTTCTCTCCCACGGCCTTTGCCGTTCCCACCTTATCGATCAGGCCACTCAGCCATGCGCGTCCGCCTCTTCCAGATTGAAAGGTTAAAAACTCGTAGCGCGCCGCGCGTGCAGGTGGCCGCGACATCAAAAAATGCTGAATGTCTTCAAAATCGAGCAGAGTATGCCGCCCAGTTCGTTCAGCAGCACGGTGTGAAATGGTATCTACTTCCTGCAAAACGCTCACGGACATCTCCCATCGCGAGTTGGTAAACTGCGCTACTGCATCAGGTCTAACATGTCACCAAAAGACTCTTTCAGCTTCAATGCCTTCTTAATTTCATCGGCCGTGACATATGGGTATTCTCCATATTCGAGAAAGCTGGGGCACTGATGTTCACGGACGAACTTGGCGAATCCTGCAACATTCGTTTTCCAGTCTGCTGGAAAGCCTTCGAGGTTCTCGAACACTGTGTTCACGCCATACTTCGTGAAGAGGGCCACAGCATCCTCGGTGTACTTGTCAAAATCCGTGTCAAAGATTCCCTGGTACATGAAGTAAGTGTCGTCTGCAATATCGAAAAGGACCCAGCGCAGGTAGTGAAGCTTGAGTACTTCGAGCGCCTCGGGGAGATCCTCGATCGCCTTCTCGATGGTTTTGCCGTAGGCTCGAATAGCCTCTTCTCTTCCAGGCTTGATCTTCGCAATTATGGTGAAGCCATAGCACGCCGGTGTGCGGGGATAGACTGGGCCATACCTGCCTTGCTGAGGCGTGACATAGCCTTCCTTCGGGATTGCCATCGCGTGTGGTTTCGTCCAATCCTTTCTTGCGGGCGGAACCTCTTGCGGCTTCTTCGGATCACTTTTAGGCAAAATGGATGTGGCCATCGGACTCTCCTTGGAAGATGAATGAATTTCGAGTTGGGTCAGGCAATCACCGCTGCCATTGCGCAATCCCAGAAATCAAGGCGCGGACCAGATCGACACGTGAACGTGTTGTACACCTTTACCCCACTTTTATTTTTCTAGTGTGAAGAACAGAATCATTCATGCCAACTGGCACTTATTACAGGTACCGACGATATGGTCCGACTGCCAAGTCGTGAATCAAATTCGAAGTCGCGCCTACTCTGTCTATGAGGTGAAGGGGTTCGCTTTTTTCTCGATACATGCCCCAGCATAGATTTGTTGCTGACAGGAGCAGCGCTGGAACGGCTGGGGGAGTAACGCTGCTTGTAGATTTCCTTCACGGTCGCATGCAATCTGAAAAGTCGGGGTGTTGATATCCGACACAAAAAGCTTCCAAATCCCTACGTTTGGGAGTGGTTGAGCTACTTTATCAAGCGCTCTAACACTGCTCAGTTCCCTTCTCCCGTCAAACCAATTTGGGGAGAAGGGAAAGTAACATCCTTAGACCGTTGATTTAGTAGTGAACAGTTGAGAGCTCGTAGATTTTGACATTGGTGTTGATGTTGCCTTTGCCGTCGACACGTGCTCGCGC
>Ga0136846_1237075_pt1 | contig 15009 bp, 19 predicted proteins | sample HopSoiMetagenom2_FD_96841 | JGI IMG/M metagenome (GOLD analysis project Ga0136846, IMG submission 96841) | Grasslands soil microbial communities from Hopland, California, USA - 2 Assembly 2016 (version 4) | ecosystem: Environmental > Terrestrial > Soil > Grasslands | place: USA: Hopland...
ACCCCGTGCCCAGATGGCGGAATTGGTAGACGCACCAGCTTCAGGTGCTGGCGCTCGCAAGGGCGTGGAGGTTCGAGTCCTCTTCTGGGCACCATTTACCCCATATGTGGCTGATATGGCTGAAAAACTGCCATTTTCCAAGGCCTCTGCGAAGCAATCCGGTACACGACAACGTACACGGGAAGGCCTCATGGGGGTAGAAGTTGATTGGGTGCGGCAGGAGCCGACCGGCCGTCTAATTTTTCGTCGCCGCTACCCTCCCGACGTGCAGCGGGCGACTGGCAAATGGGAGCTAAAGGTCCCGCTTGGTGCGAAGTGGCGCCTTACCGAAGCGGCCTCCCGGCTCTACTACCAAGCGTGCGACAGGTTTGACCGCGAAGTCCGCGAAGCTCGGGCCGCGATTCGGGTGAAGGCAAAGGAGCAATCCGCGACCTTCGACCGCATCAATCCGGGAGACATCGAACACCTCGCGGGGGTTCTGATCCATGAGCAACGGACGGGCATGGAGCAACGCCTTCAGCAAGGCCATGGGCGACTTGCGGGCGAGGCCTGGGCATGGCTCCTTCCCCAGCTCCGCGAAATGCGCCTGTCGGGTGACACGGCCCTCCTGGAGGACGCCCTTGGGCCCACGCTAGACGGCCTCTTGGCGTCTGAGGGTCTCCGCATTGACCCCGCCAACCGCGATAGCCGCATAAGCCTCCTGTGGGCCCTTAATGCCAAGCTAGTTAGCGCCGGAGACGACATCGACCGGCACCTCCAGGGATATGCCCCACCGATTCCCGCGCGACCGCAGCGGCCAGCGAACCCGCGAGGGGGCAAGAGGACCGTCGCAGCGCTCATCAAGGCCTATAAGGCCGCGAAATGGGACGGCTGGAGCCAATCAAGCCGAACGGCTGTGGAACCCGCTTTCCGGGCTCTACAGGACACCGTGGGGGACAAGCTGGTGACCGAGGTCGACCGTGAGACGGCTCGGGAAGTCTTCGAGCTTGTGAAGGCCCTACCGGCCGCCCTAGGGCGCAATAAGGACCTGAAAGGCCTCCCCGTCCCCGAAGCGGTTCGACGCGGGAAGGAAATGGGCCTACCGACGATCGGGCCAAAGACCGTCAACGGTAGCTATATGGCCCACATCTCAGCCGCCTTCGGGTGGGCCGTGAATGAGGACTGGATTCCTAAGAACCACTTCGTTCGCCTGAGCGCCCATGACCCGGTGGCGGAACAGGACAAGCGCGATCCCTTCACTGCCGACCAGCTTCGCGCCCTTTTCACCAAAGCCCCTTGGGACGCACCGTCCTTGCACGACATCGACCGTCCGGGAGCTTATTGGCTCCCGCTGATCGCGTTGTTCATGGGCGCTAGGCTTGGGGAAATCGCGGGGCTTCGGATCATGGACGCGACGGAGCTTGAAGGCGTCGCGTCGATCCGCATCCGGCCCTATGAAGGGCACACAATCAAGAATGATGGAAGCCGACGGGACCTGCCCATTCATTCGGCTTTGGTACGCCTCGGGCTGCTGGAGTTTATCGCCCATCGCCGCAAGGTAGCGAAGGCGGGAGACCTTCTCTTCCCAGACGGCAAGGCGAACGTGCGCAGTCAGTGGGGCGCGAAGCTTAGCGAAAGGTTTGGCCAGCACCTCAAGGCCTTCGGGTTCGTCGGAAAGAGGCTGAGCTTCCATAGCTTCCGGCACAACTGGGAGGATCGGTTGCGGGCGGCCGGTGTCCACGGCACGTCCCTCGGCAAGGCACTGGGGGGCCGTAAGGTCGAAGGTTCGGAAGCCGCCTACGGGCAGGGCTTCACCATCGGCGACCTCCAGGGCGGCATGGAGAAGGTCGGATATCCTGGGCTTGATCTGTCGCACCTGGAGCCGCCCCGATAAGCCCAACAAGTCCGCACCTGTGGACATTCTGCACCGCCCCTTTGTTGATTTTCGGCCAGCCCTTATCCCGATCGCGAAAGGGAAGCGTCATGGCCCGGACTCGGGAACTAAGGATCACCCCGCTCTCGGAAGCGGATCGAACGATGCTCGCGCAGGCCGGCCAACTGCTGGAGGTCGCCCGCGGGCTCTTTGACGAGGGGAAGCATCCCAAGCTGAAGCACATCGGGATGCTACTGGAGCAAGGCATGCGAGAGGATGGCATCGCGGTTCAGGGGGAATTCCGCATAGAGGATTGGGAGACGATGGAAATCCGTCCCTTCTCCGATCCGCGTCGCGAAGGGTACGGCATGATCTATGACACCGTCAGCAACATGCGTCTCACCCCAAAGGGCCGCGCGGCCTATGAGCGCCTGAAGGCAGCGGCGGCGGAGGCTTTTAAGTAGCAGACGCGAGTGAGCTTACCCCGCGCGGGCAAACTTGGCGTGCATTAGCTCCGGTAGGCGGAATAGCTCCCTCATGATCCAGGTGGCGCCCTCAAGTATCTTCAGCCAATGAGCGTCGGCGTACACGAGGCTCTTGGGAGCCTTCGGGTGCATTAACCCGTCTCTCGCGGCGAACAGTTTCCTCGCGCATTGCCATCCGTGATTAGAAAAATCCGGAGCCGGAGAAATGCCGAACTGACGGTACGCTGCTTCTAAGGCCAGCTTGACCCTTGCTGGCGTTGCCCCCTTGCGGTCAGGGTCTAGTTCTTCCCGGCGCTCGGCTCCCAATTCTGGATTTGCATGGCAGATAGATAGAAACGAGTAGGCGAAGCCCTCGATCAGCGGGACGACTGAACGGATGAATGCTCGGCGCCAGACAGGGTCATCGTCGTTCCGCTGTTCGAGAAGGGCGGAAACGTCGTTTCGCAGCAGCTCGGACACGGCGAGATAGTTATCGACGATTTCGTCCATACGTAGCTGTTCAGCGGTCAATTCGCACTGGCTCGGCATAGGAGAAGCCTATCGGCGCTCAACGTCGATGTCATCTTGCGATGTCCATGCTAGTCAGCGACTATGTGCAACCTCTACGCCGCCCGTAAAAGCGCCGCCGAAATCGCGCAATACTTCGGCGTCCGCAATGCGATCCGGACGAACGCGCCCGAAGAGGTCTACCCAGGCCAGCCGGGCCTCGTGGTCCGCGAGGGTGACGACGGGCGGGTCATGCAGTCCATGGTGTGGGGTTTCCCGCTGCGCCTGAAGACCATGGCGCCGACCGCCAAGCCGAAGCCGGTGAACAACATAGCGGACCTCCAGAAGCCCATGTGGAAGGGACTTGCGGCTAAGCGGCAGTGGCGCTGCCTGATCCCCGTGACGGCCTTTGCGGAGGCTGAAGGGCCTAAGGGCTCCAAGACCCGCACATGGTTCACCGTGAACGACCAGCCGATATTCGTCTGGGCGGGCTTGTGGCGCGACAGTGACGAGTGGGGCCCCGTTTATTCTGGGGTTATGACTGATTGCAACGAGACGATCCGCCCGGTTCATGATCGAATGCCGGTTCTGCTTCACGCCGACGAGTACGACCGATGGCTCCACGGGGCCTTCAATGACGCAGTCGCCATCCAGGCGAGATGCTTCCCCGACGAATTGATCGAGATGCCTCGAACGAATGAGTTGTGGTCACGCAAGGCTAGCGTGCCGACAGGGGACGGAGCGACGTTGATTTAACTAGGTCACACTGGGAGGACGGAACGTGGCTATTATTGGGGGAGCCGGAGCGCCCCGCGAGCGGGAATATCTATTTATAGACGGCGGATGCCTTCGGAGTGCCGTTAAGAAGATTTCGAGGGACGTTTTCCACGACGAAGCCGCGTTCGAGCCATATCTTCCCGCTCTTGCCGAGGGGAGGTTCGACAAGGTCTTCTACTATGACGCCGTCTCCGGAAAGCAGCATGGGGAAGCCCAGGCTGCCTATGAGGCGCGTGTTCAGCCAGAGCACGACAGATTCGCAAACATTCAAGCGCTTGACCGGGTGCATGTGGCTTTGGGCCAAATCGTAGGCGCGGATCGACGTCAAAAGGGCGTCGATGTAAGACTTGCGGTAGACATGATGACGCACGCGTTTCGCGGTAATATTGCGCGAGCGACCCTCTTCGCTGGGGACGCCGATTTCACACCTTTACTTAAGGCATTGGTGGGGGAGGGGCTGCACGTTACTCTTTGGCATCCGGCGCAGGCGAACACCGAACTGAAGGGCGCTGCGGACAGCGTGCGATCCTTCACTTTTAAGGCGGATTATCAATGCTTCTCAGCGGGGGCGCAGCGATCCGCGTTCGCGCCGAGTGGTTCGGGCGGAGGCGCGATGGATCCCCATCGGAACGGGCTGACGAATGTGGTACTCGTGAAGGGCACCAAATTTGCTGGTAGTTGGAACGAAGAGTCTCTTAGCGTCTGGCGGCATCACGGGCAGCAGCAATGGGAATACATCACGCTGAGAATCCACGGGATTGACTTGCAAAGGGCGCTGACTGGGTTCGACGAAATCCATGGCTGGGGCATCTCCGAGACCGGCGCTAGATGGATACAGCGGGCCAAGGTATAAGGGCCTGACGCGCCTAGTTGGAGAGAAAAGGTCTGAAAGGGAGGGGCGGCAGCCGCAACGTCGATCGTCGCGCATACCGACCGGTTCCTGGAAGTCTTCGATCATCAGATACGGTAATGGCCATACCCGGAAAAATTCCGATTATCGGATTATCCGGCTTGCGGGCGATTTCTGGCACCCGCATAAGTCAAAGCGCATCGATTGGCGGAGTTGGAACGAGGCGGTGGTGGACTGCCGTCTCGTAGAGAGACCATGACACGCCAATCGATGCGCTTTGCGACAATCTGCTTGGACAGAGTGCCGGTAGCGGGTTGGGCAACGAGCCCCCTGACCCGACACACAAGGGATAGTGTCTCTACCGATTCACGCGTGCAAGATGTTTAATTTTCATGATCGGTGATTGTGCGCTTGACGGGGCTAAAAGGCTCAGATTCCGAGGCGTCGCTCGCTGCGATGTCGTACTAGAAGCCGTTGATTACCTTCTGAACCAGTTCGGTTGAACGGCGATGTTCTGCATGATCCTAACGCGAACCGTCGGAGCAATGGGACCGCGGCTGCCAGTCGGACTTGGCTCTTGGAACAAACAAGGAACAGGTGCTGCTTCTAAGGAGGCAGCTATGACCGAGTCGCAGACCATCGAACGAGAGCCCGTGAGCGTTGGCGAAGCGCTGATGCACCCCGATCCCGCAGCCTTTGCCGCGTGGCAGGCGAGCAATCCCGAATGGAAACCGATAAGCGAATATCAGGGCGGCTACGTCCTGTTTGGCTTCAATGAGATGAATTCGAAGATCTACGGCACCCGCAAGGCTGACGGCAGTTGGTGGGGCTTCTACGACGGGGAGGAACTGCGGATGGACGAGGAAGGTAGCGAGACCTTCCTGAGCCTGACTGTCAACAGGCCCGCAATGGTGCCCTCGCGGTTCTGCGAGATTCCCGAGGACGCTGCGCTCCACTTCATCGTCCTTTGACCGATGCGCCAGTCCTACATGGGCGGCGCCCACCATCTCGTTCAGACCGGCGAGCGCCATACGCTGTTCCTAGTGAAGCGTGAGGTCCTCGACCGGCTGGACGGTGGCCCGACCGAAAAGCCCACGGTTCTGCTTGCGCATCAGCATTGCTTAGAACTCGATAGTCTCTGCCTGGACGCTTTCGCGGGCAAGGCGATCGACGGCGTCTCCATCGTCCCCTTTTGATGACCGCTCGTGACCATCGCCGATATCTTGAACGCGGAGTTGAAGGCTGCCGCCGCCGACCTTGAGCGTGGCTGTGACCGGGCCGCGGACGCTGCCACAGTCTACATCACGCGGAGGCTCCAGCAGCTTGAGCGGCGCTTCCCACGGCATCGGTTCGTCTAGCTGTTGGTCGAAGAAGCGCGAGAAAGTCCACAACCCGCACGTCCGCACGACGAACGAGAAGCCAACTGCCGATCCCTTTGGGTGGCCCGACGAACGGACCTGGAAGAAGATGGTGAGCCGGTTTCGATCCTAGCGGCTTTTCAGGGCCCGAATGATCGAGGCGCAGTAAGGAATCGCACGTTCTACCGATCTAAGGACCCGCGCCACCGCAAACGCACACAAAGCGAGAACAGGATGCTCTCGCGTGACGGCGGCGACTTCTAGGGCAACGGCGGTGAGCATCAAACCCGAATCCACGCTAGAATGCTCGGATTATACAGATCAATTAAGAAAATGGAACACCAGGAAAAATTCCTGTTTAGATGAAAACCTTTCTAAATTTGCTCGAAAACACAAAAACTCCTTGTGAACTGTTAGTAATCATTAATAGTCTTGCGTATCACTGTCTATTTTAACTGACGGTCGGCTGCGCCGTGCCTCTGCGGGAAACACGTAGTTGCGGCTCGCGCTCGGGCAACGGAAGGACCAGACGATTCCGGGAAGAGCCCTAAGCGCCTCTCGGATAATCAGCGCTCCAGCGATGATGATTGTCGCGCTCATTTGTCCCAATCTTCCTCAGCCATTACCCTCTTGCCCGATTTGGCGGGTCGGGTGGATCAGAGTTACCGCCGTCAGACATAGCGCAGCGAAAACGACGGAATCCTGTCTGGCGGAACCCTATTTCGGCTGGATACCGCGCTGGCGTCGGACGTTTTGCACGCCTCAACGGACCATGTCTGTCCGAAGATTGCTTCACAATTGGACAGACTGGCCCGGCTCTATGATGCCAGACTGGAAGCCACGAGCATTGTCGGCTGCGTCGGACTTTTCTTACACGTATGCTCTAGGGTCCCCCGGGGTTACGTAAGGACCAGGCCCCCGAGACACCTCAGGCACCCTTATGCTTCACCATAGGGCGATGCTGGGTGGGTGACCCTGTTACCGACTCCACCTGTGTCTTGAAGGCCCCGACTAGAGCCGCCACCGCGTCACGCTCACGGCTCGCGGGGACTATCAAGCTATCATGGACCGGCAAGCTCCCAATGCCCGATCGGCGGAGTGTCGCCATCGCCCGCCGCATTACCTCGGCTTCGATGAACTGGAGATCCAGCGCGGAGGGGACGCCAGGGCTCCCAAGTCGCTCCAGGATCGGGTGTCCGCGACGGGTGACCTCCTGGGCAACGGCGAACGGATGGTCAGCCTCCAAGGTCCGGCCCTTATGCTCGCCCCGGTACTCCAGCGCGGCCTGGGTGCCCCAACGCTTCGACCCTATGGACTGACTGCCGATCGCCTGGGTCACTATGGCCTTCACAGCGTTCCTGTGGGCACCTTCGAGCTGATATAGGTCCGAATCCAGCCCAGCCGGAATTTGTTCGTTCAAGAGCGCATACAGGAGCCGTAGCTGAGAAGCGCTCATATCCACCTCGGCCACGCTCTCGCCGCCGATCTTGATCCGCTGGCGCCGCTCGGCTCCCGACAGGGTCTCATAGACTGCCCCCATGCTCGGCATCCGGAGAGAGTAGAACCGTCCGCCCTGATCCCAGCCGTAGTTCGGGACGTCCCCATTGTTGAAAATACGGCGGAGCCCCACAAAATCGACTCCGGAGACTCCGAGGGCCGCCATGAACTCATTATGAGCCCGAAGGTCGGCTAGGATCGCCGTCAGGCATGGAGAGGCCATGTCGAAAGGTACGTCTTCGGCCTTGCGCTTGGCGCCTGCCCGCCATTCCTTCGTCGCCCGCAGTTCTATCAAAGGCACAGCGACCGCCTGGGCGCCTATGGCTGCCTGGAGGGGCTCGGGTGGACTCCAGTGATCCCGCCAAACGTCCAACGCGATCCCCGCGCCGTCAACCTCAGTCAGAGCTTCCTGAGTAAGTCGGAAACGGGCCGCCATGCCGCCATGTTGGTTCAGCGGCCCTCGTTCGGCAGTCTCGTAGTTGTCGATGCTGGCCCACCGTGGCCGCCCAGGCTCGAAGGCCAAGAGACCGGCCGCGACCATGGCTTCCTTGACCTCCTTGAAGACACCATAACCGAACCCGAGAACGGGCAGGGGGAAGTCTTTGGGGGACATTCCATGATAACCGGCCAGCCCCTTCGCCTCTAGCCTCAGCAAGTCCGCCACGAGGGCCCGCAATGCTGTGGTCCGCCTGACGCGGGTTGAGGGACGCGGAGGGGCTTTATCGGGCCAGGACAGGGCCTCTTCGAATGTCTGGATCAGTCCGACCGCCTGCCACGAACTGGCGCCACAACGCAGCGTCATAGGTTCGGCGAGCCGGTAGTCGTCTTGAGATATGGCGTTCACGCTGCGGCTTCCGGGCTTCCTGCGGGCCCGAGCGCCCGATAGACGCTGGCACGGCCGATCTTCAGGCGCTTGGCTATCTCCGCTGGCCCGACACCGGCATCCCTCAGCTCTCGGACCTTGATGGGGTCGACGGTAACCGGACGGCCCTTATAGATTCCTGCAGCCTTCGCCTTTTCGATCCCCTCGCGCTGCCGCTCCTTTCGGATGTCCAGCTCGAACTCCGCGAAGCTCGCGAGAATGTTGAGGAGGAGACGACCATCGGAGCGGGTGGTGTCAATCGCGCCCTGTTGGAGGCAGCGGAACCCGACGCCCTTGGCCTCTAAGCGGTCCACGATGTTCCTGAGGTCTGGAACCGAGCGGGCCAAGCGGTCGAGCCGGGTAATGAGGAGGACGTCGCCATCCCGGACGAACTCTATCGCGTCCTCAAGAGCCTGACGGTCGGCCTGAGAGGCGCCGCTACGTTTCTCGGAGAAGACCTTCTCGCAACCGGCACCCGTGAGCTGGTCCACTTGGACGTCTAGGGATTGGCCTACTGACGATACCCTCGCATAGCCGACCAGCATTCAAACTCTCCGTGTCTCAAAAGGTCTAGACCCTCCGCTTCGCACGTCCCAAAAATCCCGTCAAGACCCAAATGGGACGGCGATTGTGTCTCGCCCACTGGTCTCCCTCGGGTAAACCTCATGAGACGCTTCGCGGGGCGGGACCGCCGAGCCCGTCTCGTGGGAACGTCAGGTCGCTGCGTTCTTCCATGGGGGCCGTGGGGCACGGAAGGCGACTAAGCGGCGACGGTGAGGCGCCTTTGCGCTGACTTGCCAATACGCTAGTGCGACCATGAGACACACAGGAGGCGAGATGAACAGCGCGGAGGGCCCAGCCCTAATCAAGGAAATCAATGCCAGGCTTCACGAAGGCGGCAAGGTGCGGCTGTTCGTCGAAGGCATGAACCCGATGGACCTCAAGGTGGCATTAGGTCCGGACCGGCAGGGGCTTTTGACCATCGTGACGGATGACGGGATCGTCGTGCGCACCGTGTCGTCCCGACTGATCGCCGCGAGCTACCCGGAGTAGACGACAGGCACGGATGATTACATGTGAGTCATAGGGAGACCGGAGGGGCTCTAGGTCCCTCGGGCCTTACGACTACATGTGTAGTCAGCCCCGTACCTGCCATCGGCGGCTGAATGTCCGCGAATGTCCGGCTGCTCACCGTGAACATATGGCGCAATGGCATCCCGAGGCGTGGCCCGTGGGGGCTGCGGGGGGCGGACCGGCTTCAGCATCCTGTTGCGCTTGGCAGTTTTCCGCCATTTCTTGCTGTGGTGGGGGACGCGGTGAGGGGGACGGGCGGCTTTGGGTCCCCTCCGTCGCCTCGCGGGCTCCCCCGGATGGGCCTTTGCCATTCCCGATTCGCAACCGGCGCTTCGCTGGGCCCGTGACGCGGCGGTCTGACCCTCAACGTCTCTCCAGTTTCCCTGAGATTTCTGCGGAAAACTGAGGCCACCCCGGCCGCCTGGAGGGATCGTTTCGGCCCCCGAAGGACCCACCCGATTATTTTGGGTCCCATTGGGGTCACTTAGGGTCCACCCCGGCCCTAAAATATGACCCCGGAAACCCGGCTATCCGCTTGTTCCGCAAGTGGTCCGATGGGTCCCTGAGGGGGTTTCAATTTGGTTGAAACCCTCCGGCCGTAGACGAGACCCAGTTTGTACTCGATACAAACCCTCTCCTTGGGAAAAGAGGCGTCTTTCGTCCCCCAATTTAAATCGGGGTTCGTAGTGACATCCCTCTTACGGAGTCTCCACCGCTGATCAGGCCGCAGGGTCTTGAGGCAGGTGCAGGATCAGGGCGAAGCTCGCATTCTCCCCCACCGATATCTGGTGCGTCTGAATGGCGCCTAAAAAGGCCCGCCACAACCAGTTGATCTAGCGGAACATTTTGGCCGCCCGTTCCACTTATGTTCCGAATTAGTGCGGACATAGGCATAAACATCCGCATTTGCGGGCGTCTTTGCGTCCCCCTCCCCTTCCCCGGTCAGCCTAGTGGGTCACCAGTTTCCTGACCGGCACCCTTGCCGCCCACACGACATCGGGCGCCCCAATTGAAAGTAACCCATGACAAACACGACGGCCGCAACCCATCCGGCCATGACCCTCCAGTTCCGCACCTATGCCATCCGAACCGTTTCGTTCGACGGGGTGCCTTGGTTCTACCTCCAAGACATTTGCGCCGCACTCCGCCGAACCCCTGAGGTCGCCAAGACTGTGGACGACCTAAGATTCCCCCAATTCACCCGCCGGTCCCATTTGGACCCCACAGAGGGCGGCGTGACCGTCCTCAGCCCCATCGGGGTCTGGTACCTGACGGAGCTGATCGACCGTATGGGCGGGCAGGCCCTCGCTTCCTGGACACGCCGTCAGCAGAAGGACCTTTGTCCCGAGCCGACAGCCAATGACCCGAACGTCTTCCTGACCATGCTACCCGACAACTGCCTGCCGCCGCGCCCTGCAAAGTACTCAGGCAGGCTCAACGAGTGGCAGGAGCTTCGCTTCAGCCCTGCCGGCATGAAGGAAGTCGGACGCTGGCCTGCACACTACGCGCCGGTTTTCGACGCCGTCCGCGCTGCTGAAGCGAGCGCCATGGCGGGCATCCTTACGATTGCGGAGAGCAACCGCTAATGCCGCGTTTCCGCGTAACATCCCCTGACGGGCGTAGCTTCGTGATCGACGCCCCCGAAGGAGCGACGAAGGGGGAGGCCCTTGCCCGTGTCCAAGCCCATGCGCAGGCCAATCCAAAGGCCTCAGTCCCGTACAGCTTCGGCGTGGCCGGTCAGCGTCCTTCCGGGCCTAGCGCGGCACAACAACGGCGCGGGCGAAGCGATCCTCAATATGGTCCGCGCTCCCTTCAGTTCGACCGAGGATTTCCATCCGATGCAGTCGTACCGTCAAGGCATGGCGGCGATGGACAAAGCGCTCCCGCAGTTTACCCAAGAGCATCCGAAAGCCGCTGGGATGGCGGAGTCCACAGGTATGGCGGGCGGCATGTTGCTCCCTGCGACTAAGGTCGCCAGAGGTGCCTCACTGGTCCAAAAGGCCACCGCTGGGGCGAAGACGGCGGGCGCCTATGGTGCCTTGTCCGGCGCCCTGTCGTCCAAGTCTGACACCGTGAAAGGCGTCCTTTCCGATGGGTTTCTGTCGGGCGAGACCTCTGCCGTTGTTGGCGGCTTGCTGCCGGTAGCCGGGAGGTTTGTGGGCGCATTTCACGCTCCCTTCAGGCCGTTCACTCAGCCCGTCGTCCGTATGGCCGGTAGGGCGTTAGATCGCGTCGGGTCGGTCTTGCCAGGCTCGGTTGGGACGTTCCTCAGCAGAGAGGGGCAGCAGCTCGCCCGAGATCCAACCCAGGCTGCCGCCCACGTCCAACTCGATCGGGCCATCCGCGACAGCCTCCACCCGGTAACCGGGCAATCCTTGCGCCCCGCCGATGTGCCCGCAGAAGTTGGCCGCCGCCAAGAGATGGGCGTCCCCGCCGTCGCTGGGGACCTCTCAGACCCCTTGCGGCAACGACTAGGGACTTCGGCAAAGACGCCGGGGCCCGCGACAATGCGCGTCCGACAGATACTGGACGGGCGTAGGCAGCAGGAGGCCGCCCGGACAGCCCAGCATATCGCCGCGTCCCTGGGGCCTGTTGCCAATGTGGAGGCTCAAGCAACGGCCCTGAATACCCAGGCTAAGTCGGCCGCCCGCCCGCTCTATGACTTGAGCGACGCCCAACCGATCCATGTGACCCACGAGTTGCAGGAACTGTTCTCGCGGCCGGTCGCTCGGCAGGCCTTGAACAGCGCCGCTGTAAGCCTCCAGAACGAGGGCGTTCCCGTCCTCACTGACGGCCTTATCCAACAGGCGGACGGAACTTGGCGGAATGGCAAGGTCCCCACAATGAAGGCTTACGACTATGCGAAGACGGCATTGGACGACATGGTCTTTGCGGGTAGCTCACCTTTCAAGACCCCAGAATCCGCGAGGGACACCCGAGGCGCTCGGGCGGTTCGCTCTCGCCTCCTGGAGCTGATGGACGGCGACGGCAGTGGGCCTCCAGGGTCCCGAACGCCGCTCGAAGGGGCTGCGCCGGGGACCGAGGTCGGCCCGTGGACTGAGGGGCATTCCGAGCCCAACGCGCGGGCTAACAGAGAGTCGTCGTCGGCTATCCCGCCCGAGGGCCTCAATCCGTATTGGAGGCCTGCCCGCGAAGCTTATGCGGGTCCGATCCAGAACCGTAAGGCACTAGAGCTTGGCGAAGAGATGGCGCGATCGGGCGCGACTGACGTAGCAAACCGGGTGGAGGCGCTGACCCCAAGTCAGACCGACCACTTCCGCCTTGGCCACCGGTCGGCCCTCGCTTCGGACATGCGGGCCCGCCCGGACTATTCGGACGCTGCCCGCCGTGTCGCGGGTTCCGAGGATCAACGACAGGCCATCGCTGCCGTCCATGGGCCAGAAGCCGCAGCGGCCCTCTCGGACCGCTTGGGAGCCGAAGGGGACGCGGCGGAGACGTGGAAGGCTGTTCGCGGCGGCCCGTCAGCCAACGACGGCAGCTTCCTAGCGCAGGACCAGCGCATCGAAGCGGGCGCCCGCGGCATCCTCCAGACCCTCGTGGGCCACCCTGGTCCCGGTCTAGGCAACATCGCGCGGGCTCTCGTCAATGGCGAGCGCGGAGGCCAGGAGGTGAATGGGCATATCGCCCAAATCCTAGCCGAGCAGGACCCCGCCGCCTTGTCGGCAGCGATGGACAATGTGGAGGCCGAGAGGGCCCGCAGGGCACGCGTGGAGCAGAGAAAGGGCGAAGCCTTTCAGCGGACCTCTAGGTTGCTGGGGAGCGTCTTCGGGACCAATATAATTGAGCCAGTAACTGACGGGGAGCCGACCTACTAACTCGCAGGCATTCCACAACACTTCGACCCCTTCTGTCCGGCTTCGGCTGGCAGGAGGGGTTCTTTTTTCGCTTAGATTGGTTCGGTGCAGTCCCCGCGCTATATGCTGCGAAGCCCGGAAGGAGAATGTATGCCTACGCTGATCACTGCTAATTTTGCCGACCGTCTTGAGCGAATTGCCGGGGAGCTTCGTGAGATGTCCGATTCCGCCCGGCGCTGCGACGAGGATTCCGAGGTTCGAAACGTGCTGGAGGAAACGCAATTGGTGGTTCAGGCCGCTGTCGCGAAGCTGCGCAAGCTCTCCTAAGAAAGTGTCCGGGGGCATGTTGATATGCTAATCGCGTGGTTGGAGGCGCATGATAAGCTCGCGGGCTGGGCACAATTTCTTGGTGCGGTAATGGCGCTAGGGGTCACCTACTTCACGGCATTCGCCCCCAACTGGAAGCGGAGAGACCAGTTGAAGAAGGCGGCATTGCGGTTGCTGTCCAACGGGTACGAGACGATGGAGAGCTATCATCGCACGTCCGCCCAGTTTCCGCCGTTTGCGCTTTCCGTCCGAGCCGCTTCGATGTCGTTTCAGGCCGTTATGGAGGAAATGAGCCGATTTCCGATTTACGAACTGGAAGACCAGGGCAGCAATTCTCCGGCCCGTCGTTTGATCGCGATGGGCACCAACCTCGCCGCCGTTCGACTGATCTTAGACAACTTTGCGAGGCAACTGGAGACGGACACCGCTGGCGACAGTGATTGGGACGAAATCCGCATCTTTCTCGACGATCGTCTCAAGTTTGCCGAGGCCCTGTTTCTCGGCAAAGAATTGAAGCGACCCGAGGGGGTCCCTTTCACTACGACAGCCTGACCCTAGATATCTGTCGGAAATGCTGCGGTGAAGCTGTCGGGGATCGGACCTTTATCGCTGAACCGCCCCACCTCACACCAGAAGCCGAGGCTCTCTGCGTTGGTCCCCCCGTTGAGCGCCTGCATGTTGGCATTGAGCAACCGCGCGGCCATCTCACAGTTGGCCTTATTGTAGCTGGGGTCGCTCTCGTGTGCGTCGAAAGTCCCCCAGTGTACACGCAAGCTGCCGTCCATGGATGAGGTCCGATAGAGCGTGTACGTCGGCGCGGAGCCGTGCCCGCAGGCGCCAAGGCCGAGGCTGCCAGCGATCAATAGAGTTGCGGCGTGGTAGTTCATTCAGCAATCCCCCCAGTGATGCCCAGATTAAGGCGTTAGGAGGCCCGTAGGACTCGCTTTGCCCGGCAAACCTCCCCAAGGCGGGCAGGCGGCCGAACGTTGCTCCTAGAGCCTCCCCGGCGCCCCAGACCTTATGCGGCGGCCACCATTGCGGCCGTATCGTTCGCGCTCACCACTACATTCTGCATGGGCTGCCCACGGCGCGTGTAGTCGCGCTGCATGAGGACGAAGCATCCTTCGCCCATGCTATGAGCCTCGCCGTCTTCTAGCTTGATCGTCAGAGCGCCATTGTCAGCCTGTAGGGCCTCAAGGTCCTCGCGGCTCACCACGACGTTCTGCATGAGCTGCCGCTTCGCAGTCGGGTCACGCTGCATGATAACGGCCAACCCGTCTCCCATCAGCTCCGCCCGGCCGTCTTCCAAATCTACAGAGAGCCCCGCCCCGGTCAGCTCATAAAAAGACCGCTTCAGCGGCTGGTAACACGTCATCTCGTATGCCCTTCATTGTGTACACGCCGGAACCCCCCGGCAGGGCTTGATTGCACAGCCCAGAATCCGGTACAAGCCTTGGTACACGATTGACCGGACAGATTCGCATTAAACCTGTGGAAAACGGTCACTTATGGGTGGTGGTGACACAGTCCTCTTCTGGGCACCAATCGCGGCGCGGATACCGTCCAGATTCGTCCGGTTTTTGGCTGTTTTCAGCCACTTAGCCATGGGAGAACGTCCGGCGGCAT
>Ga0136846_1229816_pt1 | contig 15008 bp, 14 predicted proteins | sample HopSoiMetagenom2_FD_96841 | JGI IMG/M metagenome (GOLD analysis project Ga0136846, IMG submission 96841) | Grasslands soil microbial communities from Hopland, California, USA - 2 Assembly 2016 (version 4) | ecosystem: Environmental > Terrestrial > Soil > Grasslands | place: USA: Hopland...
GCTGCGCACCATCTCGTTGAACGCGAGCCCGGCTTGGTGGCGCTGGCCCAGGCCGAGCCAGCAGATGCGGGCCGGCAATCCCTGAAACTTGATCTTCTCCGCGGCGAGGTCGAGCCAGCGCTGCAGCGGCTTGTCCTGCGGGAAGAGCTCGCGCACCTTGGCGTCGGTGCGCGCGATGTCCTGCGCATCGCCGGAGAGGGCAGCCCAGCGGAACGGTCCTTTGCCGACGCAGAAGAGCGGTCTTACATACGCCGGCACGAAGCCCGGATAGTCGAACGCATTCTTGAGTCCCGCATTCTTCGCTTCCTGGCGGATGTTGTTGCCGTACTCGACGCAGGCGATGCCCATCGCCTTGAAGCCGAGGATGGTGCGGACGTGCCTGGCAATCGACTCGCGCGCCGATAGGGCGACCTCGTCGGGCTCGCGCCTGCGCAGGTCCTTCCAGCGCGCGAGCGACCAATGCTCCGGCAGGTAGCCGTTCGCCGGGTCGTGCGCCGAGGTCTGGTCGGTGACTAGCGATGGGCGCAGCTGCGACGTCTGCGCCACCTTTAGCAGTTGCGGAAGAAGCTCCGCCGCATTGCCGAGGAGGCCGATGGAAATCGGCTGCGTCGCACCCTTCAGGATACCGAGCGCCTCGTCGACGCTTTGCGCCTGCGCATCGAGATAGCCCGTCTTCAGGCGCATCGCGATGCGCTCGGCGTCGCATTCGATGGCGATCATGGAGGCGCCATTCATCGTCGCAGCGAGGGGCTGGGCGCCGCCCATGCCGCCGAGTCCGGCGGTGAGGATCCATTTCCCCGACCAGTCGCCGCCGACATGCTGGCGCCCGGCCTCGGCGAAGGTCTCGTAGGTGCCCTGCACGATGCCCTGGCTGCCGATGTAGATCCAGGAGCCCGCCGTCATCTGCCCGTACATCATGAGGCCCTTGCGATCGAGCTCGTTGAAGTGCTGCCAGTTCGCCCACGCCGGCACGAGGTTCGAGTTGGCGATGAGCACACGCGGGGCGTCGGGGTGCGTGCGGAAGACGCCGACCGGCTTTCCCGATTGCACGAGGAGCGTCTGGTTCTCCTCCAGCCGGCGCAGCGCGGCGACGAGCGCGTCGTAGCACTCCCAGTTGCGCGCCGCTTTTCCGATGCCGCCGTAGACCACCAGGTCTTCGGGCCGCTCCGCAACCTCCGGGTCGAGGTTGTTCATCAGCATGCGCAGCGGCGCTTCGGTGAGCCAGCTGCGGGCGCTGAGCTGCGTGCCGCGTGGAGCCTTGATGACGCGCGCCATGAGGAAGGCATAATGCCGCATCCATCGGCCCGGGAGACAGAATGAAAGCGCTCGCATTCATCGTTGCCGTCGGCGTCGCCTGCGCCGCGCAGGCGCAGGAGAAAGTGGTCCTCGGCATGAGCGGCTGGACCGGCTTCCAGCCCCTCAAGCTCGCCGAGCTCGCCGGCATTTTCAAGAAGAACGGCGTCGATGTGGAGACACGCTTCATCGCGCCCGTACAGCGTTCGGCCGCGCTCGCTTCCGGCGCGCTCAACGCGGCGGCCACCACCGTCGACCAGCACATCGTCTGGACCTCGGCCGGCATTCCGACCGTGCAGGTGGCGCTGATCGACAAATCGAATGGCGGCGACGGTCTCGCGGTGCGCAACAACATCCAATCGCTGAAGGAGCTGAAGGGCAAGACCATCAACGTCGACGGCCCCGGTACCGTGCAGCACTTCATGCTGTCGTACATCCTGGAGAAAAACGGCATGTCGATCCAGGACGTGATCCGCTCGACGCTCGCGGCGCAGCCCGCCGCGCAGGCATTCGTCGCCGGGCAGGGCGATGCCGCGTTGACTTACGAGCCCTACCTCTCGACCGTGCGCGCGCGCCCCGATGCGGGCAAGATCCTCGTCACCTCCAAGGAATACCCGGTCGTGGTCGATGTGCTGGTCTTCAAGAAGGACTTCATTCAGAAGAACCCGAAGATCGTGAAGGCCACGGTGGACAGCTTCTTCGAGGCGCTCGACATGATCAAGACGCAGCCCGACAAGGCGTACGAGCTGATGGGCAGCGTGGTGAAGCAGCCGGGCGACGCCTTCGCGAAATCCGCCGCCTACATCCAATGGCAGGACCGCGCGATGAACAAGGCGTACTACGCCAAGGACCACAAGGCTTTCGTCGACTTCGCGGTGCGGGTGCTGAAGTCGACTCGCGTGATCGAGAAGGAACCGAGAGCGGCGGACATGGTGGACCTCCACTTCCAATAGCGGAGTTGGAGCCGCTCAAGCCGGTCTCGCAGCGCGCCCGGGTGGTTCTGGGCGCGGCCTTTTTCATCTTCTTCGTCGCGCTCTGGGCGGCGGTCACGTTCGGCGGCTGGATCGACGCCATGTTCCTGAAGGATCCCATCTACACGCTGCGCGCCGGCGCGCAGCTCTTTCGCGAATTCGGCTTCGTGAAGGACGTCGGCATCACCATCTTCCGGGTGGTCGGCGGCTTCATCCTGGCCGCGATGATCGCCGTGCCGCTCGGTATCCTGATGGGCGCGTTCAAGCCGGTCGAGGCGTTCTTCGAGCCGTTCGTGTCGTTCGCGCGCTACCTTCCCGCGTCCGCCTTCATTCCGCTGCTGATCCTGTGGGCGGGCATCGGCGAGATGCAGAAGCTGCTGTTCATCTTCATCGGCTCGGTGTTCCAGATCATCCTCATGGTGGCGGTCATCGTAGGCTCGACGCGTCGCGACCTGGTCGAAGCTGCCTACACTCTCGGCGCGAACTCGAGAGGCATCGTGCGCCGCGTGATGCTGCCGGGCGCCGCGCCACAGATCGCGGAGACGCTGCGGCTTGTGCTTGGCTGGGCATGGACCTACGTCATCGTCGCCGAGCTGGTCGGCGCGGAGAGCGGCATCGGGCACATGATCATGGACAGCCAGCGCCTGCTCGACACCGGCCAGATGATCTTCGGCATCTTCTGCATCGGCGTGATCGGCTTGGTCTCGGATCTGCTGTTCAAATGGGCCAACCAGCGGCTCTATCCATGGGCCTTCTGAGCGTCGAAGGCATCTCGCACCGCTTTCCCGGCATGCGCGGCGGCTCGCCGACGCAAGCGCTGGCGCCCACCGATCTCGAAGTCGAGGAGAACGACTTCATCGCGATCCTCGGTCCTTCCGGATGCGGAAAATCCACCCTGCTGCGCATCGTTGCCGGCCTCGAGAGTCCGACCACTGGCCGCGTGACGATCGACGGTCGGTCGGTCAGCGCTCCCGGCCCGGATCGAGGCATGGTGTTCCAGTCGTACACGCTCTTCCCGTGGCTCACGGTCGAGCAGAACATCCTCTTCGGCGCGCGTGCTACGCCCGGGCGCGCGACGCAGCTCATCGCCAGCGTCGGGCTGCGCGGTTTCGAGAAGCACTATCCGAAGATGCTCTCCGGCGGCATGCAGCAGCGCACGGCGCTCGCGCGCGCCTTGGCGAACGACCCTCGCATCCTGCTCCTCGACGAGCCCTTCGGCGCGCTCGACAACCAGACGCGGGCATTGATGCAAGAGCTGCTGCTCGGCATCTGGGAAGCGGATCGCAAGACCGTCCTTTTCGTCACGCACGACATCGACGAGGCAATCTTTATGGCGAACCGCGTGGTGGTGCTCTCCGCTCGACCCGGGCGAGTCAAGGCCGACGTAAAGATCGACCTGCCGCATCCGCGCCACTACACGATGAAGACCACGCCGCAGTTCTCGGCGTACAAGGCGCAGCTCACCGAAGAGATTCGCATGGAGGCGATGAAAGCGGTGGAGATGCAGCAGGCATAACGGTAACCTCCGGCCGATGAAGCTGATCATTACCCTCGCGCTGGCCGTAGCTGTCTTCAACGCGGACGCGAAGCCCTTTCGCTGGGCAAGCCAGGGCGATCCGCAGACCATCGACCCGCACTCGCAAAATGAACTCCTGACGAACAGCATCAACGGCCAGATGTACGAGACACTGGTCAATCGCGGCCCGAAGCTCGAGATCGTGCCCACGCTTGCTACCGAGTGGAAGCAGGTCGACCCGGTCACCTGGCGTTTCGTCCTGCGCAGAGGCGTCAAGTTCCACGACGGCACGCCTTTCACGGCCGACGACGTCGTCTTCTCCTTCCAGCGCGCCGCCGAGCCGAGCTCGCAGATCCGCGTCTACGCCGCTGCCATGGGCAAGGCGCGCAAGCTGGACGAGGGCACCGTGGAGTTCAAGCTGCCCGAGCCGAATCCGATCATGCTGGAGCACGCGACGCTTGTGCAGATCATGAGCCGCAGCTGGTGCGAGAAGAACAAGGTCAACAAGCCGCTCGACTTCTCGAAAAAGGAGGAGTCGTACGCATCGACGCACGCCAACGGCACCGGGCCGTACCTGCTCAAGTCGCGCCAGCCCGACGTGAAGACCGTCATGGTGCGAAACCCGAACTGGTGGGGAAAGCCGCAGGGCAACGTCGAGGAGGTCACTTACCTCTCGATCAAGTCCGACGCCACCCGTGTTTCGGCTCTCATCGCGGGCAACATAGACCTGGTGATCGACCCGCCGCCGCAGGATGTGGCGCGCCTGCGCAAGCAGCCGGGGCTGAGCGTGATCGACGGCGTCGAGAACCGCATCGTGTTTTTCGGTTTCGACCAGCACCGCGACGAGCTGCTCTACGCCGACGTGAAGGGCAAAAACCCATTCAAAGACAAGCGAGTGCGCGAAGCGGTGTACCAGGCGATCGACGTCGAGGCGCTGCGGCGCGTGACGATGCGAGGCCAGTCGCTGCCCACCGGAAGCATCACGCCCTCGCCGCTCGGCTCGACGCCCGAGGCGGAAAAGCGCCTGCCGTACGATCCGAACCGGGCGAAGCAGCTCCTCGCCGAGGCCGGCTACCCGAGCGGCTTCGGCTTCACGCTGGATTGCCCGAACAACCGGTACATCAACGACGAGCAGATCTGCATCGCGGTGGCCGGCATGCTGGCCAAGATCGGCCTGCGGGTGAGGGTCAACGCACAGCCGCGGGCGATCTACTTCGCCCGCATGCAGAAGCGGGACACGAGCATGTACATGCTCGGCTGGGGCGGGGCGATCACCGATGCCCAGACGACCTTGGTGCCGGTCCTGCATAGCCCGAACGCCAAGGGCGACGGCGACTTCAATTGGGGCGGTTACGTCAACAAGAAGCTCGACCAGCTGATCGATGCGGCGCGGGTGGAGAACGATCAGGGCAAGCGGAAAAAGCTGGTCGCCGACGCGCTCGGCGAACACAACGCGCAGATCCACCACGTCCCGCTCCACCGGCAGGTGATTCCCTGGGCGATGCGGCAGAACGTGCGCGTGGTTCACCGCGCCGACAACTGGGTGGAGACGAACTGGGTGCAGATCGACTAGCTCGAGCGTTTTTTCGCGACCGAAACGAAAATCCTGTAAACTCCTCCATCCCTACACGCGCTGGGTAAATGGCAAAGTATGTCTTCGTAACAGGCGGTGTAGTCTCCTCCCTGGGCAAGGGAATCGCCGCCGCGTCTCTCGCCGCGATCCTCGAATCGCGCAGCATCCGCGTCACCAACATCAAGCTCGATCCGTACATCAACGTCGATCCTGGGACGATGTCGCCGTTCCAGCACGGCGAGGTGTTCGTGACGGAGGACGGAGCCGAGACCGACCTGGACCTGGGCCACTACGAGCGGTTCCAGAGCTCGAAGATGCGTCGCTGGAACAACTTCACCACCGGCCAGATCTACGAATCGGTGATCAAGAAGGAGCGCCGCGGCGACTACCTCGGCGGCACGGTCCAGGTGATCCCGCACATCACCGACGAGATCAAGGCCTTCATCAAGCGCGGCGCGGGCGATGCCGACGTCGCCATCGTGGAGGTCGGCGGCACGGTGGGCGACATCGAGTCGCTTCCTTTCCTGGAGGCGATCCGGCAGCTCGGCCTCGAGATCGGACGCAACAACGCCTGCTACCTGCACCTCACGCTCGTGCCCTACATTGCTACCGCGGGGGAGATCAAGACCAAGCCCACCCAGCACTCGGTGAAGGAGCTGCGCGAGATCGGCATCCAGCCCGACGCCATTATCTGCCGCACCCTGCAGCCGCTGCCCGAAGAGGAGCGGCGCAAGATCGCGCTCTTCTGTAACGTGCAGAAGGAGGCGGTGATCTCCGCCTGGGACGTGGACTCGATCTACAAGATTCCGATGATGCTGCACGACCAAATGCTGGACGAGATCGTCTGCCACAAGCTGCAGATCCTGGCGCGCGCGGCTGACCTTGCTGCGTGGCGCAAGATCGTCCAGGCGCAAGAGAATCCCGAGCACGAGGTCGACATTGCTTTCGTCGGCAAGTACGTCGATCTGCAGGACTCGTACAAGTCGCTCAACGAAGCGCTGCGGCATGCGGGCGTGCACACGAGATCGCGCGTCAACATCCACTATGTGGACTCCGAAGCGCTGGAGAAGGACGGCGTCGCGCCGCTCGAGAAGATGGACGCGATTCTGGTCCCGGGCGGCTTCGGCAAGCGCGGCACCGAAGGCAAGATGCGTGCGATCCGCTATGCGCGCGAGAATGGCATTCCGTACCTCGGCATCTGCCTCGGTATGCAGCTCGCCACCATCGAATTCGCCCGCAACGTGTGCGGTCTAGGCGGTGCCAACAGCACGGAGTTCGACGCGGATACGCCGCACCCGGTGGTTGCGCTGATCACCGAATGGCTCGATCGCACCGGCCGCATCGAAAAGCGCACCGACAAGTCCGACCTCGGCGGCACGATGCGGCTTGGTTCGCAGAAATGCCCGGTCGAGGCCAATACCGTGGCGGCGTCGATCTACGGGCCGGAAGTCAACGAGCGGCACCGCCATCGCTACGAGGTGAACAACATCTACGTGCCGCAGCTCGAGGCGAAGGGCTACAAGGTTTCCGCTCGCACGCCGAGCGAGAGCCTGCCTGAAATGATGGAGCTGCCCGGCCATCCGTTCTTCATCGGCGTGCAGTTCCACCCCGAGTTCACTTCCACCCCGCGCGAAGGTCACCCGCTATTCAAGGCTTTCGTGCAGGCGGCCTTGAGGCAACGAGCGCGCGCCCAGCGTCCGGGCGGCACTCTTTCCGTAGTAGCGGCGTGAAACTGTGCGGATTCGAAGTCGGCCTCGACAGGCCGCTATTCCTCATTGCGGGGCCCGATACGCTCGAGACGGAGCAGCTCTGCCTCGACGTCGCCGGCGAGCTGAAGGAGCACACGAGCAGGCTCGGCATCCCGTACATCTTCAAGGGCTCCTTCGACAAGGCGAACCGCACTTCGGGCAAGAGCTATCGCGGGCCCGGCATCGAGGAGGGCCTTCGCATCCTCGCCACGGTGAAGAAGCAGATCGGCGTGCCGGTGCTCACCGATGTGCACGAGGACACGCCGCTCGCGGAGGTCGCCGCCGTCGTGGATGTCATGCAGACGCCCGCGTTCCTCTGCCGGCAGACGAATTTCATTCGCAGCGCCGCAAGCCAGGGCAAGCCCCTCAACATCAAGAAGGGCCAGTTCCTCTCGCCGTGGGAGATGAAGAACGTGGTCGAGAAGGCCGCGGCCACGGGGAACAAGCAGCTTCTCGTCTGCGAGCGCGGCTTCAGCTTCGGCTACAACAACCTGGTGGTCGACATGCGCGGCCTCGCCGCCATGCGCGACACCGGCTTCCCGGTGGTCTTCGATGCCACGCATTCGGTGCAGCTGCCGGGCGGGCAGGGCAGCGCCTCCGGCGGACAGCGCGAGTTCATCCCGGTGCTCGCGCGCGCCGCGGTGGCGGCAGGCGTCTCGGGCGTCTTCATGGAAACGCACCCGAAACCGGATGAAGCCTTGTGCGATGGACCCAACTCGTGGCCGCTTGCCATGATGCGCGAGCTCCTCGAAACACTCGTTGAACTGGACCGCACCGTCAAGAAGAAAGGTTTTGCCGAGATGAAGGTGAAGTCATGAGCTCCATCGTCGACGTCGTCGCGCGAGAGATCCTCGATTCCCGCGGCAATCCCACGCTCGAAGCGGACGTGCTGCTCGAATCAGGCGTGATGGGGCGCGCCGCGGTACCTTCTGGCGCCTCGACCGGCAGCCGCGAGGCGATCGAGCTGCGCGACGGCGACAAGCGCCGCTACGGCGGCAAGGGCGTCCTCAAAGCCGTCGAGTTCGTGAACACCGAGATATCGGAAGCGGTGGTGGGCCTCGACGCTTCCGAGCAGGCATTCATCGACAAGACGCTTCTCGACCTCGACGGCACCGAGAACAAATCGCGCGTCGGCGCGAATGCGCTCCTCGCGGTGTCCATGGCGACGGCCAAGGCCGCCGCGGAGGAATCGGGCCTGCCGCTCTACCGCTACTTCGGCGGCTCCGGGGCGATGAAGATGCCGGTACCGATGATGAATGTCATCAACGGCGGCGCGCATGCCAACAACCGGCTCGACATGCAGGAAATGATGATCATGCCGGTCGGCCAGCAATCGTTCCGCGAGGCGCTGCGCTGCGGTGCCGAAGTGTTCCAGGCGCTGAAGAGGCTGATCGACGGCAAAGGCATGCCGACCGCCGTGGGTGACGAGGGCGGCTTCGCGCCGGATGTCGCGAGCCACGCGGCGGCCCTCGACCTCCTCATCGAGGCGATCGGCGACGCCGGCTACAGCGCGGGGCAGAACGTCGTGCTCGCGCTCGACTGCGCCGCGTCCGAGTTCTATAGCGACGGTAAATACAACCTCGAATCGGAGAACAAGCGCTTCAGCTCGACCGAATTCGCCGCCTACCTCGAGGATCTCTGCGGCCGATATCCGATCGTGTCGATCGAGGACGGCATGGCGGAGAACGACTGGGAGGGCTGGAAGACGCTTACTTCGCGCCTGGGCAAGAAGGTGCAACTGGTGGGCGACGACCTCTTCGTCACCAACGCGCGCATCCTGCGCGAAGGCATCGGGCAAGGCGTCGCCAACGCGATCCTCATCAAGGTGAACCAGATCGGCACGTTGACGGAAACCTTCGAGGCGATCGAGATGGCGAAGCGCGCGGGCTATGGCACCGTGATCTCGCACCGCTCGGGCGAGACGGAGGACACCACCATCGCCGACATCGCCGTCGGCACCAACGCGCTACAGATCAAAACCGGGTCGCTGTCGCGCTCCGATCGCATCGCGAAGTACAACCAGCTGCTGCGCATCGAGGAAGACCTGGGCGACTCGGTGAGGTACCCGGGCCGGGAGATCCTGCGCCACAAATGAGAGCGTTGGCGATCGTCCTCGGCGCGCTGATCCTGCTCATCCAGTACCCGCTATGGTTCGGCAAGGGCGGCTGGCTGCGCGCTTGGGAAGTCGACCGCCAGGTCAGCACGGAGAAGGCGAAGAACGGCGTGCTCGAGCAGCGCAACACCCACCTCGCCGCGGAGGTACGCGACCTCAAGACCGGCACCGAGGCGATCGAAGAACGCGCGCGGCAGGAGCTCGGCATGGTCAAGCCAGACGAAGTCTTTTACCAGTACGCCGATCCGCGGCCGCCTGCGCCGCCGAAGCCCTAGAGCGTCACCAGCCGTTAGTGTTGTATGGAAACGGCGGACCCGCTTGCGGGCGCTGCGGATTCTGCATGTCCGGCGCCACGCCGCCGCCCGCCGTGCCGCAGGCCGCGAGGGCCAAAAGCAACGCACATCCAAAAAGTCTCATGGCGTCACGGGCACCAGGGCGAGTTGTACGGGAACGGCGGACCGGCCTGCGGGGCTTGGGGATTCATCATGTCCGGAGCCACGCCGCCAGTCGCACCGCACGCGGTGAGGGCCAGAAGCAAGGCGGTTGCAAGCAATCGGGGTAGGGTCATGATCGGGAGAACACGCGGCGCGGCCAGTTGTTCCGCTAGCGGCGGAAAAGCGCGTAGACCGTTAGCGCGCGGGATGCGACGTCAAAGAGCCTGCGCGAGCCAAAGACTATGACCGCCACGCCGAGCGCCGCCAGCGGCAGCGGATAGCGACGCACGTGCGAAAGCAGGCGGTCGGCCGTGGCCGCCTTGTGGATGAGCGGACTGGCGGCGGCGATAAGGGCAGCGCGCTCCTGAGAGGAGCGTGCGACGAGGTCCAGCCTGCGCTCGGTTAGGGGGCCGCTCATGGCTTCAGCGCCGTGAGGTCGTGGCGCAGCTCGGTCAGCGTGGCGTCGAAGGGCCGCGGCTTCAGGCCCGCGAGGCGCCGCACGCGCCAAGCGACGACGACCGCCAGGAGCAGGAAAAAAACCGCCACGCCAACCGTTACGGTAAGACGTTTCGCTTCTTCGACGCTGAGGATGATGGCGACGGCGCCGAAGGCGAGGCCGGTGGCGCCGAACATCACCGCCGCGAGGCCGCCGACGATCGCGGCGGCCAGGCGCGTGAGCTCCTCGCGCAGTTCCGTGCTGAAGAGCTCGAATCGCGTGCGCCCGAGGTCGATGATGCCGGCAAGCACATTGCGTGCGGACTCGAGCAGGCCGGGGCTCATTTGCGGCTCAGCAGGATGCCGGCGACGAGGCCGATGGCGGCCGCTATGCCCACCGCAGCCCACGGGTGCGCGCGCACCTGGCTGTCGAGCTCGGCGCCCGCCCCTTGCAAGTGCTCGCGCGCCATGCGCAGCGATTCCTCGGCGCGCGCGCGCACTTCCTCCACGCGCGGCCCGGCTTGGTCGGCCGTCGCGCGCAGCAGCTCCTCGGCGTCCGCGATCACGGCGCGCAGGTCGTTCATGAAGTTGTTGGTCGCATCCATTGCATCCCTCCCGGATAGAACGCTTCGATCGTACGCGCCCGGCGCCGCAGCGGCCATGGGACCAAGGGTCAATCCGCCACGTCGGGCTCGAAGAACAGCCACTGGATCTCAGGAAACTCGGCTCGCATCGCGGCCTCGCAGCGGTTGATGGCGGCAACCAACTCGTCGGCGCTCTGTCCTTTCATGCGCGCTTTTACCGCCACCATCACCGAGCTGCCGAGCTGCAGGGTAAGGAGGCCAAAGAGCTTCTCCACGCCTTCCTGGCGCTGGAGGAAGTCGCGCATGCGCGACACCGTGGCCGGATCGGCGCTCTGGCCGATGAGGAGCGCCTTGATTTCGTGCGCGATGGCCGCGGCGACGACGATCAGCACGATGCCAATCGCCACCGAGCCGAGCCCATCCCATAACGGGTTGCCCGTCGCGATAGTGAGGAGCACGGCGGCGAGGGCGAGCGCAAGGCCGAGGAGGGCGGCGAGATCCTCGCCCAGTATGACGACCAGCTCGCTCTGCCGGCTCTCCCGGAACCAATGCCACAAGCCACGGCCGGCGCGCACCTTGTTGACCTCGCGCAGGCAGGCGCGCAGCGAGAGAGACTCGGCCACGATGCCGAAGATGAGGATGCCGACAGCGACCCACGCGTTGGTGAGCGGCTCGGGATGGCGGATCTTGTGCAGCCCCTCGTAGACCGAGAAGAGTCCGCCGAGAGAGAAAAGCACGAGCGCGACGATGAACGACCAGAAGAAAACGGCCTTGCCCCAGCCGAGCGGGTACGCCGGGCTCGGCGGGCGCTTCGCCTGCTTCATGCCCCAAAGGAGCAACGCCTGGTTGCCGCTGTCGGCGAAGGAGTGGATCGCTTCGGCGAGCATCGAGCTCGATCCGGTGGCGATGGCCGCGGCAGTCTTGGTCGCCGCGATGGCTAGGTTCGCGCCGAGCGCGTACAGGATGGAACGGACGGAATCGGCCTTGGCGGACATGGTCTTATACTAGCCAGGAGGAGACGGCCGATGAAACTTTCCAGCGAGCAGGCGACCCAATTCGACCGCGACGGGTATCTCTTTTTCCCGTCGCTCTTCACGCGCGCCGAAATCAAAACACTCACCGACGAGGTTCCGGCGCTCTACGCGCAGCGCCGGCCGGAGAACGTGCGCGAGAAGACCGGCGACGTGGTGCGCACGAATTTCGCTGCGCACCTGTACAGCTACCCGTTCGCCAAGCTCGCGCGTCACCCGCGCATGGTCGAGCCGATCAGGCAGGTCTTCGGCGAAGACGTCTACATGCACCAGTTCAAGATCAACGGCAAGCAGGCCTTCGACGGCGACGTGTGGCAGTGGCACCAGGACTACGGCACCTGGCGCGCCGACGATCAGATGCCCGAAGCGCGCGCCATGAACGTCGCCATCTTTCTCGACGAGGTGAACGAGTTCAACGGCCCGCTCATGTTCATTCCCGGCAGCCATAAGCTCGGCGTGCTGGATGCGCAGCACGACGTCACCACCACCAGCTACCCGCTCTGGACCATCAACCACGACAGCATCACCAAGCTCGTCGAGCGCGGCGGCATCGTGGCGCCGAAAGGCCCGGCCGGCTCGATGATCCTCTTCCACGGCTGTCTCGTGCACGCCTCGACTTCGAACCTCTCGCCGTGGAATCGCGTGAGCGTCTATTTGTCGCTGTGCGCCGTCTCGAACCACATTCGCCGCTTCAAGCGCCCGGGCTACATCGCGCACCGCGACTTCACGCCCATTCAGTGCCTGCCCGACGATTGCCTCCTCAAGCACTACGACGTGCCGCTGCCTTGGAAGGACGGCACGCCGGCTGCGGAGCTGCAAGGCAACCTGAAGGCCGCATGAATCTGTACGCCAAGCTGCAGCAGCGTGAGGACAATCCGCTCAGGATCGGTCTGATCGGCGCCGGCAAGTTCGCAGCGATGTATCTCGCGCAAGTGCCGCGGACTCCTGGGATCCATCTCGTCGGGATCGCGGATCTTTCGCCGGCAAATGCGAAGACCAATCTCGAGCGCGTAGGCTGGAAGCCGGCCGTATTCTCCGCACCGACGCTCGACGCAGCGCTGAAGCACCACACGACGCATCTCGGCGACGATTGGCGCAAGCTCGTTTCCCACCCGGAGATCGACATCATCATCGAGGCGACGGGCAATCCGATCGCTGCCGTCGAGCACGCGCTGGCCGCCTTCGAGCATGGCAAGCACGTGGTGATGGTCACGGTGGAAGCCGACGCTTTCTGTGGACCGCTGCTTGCGCAAAAGGCGGCGGCCGCCGGCGTGGTTTATAGCCTCGCGTATGGCGACCAGCCGGCGTTGATCTGCGATCTCGTCGACTGGGCGCGCGCCGCCGGTTTTCCGGTGGTCGCGGCGGGTCGCGGCCACAAGTGGCTGCCGCATTTCTCGCAATCGACGCCCGAGACGGTGTGGGGCTACTACGGCCTCACGCCGGAGCAGGCGAAAGTCGGCGGCTTGAATCCAAAGATGTTCAACTCGTTTCTCGACGGCTCGAAACCCGCCATCGAGACGAGCGCGGTCTGCAATGCGACCGGCCTCACGCCGGCCCCCGAAGGCCTGATCTATCCGCCGGGCTCGGTGGAGGAGATCCCGGCGCTCATGCGGCCGAAGAGCGAAGGCGGCGTGCTGCACCACAAAGGCCAGGTGGAAGTCATCTCATCGCTGCGCATGGACGGTACGCCGATTCCATACGACATCCGCTTCGGCGTCTTCGTCGTATTCGAGGGCGAGACGGATTACATCCAGCGCTGCTTTAGCGAATACGGCGTGAAGACCGATCCATCCGGCCGCTATGCGTGCCTCTACAAACGCTGGCACCTGATCGGGCTCGAAGTCGGCATCTCCGTCGCGTCGGTCGGCTTGCGCGGCGAGGCGACCGGCTGCCCGACGGGATGGCGTGCCGATGCCGTGGCCACCGCCAAGCGGGATCTGAAGGCCGGTGAAATGCTCGACGGCGAGGGCGGCTACACCGTCGTCGGCCGGCTCATGCCCGCCGCCGACTCGCTCGGCGAGGGCTGCCTGCCGCTCGGCCTCGCCCACGGCTGGAAGCTCTTGAAGCCGGTCGCCGCGGGCGCGCCTTTGCGCTGGAGCGACGTGGCTTACGACGCGAACTCGACGGCCGTGCGCGTGCGGCGCGAGATGGAGACGTCGATCGCTCCAGAAAGCGATAGATCTCCGTATGGTCGGCCTGCGGCGGCAGCGAACGCTGCGCGTCGCGCCACAGCCTGAGGGTCTCGCGCAGGTAGGGCGGGCGCAGGCCGAGATCCTTGGCAAGGGCAGCGGCGATGCCCACGTCCTTCGTCATCAATGCGAGCTTGAAGCCGGACGCAAAGGCACCCGTCAGGACTTGCTGCGGAATCTTGCGCTCAGTCGTGCTGTTCTTGCCCGTCGAAGCATTGATCGCGCCGAGCAGGGTCGTGGGATCCAGCCCGAACGCCTTCGCCACGAGCAGCACCTCGAACCCGGCGAGGGTGCCGGCGGCGCCCAGGTAGTTGTTGAGCGCCTTGACCGCATGCCCGGCACCGAGCGGACCGCAATGGAAGATTTGCGAGCCCATCTTGCCGAGGATCGGCCGCGCGCGCTCCACATCCTTTTCCGCACCGCCGACCATGATGGCGAGCGTGGCGTCCTTCGCTTTGGCGATGGCGCCCGAGACCGGCGCATCGAGCATCGCGACGCCGTGCGCAGCGAGAGCGCGGCCGAGCGCCCGAGAGCCAGAAGGGTCGGCGGAACTCATGTCGATGACGAGCGCGCCTTCGCGGAGAACGGGGAGCGCCTCGAGCACTACTTCGCGCACCGCGGCGCCGTCGGGCAGCATGGTAATGAGCACGTCCGCTGCGTCCACCGCCTCGCGAACCGACCGGCGATTACCGTGGCCGGCGCGGTCGAAAGTGCGCAGGTCGTAGCCGCCCGCGGCCAGATGCGCGCTCATCGGCCCGCCCATGGTGCCGAGGCCGACGAACGCTATTCTTTCGATGCGAAGACCTCTTTGGCGCAGCGGAAAGCCACCACCGCCGCCGGCACGCCACAGTAGATCGCCGTCTGCATCAGCACTTCCTTGATCTCTTCCTTGGTCAGGCCGTTGTTCAGCGCGCCCCGCAGGTGGAGCTTGAGCTCATGCTCCTTGCCGAGGGCGGTGAGCATGCCGAGGTTCAGGATCGAGCGCATCTTGCGCGACAGGCCGGGCCGGTTCCAGATTTCGTTCCAGCAGTAGGTGTTGAGCAGCTCGAGGAAGTCGTGGTTGAAGTCGTGGACGCCCGCCATCGCGTTGTCGACGTATGGGGCGCCGAGCACTTCGCGCC
>Ga0136846_1223371_pt1 | contig 15006 bp, 16 predicted proteins | sample HopSoiMetagenom2_FD_96841 | JGI IMG/M metagenome (GOLD analysis project Ga0136846, IMG submission 96841) | Grasslands soil microbial communities from Hopland, California, USA - 2 Assembly 2016 (version 4) | ecosystem: Environmental > Terrestrial > Soil > Grasslands | place: USA: Hopland...
GGCGGCCCTTGTCATCCAGCAGGGACACGAGCGCTTCCCCCACCTCGAGCTCGGTGATCACGCGGTCGGCCTTGACGTTTGGGTTTGGGCGCAGCGTGTCCGCAGCCGTCTTCACGGCCTTCTGGTCCTTGGGCGTGAATGCGCCCAGCGCGTGCTGCACCCGGTTGCCGAGCTGGCCCAGCACGCTTTCGGGCAAGTCGAGCGGGTTCTGCGTCACGAAGTACACGCCGACGCCCTTGGAGCGCACCAGGCGCACGACCTGCTCGATGCGCTCGAGCAGCTCCCTGGGTGCGTCGTTGAAGAGCAGGTGCGCCTCGTCGAAGAAGAACACGAGCTTGGGCTTGTCCGGGTCGCCGACCTCCGGCAGGTGCTCGAAGAGCTCGGACAGCAGCCACAGCAGCATCGTCGAGTACACACGCGGGCTGGAGAGGAGCTTGTCGGCGGCGAGGATGCTCACCACGCCCCGCGAGCCCTCGGCCTGCATGAGGTCCTCGAGCGCGAGCGCCGGTTCGCCGAAGAGTTTCGCGCCGCCCTGGGATTCGAGCGTGAGCAGGCCCCGCTGGATCGCTCCCACGCTCGCCGTGGAGATGTTGCCGTACTGGGTGCGGAACTGCGCGGCATTTTCGCCGGCGTAGGCGAGCAGCGCGCGCAGGTCCTTCAGGTCCAGCAGCAGCAGGCCCGCGTCGTCGGCGATCTTGAAGATCGCGGCGAGGACGCCGGACTGGGTTTCGTTCAGCTCGAGCACGCGCGCGAGGAGCAGCGGTCCCATCTCGGACACGGTCGCGCGCAGGGGATGGCCCTTTTCGCCGAAGACGTCCCAGAACATCACCGGGCTCGCGCGATACTGGAAGCCCTCGAGGCCCAGCGACTTCACGCGTTCGTCGACCTTCGCGTTGCCGCCGCCGGCCGCGGCGAGCCCCGCGAGATCGCCCTTCACGTCGGCCATGAACACCGGCACGCCGATGGCGCTGAAGCGCTCCGCGAGTGTCTGCAGGGTGACCGTCTTGCCGGTTCCCGTGGCGCCGGTGATGAGGCCGTGGCGGTTGGCCATTGCCGGAAGCAGGAACAAGTCCGACTTCGACTTCGCGACCAGCAGCGGGTCAAGCACGATTTTCGCTCTGGAGAGGGCCGGGACGCGAATGTTACCATTAGGTATCACCGCTCGCTTCGTCGCAAAGCGCAACACCGAGACCCGATGGCAGGACACAGCAAGTGGGCGAACATCCAGCACCGCAAGGGTCGCCAGGACGCGAAGCGCGGGAAGATCTTCACGCGCCTCATCAAGGAAATCACGGTGGCGGCGCGCATGGGCGGGGGCGATCCGGCCATGAATCCGCGCCTGCGGCTCGCCGTGGACAAGGCGACCGACCACAACATGCCCAAGGACAACATCGAGCGCGCCATCAAGCGCGGCACGGGCGGGCTGGACGGCGCCAACTACGAGGAGATCCGCTATGAAGGCTACGGGCTGCATGGCGCCGCGGTGATCGTCGACACGCTCACGGACAACCGCACGCGAACCGTCGCGGAAGTGCGCCATGCATTCAGCAAGCACGGCGGCAACCTGGGCGCGACCGGCTCGGTGGCGTTCCTCTTCAAGCACGTGGGGCAGTTCCTCTACGCCCCGGGCACGAACGAGGACAAGCTCATGGAAGCCGCGCTCGATGCGGGGGCCGAGGACGTGATCGCGAACGACGACGGCTCCATCGAGGTGACCACGGATCCCTACGAATTCGCGCGCATCAAGGCAGCGCTCGAGAAGGCCGGCTTCAAGGCCGAGCTCGCCGAGGTGACGATGAAGCCGGCGAGCGAGACCGAGATGACCGGCGACGACGCCGCGACCATGCAGAAGCTCCTCGACGCGCTCGAGGGGCTGGACGACGTCCAGGACGTGTACACCACGGCGGTAATCGCCTGAGCGCGTGGCGGCGATCCGCATCCTCGGCATCGATCCCGGCCTCGGCATCACGGGCTATGGCGTGGTCGAGTTGCAGGGCTCGGTCCTGCAGTACGTGGCGAGCGGTCGCATCGTCTCGAACGCGCAAGCCCCGCTTTCCGACCGCTTGTCGACCATCCTCGCGGGGCTCGCCGAGGTCATCGGCAGCTTCAATCCCGGCGAAGTCGCGGTGGAGAAGGTCTTCGTGAACGTGAATCCGAACTCGACGCTCTTGCTGGGGCAGGCTCGTGGCGCGGCCATCTGCGCCGCGGTGCTGGCGCGGCTCCCGGTGGCCGAGTACACCGCGCTGCAGGTCAAGCAGTCCGTGGTGGGGCAGGGGCACGCACGCAAGGAGCAGGTGCAGGAGATGGTGCGCCGGCTGCTCAAGCTCACCGCGGCCCCGGGCACGGACGCATCGGATGCGCTCGCGTGCGCCATCTGCCATGCGCACGGCGGATTGGGCGCCATGCCCACGCGCGGCCGGCGCGTGCGCGCGGGAAGGATCGCCTAGATGATCGGGCGCATCTCGGGCACGCTCGTGGAGAAGAACTTCCCGCAGATCGTCGTCTCCTGCCACGGCGTGGGCTACGAGATCGACGTTCCCATGAGCACGTTCTATCCGCTGCCGCGAACCGGCGAGGAGGTCACGCTGCTCACGCACATGGTGGTGCGCGAGGACGCCCACCTGCTCTTCGGCTTCATCAGCGCCGCGGAGCGCACCGCGTTTCGCCAGCTCCTCAAGATCAGCGGCGTGGGCCCGAAGGTGGCCCTGTCGGTGCTGTCGGGATTGTCGGTCGAAGACCTGTCCGTGGCAGTCACCTCCGGGGATGCCGCACGCCTCACCAAGGTTCCCGGCACCGGCAAGAAGACCGCGGAGCGGCTGGTGCTGGAGCTGCGCGACAAGCTGCCCAAGACCATGGCGGCGGTGCGCATCGAGGGTGCCAGCGCGACGGGCAACGACGTGGTCGGGGCGCTGCTGGCCCTTGGATATAATGAGCGCGAGGCGGCCGCCGCGGTGAAGCAGGTGCCCGCCGACCTGCCGCTCGCCGAAGCCATCCGCCACGCCTTGAAGCAGCTGGCGAAGTCGTGACTCCCACCCCGTGATCGAAGCCGACCGTCTGATCTCCGGCGTCCACGCCTCGCCGACCGAGGAGGGCGAGGAGCGCGCGCTCCGCCCGAAGCACCTCGATGAGTACGTGGGGCAGGTGAAGATCCGCGAGCAGCTCGCGATCTTCATCGCGGCGGCGCGCAACCGCAAGGAAGCCCTCGACCACGCGCTGCTCTTCGGCCCGCCGGGCCTGGGCAAGACGACCCTCGCACACATCATCGCGCGGGAGATGGGCGTGAACCTGCGCCAGACGTCGGGGCCCGTGCTCGAGCGCGCCGGCGACCTCGCCGCGATCCTCACCAACCTCGAGCCCAACGACGTGCTCTTCATCGACGAGATCCACCGGTTGTCGCCGGTCGTCGAGGAGATCCTCTATCCCGCGCTCGAGGACTACCAGATCGACATCATGATCGGCGAGGGCCCCGCGGCGCGCTCGGTAAAGCTGGACCTCCCGCCCTTCACGCTGGTGGGCGCCACGACGCGCGCCGGCATGCTGACCAACCCGCTGCGCGACCGCTTCGGGATCGTGGCGCGCCTCGAGTTCTACACGCCCGAGGAGCTGCAACGGATCGTGCGGCGCTCGGCGAGCCTGCTCAAGGTGCAGATCGAGGACGCCGGGGCGCTGGAGATCGCCCGGCGCTCCCGTGGCACGCCGCGCATCGCCAACCGGCTGCTGCGGCGCGTGCGCGATTTCGCCGAAGTGAAGGCTTCCGGCGTGGTGACTACCGAGGTCGCGGACACGGCCCTGCGCATGCTCGACGTCGACGCGATCGGCCTCGACGTCATGGATCGCAAGCTGCTCGAGGCGGTGATCCAAAAGTTCGGCGGCGGCCCCGTAGGCGTGGAGAACCTGGCCGCGGCCATCGGCGAAGAGCGCGACACAATCGAGGATGTCCTCGAGCCCTTCCTCATCCAGCAGGGATACCTGCAGCGCACGCCGCGCGGCAGGGTCGCCACGGCGCTCGCCTACCGCCACCTGGGGCTTGCGCCGGATGCGAAGCGCGAAGGGGACCTCTTCCCGTGAGCCGCATCGCGATGAAGCCCACGATGCAGCCGGAGCTCTTCGTCTACTCGTTCCCGGTGCGCGTGTATTTCGAGAACACCGACGCGGGCGGCGTGGTGTACCACAGCGAGTACCTCAAGTTCCTCGAGCGCGCGCGCACCGAGTGGTTGCGCCACCTGGGCTTCGACCACCAGGCGCTCGCGCGCAACCATCGCGTGGTCTTCGTCGTGACTTCCGCCCATGTCGACTTCGCCAAGCCGGCTCGGCTCGACGAGACGGTCGCCGTGAGCGTGCGCCTGGAATCCCTGGGCAAGGTGCGCTGCGTGTTCGTGCAGGAAATCCGCCGCGACGACGAGGTGCTCGTGGCCGCCAAGGTCACGGTCGCGTGCGTCACCGGCGAGAACTTCAAGCCGGTCGAGATACCCGATCCCCTGAGAAAGAAGATGGAGGCCTCGCTTTGATCGTTTCCCACGACCTCACGATCGTCTCGATGATCGTGAACGCGAGCATCGTCGTGAAATTCGTCATGGCGTTGCTCGTGCTCGCGTCCATGCTGTCGTGGACCTACATCTTCATGAAGCTCTTCGGCATCCGCCGCGCGCGCCGCGAGGCCGACGCCTTCGAGCGCGAGTTCTGGAGCGGCTCCGACCTGGTGGGCCTCTACCAGCGCGCCGCGAGCGGACGCGACACGGTCGCGGGCCTGGAGCGCATCTTCGAGGCGGGGTTCAAGGAGTTCCTGAAGCTCAAGGGCCGCGCCGGCGCCGACGTGTCGGCGCTCCTCGACGGCACCCGCCGCGCGATGAAGGCGACCTACCAGCGCGAGATGGACCTGCTCGAGTCGCACCTCTCGTTCCTCGCAACCGTGGGATCGGTGAGCCCCTACGTGGGTCTCTTCGGCACGGTGTGGGGCATCATGAACGCCTTCCGCGGGCTGTCCAACGTGGCACAGGCCACGCTCGCGCAGGTGGCGCCCGGCATCGCCGAGGCGCTCGTGGCCACCGCGATGGGCCTGTTCGCGGCGATTCCCGCGGTGATCGCGTACAACCGCTTCAGCCACGACATCGACCGGCTCGCTTCCCGCTACGAGAGCTTCATGGAGGAGCTGCAGAACATCCTGCAGCGCCAGGCGCACCTGCCGGATCGCGACATGGCCTCCACCGGAGCGCATCGCACCCGATGAGGCCGCGCCGCGCGATGAGCGAGATCAACGTCGTGCCATACATCGACGTCATGCTGGTGCTCCTCATCATCTTCATGGTCTCGGCGCCGCTCATCAACCCGGGGCAGATCGACCTGCCCCAGGCAAGCGCCAACCTCAATCCCGCCGTCGCGCCGATGGAAGTGCGCGTGCGGCCCAATGGTGACCTCTATCTGGTCGATCGCAACCGCTCGAGCGACGAGCTGCGCGTGGACCGCCAGCGCCTCCTCGATGCCGTGCGCCAGGCGCAGCGCGACAACCCCGACCAGGCCGTCGTCATCGCAGGCGACAAGAGCGTCCGCTACGAGGAAGTGCTGCTGGTCCTGGACCTGCTGCAGCGCAGCGGCGTGAAGCGGGTAGGCCTGCTCGCCAAGCCGGCGCCGTGAAGCGGCCGCCGCAGGAGCCGGCCGCGCTCGAGAAGCGTGCGCAGCCCGGGCGGCTGCGGGCGATCATCCTCGCCGTCATCGTGCACGCGGTGTTCTTCTCGCTCATCGTCTTCGGCGTGACGTGGCAGAGCAGCCCCACGGCTCCAGTGGTCGCCGAGATCTGGAAAGACCTGCCCCCTTCGGCGAAGCCCGCGCCGCCGAAACCCGAGCCCGAACCCGAGCCGCCCAAGCCGGAGCCCAAGCCCGAGCCGGCCAAGCCCGGGCCGCCGAAGCCCGAGCCGCCCAAGCCCCAGAAAGTCGAGCCGCCCAAGCCAGAGCCCGGGATCGCGCTCAAGGCCGAGCGCGAGAAGCGCGAGCACGAGAAGAAGGAGAAGAAGGAGCGCGAGCGCCTCGAAAAGCAGAAGCAGGACGAGGCGAAGAAGAAGAAGGAGCAGGAGGACGCCTCGAAGAAGAAGCGCGAGGACGACAAGCGCCGCGTCGAGGAGGAACGCGCACGCAAGGAAACCGAGCGAACGCGCGAGGAGGCGGCCAGCGCGCGCCAGAAGGCCATCGATGGCTGGGTCGCGCAGATTCGGAATAAAATCCGTAGCCGCGCCAATGTGCCGGACACGGTGTCCGGCAAGCCGAGCGTGCAAGTGCGAATCCGAATCCTTCCCGGCGGAGAGGTCCTCGACATCACCATCGTCCATCCGAGCGGCAACCGCGTCTACGACACGGCCATCGAGCGGGCCATCCGCAGCGCTTCCCCGCTGCCGGTTCCTCCCGCCGATTCGGAACTTTTTCCCACTTTCCGCGACCTTAACCTGAATATCGAGCACGAACGCTGAATCCGGCGATCGTCCCTTCCATGACGCGAATCCTGCTATTCCTCGGCGCCATGCTCGCCACCCTCGGCGCGCACGGCCAGCTCACGATCGACATCACCACCAGTGGCGGTCGGCAGATCCCCATCGCGGTGATGCCCCTTGCCGGCGAGTCGAGCCAGCCGCAATCGGTGAGCGATGTGGTCGGCGCCGACCTCGCCCGGACCGGGCTCTTCCGCCTCGTGAACACCGTCGGCATCAGTCCCACGCCGACCGAGCCTTCGGAGGTCAACTTTCCCGACTGGACCGCGAGGAGCGCGGAGGCACTGGTGATCGGCAAGGTCGAGGTCCAGGGCGAGCGAATCGAGGTGCGCTTCCGCCTCTTCGACGTGCAGAAGCAGTCGCAACTCGCGAGCTACTCCTACGTGATCGCGCCCGCACAGCTGCGCTCCACGGCGCATCGCATCGCGGATCTCATCTACGAGCGCCTCACCGGAGACAAGGGCGCGTTCTCGACCAAGATCACCTACGTGGTGAAGCGTGGAACGCGCTTCGAGCTGCAGGTCGCCGACGCCGACGGCTTCAACGCGCAATCGGTGCTCGCCTCGCAGGAGCCGATCATGTCGCCGTCCTGGTCGCCGGACGGCAGCCGCATCGCCTACGTTTCGTTCGACCAGAAGAAGCCGATCGTGGTGGTGCAGAACCTCGCCCAGGGAACCACCAAGGTGGTCGCGAACTTTCGCGGCAACAACTCGGCGCCGTCGTGGTCGCCGGACGGCCGTTTCCTCGCGGTCGCGCTCTCCAAGGACGGCCTCACGCAGGTCTACCGGATCCCGGCCAACGGCGGCGAGGCCGAGCGCCTGACGGAGTCCACGGGGATCGATACGCAGCCCGCCTTCTCGCCGGATGGCCAGTGGATCGCGTTCACCTCGGACCGCGGCGGCTCGCCGCAGATCTATCGCATGCCGGCCGCGGGCGGCCCCGCCCAGCGCGTCACCTTCGAGGGCACGTACAACGTGGGTCCCCGCTACAGCCCCGACGGCAAGTCCATCGCCTACGTGCAGCGCGAGGGCGGCCGCTTCCGTATCGCCACGATGGAGCTCGCCAACGGCCAGGTCCAGGTGCTGACCGACGGGACCCTCGACGATTCGCCGACCTTCGCGCCCAACGGTAAAATGATTCTTTACGAGGCCCAGGTAGGCGGTCGCGGCCAGTTGGCGGCGGTCTCCGGCGATGGGCGCGTGCGCCAGCGCCTGACTTCGGCCGCCGGCGACGTCCAGGACCCCGCCTGGGGGCCCATGCCCACCAACTGACCCGAACCCTTTCGAACGACCCGTTCGTTTCACCAGCAAGGAGACACATCATGAAGAATGCCGCCCTCATAGTCCTCGTCGCCGCCGCCCTCGCGGGTTGCGCGAGCAAGGAAACGCAAACCGAACCGCAGGTGACCGACCGCTCGGTGGGCCAGCCCCAGGCGAACGCTGGCCAGAGCTCGACCACGCGGCCGAACCAGCCGACCACGTCGCAGCAGGGCAACCCGCTCGCGCAGGGCCAGCTCGCGCAGCGCAGCGTCTATTTCGACTATGACTCCAATGCGGTGAAGGACGAGTATCGCGGACTCGTCCAGGCGCACTCGCGCTACCTGACCGGCGACAAGCGCGATGCCAGGATCCGCATCGAGGGAAACTGCGACGAGCGCGGCAGCCGCGAATACAACCTCGCGCTGGGGCAGCGTCGCGCCGAGGCGGTGAAGAAAGTCATGACGGTGCTGGGCGTTTCCGACAGCCGCATCGAGACCACCAGCTATGGCGAGGAAAAGCCGGTGGCGCAGGGCCACGACGAGCAGGCCTGGTCGCAGAACCGCCGCGCCGACATCAAGTACGCGGGTGAGTAAGGCGGCATTCGCGGCTGGCGCGCTGCTTGCGCTGGCCGCCTCGCTTCCCGCGCGCGCCGGCCTCTTCGACGACGACGAGGCGCGGCGGCGCATCGACAACCTGCGCACGGAGCTCGCGCAGCAGGGCAAGGACAACGAGGCGCGCATCGCGCGACTCGAGGAGCTGATCCGCAACATCGGCGTGGTCGAGCTGGTGCGCCAGCTGGAGCAGATGAACGCCGAGATCGCGAGCCTGCGCGGCCAGCTGGAGGTGCTCGGCAACGAGAACCAGCAGATCCAGAAGCGCCAGCGCGATTTCTACCTGGACCTCGACTCGCGGCTGAAGCGGCTCGAGGGCGGCCCGGCGGCGGCAGGGGCGGCTCCCCCAGCGGTCGCGGCCGCACCCGAAGCACCTGCGGCGACACCTGCTCGCCAGCCCACTCGCGAGGAGCAGGCGCGCGAGGTGCGCGCCTACGACGCGGCGTCGAACCTCTTTCGCCGCAACGACTTCCCCGCGGCGATCGAGGCGTTTCGCGCGTTCGTGAAGGACAACCCGCAGAGCCAGCTCGCGCCGAACGCGGGTTACTGGATCGGCATCAGCTACGCAAACCTCAAGGATTACCCGCGCGCCATGCAGGCGCAGCAGGAAATCCTCACGCGCTACCCGCAGTCGCCCAAGGCGCCGGATGCGATGCTCGCCATCGCGGCGATCCAGGCCGAGCAGGGCGACGGCGGCAGCGCCCGCAACACGCTCGAGGACATCATCGCGCGCTACCCGGGCTCCGACGCCGCGGGCAAGGCGCGCACGCGGCTAGCCTCGCTGCGCCGCTGACGCGGCGTTTCCCGTGAAATCTGCCGTGGTGCTGGTTTCGGGAGGACTGGACTCGGCGACCGTGCTCGCCATGGCGGTGGCGGAAGGATGGCGCTGCCACGCGCTGTCGGTCGACTACGGCCAGCGCCACCGCGCGGAGCTCGAGGCCGCCGCCCAGGTGGCGCGTTCCCAGGGCGCCGTGGAGCACCGCGTGACGCACGTGGACCTGAACGTCTTCGGCGGCAGCGCCCTGACAGATCCGGCGATCGACGTTCCCACGCATCCGTCCGCTGGCATTCCCGTCACGTACGTCCCCGCGCGCAACACGATCCTGCTTGCGCTCGCGCTCGCGCACGCCGAGGTCACCGCCTCCGATGCGATCTTCACCGGCGCCAATGCGGTCGACTACTCGGGCTATCCGGATTGCCGTCCCGAATTCCTCGCCGCGTTCGAAGCGCTCGCGAACCTCGCCACCCGGCGCGCCGTCGAGGGCGCGCCCCTGCGCATCGAGGCGCCGATCGTGCGCATGACCAAGGCCGAGATCGTTCGTACCGGCTACGAGCTCGGCGTCGACTTCGCGCTCACGGTGTCCTGCTACAACGCGGACCGCGCCGGGCGCGCCTGCAACCAGTGCGACGCCTGCCGCTTCCGGCGGGAAGGATTCGAGCAGGCGGGCCTCGCCGATCCCACGCGCTACCAGCGCGGATAAAATAGCGGTCTTTTCCGCACGAGGATCGCCGTGGGCAGCACCAACCCGGCCGCCGTAGTGGTTTGGGGCGGCCTCATCCTGGGCCTCGCCTTCGGCGCGGTCGCCAACCGGACGAACTTCTGCACCATGGGCGCCGTCTCCGACGTCGTGAACATGGGCAGCTGGGGCCGCATGCGCATGTGGCTGCTTGCGATCGCCGTGGCGATCCTGGGCACGCACGCGCTGCACCTGGCGGGCCTCATCGACCTGGCGAAGTCCATCTACGTCCGGCCGAACCTCACCTGGCTTTCGTACATCCTCGGCGGGTTCCTCTTCGGCGTCGGCATGACGCTGGGCTCCGGCTGCGGCAGCAAGACGCTGGTGCGCCTGGGCGGCGGAAGCCTCAAGTCCGTCGTGGTATTCGTCTTCTTCGGCATCGCCGCATACATGACGCTGAAGGGCCTCTTCGCGATATGGCGCACCGCGTGGCTCGATCCGGTCGCCATCGGCCTCGCGACCCGCTCGGACCTGCCGACGCTCATCTCGTCGTGGGGCGGATGGAACCTGCGCGCGGTGGAGATCGCGGTGGTGCTTGCGGTGGCCGCGGGCCTGCTCGCGTTCGTGTTCAAGGACCGCGATTTCCGCACGAGCTTCGATCACGTGCTGGGCGGCAGCGTCGTGGGACTGACCATCGTGGGCGGCTGGTACGTGACCGGCCACCTCGGCTACGGCGAGAACCCGCAGACGCTCGAGGACACCTTCTTCGGCACGAACAGCCACACGATCGAGTCGCTGTCGTACACGGCGCCCGTCGGATACACGCTCGAGCTGCTCATGCTGTGGAGCGACAAATCCCTCACGGTGACCTTCGGCATCGCGGCAGTCGCCGGCATCGTGCTGGGCTCGTTTGCGTACGCGATCGCCTCGAAGACCTTTCGGTGGGAGGGATTCGCGGGACCCGAGGACACCGCCAACCACGTGATCGGCGGCATCCTCATGGGATTCGGCGGCGTGACGGCGCTTGGATGCACCGTTGGGCAGGGACTTTCGGGCTTTTCGACGCTCGCCGCGGGCTCGATCCTGGCGTTTTTCGCCATCGTCGCCGGGGCCGCCGCGACGATGAAATGGCAGTACTGGCGCATCAGCCGCGAATGATTTCGTGGTGCCCGGACGTTTGAGGCGGGCTTGCCGCGAATGATATAATTTCGGTTTTTCCGGGGCGTTAGCTCAGCTGGTAGAGCAGCGGACTTTTAATCCGTTGGTCACAAGTTCGAATCTTGTACGCCCTACCAAATCGGGGCCGACGACCTGTCGGCCCCTTTTCTTTTCGGGGGCGGGATTGCGTGCGGAATATCGCCGTGAACTACGTGTTCGACGGATAATCCATGGAGGTATGGGCATGAGACTTCTCGCGATCCTTGGCACGCTGGCACTCACCGGCTGCGCTTCGTACAGCGGCAGCTCCCTCGTCATGAACCAGTCCAACGAGGCCGAGGTGCGTGCCACGATGGGGCAGCCCGCGCTCACGTTCGACACCGGCGCCGGTGCCAAGCGCCTGGTCTACCCGCGGGGGCCGCTGGGGGTGGAGACTTTCATGGCCGACATCGGCCCCGACGGGCGCGTCGTGTCCATCCGCAACGCCCTCAACGACGACACGTTCTTCCAGATCCGGCCGGGGATGACCAAGGACGAGGTGCTGCGGCTCATCGGGCCGCCGGGCGAGACCATGGCGTTTACCTTGTCGCGCACGCACGCGTGGGACTACCGATTCGTGGATACCTGGGGATACCGGGCGATCTTCTCGGTGACCTTCAATGCGCAGGACATCGTGTTGAGCAAGATCGCCCAACGCATCGAGCACGAGAAGGGGTCGTTCTAGCCGCGCTTGCGCTCGAGCACGAGGATCCGGAACGGATATGCGTGCCGCTCGTCAGGCTCGTGGCGCTGGACCTCGCGCTCGGTCCACTCGGCGCGGTCGAACTCCGGGAACCAGGTATCGCCCGGCACTTGCGCATCGACTTCGGTGAGGTGGATGCGATCCGCGGCCGGCAGCGCCTCGGCGAATATGGAAGTGCCGCCAATCACGCTCACCTCCTGCGCGTCACCGGCCGCGCGCCATGCCTCGTCCAGCGACGTCACGACCGTGCATCCGGGTGCGCGGAATTCCGGATTGCGTGAAACCACGATGTTGAGGCGCCCCGGAAGGGGCTTGCCGATGGACTCGTAGGTGCGCCGCCCCATCACGACCGGATGCCCCAGTGTGACGCGCTTGAAGTATGCGAGGTCGGCCGGCAGGCGCCACGGAAGCCGGTTGTCGCGGCCGATGACGCGGTTGCGCGCCATGGCCACCACGAGCGAACGAATCACGGGTGCAACGGCTACACCGCGATCGGCGCGCGGATCGCCGGATGCGGGTCGTAGCCCTCGAGGCGAAAGTCGTCGAAGGTGAAGGCGAAGAGGTCCTTCACCGCCGAGTTCAAGTGCATCACCGGCGGCGGCCTTGGCGCCCGCCCCAGTTGCTCGCGCGCCTGTTCGAGGTGGTTCATGTAGAGGTGCGCATCGCCCAGGGTGTGCACGAAATCGCCCGCCTCCAGGCCCGTGACCTGCGCCACCATCATCGTGAGGAGGGCGTATGAGGCGATGTTGAAGGGCACGCCGAGGAAGACGTCGGCGCTGCGCTGGTAGAGCTGGCAGGAGAGCTTGCCGTCGCCCACGTAGAACTGGAAGAACGCGTGGCAGGGCGCGAGCGCCATGCGGGGAATGTCCGCGACGTTCCAGGCCGAGACGATCAGGCGGCGCGAGTCGGGGTTCCGGCGGATCTGGTCGACGATCTGGGAGACCTGGTCGATGTGCCTGCCATCCGGCGCGGGCCACGAGCGCCATTGGTAGCCGTAGACCGGGCCCAGCTCGCCCTTGGGATCTGCCCATTCGTCCCAGATCGTGACGCCGTTGCTTCGCAGGTATTCCACGTTGGTGCTGCCTTGCAGGAACCACAGCAACTCGAGGATCACGCTCTTCAGGTGGACCTTCTTCGTGGTGAGCAGCGGGAAGCCGCGCCCCAGGTCGAAGCGCATCTGGTAGCCGAAGACCGAGAGCGTGCCGGTACCGGTTCGGTCGTCCTTGCGCGTGCCGTGCTCGAGCACATGGCGCATCAAATCGAGGTAGGTCTTCATGCGGGTAGCCCCGATTTTATCAGCGCGGAAGCCATGAAAAAGGGGCCCCGGAGGGCCCCTGGTCTAGTTACTGTGCGGCTACTTGAACGAATACGTGAGCACGGTGTACCAGAAGCGCCCGCGGGGATCCGACACGGCGTTCGCGAAGCCTGCCGCGTGCGAGCCGTTGGACGAGACATCGGTGTAGGGCGGCAGGTGGTCCATGACATTGCGCACGCCCAGCTTCACGCTCAGGCCCTTCCAGCCGGTCCACTTGCCCGACAGGTTGATGCGCGAGACCGACGGGATCTCGTGCGTGCCGCCGCCCAGGAACGCCTCGGTCCAGCCGTCCGTGTAGGTCTGCTCGATCGCCGCGGACCACGGACCGGTCTCCCAGTCGAGCATGGCCACGTGCGTCCACTTCGGATAGGCGTTTCCGCCGTTGAAGCTGTTGCCGAGGAACACCACGAATGGGAAGTCCTTGCCCTGTTGCAGCTCGTACTTGTTCATGTACGTGCCGTTGAACGAAAGCCCCAGGCGTCCCCAGGACGTGCCAATGCGCGCCTTGAAGTCCACGTCCACGCCCGCGGTCTTGAGCTCGCCCAGGTTCTCGAGCGGCTGATCGACGTAGAGCGTCGTGCCGAGCGGAGTGCGGTGGAAGCGCGAGATGTAGCGGTTGTAGAGCGTGAGGTCGTTCGGGTTGGCGAGGATCGTGTCACCCGTGACGGTACCGATGGTGTCCTTCTTCTCGATGCTCCAGTAGTCGAGGCCGATCGAGATGTCGCGGATCGGCTCGAACAGGAAGCCCACGCTCCACTGGGTGGAGGTCTCCGGCTTGAGATCGGGCGACGCGATGTTGCGGGTGTTGAGCTGGGTGTCCACGCAACGGGCGTCTTCGTCGGCGATGAGGTTGGCGGGGCAACCGGGGTCGGTCACCGAGTTGGCCGTGTTGCCGAACGACGGCGGGCTATGCAGGTCCCAAAGCGACGGTGCACGGAAGCCCTTGCCGGCGGAGCCGCGCAGCAGCAGCTCCTTGGTGGGGTTCCAGCGCAGCGACACCATCGGGCTCGTCTTCGAGCCTACGTCGCTGTAGTGGTCGTAGCGCAGCGCGCCGGTGATCTCGAGGCCCTTCGCGATCGGCATGCTCAGCTCGCCGTAGAGGGCGGACACGTTGCGGCTCGCGTTGGTGGGCGGAATGGTGCCTTCGCCACCGATGTTCAGGCCGTTGCCGTAATCCGCGTTCACCGCCTTGTCGTCCACTTCCTCGCGGCGGAAGTCGACGCCGAAGGCGAGGGCGGCGTTGCCACCGGCCATCTTGAAGATGTCCTTGCTCATCTTGCCGTCGACCTGCGTGGTGTTGCTCTCCGACTTGCGCATGTCGCCTTCCATCTTCGCGCCGTTGAGGAGTGCCTGTCCGACTTCGTCATTCGGGCCGAACGGGTTCAGGTTGCCGGTGGCGAGCGCATCGATGAAGCGCTGCTCGTGGATGTACCCCGTCACGCTCAGCTTGCTGTTCGACTGGGAGTAGTTGAAGGCCGTGTCGTAGTCCCATCCGCCGATGACGCCCTTCAGGCCCACGAGGACCCGCGTCTGCTCGTTGGTGTTGTCGTTGATGCGGTTGCCCGCGGGCGCCGAGCGGAACGCGATCTCGAGGAAGCCCGGCGTGATGACGTCGGCGGGGTTGTAGCCGAGCGTGTTGAGCAGCGCGGTGGGCGCGTAGCGGCTCGTGAGCGGCAGCAGGATGTTGGGCTGGGTGCCGTCCGGGCGGATATGCGCCGCGGTCTGGTCGATCGGCACCGGGGCGATGCGGCCGATGTTGTGGTTCTTCGCGTATGAAGCCTCGGCGAAGACCTGGTGCCCCGGGGAGAGGTTGAAGGTGAAGCGCCCGAAGAGGTCCATCTTGTGGGTGTCGGGCAGGTTGTCGAGGTACGCCGCGTAGATGCCTCGGCAGCGGATGCGGTCCTGGCCATTGGGCGTGGTGCCGGAGACCTGGATCGTCGTGACCGCCGGATCGCAACCGGCGAAGGCGGGATCGTTAGTGAGCGAAC
>Ga0136846_1208037_pt1 | contig 15004 bp, 9 predicted proteins | sample HopSoiMetagenom2_FD_96841 | JGI IMG/M metagenome (GOLD analysis project Ga0136846, IMG submission 96841) | Grasslands soil microbial communities from Hopland, California, USA - 2 Assembly 2016 (version 4) | ecosystem: Environmental > Terrestrial > Soil > Grasslands | place: USA: Hopland...
ACCGAGCTGCGCGGCCGGATAGAACAGCAGTGCCCCGGTGCCGAACAGCGCGAGTCCCAGGACCACGGCGGCGCGGTACCCGAAGCGGCGCATGAACAACGACGCGGGGATCGCGAACGTGAAGTAGCCGATGAACGTCGCGAACTGCACGAAGCTCGAGGCGAAGTCGCCGAGCAGGAAGGTGCGCCGGAACTGCGGGATCAGCACGTCGTTGAGGCTGTTCGACATGCCCCAGAACGCGAACAGCGCGACCACGAGCACGGTCGCGCCGAGGAAGCCCGGGGTGATGAACGTGCGCCGCACCGCGCCGTTCATGGCTCGTCTCCGTGCGCGATCTCATGCGAGATGAGTTTCGCGGCGGCGCGCACGTACTCGACGGCTTCGGTCATTTCCTTCACCAGTGGGTTGCTGTGCACGAACGGCACGACGAGCGCCGCCACGGCGACCTCGCCGCGCAGGATGGGTGCCGACAGGTCGACGATGCCGCGCACGAAATCGGATGCCGCTTCGTGGTGCCCGTGATCGCGCACGACGTCCGCGCGCGCGACGAACGACTCCGCCGCCTCGCCCTTGAGTCGGCAGCGCTTGAGCCACGTGCGACGCGTCTCGTCATCCTGGTACGCGAACAGCACGAGACCCGAAGTGGCGCGCACGATCTCGCGGCGGTAGCCGATGCGCACCGAGAAGCCGAGGTCGCCCGGCCGCTCGATGCGCGTGATGACGACGATCTGGTCTTCGGAGGCGACGGTCATGTGGCACGACTGGCCGATGTCGTGCGACAGCTTGCGCATCACGGGCAGCGCGGTCTCGACCAGCGAGCGCACCGGCGCCTGCGCCATGGCGAGCGCGAACAGTTTGTTCGTCAGCACGTATCCCGTCCCGCTGTCGGACGTGGTGATGAAGCCCTTGAACTCGAGCACCTGGAGCATGCGGAACAGCTCGCCCGAGCTGCGCCCGAGGCGCTGCGAAATGGCCGACAGGTTCAACGGTGATTTCTCCGCGGCGAGCAGCTCGATGACGTCGAGTCCCTTCTCGAGAGCCGGCGCGCGGTAACGGCTTGTCCGCGGGGCACTTTCCGCCGCTGTGGCGCGGGGAACACTGGTCTTGGTCGCCATGTTTTGTTTCGTTCTTGTGTTGACCGGCGCGGAGTTTTGCACGGAACGGCGCGCCGCGGCAGTCGCGTGGTCTGAGTAAATTGGCCGGGAAACCACTTGATCTTGGTTTTTCATTAGAGCATTGTACTTTTATTCGAGAAATGACACCGGTGTGCGAATCGCGGTCGCGCGCTGGCGTGCACTCAAACGAGGGGAAATCCATGAAGCTGAAATCGAGGTTTTTCGAGAAGCCCGCGTGCGCCTCTGCGCTCGCGTTGAGCTCTCTCGCCATCGCGCTGCCGGCCGCCGCGCAGGAGCAGCAGAAAGAGGATCTGACGGAGATCGTCGTCACCGGTATCCGCGCGCAGCTGGAGTCGTCGCAGGCGCGCAAGCAGCAGGCCACCGAGCTCGTCGATGCGGTCACCGCGGAAGACATCGGCTCGCTGCCCGACCGCAGCGTGACCGAAGTCCTGCAGCGCATCTCCGGCGTCGCCATCGGCCGCGTGCCGGAGGCGCGTGATGCGGACCGCATCGCGGTCGAAGGCGCGGGCGTCACGGTCCGCGGCCTGAGCTGGGTGCGCTCCGAGCTCAACGGCCACAGTTCCTTCTCGGCCAAGAACAGTCGCACGCTGGGCTTCGAGGACATCCCGCCCGAGCTGCTGGCCGGCGTCGACGTCTACAAGAATCCGTCCGCGCAGCAGACCGAAGGCGGCCTGTCCGGCACCGTGAACCTGCGCACGCGCATGCCGTTCGATTCCGAGGGCCGGAAGTTCAGCATGTCGGTCGAAGGCGCGTACGGTGACCTCGCGCAGAAGTGGGAGCCGACGGGCTCCGCGCTGTTCAGCGACCGCTGGGAAACCGGCGCCGGCGATTTCGGTTTCCTCGTGTCGGGCAGCTACTCGGATCTCACGAGCAAGACCGACACGATTCACATCGACAAGTACTACGCCGACCCGGGCACCGACGCGAATTCGCTCGCGCCGGGCCGCGCGGTCTTCGCGACCGGCGGCATCGGCTGGCGTTCGCTCGAGATCGCGCGCAACCGCACGGGTGCGTCGGCGGCGCTGCAGTGGAAGTCGCCCAACGACAAGGTGGACGCCGCGCTGCAGTACTTCTTTTCGAACGCGACGTTCGAGCAGGACGAGAACGCGGTGTGGAACACGCCGGGCACGGGTCTCACCGGTTCGAACCTCACGTTCGACGGTGACCTCGTGACGGGCGGCACGTTCAACGACGGCGGCTATGCGGGTTCGGCGCGCTACAACAAGCGCGAGACCCGCAACGACGACCTGTCGCTGCACATGAACTTCCACGCGACCGAGAACCTGCGCTTCGAAGGCGACGTGCAGTACTCGAAGGCGAGCACGAAGATCATCGACCTGACCATCGGTCCGGCGGCGAACCTGGTCGACACCGGGCCCTACCAGCTGCAGCTGCATGGCTCGGGCGTGCCGACGATCGTGATCCCCGACACGGCCAGCGCGACGCTGAGCGACCCGACCAAGGCATACGAAAGCTTCGCGATGGATCATCACGAGCACAACGATGCGGACGCGTGGGCCTACCGCGCGGACGCGGAGTACACCTTCGACAACAGCGACTTCATGGACAAGGTGCGCTTCGGCGTGCGTTACGAGGACTACAACTCGACCACGCGCGAGACGGGCTATCGCTGGGGTTCGATCAGCCAGAACTGGGGTGCGGCTGGTACGCAGGCGCTGCTGAGCCAGAACACGCTGCCGTTCCTCACCCAGAACTACGCGGACTGGTTCCACGGCGGCAACGGTCCGGCGTCCTTCCTGTTCCCGAACACGAACTTCTTCCGCAACTTCCAGACGTGGTCGGATTCGGTCATGGCCGTCCAGCACGCGCCGGGCGTGGCCGATCCCTGCGGCTGCAACTGGGTGCCGTGGGTCGAAGGCGATTACGAGTCGAAATTCCCGGGCGCCGACGGCCTGGGAGTCAATCCGCAGAATCAGAAGACGACTGCGGGCTACGTGCAGGCTTCGTTCAAGCACGAGAAGTGGGATGGCAACGTCGGCGTGCGCTTCGTGCACACGGCCGCGGAAGGCACGGGGCAGCTCGTGTTCCAGCGCGGCACGCTGTTGCCGACCGCGCCGGCGAGCGACATCGCGTTCTCGAACGGCGCGTCCTTCGCGTCGACCGACTCGAACAGCTACGACAACGTGCTGCCGAGCTTCAACCTGCGCTACAAGGCGAGCGACGACTTCTTCCTGCGGTTCGCCGTGGCGAAGGGCATCGCGCGTCCGCAATTCGCGCAGCTGCTGCCGGCGATCCAGGTCACACCCCAGGTTGGCGTCGTCACGGGCGGCGTGTGCCAGCCGGTGCCGTCCGGCAGTTCGGCGCCCGGCGATTGCGTCTACAACTACAACGGCTTCGCGGGCAATGCGGATCTCAAGCCGATGGACGCGATGAACTACGACCTGAGCGCCGAGTGGTACATGAGCGAGACGAACTCGCTGACGTTCGCGCTGTTCGACAAGGAAGTGAAGGGCTTCATCGAGACGACGCTCGGCAACGTGGTTCCGTACACGAACAACGGCGTGACGAAGGACGTGACCGTGCTGCGTCCGGAGAACCAGGGGAAGGGCCACGTGCGTGGCGGCGAGCTCGCGTGGAACGGCTTCTTCGACTTCCTGCCGGGGTGGGGCAAGTCGTTCGGCGCACGTGCCGCATATACTTACGTCGACAGCGCCGGTACGCGCAATTCGGCGGCGAACCCGTACGACCCGAACCAGCAGACGAATTCGCGGCTCGACAACTATCCGCTCGAGGGCCTGAGCAAGCGGTCGTACAACGCCGAGCTGTACTACTCGGTGCCGAAGGTGGAGGCGCGCCTCGCCTACAACTGGCGCGAGCGCTATCTACTGACGACCGCCGCGGCCAACCTGAACATCCCGGCGTTCGCGGATGACTACGGCCAGCTCGACGCGTCGGTGCAGTGGAAGTTCAAGGAGACCATGTCCTTCGGCGTCGAGGCGGTGAACCTCACGCGCTCGAAGTTCAAGATCCTCGTGGACAACGACATCGCGGGCCAGTCGGGCGACGGCGCCGGGTTGACCTATCACAACTGGGTGGATTCGGATCGGCGCTACACGGTGTATCTGCGCGCTTCGTTCTAAAGAAGGGGACAGGCCCCCCGGGCCGTTCTTCGTTTCCGCCGCGTAGCGGACAAAAGGGGCGCACCTGTCTCAGGTGCGTCCCCTTTTGCCAGGAAACGGTGAATGTCCCCATTACGGCGGCGCCTTGCAGCTGTTCTCGATGAACGCGGCGTGCGTCGGCATCCGCGCGATGGCGGCGTGCAGCTTTTCGCGCAGTGCGGTCGAATTGCCCAGCAACTCGGGCAGCGGCAGCGTGTCCGCGATCGGATCCCAGCTCTCCGGTTCGATGTGCTGTCCCAGCATCACCGCGATCCAGCTCGCATCCGAGAACAGCTGGCCGTCGAATCGCGCCACTTTGCCGCGCGCGCGGAACAGCTCGATGCGATGCGCGAGGCTGTCGGGCATCGAGGCGGCACGGCAGTCGCGCCAGAACGGCTCCGTCCGGTCGTTGGCGACGTAGTGCAGGATGATGAAGTCCCGGATCTGCTCGTACTCCGCGATGCAGAGGCGATTGAATTCGGCTTCGGCGGTGGGGTCAGGACCGGGCGCCGTCGGCAGCAGCGACAGGAAGCGGAACGCGGCGGACTGCACGAGGTGCAGGCTCGTCGACTCGAGCGGCTCCATGAATCCGCCCGCGAGCCCGAGCGCCACGACGTTGCCGTTCCAGAACTTCTTGCGTCGCCCGGTCTTGAAGCGCAGTACGCGGGGTTCCGCGAGCGGCCTGCCGTCGAGGTGTTTCAGCAGCGTCGCGGCGGCTTCGTCGTCGCTGATGTAGTTGGAGCAGTACACGTGGCCGTTGCCCGTGCGGTGCTGCAGCGGGATGCGCCACTGCCAGCCGGCGTCGTGCGCGGTGGAGCGCGTGTACGGGAAGAAGTTGGCATCGTTCCTCTCGCACGGCACGGCGACGGCGCGATCGCACGGCAGCCAGTGCGTCCAGTCGTCGTAGCCGGTGCGCAGCGTGCGCTCGATGAGCAGGCCCTGGAACCCGGAGCAGTCGAGCCAGAAGTCGCCCTCGATCTTCGTTCCGTTCTGCAACGTGACGGACTCGACGAGTCCGTTCCCGGCGTGCCGCTGCACGTCGACGATCTTGCCTTCGACGCGCACGACGCCGCGCTGCTCGGCGAAGGCGCGCAGGAAGCGCGCGTAGAGCCCGGCATCGAAGTGATAGGCGTATGCGAGCTGCGGCATGTCGGGCGGCAGGTTCGCGATCGGCGGCAGGAAGCGCATCTGCATCGCCGCGATGTACGCGGGCGCGTAGTCGCTGATCGGCCAGGGATGCCCGTTCGCGCGCATGCGCAGCCACAGCTGGTGGAACGACACGCCCTTGATGTTGACGCCGAATTCGCCGAACTGGTGGAAGTAGCGGTGCCCGGCCGAGCCCCAGTTCACGAAGTCGATGCCGAGCTTGAACGACGCCTGCGTCGCCTGGACGAAGTCCTTCTCCTTGATGCCGAGCACCTTGTTGAAGAACTGCAGCGGCGGGATCGTCGCCTCGCCGACGCCGACGGTGCCGATCTCCTCGGATTCCACGAGCGTGATGCGGGCGTGTCCTTCGATGGCATGCGCGAGCGCTGCCGCGGTCATCCAGCCGGCGGATCCGCCGCCGACGATCACGTAGCGCAGTGAACTGGTTTTCATATGGACATTGTGCTTTCATCAAAGAAAACAGCAAGACTGGCCGTGATGCATCGATCCGCGTGGCAATTTGATATACCGCGCAGACCATCCTTCCAACAAAACTACGAGAACAACCATGAGATTCATCCCGGTGGTGGCCAGCCTTGCGTTGCTGGCTGCGTGCAGCAAGGCGCCCGAAGGGACGTTCGTGCAGGAAGGCTCGAGCGTCGTGGTGACGCCCGCCTCCGGGCCGCAGCGTCGCGTGCGACTCGAAGTGCGCACCGACCGCATCGTGCGCGTGACCGAAGTGAACGACGGCAAGCTCGAGCTACCGAAGAGTCTCATGGTCGTGGACGCCGCCGGCCCGGCGCCCGCCGTCAAGGCGCTGAAGAAGGACGGCGTGGTCGAGCTCGACACGGGCAAGGTCGTCGCGCGCGTCGCGCTGGCCGACGGCGCCGTGAGCTTCGTCGACGAGTCCGGCAAGGCGCTGCTCACCGAGGAAGCCGGCAAGGGCTGGCCCGCGCAGGGCGTGTCGCGGCGCTTCAACGCGGGCACCGACGAAGGGTTGTTCGGCTCGGGCCAGCACCAGAATGCTCAGCTCGACCTCAACGGCGAGGACGTCGAGCTCTCGCAGCACAACATGGACATCGCGGTGCCGTTCGTCGTCTCGTCGCGTAATTACGGCGTGCTCTGGGACAACAACGGCATCACGCGCATCGGCGATCCGAAACCGTATGGCCTGGCGTCGCGCGATCTCGCGGTGTTCGATGCCGCCGGCAAGGAAGGCGGGTTCACGGCTACCTACTCGATCGGCGGCGAGAAGAAGCTCGAGCGCGTCGAGAAGGACATCAACTACCAGTACATCCGCGACCGCTTCAACTGGCCGAAGGAACTGCTCACGGGCCAGGAGCCGGTGACCGGAGCGCCGCCCAACATCCTGCCCAACCAGTCGGTGACGTGGGAAGGCTCGTTGGTCAGCACGAAGACCGGCACGCACAAGTTCCAGCTCTACGGGAGCAGCTACTTCAAGGTGTGGATCGATGGCACGCTCGTGCTCGACCGCTGGCGCCAGAACTGGGCCGCCTGGTACCACAATTTCGAAGCGCCGATGACGGCGGGCACGCCGTTGAAGGTCCGGGTAGAGTGGATTCCGGACGGCGGCTATCTCGCGCTGCTGCACAACGATCCGCTGCCGGATGCGGAGCGGCACTCGCTGACTTTCACATCGGACACCGGCCGCGCCGTCGACTACTACTTCGTGGCCGGCGCGAATTCCGACGACGTGATCGCCGGGTATCGCGCGCTCACCGGCAAGGCCGTGATGATGCCGCGCTGGGCGTACGGCTTCTGGCAGAGCCGCCAGCGCTACGCGACGCAGAAGGAGCTGCTCGACGTCGTCGCGACGTATCGCGCCAAGCAGATCCCGCTCGACAACATCGTCGAGGACTGGTTCTACTGGAAGGAGGACCAGTGGGGCTCGCACGAATTCGACAAGACGCGCTTCCCGGACCCGAAGGGCATGCTCGACAAGGTGCACGCGATGAACGCGCACTTCATGATCTCGGTCTGGCCGAAGTTCTACCCGCAGACCGCCAACTACCAGGAGCTCGACAAGGCCGGGTTCATGTACCACGGCAACATCGAGGCCGGCGCGAAGGACTGGGTGGGCCCGGGCTACAACTCGTCGTTCTACGATCCGTACTCGAAGGCGGCGCGCGACATCTACTGGCGCCAGATCAACGAGAAGCTCAACGTGCTCGGCGTCGACGCGTGGTGGATGGACGCGACGGAGCCGGACATCCACTCCAATCTGGACATCGACTCGATCAAGGCACGCATCGGACCGACGGCGCTCGGGCCGGTCGACGACTACTTCAATTCCTATCCACTCGTGCACTCGGGCGGCGTCTACGCGGGCTCGCGCGAGGTCAGCCCGGACAAGCGCGTGTTCATCCTGACGCGCTCCGGGTTCGCCGGCCTGCAGCGCAATGCGGCGGCCAACTGGAGCGGCGACATCGCCTCGCGCTGGGACGACCTCTACAACCAGATAACCGCGGGCGTGAGCATGTCGTACGCGGGCCTGCCGAACTGGACGTTCGACATCGGCGGCTTCGCGAACGAAGCGCGCTACAGCACGAAGACGCCGAAGCCGGAGGACCTCGCCGAGTGGCGCGAGCTCAACCTGCGCTGGTTCCAGATGGGCGCGTTCACGCCGCTGTTCCGCTCGCACGGTGAGTATCCCTACCGCGAGATCTACAACCTCGCAGATCCCTCGTCCAAGAACGGGGGCTCCGAGGTCTACGACTCGCTGGTGTGGCACGACAAGCTGCGCTATCGCCTGCTGCCGTACACGTACACCGTGGCGGCGGACACGTATCACCGTGACGGCACGATCCTGCGTGGCCTGCCGATGGACTTCCCGGATGACGTGGCGGCGCGCTCGGTCAAGGACGAGTACCTGTTCGGCAAGGCGTTCCTGGTCGCGCCGGTGTACAAGAACCTCGCGCGCTCGCGTTCGGTCTATCTACCGGCCGGCTCGGCCTGGTACGACTTCCACACCGGCGCGAAGATCGACGGTGGAGTGAAAGTGAGCGCCGCCGCGCCGCTCGCGCGCATGCCGCTGTACGTGCGCGCCGGCTCGATCGTGCCGGTGGGGCCGGACGTGCAATACGCCGCCGAGAAGCCGGCCGCGCCGCTGACGCTGCTGGTCTTCACGGGCGCCGACGGCAGCTTCGACTACTACGAGGACGACGGCGTGAGCTACGGCTACGAACGCGGCGAGTTCGCGCGCATTCCGCTGAAGTACGACGCCGCCAGGGGCACGCTCACGATCGGCGTGCGCGCGGGCTCCTACCAGGGCATGCCGGAGAAACGCACGTTCAAGGTGCGCTGGATCAAGGACGGCGCGAAGGCGCCGGCCGATCTCGACGCGGCCGCCGACGCGACGGTCTAGTACAGCGGAGCCGAGATCGCCGTCGGTCCGTGATCGCGCGCTGCCAGTTCGCCTGGGACGTCGCGAGCGCGCTGCTCGCGGCGCTCCCGTTCGCCGCGGACGTGTCCGCCGCGGAGATGACGCGTCCGTTCGACGCAGTGCCCGGCATCATCGTCGTCGTGGGCCATCCCGAAAGATTCAGCTCGCTGCAGAAGGCGGTCGATTCGCTGCCCGATACCGGCGGCGAGATCCGGCTCGGGCCCGGCGTCTACCGCGAAAAGGTGCTGATCACGAAGTCGAACGTGCGCCTGCGCGGCGTCGCGAAGCACGCGGAGCGGGTCGTGATCAGCTGGAGCGACGGTGCCGTGCAGGTCGGCGGCACGTTCAGGACCGCGTCGCTCGAAGTACGCGGCGACGATTTCCGCGCCGAGGACCTCACGGTCGCGAACGACTACTGGTTGCGCAACCCCGAGCCGTCGCAGGCGGTCGCGCTGTACATCACGGGCGATCGCGCCGTCGTCGAGCGCGTGCGCATGCTCGGGTCGCAGGACACGCTGTACGCCGCGAGCCGCAAGTGCGAGGGACCGGACTGCCGCGTGAGCCGCCAGTACTTCCGCGATTGCTACGTCGAAGGACACGTCGATTTCATCTTCGGCAATTCGAAGGCGTTCTTCGAGAACTGCCACATCCACGCGATCGCGCACGACGAGGTGATGCTCACCGCGCACATGCGCACCGGTCCGGACGAAGACCGCGCGTACGTGTTCGACCATTGCCGGATCACGAGCGATGCCGGCGTGGGCGCGCTGTGGCTCGGCCGGCCCTGGCGCGACTTCGCGCGCGTCATCTTCCTCGACACGCGCATCGATGCACCGCTGCATCCGGATGGCTGGCGCGAATGGACGCCGGGCGAAACGCACCGTCTCGCCACGGCGTTCTACGCCGAGTACGCGTCGACGGGCAGCGGCGCGCCGCGCCTCGCGCGCGAGCCGTATTCGCGCCAGCTCAGCGCCGTCGAAGCGCGGCAGTGGTCTGCCAAACAACTCCTGTCCGGCGACGACGGCTGGGCGCCGCAGGACGAGCGCGTCAGACGATAGTGCAGGTCGTCCGGCACGCGCACCGGGCGGGTGCGTGGCATCTTCGTAATGCAAACAGTCACCGCCCCGTGCGAAGCTTTGCGTCGTGGCCAAGATTCCCGCTGGTGTGGGTCCGCGTTTTCCGCAGGTCGTCGTGTTCTTCGGCGCGACCGGCGATCTCGCGCGTCGCAAGCTGATTCCCGGCCTGCTGCATCTCGCGCGCGCCGGGTTCATTCCGACCTGCCGCGTCATCGGCGTGTCGCTCGACGAGCTCGATGCCGACGGCTTTCGCGGCTTCGCAAAGCAGGCCGTCGAGGAATTCTCGTCGCGCAAGGGTGACAGCACGGAGTGGGCCACGTTCGCCGGCACGCTCGATTACGTACCGCTCTCCGCCGGGCCCGCGGCCATCGCCGCGGCCGTGCAGCGCGCGGAGCAGGCCATCGGCGTCGAGTCCCGCCGGCTGCACTATCTATCGGTGCCACCGGCCGCCGCGCTGTCCGCCGTGCGCACGCTCGGCGACGCCGGCCTTGCCGTGAACTCGCGCATCATCATGGAAAAGCCATTCGGCACGGATCTCGCGAGCGCCGTCGCGCTGAACGCGAAGCTGCACGAAGTGTTCAAGGAAGAGCAGATCTTCCGCATCGACCATTTCCTCGGCAAGGAACCCGCGCAGAACATCCTCGCGTTCCGTTTCGCAAACGGTTTGTTCGAGCCGATCTGGAACCGAAACTTCATCGACCACGTGCAGATCGACGTCCCGGAGACGCTCGGGCTCGGCAAGCGCACGGGCTTCTACGAATCCACCGGTGCGTACCGCGACATGGTGGTCACGCATCTGTTCCAGATCCTCGGCTTCGTCGCGATGGAAGCGCCGGCGCAGCTCGCGCCGCAGGCGATCAGCGAAGAGAAGGTGAAGGTGTTCCGCAGCCTGCTGCCGATCCAGCCGGCGGACGTGGTGCGCGGCCAGTACACGGGTTATCGCAGCGAGGAAGGCGTCGCGCCGGATTCGGACACCGAGACGTTCATCGCGCTCAAGTGCGTCATCGACAACTGGCGCTGGGCGGGCGTGCCTTTCTACCTGCGCACCGGCAAGAAGATGGCCGAAGGCCAGCGCATCATCTCGGTCGCATTCCGCGAGCCGCCGAAGAGCATGTTCCCCGCGGACTCCGGCATCGGCGCGCAAGGGCCGGACCATCTCACGTTCGATCTCGCCGACGCGGCGCGCACGTCGCTGTCGTTCTACGGCAAGCGTCCCGGCCCCGGCATGAAGCTCGACAAGCACAGCCTGCAGTTCGCGATGAACGACACCGGCCAGATCGGCGACGTGCTCGAGGCGTACGAGCGCCTGATCCTCGATGCGATGCGCGGCGATCACACGCTGTTCACGACGGCGGAGGGCATCGAGCGGCTGTGGGAAGTGTCGATGCCGCTGCTCGACGCGCCGCCGCCCGTGAAATCGTACGCGCCCGGGTCGTGGGGACCGAATGCGATCCACCAGCTCATCGCACCGCATGCGTGGCGACTGCCGTTCGAGCGCGCCTGGCGCGATCCCAACAAACAAGGTTCATAGGCTCGGCCGAGCCCTATTAATAAGTATCGGGCCCGGATGCGAGTCATTCTCGTTGCAATCGAGAGTGACTCTTTACCGAATGTGGTCTGCGATCGGACGCCTCAGTGCACCGAAGGCAAGATGCCCGACGACAGGATCCGGAACGGCTGGTTCATCGCATCGGTGTCGTAGTTGGACCCCGTGAAGGCGACGACGAGCTGCAACGCGGGGAATACGAACACGAAGTTGCCGCCCTTGCCGGACGAGAAGAAGCAGTCGAGCGTCGCGCCGTCGCGCGGAAAGCCGCGCTTCCACCACAGGTAGCCGTAGCCGTCGCCCTGCAGGCTCGTCGTCGCGCGGCGCGATGCGTCGACCCAACCCGAGGAAACGACGCGCGTACTGTTCCACACCCCACCGTCCAGGTAGAGCTGGCCGAGCTTCGCAAGATCACGCGGCCGCAACTTCAGGCCGCCGCCGCCGGTCGCCTGGCCGTCGGGCGAACGTCGCCACTGCGATTGCCGGATGCCGAGCGGCGCGAACAGTGACGTCGCCGCGTAATCGTCGAGCGCCATGCCGGAGCGGTACGCGATCAGGCTGCCGAGCACGATGACACCGCCGGTGCAGTAGTTCGCCCGCGTGCCCGGGTCGTGCGCCATGGGCAGATCGAGGATGAACTTCACCCAGTCGTGCTTGAGATACATCTCCTCTTCATTGCCAGGAGAGCCCGGGTCCCAGTCGTCGCATTCGAGCCCCGACGTCATGTCGAGCAGGTTGCGCACGGTGATCGCGCGCTTGCGCGCGTCCACGTTGGCGTGGTTCTCGAAGTCCGGGATGTGCTGCGAGATGGGATCGTCCACGCCGATGAGGCCCTGGTCGACGGCGATGCCCGCGAGCGCGGAGGTGAAGCTCTTGCCGGTCGAGCGCAGGTCGTGCAGCGATTCACGGCCGTAGCCGTTGAAGTAGCCTTCCGCCACGAGCGCCCCGTGGCGGATGACGACCATCGAATCGACCTTCGGATACTGGCCGTTGCGCAGCGCGTCGAGGATCACCGAGATATTGTCGCCATCGATGGCATGCGCCGCGGGTGTGGACGTGTGCCACCCGTCGCCGGTTTCCTCTGGCGTCGTCGTCGCCGCCGCGGGCACGCCGGGATTGTCATCGGGGTTCGCCGCGTCGATCAGGAGTGGCTGCTGAACGTCGCCTTCCCCGCAGCCCGCGAGCAGCAGACCCAGCGCCAGGATGAAACAGCCGATGCGCGACATGAGCGATTCCTTCGGAAGCGACCGGAGTGAGTGCGCCCGTGGCCGCACAATCCTTCGCGAAGGATTTCCCGCCGAACGGCACACTAACGATCCGATGACCCCGGAAGACCGCCAACTCGTCGATCGCCTGCTCGCTGGAGACCGGGCGGCGTTCGATGCGTTCTTCAACGAGTACTACCCGAAGCTCTATCGATTCGTGAAACGCCGGCTGCCGGGCGACGCAGCCACCGCCGAGGACATCGCGCAGGGCACGCTGTGCCGTGCGCTCGAAAGCCTGCGCGGCTATCGCGGGGAAGCGGCGCTCATGACGTGGCTGTGCACGTTGTGCCGCCGCGAGATGAGCGCGCGCTGGCGCGAGACGCGCGCGTTCGCCGACGCGCCGGAGCTCGCCGAGGACGACCCCGAGATCCGCGCCGCGCTCGAATCCCTGCTCGCGGGCGACGTCGACCCGTTGCAGGCGAGCACTCGCGCGCAGGTGCGGGAGACGATCCGCACGGCGCTCGACTATCTACCCGCGCCGTATGCCGACGTCCTGGAGTGGAAATACGTGCTCGAGATGAGCGTCGCGGACATCGCGGCGCGGCTCGGACGCTCGGACAAGGCCACCGAATCGCTGCTCACGCGCGCACGCGTCGCATTCCGCGAGGCGTTCGTGCTGCTGCGCGGCGCGCGCGGCGATGGAGCCCTGCAACCATGACCCACGAACCGGATGACACGATCGGAACCCTGCTGCGGCTCGCGGGAGAGCGCGACGTCCCGCCACCGGCCGTGATGAAACGCGCGCGCGTCGCGGCCGAAGCCGCGTGGCGCGCGGGGCTGCGCGCCGTGCCCGCGACGGTGGCGCCGCGTGGGCGCCGTGTGTCGGCATGGGCGGTGGCGGCCGGCGTCCTGGCCGCGGTGATCGTGGGCGCGTGGTATGGCGCGGCACGCGCGCCCGTGCGGGTGGCGCGCATCGCGGCCGTCAGCGATCTCGCGCTGTTGCGCGGTCCGGCCGACACCGTGCCCGTGCCCGGCGCGGACGTGCTCTCCGGCACGACCCTCGAAACGACCACGGGCCGCGTTGCGCTGTCATTCGGCGCGCTCTCGCTGCGCGTCGACCGGCACGCACGGTTGCGGTTCGACGCGGCCGACCGGGTGACGCTGCTCGATGGCAGCGTCTACGTCGATTCCGGCGGCATCAATGCGCTGGCGGCGCTGCGCATCGTCACGCCCGCGGGTGCCGTGCGCCACCTCGGCACGCAGTTCCAGGTCAGCGTGGATGGCGCGCTCACGCGCGTCCGCGTGCGCGAAGGGCGCGTCGCGGTGGACGGCGCGACGACGCGCGAAGTGGCCGCGGGCGAGCAGCTCGAAGTGCGCGGCGCGGATGCCGTGCTCACGCGCGGCCAGCCATCGAGCGGCGAAACCTGGGAGTGGATCTCGCAGACCGCGCCCGCGTTCGACATCGAGAACCGGCTGCTGCCGGAATTCCTCGCTTGGATCGCACACGAGCACGGCTGGCAGCTGCGCTATGCCGATGCCGCTTCGCAGGCGCGCATCCAGCAGGTGCGGCTGCACGGGTCGCTCGAGGGACTCGACGCGGCGGGCATGATCGAGCGCATCGCCCTGATCACCGGCACGCCGATCGTCCTGCGCGATGGCGCGCTCAATGTCGGCGGTGCGACGCAGTGAGGCTCGCGCGCGCATTCGCGTTATCAGTCGCCTTCGCCGCGCAATCCCTGTCGGCCGCACCTGCGCCGGCGGAGACGAATGTCGCGGAGATCGTGCGCTCGCTGCACGCAGGTGACAGCGTCGAGTCCGTGCTCGCGGCGCTCACTGCACGCGGTCATCACGTGGTGTACAGCAGCGCGCTCGTGCGGCCCGGCATGAACCTCGCCGCTGCGCCGCGCGCCAGGGACCTCGCGAGCCTGCTCGACGAGGTGCTCGCGCCGTTCGGTCTCAAGGCGGTGCGCGCCGCGAACGGCGACTGGCTGGTTGTCGCCGCGCCGCCCGCGCCGCCGCCGCACGCGGAATCTCCGCCGCTCGCGGACACCATCGAGACCATCGACGTCACCGCGAGCCGCTACGGACTCGCGAGCGGTAGCGCGAGCGGGACGTTCCTCGACCGGCAGGAGGTCGAGCGCATGCCCCATCTCGCCGACGATGCCGTGCGCATGCTCAAGGTGCTGCCTGGCGTGTCGGGCGGCGATTTCTCGGCCGCTCTCAACATCCGCGGTGGGCGCCGCGACGAGACGCTGCTCATGATCGACGGCGCCGAGATCCACGACGGCTTCCACTTCCGCGATCTGACGGGCGCGTTTTCGGTGGTCGACACGCACCTGGTCGACAGCATCGACTTCATTACCGGCGGCATGA
>Ga0136846_1213842_pt1 | contig 15004 bp, 15 predicted proteins | sample HopSoiMetagenom2_FD_96841 | JGI IMG/M metagenome (GOLD analysis project Ga0136846, IMG submission 96841) | Grasslands soil microbial communities from Hopland, California, USA - 2 Assembly 2016 (version 4) | ecosystem: Environmental > Terrestrial > Soil > Grasslands | place: USA: Hopland...
ATATCCCTTGGCTTTCGGAGCAGTTCGACATCAGCTTGATATGGCACGAACGCACCCACGGACACGCTGGCCATCGCTGGATTCGGGATCTAGTTGTCGAGATCGCTGCTGACGAAGGCAAAGGCGTGCGCATGCCGGAGCCCGAGCAGACCAGGCGCTAGCCGCGGGCTGACTGCCGCAACTCGCATAAGGTTGCGCTGATTTCGACAAAGGCGCCGCGCGGATATCGATAGCCAAACGTGTTCGTTTTCGCGCAGGGCGAGCGCGCCTAACGTCGAGGGGCTGTCCATTCCCCAACACCGTCGCCATGTCAGTTGTCGCCCTTGCCGGCAGCCCCTCCGCTCCGTCGCGCTCCACCGCCTTGCTGCGCCATGTCCTGGCGCTGCTCGACGACAGCGTCGCGCGGTCCGAGATCGAGCTGCGCGATCTTCCGCCGGCGGCGCTGGTGCGCGCCGAACCCGACGACCCGGCCATCCGGCGGGCGCGCGAGCAGGTCGCCGCGGCGCGCGTGGTGGTGATCGCCACGCCGATCTACAAGGCGTCGTTCAGCGGCCTGCTCAAGGCGTTCCTCGACCTGCTGCCGCAGGACGCGCTGCGCGGCAAGACCGTGCTGGTGCTGGGCACCGGCGGCAGCGCCGCGCACCTGCTCGCCCTCGACTACGCGCTCAAGCCCGTGCTCACGGCGCTCGGCGCACGCCACATCCTCGATTCGGTCTACGCGGTCGATGCGCAGTTCGCGCCGCACGCCGTCCATGGCCACGTCGCAGACGACGCCATCGTGCAGCGCATCGAGTGTGCGCTCGCCGACGCTCCGGTCGCACTGCGCACGGCCGCGAGCGACGCGTTGCGGTCGCCGGCCCTCGCGGCCTGAACCACCCCGTCACGAACGACAACCTCGGAGGATCCCCATGAACGTTCCGTCGCCCCTCGTCCGTCGCGCCTGGTTGGGCCGCGTCGCCGCCGCCGCGCTCGCGTCGATCGCGCTGGGCATCGTGTCGGCGCCCGTGCCGGCGCGCGCCGAGCCCGTCAAGGAGCTGCGCATCGGCTTTCAGAAATCGGCCAGCCTGCTGGTGCTGCAGAAGGCGCAGGGCACGCTCGAGAAGCGCCTGGCGCCACAGGGCGTCGCGGTGAAGTGGGTCGAGTTCCCGGCCGGGCCGCAACTGCTCGAAGGGCTCAACGTGGGCGCCGTCGATGTCGGCTACGTCGGCGAGGCGCCGCCGATCTTCGCGCAGGCCGCCGGCGCGCGCTTCGTCTATGTCGGCAACGACCCGCCCGCGCCGGCGACCGAGGCCCTCGTCGTGCCCAAGGGGTCACCGCTGAAGTCGGTGGCCGAGCTCAAGGGCAAGCGCATCGCGCTGAACAAGGGCTCCAACGTGCACTACCTGCTCGTGAAGCTGCTGGAGAAGAACGGCCTGAAGTATTCGGACGTCACGCCCGTCTTCCTGCCGCCCGCCGACGCGCGGGCCGCGTTCGAGAAGGGAGCGGTCGATGCCTGGGTCATCTGGGATCCGTTCCTGGCCGCCGCGGAGCATCAGCTCGGCGCCCGCCAGCTCGCGGACGGCACAGGATTGGTCAACAGCTTCAGCTTCTATCTGGCGCAGACCGACTTCGCGCAGGCGAACCCGCAGGTGATCCGCACGCTGTTCGCCAACACGGATGACGCCGCGCGCTTCGTGCAGGCCGACGTCCCGCGCGCCGCGGCGTTGATCGCTCCGCTGCAGGGCCTGGACGTCGCCGTCGTGGAGACGAGCCTGAAGCGCTACCGCTACGGTGTCGCGCCGCTCACGCCCGCCGTGGCCGACCAGCAGCAGAAGATCGCCGACACCTTCTTCGAGCTGAAGCTGATCCCGAAGGCCGTGCGCATCGCCGACGCGTTGCCCGCCAGGGGCGGCGCGACGGTCGCCGGACAGTGAGGCGCGACATGAAGACCAGCGTCGATCGGCGCCAGGCGATCGCCTTGCTCGCCGCGGGCAGCGCGGGCCTGACGGGCGTGCGCGCATCCGCGGCGTCTTCGCAGGTACGCATCGGCTACCAGAAATCATCGGTCAATCTCATGGTCACGCGCGAACGCCGCCTGCTCGATGCGACGTTGCCCGGCGTGAATGTGAAGTGGGTGGAGTTCCCGGCCGGGCCGCAGATCCTCGAGGCCCTGGCCGTGGGCAGCCTGGACATCGGCTTCACCGGCGACACCCCGCCCGTGTTCGCGCAGGCCGCGGGCAAGGACATCTGGTACGTCGGACTCGAGCCGCCGAAGCCGGCGAGCTCCGCCATCCTCGTGGCGGCCGATTCGCCGATCAGCGCACTTGCCGACCTCAGGGGCAGGCGCATCGGCTTCCAGAAAGGCTCGAGCTCTCACTACCTCGTGCTGCGCGCCCTCGACAAGGGCGGTCTGAAGTGGTCGGACATCACGCCGCTGTATCTTGCACCATCCGACGCGCGCGCCGCGTTCGAGAAAGGCGCGCTCGACGCCTGGGGCATCTGGGACCCGTACTATGCCGCCGCCGAGATCGACGGTCGCGCACGCGTGCTCACGACGGGCCAGGGCCTGTCCAGCAACAACAGCTTCTACCTCGGTTCGCGCGAGCTCACGCACCAGCCGGCGCTCGTCAAGGGCCTGTTCGCGGCGCTGTCGCAAGCCGACGCGCTTGGCAAGGCCGACGTGCCGCAGACGGCGAAGTTCCTGTCAGAGGCCACCGGCGTGCCGCTGGCCGGGACGATCCGCTTCCTGCAGCGACGCACGTCCGGCCCGGTGACGGTGCTCAAGTCGTCCGACATTGCCGACCAGCAGCGCGTCGCCGATGCGTTCAGCCGGATCGGCCTCATTCCCAAGCCGCTGAAGGTCGCGGATGCCGTCTGGCAGCCCGGCTCGTCCTTCGCCTGATTTCCGTCCGAAAGAATCCCCGTCATGAAGATCCTCTGGTTCATCCCCACGCACGGCGACTCGCGCTACCTCGGCACGTCGCGAGGCGCGCGCCAGACCGACCTCGACTATTTCAAGCAGGTGGCGATCGCCGCCGACACGCTCGGCTACGAGGGCGTCCTGCTGCCCACCGGGCGCTCGTGCGAGGACTCGTGGATGGTCGCGGCCAGCCTGGTCGATGTCACCAAGCGGCTGAAGTTCCTCGTCGCGCTGCGCCCCGGCATCATCCAGCCGGTGCAGACGGCACGCATGGCCGCCACCCTGGACCGCCTGTCGGGCGGCCGCGTGCTGGTCAACCTCGTGACCGGCGGCGATCCCGACGAGCTCGCCGGCGACGGCCTGCACCTGAGCCACGAGGAACGCTACGAGCTCTCGGCCGAGTTCGTGTCGATCTGGCGCGACGTGCTGCAGGCCAGCCACGGGAACGAGGCGATCGACTTCGACGGCAAGCACCTGAAGGTCCAGGGCGCCAAGGTGATCTACCCGCCGGTCACGCGGCCTTACCCGCCGTTGTTCTTCGGCGGTTCGTCGGCTCCGGCGCACGACCTCGCGGCGTCGCAGTGCGACACCTACCTCACCTGGGGCGAGCCGCCGGCCGCCGTCGCCGAGAAGGTGCGCGACGTGGGCGACCGCGCAGCGCGCCTCGGCCGCGAGCTGGAGTTCGGCATCCGCCTGCACGTGATCGTGCGCGAGACGGAGGAAGAGGCCTGGGCCGCCGCGGGCAAGCTGATCTCGCACCTGGACGACGACATCGTCGCGGCGGCGCAGAAGAAGTTCGCCGCGATGGACTCGGTCGGCCAACGCCGCATGGCGGCACTGCACGCCGGCAAGTTCGACAAGGCCAACCCGCGCGCGGGGCTGGAGGTCGCGCCCAACCTGTGGGCCGGCGTCGGCCTCGTGCGGGGCGGCGCCGGGACGGCTCTGGTGGGCAATCCCGAGCAGGTCGCCGCACGCATCCAGGAATACGCCGATCTCGGGATGAACTACTTCATCTTCTCGGGCTACCCGCACCTGGAGGAAGCCTATCGCTTCGCGGAGCTCGTGTTCCCGCTGCTGCCGCTGGCCACGCGCGAGAAGCTGGTACAACCCGCGCTCACCGGGCCGTTCGGCGAGATCGTCGCGAACGACATCCGCCCGAGGGCCGACCTGGCTCGAGCCGCCGGCTGAGGTCGACGATGCGAATTGGCGCATTGATCTGGCGCGCGATCGCGCCGTGGGTCGTCCCGCTGGTCATCCTGCTGGCGTGGGAGGCCTCGTCGCGCAGCGGCTGGCTGTCGGTGCGCATCCTGCCCGAGCCGCTTTCGGTGGCCACCGCGTTCTGGAGCCTGCTGGTCTCGGGCTCGCTGCTGCACGACGTCGCGATCAGCGCCGGCCGCGCGCTCGGCGGCCTGGCGATCGGCGGCGGCCTCGGCCTGGTGCTGGGCCTGTTGACCGGCAGCTTCCGCAGTGCCGAGACCTTGCTGGACACCACCCTGCAGATGATCCGCAACATCCCCGCGCTGGCACTGATCCCCCTCGTGATCCTGTGGTTCGGCATCGACGAGACGGCCAAGCTGTTCCTCGTGGCGATCGGCGTGTTCTTCCCGGTCTACCTCAATACCTGCCACGGCATCCGCGCGGTCGACGCCGGACTGATCGAGATGGCGCGCAGCTACGGCCTGCAGGGCTGGCCGCTGTACCGCGAAGTGATCCTGCCTGGCGCGCTGCCGTCCATCCTGGTCGGCCTGCGCTTCTCGCTGGGGCTGATGTGGGTGCTGCTGATCGTCGCAGAGACGATCTCCGCGCAATCGGGGATCGGCTACATGACGATGAACGCGCGCGAATTCCTCCAGACCGACGTCGTGCTGGTGGGCGTGCTGCTGTACGCGCTGCTCGGCAAGCTTGCGGACCTCGTCGCCCGCGGCCTCGAGCGCCGCTTCCTGCGCTGGAACCCGGCCTACCTCGGCACGCCGGCCTGACATTCCTGAAGGACACCCATGCAACGTGACTGGATTGGACCGCCCACCGCCGGCCTGGCCTTGCGGCTCGCGGGCCTGCGAAAGGACTTCGGCACGCGCACCGTGCTGGACGGCATCGGCATCGACATCGCTCCCGGCCAGTTCGTCGCCGTCGTGGGCCGCAGCGGCTGCGGCAAGAGCACGTTGCTGCGGCTGCTCGCGGGCCTGGAGTCACCGACCTCGGGCGAGCTGCTGCTGGGCGGGGCGCGCGCGGCCGCGCGACGCGACGACGTGCGCATGATGTTCCAGGAGCCGCGCCTGCTCCCTTGGCGTACGGTCATCCAGAACGTGCAGTTGGGCCTCGACGGCGGGGACGCGCCCGCCCGCGCGCGTGGCGCACTCGCGCACGTGGGCCTGGCCGACCGCGCGAACGACTGGCCCTCGGTGCTCTCGGGCGGACAGCGACAACGCGTGGCGCTGGCCCGCGCGTTGGTGCACCGGCCGCGGCTGCTGTTGCTCGACGAGCCGCTCGGAGCCCTGGACGCGCTGACGCGCATCGAGATGCAACGCCTCATCGAATCGGTGTGGCGCGAGCTGCGCTTCACGGCGGTGCTCGTCACGCACGACGTCGCCGAGGCAGTGGCGCTGGCGGACCGGGTGCTCCTGGTGGAGGAAGGTCGCATCACGCGTGACGAACCGGTCCCGCTTCCGCGCCCGCGCGCGCACGGCTCGGCCGCCTTCGCCGAATTGGAGGGGCGCATCCTCGAGCACTTGCTCGAGGAGACATCGGATCCAGGCGAGGCGGCGCTCGCGAGGTTGGCGGCATAGCTCGCCTCGGCCAGGCATCCCGGCTTCGCCGACAGACTGCGACTCGGCCTAGCGACGCCCGGCTGGGACGTTCGGCGACTGTTGCGACCCGTACTCGGCTCGACCGCGTCTTCGCATCGGGCAACGGACCACATCGAGCTTGCGCTGCTTGCCCGTCATGGCAATCGGCCGCGGCGATGGCGGCCGAATCGCCCGGGGCACTTGCCGGCAAATGAACTTCCCGAGGATCGATGCGCGAATCATTTCGTTCAGGAATCGCCGCGGGATCCCTATCGTTCGTGACTTGTCATGACCAGTCATGAACCGTGAAGCGACTCCTCCCCGCCAACGCTGAACCCGCTGAGCGCGCCAGCATCTCGCGGCCGACCACGCTCTATGCGCGCATCCGCGAAGAACTGCGCGAACGCATTCTCAGCGGCGCGTGGCAGCCCAACGACCCGGTGCCCTCGGAGCGCGAACTGATGGCCCAGTACAGCGTCAGCCGCATCACCGTGCGACAGGCGCTCGGCGAGCTGCAGAAGGAAAGCCTGATCTTCAAGCTGGCCGGCAAGGGCGCCTACGTGGCGCAGACGCGGCCGTTCCAGGAGCTTGGCCGGCTGCAGGGCTTCGCCGAGGCGATGGAGGCCCGCGGCCACGAGGCCTTCAATCGCGTGCTGGCCGTCGAGCACATCGTCGCGAGTGCCCTGGTGGCGTCGCGCCTCGGCCTGGCGGCGGGCGCGCCGGTGACCGAGATCAAGCGCGTGCGCCATCTCGACCGCCAGCCGGTCTCGCTCGACGTCACCTGGGTGCCGCGCGCGCTGGGCGAACGGCTGGCGCGCGAGGACCTGGCGACGCGCGACGTCTTCCTGATCCTGGAGAACGACTGCGCCACACCGCTCGGGCACGCCGACCTGGTGATCGACGCCGGGCTGGCCGACGAGTCGCTTGGCGCGCAGCTGGGCATCACGGCCGGCGCGCCGGTGCTGCGGATCGAGCGGCTGACTCATGACGCCGCCGGTCGCCCGGTCGACTACGAACACCTGTATTGCCGCGCCGACAACTTCCAGTACCGCCTGCGCATCGAGCGCCAGCGCGGCTGAGCGCGGCAGGAAACCGAAGGCATCCGATGGAAACGATCGAACACGAGGTGGACGTACTGGTGATCGGCGGGGGCACCGCCGGGCCGATGGCCGCCGTCAAGGCCAGGCAGGCCAACCCGGCGCTGCGCGTGCTGCTGCTGGAGAAGGCCAACGTCAAGCGCAGCGGCGCGATCTCCATGGGCATGGACGGTCTCAACAACGCCGTGGTACCGGGCTTCGCGACGCCCGAGCAGTACGTGCGGGAGATCACCGCGGCCAATGACGGCATCGTCAACCAGAAGACGTTGATGGCCTACGCGCGTGGCAGCTTCGACATGATCGAAGAGCTGGACCGCTGGGGCGTCAAGTTCGAGAAGGACGAGACCGGCGACTATGCGATGAAGAAAGTGCACCACATGGGCACCTACGTGCTGCCGATGCCCGAGGGCCACGATATCAAGAAGGTGCTGTATCGCCAGCTCAAGCGCGCTCGCGTGGAGATCACGAACCGCCTCGTCGCCACGCGCCTGCTCACCGACGTCGACGGCCGCGTGGCCGGTGCGATGGCTTTCGACTGCCGCACGGCCGACTTCCACGTGATCCGCGCGAAGTCGGTGGTACTGTCCACCGGCGCCGCGGGCCGCCTGGGCCTGCCAGCCTCCGGCTACCTGTTCGGCACCTACGAGAACCCGACCAACTGCGGCGACGGCTACAGCATGGCGTATCACGCCGGGGCCGAGCTCTCGGGCATCGAGTGCTTCCAGATCAATCCGCTGATCAAGGACTACAACGGCCCGGCCTGCGCCTATGTCACCGGGCCGTTCGGTGGCTACACCACCAACGCGCGCGGCGAGCGCTTCATCGAGTGCGACTACTGGTCGGGCCAGATGATGTGGGAGTTCCAGCGCGAGCTGCAGGGCGGCAACGGCCCGGTGTTCCTCAAGCTGGACCACCTGGCCGAGGAGACGATCTCGCAGATCGAGACCATCCTGCACACCAACGAACGCCCGAGCCGTGGCCGCTTCCATGCGGGGCGTGGCACCGACTACCGGCAGCGCATGGTGGAGATGCATATCTCCGAGATCGGTCTGTGCAGCGGCCATTCTGCCTCGGGCGTCTGGGTGGACGAACACGCGCGCACGACGGTGCCGGGCCTTCATGCCGCGGGCGACCTCGCCTGCGTGCCGCACAACTACATGCTGGGCGCCTTCGTGTACGGTCGGCTCGCTGGCGAGAGCAGCGCGGCGTTCTGCGCGCAGCACGACTTCGCGCCCGTCGACGCCGGCCAGGTCGAGCGCGAGCGCGCCCGCGTGTGGGCGCCGCTGCAGCGCGAGCGCGGCCTGCCGGCCAACCAGGTCGAATTCAAGCTGCGCCGCATGGTCAACGACTACCTGCAGCCGCCCAAGGTCACACGCAAGATGGAGATCGGGCTGGAGCGCTTCACGGCCATCCAGGACGACCTGGGCCAACTGCTCGCGCGCGATCCGCACGAGCTGATGCGCGCGCTGGAAGTGCATGCGATCCGCGACTGCGCCGAGATGGCCGCGCGTGCCTCGTTGTTCCGCACCGAGAGCCGCTGGGGCCTTTACCACGCGCGGGTCGACTTCCCCGAGCGCAATGACGCCGACTGGTTCTGCCACGCGCAGATCCGCAAGGGCGCTGACGGCGCGATGACCAGCTTCAAGCGCGCGATCGAGCCTTACATCGTGCCCATGGCCGAGGACGAGCGCGCCAGCTACCAGCGCCTGCGCGTTCCCGCGGCGGCCGAGGCCGCCGCCGTCCGATCCGAATCCTTCCCGGAGTTCCAGCAATGACCGCGTTTGCCCCGCTCGCGCAGCACCCCGCCGCCGTTCCCGTCAGCGTCGATCCCGACAAGTGCATCGCCCACAAGGGCTGCACCGTCTGCGTCGACGTCTGCCCGCTGGACGTGCTCGCGATCGACCTCGTCAAGGGCAGTGCGTACATGAAGTACGACGAATGCTGGTACTGCATGCCCTGCGAGAAGGACTGTCCCACCGGCGCCGTTCACGTCGACATCCCCTACCTGCTTCGCTGACCCTGGAGAACCTCACGTGAATCGACAGACCTTCGCCGGCGCACTGCTGGCAGCCGCGCTGGCGTTCGCGCCCGCCGCCTTCGGCGCGACCATTCGCGTCGCCATCGGCACCCAGGACACCACCATCAACTGCGCCGCCGGCGGCCTGATGATCCGTGAGCTGCACCTGCTCGAGAAGTACCTCCCGCACGACGGCAGGTACAAGGACGCGCAGTACGACATCGAGTGGCACAACTTCACTTCCGGCGCACCGCTGACCAACGAGATGGTGGCCGACAAGCTGGACTTCGGCGCGATGGCCGATTTCCCGGGCTCGCTCAACGGCGCCGCGTTCCTCAAGGCGGGCAGGAGAAGCATCTTCCTGTCGGTGCTCTCGGGGTCGACGATCGGCAGCGGCAACGGCATCGTGGTGCCGGTGGGCTCGCCGGTGCAGTCGATCGCCGACCTCAAGGGCAAGCAGATCTCGGTGCCGTTCGCGTCCACCGCGCACGGGATGTTGCTGCGCGCCCTGAAAGCGCAGGGCTGGGATCTCGACAGGGACGTCACCGTCCTCACGCAGGCGCCCGAGGTGGCCGGCCCGGCGCTGCAGGTCGGCAAGATCGACGCCCACGCCGACTTCGTGCCATTCGCCGACCTGTTCCCGTACAAGGGCTTCGCGCGCAAGATCTACGATGGCGCGCAGGCCGATGCGCCCACGTTCCACGGCACGCTGGTGGCCGCGGACTACGCGAAGAAATACCCCGAGATCGTCGTCGCCTACCTGCGCGCGGCCATCGAGGCCGACCGCCTGCTGGCCGCCGAGCCGGAAAGGTACAGCGAACTCATCGCCAAGGTCACCGGCGTCGACGCCGAGGTAGCCTACCTGTTCCACGGTCCGTTGGGCCTGCAGACCCGTGACATGACGTGGAAGCCCGAATACCGCCAGGCGCTGGCCACCGCCATCGACACGCTGCGCCTGCTCAAGCGCCACGATTCCAACCTGACGGCCGACAGCTTCATCGACGACAGCTACGTGCGCACGGCGTTCCAGGCCGCGAGCCTGGACTACGACGCGCAGCTGAAGAACTACGCGAAGTCGCCGCTGAAGGCGAAGGATCCGGTCGACGGCAAGCCCATCGCGGACGAGAAGCGGGCCGCCTCGGTGTGGTTCGCCGGCGAGCCGCTTGTGCGCCACTACGGCTCGGCGGAGCATGCCTTCGCCGAGGCCCGCAAGGCCGAGGCCGCCGGCAAGCGCGTCCGCGTGATCTACGTGCACGACCGCGACCTGGGCATCGCACTGCTCGCCAACCAGGCCTGGTTCGCCGCGGACAGCCAGGGGCGGCTGAACGCGTTCCTGCTGAAGGATGCCGCGGCGCGCTGGGCACAGGCCAACCATGCGCAGATGTTGGACTACGCGGCGGCCCGCGGGCTGGCGTCGTCGCACCTGGCCTCGGCCCGTTGACCATGAGTGCCACCCTCGCCAGCAGCGACGCAGGCGCGGCGCCCTCCGCAGCGCATGGGCCCGCACGCTCGGATACATCCCACCCGTGGGCGCGACGCGCGCTCGCGCGCAGCCTGCGGCTCGCGTCGGTCACCGTCTTCCTGCTCACGTGGCAGGCGGTCACGTCGCTTCATCTGACCCTGGGCATCGTCACCTTCGCCAACGTGCCGTCGCCGGTCGCGACGTGGGAGGCGCTGCTCGACTTGCTGCACAGCCCCAAGCTGGCGCAACACGTCGGCTTCAGCCTGTGGCGGGTCGCGGTGGGCTTCGCCATCGCGACGGTCGTGGGCATCGCGCTGGGCCTGGTCGTCGGTCGCTTCGCATGGGCGCGGCGCACGCTGCTGCCGCCGCTGGAGTTGCTGCGGCCGATCCCCGCGGTGTCCTGGATCCCGCTGTCGGTACTGATGTTCCCGTCGACCGAGGCGTCGATGATCTTCATCACCTTCCTCGGCGCCGTGTTCCCGGTGCTGCTCAACACCATTCACGGCGTCGAGGGCGTCGACCGCCGCCTGGTGGCGTCGGCGCGCAGCCTGGGAACGCGGCGCTGGCAGCTGTTTGCGCAGGTTATCGTGCCGGCCGCCGCGCCCAGCATCGCCACGGGGCTGGCCATCGGCATGGGCACGTGCTGGTTCTGCCTGGTGTCGGCCGAGATGATCTCCGGCCAATTCGGTATCGGGTACTACACCTGGGAGTCGTACACCGTGCAGAACTACGGCGGCATCATCGTGGGCATGCTGCTGATCGGCCTGCTCGGCATGGGCAGCAGTGCGCTGATCCGCGCCACGGCGCGGGCCATGATGCCGTGGACGCGCGACGGGGTGGCGCAATGATTGCGCCGCCGACCGGACGCGTGGACATCGCGCATGTCCACATCGAGGTCGGCGCGGGCGTCGACCGCTTCGAGGCACTGCATGACGTGAGCCTGTCCATCGCACCGGGCGAGTTCGTGTGCCTGCTCGGACCTTCGGGTTGCGGCAAGTCCACGCTGCTCGGCGCGCTGGCCGGCCATCTGGCGCCATCGGGCGGCGAAGTGCGTGTCGACGGCGCGATCGTCGACGGCCCGCATCCCGATCGCGGCCTCGTCTTCCAGCAGCACACGCTGTTCCCGTGGCAGACCGTCATCGACAACGTCGCCTTCGGCCTGAAGATGCAGGGCGTCGCGCGGGCGCAGCGGCGCGTTCAGGCGCATGAGCTGCTCGCGAGCGTGGGGCTGCAGGGCTTCGAGTCGCGTTACCCGTCGCAGCTGTCGGGCGGCATGCAGCAGCGTGTGGAGATCGCGCGTGTGCTGATCAACCGCCCGCGGGTGCTGCTGATGGACGAGCCATTCGGCGCCCTGGACGCATTGGCCCGCGCCCGCATGCAGCAACTGCTGCTGGAAGTCTGGAGCCGCGTGCGCACGACCGTCGTGTTCGTGACGCACGACATCGACGAGGCCTTGTTCCTGGCCGACCGCCTGCTGGTGATGAGCGCCCGTCCGGGTCGCATCATCGAGGATCGCCGGCTCGACTTTGCACGACCGCGCGACGAGTCGCTGGTCACCTCGTCCGAATTCGCCGCGCTCAAGCGGCACTGTCTGCGGCTGCTGCATCGGGGCGAGGCCGACGCGCCGCTGCCGCGGATGACGCCGCTGGGCCCTCCGATCGCCACACTCTGAATGACCTGCCGCCGATGACATTCGCCGCAATCTCCGACTCACGACTCGCCAGCGATGACGCCGGCGTACGCCGCATCGCGATCCTCGACATGGCCGACGCGGAGAACGATGCCGACCTGCCCGTCCTGGCCGCCGCGCTGCGCGACGACACGTCCGAGGAGGTCCGCGCCGAGGCGGCGCGCGTTCTGGCGGGCCGGGACGATCCTGATGTGGTGGAGGCGTTGGCCGTGGCGCTCTCGGACCCCGCGGCGGCCGTGCGCGCCGCCGCGGCGACGTCGTTGACGCAGTTGAAGGACGCCCGGGCCGGCGAGCGCCTGTTGCCCTGGGCCGGCCACGAGCAGGCTTTCGTGCGCGCTGCCGCGCTGCGTGGGCTGAAGGAACTGCGCATCGCGGCGGCGTCAGCGCCAGCGCGGCTCTCGTTGTCGCATGCCGACGCTGCAGTGCGCCGCGAAGCGGTTGGCGTGCTGGGCTGGCTGAAGGCCGATGACGCGCTGCCCGAGCTTGCGCGCCTGGCGCGTTCCGACAGCGATGCGGACGTGCGGCGCGTCGCCGTCGGTGCGCTCGGCTTGTCCAGCGAGAGCGGCCATGTGCAGGTGCTGGATGCGCTGCTGGGCGCCTTGCGCGACCCAGCCTGGCCGGTGCGCGAAGAGGCTGCCACGACGTTGGCCAAGCTGGCGCCGCCGGCGGCCTTGCCCGCACTTCTGGAGGCGCTCGACGACGAGGCGTGGCAGGTGGCCCTGCGCGCGGTGCGTGCGTTGGGTCGCCTGCGCGATGCGCGCGCGCTTCCGGCGCTCGTGCCGGCGCTCGCGCACGCGATGGGTAACCTGCGCAAGGAGGCGGCCATCGCGCTCGGCGATATCGGCGCGCCGGAGGCGGCCCCGACGCTCGCGCTGGCGGCGGACGATCCCGACCCGGAGGTGCGAAAAGCAGCCCGTCTCGCGCTCGCGCGCTTGCAAGCGGGAGCCTCGTCGTGAGCGCGGCCCAGGCAATCGCGCTGTCGCCCGAGCGTCTGAGCGTCACCTGGGAGGACGGCGAATCGAGTGTCCAGGCAGCGACGCTGCGGCGCGCTTGCCGCTGCGCGCCCTGCCAGTCGGCGCGTCTGCGCGGCACGCCAGCCGAGGTCGACGGCGCGGTCCAGCTAGTCGATGCGCGTCCAGTCGGCCATTACGCCGTGCAGCTGACTTTCAGCGATGGGCATGAACGTGGAATCTATCCCTGGGCCTACCTCGCGAACCTGACGCGGGGCTCGAGCATGGCATGAACGGCCGTTTGATGGCGGTGAGCCGACCTCGCGTGCGGGAAGTCGGGTGTCTGCCGCAGCTGCTTTGCAGTTCTCAAGTCCTTGGCCGGCAACTCCGGTCTGGGGTTCCACGCGATCCGAACTGGCACGAACAGAGCGCGCCTGCGATGTCGGCTCGGCATGTACTGCCTGAGCAGGCCATTCGCGTTCTCCTTGCTTCCGCGTTGCCAGGGGGATTGACGATCGCAGAAGACAGGCGCTCGGCGAGACGAAGATGCCCCACGAAAGGAGCTCCAGGATGCACGTCGTGTCGCCGCGCTCTGCGCGCGTCGCCGCCAAGACCTGAACGAGCGAGGTCTTGCCGAATCGATCTTGGCCCCGGACGAAGGTGGCCGAGCCGGCAGGCGTTGACCGTGTCGCACACGCTATGTCGATCTCGCCTCTGTCGGATGGGCGCAGCGCCGGCGCAGGAACTGGGCGGCGACGAAAAGGTCGCGCTCGATCGCGCGCCGCGCCGCGGCGCTGTCGCCGGAATCGAGGGCGCGCATCAGGTCGCCGTGCGCGTCGTTCAGGACGGCCGGCGCCGACGCGTCCTCGAACAACTGGTTGGACAGCGGCCCGATGCGCAGCCACACCGTCTCGATCAGCGTCATCAGCAGCGGCGAGCCGGCGGCGCGATACAGCCGCACGTGAAAGTTCTCGTTGACCGCCAGGTAGGCCTTGGCATCGTGGCGGCGCAGCGCGGCGTCCATGAGGTGCACGTCCTCGCGCAACGCCTCGCGATCGGCCGGCGACAGGCGCAGCGCGCCGCGTTCGGCGGCTTCGCCCTCGAGCAGCAGGCGCGTCTGCAGCACGTCGTCGAACTCGGCGCGCGACAGCCGCGGCACCGCCACGCCGCGGTTCGGGCTGTACGACAACGCGCCCTCGGCAGCCAGGCGCTGCAGCGCCGCGCGCACGGGCATCAGGCTGACGCCCAACTCAGCCGCCACGTCGCGCAGCTTCAGCCGCTCGCCGGGCAGGAAGCGGCCGACGGTGACCCACTGGCGCAACGTCTCGTAGGTCTCCTGTTCGCGGGTCATGCGCACAGCTCCGCGAGCACGTCGTCGAAGGCCGTGAGCAGGCGGGCGACGTCGTCGTCGCTGGTGACGGGGCTGGCCAGCAGCATGTTGTGGAACGGCGTGATCATGACGCCGCGATTGAGCAGCGCGAGATGCAGCAGGTGCTCCAGCGCCGGGTTGGCGAGCGCGCCGGCCTCGCTGCCGTTGCGCGGCGCATGCCGGCCGAACTGGAATTCGCAGCGGGCGCCCAACTGCGTCACGCACCACGCCAGGTCGCGACGCGCGATGGCCGCGCGCAGGCCCTCGGCCACTCGCGTGCCGCACGCCGTCATGTGTTCGTGGGCAGCCGGCGTCGCGACTTCTTCCAGCGTCGCTCGCAGCGCCGCCATCGCCAGCATGTTGGCGGTCAGGGTGGTGCCGACGCCGGAGTGGCCGGGTGGCGCGGCCCGCTTCGCCGCCGCGGCGCGCGCCGCCAGTTCCGCGCTGAAGCCGTAGACGGCGCACGGCACGCCGCCACCGATGGGCTTGCCCAGCACCAGCGCGTCGGGCGCGAGGCCATGGACGCGCGCATAGCCGCCGGGGCCGCTGCTCAGCGTGTGCGTCTCGTCGAGGATCAGCAGTGCGCCGTGCGCGCGGATCAGCGCCTGCGCCTGCGCCCAGAAGCCCGGGTCGGGCAGCACCATGCCGATGTTGGTCATCGCCGGTTCGGCGAGCACGCAGGCGACGTCGCCGCCGGCCAGCGCTGCTTCCAGCGCCCTGAGGTCGTTGAACTC
>Ga0136846_1234181_pt1 | contig 15002 bp, 9 predicted proteins | sample HopSoiMetagenom2_FD_96841 | JGI IMG/M metagenome (GOLD analysis project Ga0136846, IMG submission 96841) | Grasslands soil microbial communities from Hopland, California, USA - 2 Assembly 2016 (version 4) | ecosystem: Environmental > Terrestrial > Soil > Grasslands | place: USA: Hopland...
CAAGCTCGCATATCGCACACTCACCACATGCTCATACCTGGCTCTCGCAGGCTTAGTGGGCCTTCTGGCCGGTGCACACTACTACCCGCCTTTGGACAGCGAACGGCTGATGATGATTGGAGTCTGCATATTTTTTGCGCCGATCCTGCTGCATATTGTTTCTGCCCTCCGCAAACGTTTGGCTCTGGATGTCGGCTGGTTGCGAGCTGTGTATCTAACAGCGGGCTGCGCCTTGGTGCTCCTCGCGCTGGGCACCACCGCGAACGGCGCTCTCGACAGAGGGGAAGCGCAAACTATCCACCCTGTAGTAATTCGAAGGTCGGCGATCCGAGGAAGGTATTCGGTCACGCGAGTTGCGCAGGTGAAATCGTGGCGTCCGGGAAGGGAATTGGAGCGACTGGAAGTAAATTCGCAGACGTTTGCACATATCTCCGCCGGCAAAGAGATGGCTGTCACTGTGCATCCAGGATTATTGTCGATGCCGTGGTACGACCACGTTAGCCCGGCAGAATAGCTCAGGCGGTGACGTGCGGGCCGGCGGCTACGGCTTGGGTGCGACGGGATTCGCTGACCGAGCGCGACTTGTGTTTCTTCTGCTCCAATGCGGCGCCGATGAAAGCGGCAAACAATGGATGCGGCTCCAGGGGACGCGACTTGAATTCGGGATGGAACTGGCAGCCGAGGAACCACGGGTGCTCGGGCGCCTCCACGATTTCGACGTAGTTTTCGTCGGGCGTGCGGCCGGTAATGCATAGACCTGCGGCTACGAGAATCTTTTCGTAGTCGCGGTTGAATTCGTAGCGATGCCGGTGACGTTCGCTTATTTCCAGTTTGCCGTAGGCTTTGGCCGCAAAGGAGCCGGGTTCGAGCTTGCAAGGCCATGCACCGAGGCGCATGGTGCCACCCATTTCGTCGACGCCGAGCAATTCGCGAAGCTTGTAGATGACTCGATGCGGCGACTGTGGATCGCACTCGGTCGTGTCGGCGCGCTCGAGCCCTGCGACATCGCGCGCGTATTCGACGGTAGCGCACTGCATGCCCAGGCAAATACCAAAAAAAGGCACTTTATTCTCGCGGGCAAATTGAATGGTGTAGATCATTCCCTGAACACCGCGCTTGCCAAAGCCGCCGGGTACCAGAATGCCGTCGTAGCCGCGCAGCCGTGCCGCAGCCGTCGCCACAGAGTCGATCTCTTCTGCTTCGATCCACTCCAGAACCGTTTTGTGATTGTGGGCCAGTCCGCCGTGCAGCAATGCTTCGCGAAGACTTTTGTAAGCGTCTTCGAGTTGTACATACTTGCCGACGATCGCGATGCGCGCTTCACCAGCGGGATTGTGCATGCGGTGGATCAAATCGATCCACGGCTTCAGATCTTGCGGACGATCTTCGAGCTTCAACAGTCGCAGGATCTGTGCGTCGAGCCCTTCGTTGTTTAATTCCACTGGCACGGCGTAAATCGTGTCGACATCCTCCATGGAAATAACGCAGGAGTCGGCCACGTTGCAGAACAGCGCAATCTTTTTCTTGAGTTCGATCGGAATATGGCGATCGCTGCGGCACAGCAGAATATCCGGCTGAATCCCAATGCCCAGCATTTCCTTAACGCTGTGCTGCGTAGGCTTGGTCTTCTGCTCGCCTGCCGCCGCGATATACGGAACCAGGGTGACGTGAACGAAAAGCGTATTTTCCGCGCCGAGTTCCAGGCGCATCTGGCGGATCGCTTCCAGGAAGGGAAGCGACTCGATGTCGCCGACGGTCCCGCCAATCTCCACGATGACGACGTCGACGCCTTCGGAAACTTTCTTGATGATCGATTTGATCTCGTCGGTTACGTGCGGAATCACCTGCACGGTCTTGCCGAGATAATCGCCGCGGCGTTCCTTGCTGAGAATCGTTTCGTAAATGCGGCCGGTGGTCCAGTTGTTGTCGCGGCTCAGCTTGGCGTGCGTGAAGCGCTCGTAGTGCCCGAGGTCGAGATCGGTCTCCGCGCCGTCCTCCGTGACGAACACCTCACCATGCTGAAACGGGCTCATCGTGCCCGGATCGACGTTGAGATACGGATCGCACTTCTGCAGGGTGACTTTAAAACCGCGACTTTCGAGGAGACAACCGATCGAGGAGGCTGCTACGCCTTTTCCGAGTGAGGAAACAACTCCGCCGGTAACAAAAATATATTTTGGCGCCATCCATGCAGCCGGGCCAGCTTACCGCGTGCTCGCCGAGCTTGTCTAACCTCCACAGGAGTGACGTACGCGTAATTATGTTCGGAAGACCGGGAAGAGTCAAATGCAAGTCTCAAGAGCTGTGGAACGAAAAAATGGTTGTATGCGTCGGAGATAGACGACGTGAGGAACCGTCTACCCACCATGCAGGAATACATATTGGGCGTCGTGAGACCAGCTTTGTGGACGCGAATGTTGATGGAGGCGCAACCTTTATCCTGTGGCCGTGTTTGTTGGGATGTAGATGGTGGTTGCGCAAACCTGAGCCACTGCGTGACGCGCTCAACAGTTTGTCATTGCGCACACGGCTGAGGTCCACAGGGAAACGCAATGATCCAAGGAGCCATCTAAATATTTTTCAGGAGTGTCGCGCACCGCGTGTTGCTTGGGCCAGCCCGCGTAAACCGCATTTTCAAACCTTTCGCAGTAGGGAGATATGAAATACATGCACAGGAATGTTATGGGCACTGGGTTGTTGTGTCTGCTGCTCTTGGTAGCGGCGTCAGTAGGTGCGCAGCAGCCCGCGAATAATTTGCGAGCGGGCTACGATCCGGCACGCGAAACGAACCTGGTCGGCACGGTTTCCAGCTTCACAGCAAATTCCGAGAACGGCCCGCTGGGAGCCCACGTGGCGGTACAAACCCCGAGCGGCATCGTGGATGTACATGTCGGCAGTGCCAAATTTCTGGAACTGAATCACCTGACGCTCAATCCGGGCGACAACGTTCGAATCATCGGCGAAAACTTCACCACCGGCGGGAGCACCATATTTCTGGCGCGCATCATTCAGAAGGGTACGACAGCGGTGGCGGTGCGCTCACCACGCGGAATTCCGCTATGGCTGGGCGGCGGTCGGACGCTGAGCGGACAAGAGAAGAAGAGCCGCGGAGGTGCCCAGTGAACCGGCCCCCCGTAAATCGGCCGATGAATCCGCAGCCGCGTCTAGGAATGAATGGGCAGGTCGCACTCCTGATGGTTTTGGCTCTAGCGTTAGTCGAAATCGCGTGCGGCGGTGGGAGCGGCGGTATTTCCGGAACGCCTGCGCCACCGCCCACTACAGGTCCCTACAGCGTGGCAAGTCTCAACGGCTCGTATGCTTTCACGATGACAGGACAAGACACCGGCGGATTTTTCGCGCGAGTCGGCAGTTTCTCCGCCAATGGAGCCGGCTCGATTACCGGTGGCGTAGAGGACGTGAATAGCGGCGCAGTCGGCACGGCCATCTTGCCCTTCAGTGGCGGCACTTATTCGATTTCCTCCAACGGCAAAGGCACGCTGAATCTCACGAATCAGACGGGCACTCTGCAATTCACGATCGTTATGACCTCCTCGACGTCGGGCTTGCTGACGCAGGTGGATGGCAACGCGTCCGCCAGCGGAAATTTCACGGTGCAGACTCCGTCGGCTTTGTCGCTGGCCAGCATCAATGGCAGCTACGTCTTTGACTTCTCCGGGCAGGATCCCAACGGAGTGCCCGAATCGCTGGTGGGGCAGTTTACCGCCAGCGGCGGAGTGGGCGGCAGCGGGGTGGTGGATGACAACGACGGCGCGGTACCTTCCGGTCCGCAGACCTTCGCCAGTTCCTCTTTTGCACTGGACACCACCTACGGCGCGACGTTCGGCCGCGGTATTGCCAACATCAACGGAATCAACTTCGCGTTTTACATCGTGAATGGCAGCAAGATCAAATTCATGGAGACCAGCTTCCCATCACTTGTAGTGGGCGACGCGACGGCGCAGACCGGCACAATCCCGACCACGGCGGCCGGATTGAGCGGGAGCTTCGCCACCGTGATGGGAGGCGCGAGCCTGTCCGGATCCGACGTGCGCGGCGGGCGATTTACGCTGAACGGCGGAAATGTCATCAACATTCAGATGGACGACGACAGCTCCAGCAACAGCGGTTCGGGTAACAGCAACGCCTTCATAATTCCGAATGGCACGATTTCCGCGGCTACTTATAGTGTCGACGCTTCAGTTCCTGGAAGCGGGCGCGGAACGCTGCAGTTCACCGATTCCAAACTGGGCACGTTCTCGTTTATTTTCTACCTGATTTCTCCGACGCAGGCGGTGATTCAGGACAACAGCGCGGGCATCGTCTCCGACGGCTCGATGTTGGCGCAGACGGCTGGACCGTTCAGCACCGCCAGCGCAGCGGGAAACTGGGCATTGAGCTTCGTGGGCCAGAGCATTAACAGTACGACCGGAGGATTTGGCGAAGAGGATTATCTCGGCCAATACACACAGACCAGCTCCGGCAGCATCTCCGGTGGGGTTGATTTCACCGAGCTGTCTGCGCCTGCAGTGGCGACGAATCTGGCCATCACCGGCACGATGACCGTGCAGGGTGATGGCACTGGGCGCAACGGATACACCATTAAGGTGAACGCGTCTCCATCGTCGACATTAAACTTCAGCGCTTATTTTATTGATGCGAACACGTTCTTTGTGGTGGGTACGGATACGCATCGGACAATTACCGGCACGGTGATTAGGAACTTCTAGCGGCGCTCAGCGGCTGAAGCCGTTTTTTTTGCTGGCGGCAACCCAGCCGTGCGTTCTCAACTGAACTCGTGCCCTCCCGAACGGCGGAAACGTCGCAGGACTAAAAAATTCCGGCGCCTTTTAGCTTTGCAGCAGCTTTTCTACGCGCGCGACGTCCTCTGGCACATCGACGCTGACAGCGTCGTGCTCCACTTCGGCGACGCGGATCTTGACGCCATTCTCCATCCAGCGCAGCTGTTCAAGCTGCTCGATGCGCTCCAGATCGCCTTGCGGCAACGTCGCATAATACAACAAAGCATCCCGCTGAAACACGTACAAGCCAAGGTGCTTCCAGTGGCGCACGACAATGTGACCAGCTTTGTCGCGCACCCAGGGAATCGGGGCGCGCGAAAAATATAAAGCGTTGCCGTCAAAATCGAGCACGGTTTTGACCACGTTGGGATCCATGATGTCGGCAGGCGTCTTGATCGTGGTCGCCACGGTGGCCACCGCCGCCGGCGGGTCTTCCAGCAAGGCATTCACAGCGGTATCGACTGCCGCCGGGTCCAGCAGCGGCTCATCGCCTTGCACATTCACAAAGATGTCGCCATCGACGTGCGCCGCGACCTCCGCGACGCGTTCAGTGCCAGTGCGATGGTCCGCGCGGGTCATGCGCGCCTCGCCTCCGAAGGCCTCGACGGCCTGGACGATGCGCTCGTCATCAGTCGCAACGATGATCTGAGAAGGTGTTTTGGCCAGCTTGGCGCGCTCGAACACTCGTTGAATCATCGACTTCCCGGCGAGCGAAACCAGCGGTTTCCCGGGCAGGCGGGTGGCCCCATAACGCGCTGGTATTACCACTACTACTTTCCCTGAACTCATAGATCTGCCCTCGTTACAGATTTCCCGTGAAGCTCGTACGTAACTCACCCGATGCTATCACGGCAAGCTGCAGCATCTTTGTCTGTGACACGCGGCCGCTGGCAGTGACAAAGGTTTGACATAAGTTTGGGCGGCTGAGTACTTAATTGACCTTGTCTTCTTTCGGGCGAGTGGTAGAATCCGCGTAGACCTGAACCGCGCGGCCCTTCCCGGCAGGCCAAGGAAACTTGGGAGAGAGCCGTGAAGCGCGAGGTGAGTCACATTCGCGTTTTGAATCGTTTGTTCGTTGCCGTTTTGTTGATCTCTGGATTTTCTTCGCTGTACTCGGCCCCCGCGACGGCGCAATCGGAGTCTGGTCCGTCGAAGCCCGCCCCGGAAGCGCCTGCCGCCGCACCCAAGCCTGACGAAGACACCAAATTCAAACCGCCAGAACGGCCTGCGAAGGAAGACGTCCGCAAAGACACGCCTGGGAAACCACTCCAGGGCTTGCACCTGGATGTCGATCTCGCGCTGGTGAACGTTACCGTCACCGATCCTTATAATCGCCTGGTCACCGGACTCGATCCCGACAATTTCCGAGTGTTCGAGGACAACATCGAGCAGGAAGTCGTGACTTTCTCCGCCGAGGACGTGCCCATTTCGATAGGCGTCATTTTTGACCTCAGCGGTAGCATGGCCAACAAAATTGGCAAAGCGCGCGAGGCTGCCATTCAATTTTTCAAGACCGCGAACCCGCAAGACGAATTCTTTCTGGTGAGCTTCAATGAGCGTGCCGAGCTGACCAGTGCGTTCACCAACAGCGTCGAGGACCTGCAAGGCCGCATGATGTTGACCGCTCCAAAGGGGCGGACCGCGCTGCTGGACGCAATTTATCTGGGACTCAGCCAGATGAGGGGTGCACGCAACGGCAAGCGCGCCTTGCTCATCCTATCGGACGGAGGCGATAATCATAGTAGGTACAACGAAAGCGATATCAAGCGGCTGGTAAAGGAAGCGGATACGCAGCTTTACGCCATCGGAATTTTCGACCCGCTCGGATATCGCAACCGGACACCGGAAGAGCTCAATGGCCCATCCCTGTTGAGCGAAGTGACGGAAATGACGGGAGGCCGCGTTTTTGCGGTGGAAAACCTGAATGACCTGCCAGACATCGCGTCCAAAATCGGGATGGAGTTACGGAATCAATATGTTTTGGGATATCGGCCCAGCAATAAAGCACATGATGCGCGCTGGAGAAAAATCAAAATCAAATTGCGCGCGCCCAAGGGACTTCCACCGCTTAACGTCTACTCCAAGACCGGATACTACGCGCCCAGCCATTAAGTCTATTTCTCCGCGATTTGCTTTGCCCGCCGTATGGGTGTGCTTGCTGCTCGCTGGCGTGCTGGGTTTTGGCGCATTCACCACCTCCGGCCAGATTCCCGATCCCAACACACAACAGAAAGTACCACCTCCTCCGGGCCAGAATCAGCAGGGCGAATCGAAGATCCGGGTGGATGTGAACCTGGTGGTGCTGCACACCACCGTTCTGGATGATCGCGGGCGTTTTGCGGACGGATTGAAGCAAGAAAACTTTCGCGTTCTGGAAGATAAAGCGGAGCAGAAGCTTGCCGTCTTCAAGCGCGAAGATATTCCCGTCAGCATGGGTCTGGTGATCGACAATAGCGGCAGCATGCGCGACAAGCGGCCACGGGTGAATGCCGCGGCGCTCACGCTAGTGGAAGCCAGTAATCCGCAGGATGAAGCGTTCGTCGTTAACTTCAACGATGACTTTTACCTCGATCTCGATAAGGATTTTTCCAGCAGCATACCGGAGCTGAAGGAAGCGCTGGAGCGCATCGACTCACGCGGCAGCACAGCGCTTTACGATGCGGTGATCGGTTCGCTCGATCACGTGAAGAAGGGCGCTAAGGACAAAAAAGTTCTCCTCGTGGTGACTGATGGCGAGGACAACACCAGTCACAATTCTCTCGAGAAGACCATCAAGGAAGTGCAGAAGACCGATACGGTGATCTACACCATCGGGCTGCTCAGCGAAGAGAGCAAGAAGAATGCCAAGCGCGCGCGCCGGGCGCTGGAAGAAATCGCTAAAGCTTCCGGCGGGTTGGCGTTTTTCCCTGAGAATGTCGCGGATGTGAAAGATATTTGCGAGAACGTGGCGCATGACATCCGCAATCAGTACACGCTCGCGTACTATCCGACGAACACCAAGCGTGACGGCACATTCCGCAGCGTTCAGGTGGACGTGATTCCGCCGCGTGGTCGCGGCAAACTCGTCGCCCGCACCCGCAATGGCTACTACGCCCCCGGCGGCCCCGCAGCCGGCGCAACCTCCGGCAACTAAACGGAAAGTTTCTGCCTAAGTAGCACAGACACTCCTGTCTGTGCGCCGCGTCAACACGAACGCGAACGATCCGTTAAACTAGGCGATGCGGCACAGAATCGTAGGGGCACAGCACGCTGCGCCCCATCTAGGCAAGATGTAAGAACCCATGCCCCGTTGTTTCATCGCGCTGCAATCGACGAAGGCTCCGTCAACTCCCGCAAAAAACTCTTCCCATGCAATATCGACCCGCCAAAATTCTCCGCAATCGTTTGTCCCATATCCGCCAGCGTCTCGCGAATGCCCAGATCCACTCCCGCGACTCCTAACGGTGAAAACGCCAGAATCGGAACATACTCTCGCGAATGGTCAGTAGTTTCCCACCGTGGATCAGGATCGCATCCATGGTCCGCGGTAATCATCAGCAGGTCGCTCGATTGCAGTAATTTCAGAAATTCGCCTAACCCGAGATCAAACTCCTCCAGCGATTTCGCAAATCCCTCCACATCCTTGCGATGGCCATAAAGCATGTCGAAATCCACCAGATTGCAAAAGATCAGTCCACCAGAGCGCTCGCGAAGGGCAGCAGTGAGCTTGTCCATGCCGTCTGCATTGCTCTTTGTGGTGACGTAATCTTTTACGCCGCGACCGTTGTAGATGTCGTGAATCTTGCCGATCCCGAACACCGGCACGCCGCGCTCCTCCAGTACATCGAGCAACATCGGCTTCGGCGGATCCACCGCGTAGTCGTGCCGCCGCGAAGTACGCACAAAGTGCCCAGCCTGGCCTGTAAACGGCCTTGCAATGACGCGCCCTACGCGATGCGGGCCATCCAGCAGTTTTCGAGCGATTTCGCACATGCGATACAGGTTGGCAATCGGAATCACATCTTCATGCGTGGCGATCTGAAAGACGCTGTCCCCAGAGGTGTACACGATCGGCTTGCCTGTTCGAACATGTTCTTCACCAAGCTCTTTGATAATTTCCGTTCCGGAAGCAGGCTTGTTCCCGATAGTTCCGCGCCCGATCTGCCGTTCGAACTCCGCGATAATTTCCGGTGGGAATCCTTGCGGATAAACTGGAAATGCCTGGTCCAGCCACACTCCGGCCATTTCCCAATGGCCTGTGGTCGTATCTTTTCCCGGTGAATGCGTGGCGCCTTTTCCGAACGCACCGATCGGCGAAGCGGCCGGCGAAGGATGCGCCAACGGCGCGATGTTCGCAAGTCCCATACGTACCAGCGTTGGGATCGTCAAAAAACGCGACTCCGCGATATGACCGAGAGTAGTCCGGCCGATATCGCCATAGTCGCCAGCATCCGGCAGCGGGCCGATGCCCACGCTGTCCAGCACGATCCATATCACTCTGGCAAAAGACTGCATCGGCATCGCGTCACCTGCAAGAAATCAGCGAAAACAGTAGCACATCGCCGCGGCGGCAAATCATTGTTGCAGATCGTGATTTGGCAGTATGCTCAAGCCACTTTTGACTCAGGTCGGGCGTGCGCCTGGGAACGAAACATTCGCCTCCTGCCGCACGTATCTACAGCAACGAGGTCTTCTATGCCCAGAAGTCAACGGCCGCCGCTGGTCTTCCCGATCCTCTTGATCGTCGTCGGCGCGATCTTTCTGTACGCCAACTATCGCCCCGGGTTCGATCCCTGGCCAATGCTGCGCACCTATTGGCCGCTCATTTTGATTTTCATCGGTCTGGGCAAGATCTGGGATTCCACGCGGCGCCAGCGCCTACAAAGCAGCGATCCGAATGCACCGTCGCCTCCAGGTTCTTCCGTGGGCACCACAGTTGCGATTCTCGGAGTCGTGCTGGTATTGGTCGCGGTGTTTTGGCACGGCCGCGCCTTTTCGCGCGACCGTCGCGCCGACAATGCCATTCACCACCAAAGCCGCACCATCGAGCGCGGCGACGCCAAATCCGTGAATGTCTCAGTGGAATCCGGAGCTGGCGAGGTGACCGTCACGGGCGGATCCTCGCATCTCCTTGACGCCGATTTCGACTACGGCTATTCCTATTCGAATCCGAATGTCGACTACAAGACCGAATCCGGCGTCGGTCAACTCACCATCACCCAGGACAGCGAGCATGCGCATTTCGGAAGCTCGCACAATGACTGGACTCTGCGCTTCAACAACGATGTGCCGCTTTCGTTGAAGGTCGAAATGGGCGCAGGCGAAGGGCGCTTCCGTCTGCGTGATTTGCAGATCACCCATCTCAAATTGGAGATGGGCGCGGGACATGTCGATGTGGACCTGACCGGTCCGCGTAAGAAAGATTTGAACGCCGACATTGAAGGTGGCGTAGGGCAAGCAACCATCCGCCTGCCGAGAAACGTCGGCGTGACCGTGAGCGCCCAAGGCGGCATCGGTTCGGTCAATGCCCACGATTTCAAACGCGATGGCGACGACTACATCAATGACGCGTACGGCAAAACGCCCGCCACGATCCGGGTAAAGGTACAAGGCGGCGTCGGCCAGATCACCCTCCTGCAACAGGAATAAGCGCGATCGCGTTTCGATGCGAATTGTTCGTTAAATCTCAGACTCCGTAGACATGACGCATCGCTAATCCCTGAGCTGAGAGTCGTTGCTGATCCTGATGTGGGAGCGCTGTTGATCCTGCATTTGTTTGCCTTTGTAGGGGCTGCGCTTCAGCGCGCTCTGCCACCCAGGCACCCTAATCGCGATGAATACTCGATGCGGCGCAACCGATCCGCCAGGTACGCTCATCGTTTGCTCCCCACGCAACGCAGCCGTATAATTTGAAGTTTAGGCAGTGCCTTCCAAACGCACTGTCTGAGCTTCCCTTGGCTAACCACGATTCCATTCAGACCCCCATCAATACTGAGTCGATCTCCATTCGAAAGGCCCGCGTTCATAACCTCAAGAACGTCAGCGTCGAAATCCCTCATAACGCCATCACCGTAGTCACCGGCGTCAGTGGCTCCGGCAAGTCCTCTCTGGCTTTTGACACCATCTACGCCGAAGGGCAGCGCCGTTACGTGGAGTCGCTGTCGGCCTACGCCCGACAGTTTCTCGAGCGCATGGAGAAGCCCGACGTCGACGAGATCTCCGGAATCGCGCCGGCTGTCGCGATTCGCCAGAAAAATTCCACCCGCAACCCGCGATCCACTGTCGCTACCGCCACCGAAATTTACGATTACCTGCGATTGCTCTTTGCCCGCTGCGGTGAAACGTTTTGCATTCATTGCGGCGTGCTGGTTCGCCGCGACAGCCCCGATGAAATTGCGACGAAAATTTTGGAGCTCACTCCCGGTCGCCGCTTCTACGTTTTGTATCGCCTGCGCATCGCGCAGCCTCAAACCGCCGCTCAGACCGGCAGCGCTCTGCGTAAGCTGCTGAAGAAGAAGCCCGCGCCTCCTCCGCAGGAAGCACTGCGCAATGCGCTGATCGATATCCAAAAGCGTGGCTTCAACCGCCTGTATCAGGACGGCAAGCTTCACGAATTTTCATCGCCAGAGACGCTGCTGGATGTGGATTTTGCACAGCCCGTGTGGGTTGTTGTCGATCGTCTGGCGGTGAACAGCGAATCGCGTTCGCGTCTGGTCGACTCTATCGAGATCTGCTATCGCGAAGGTGGCGGCGAAGCAATTCTGGAATTCGTCGCTGAAGGTGCAGGGAATCCATCGGAGCGCATGGTCTTCAACGACCGCTTCGAATGCAAGAACGACGGCACTATCTATCAGGAGCCGGAGCCGCGGCTGTTTTCTTTCAACAATCCCTACGGCGCGTGCCCGCGTTGCCAGGGATTTGGCAACACCATCGATTTCGATCTCAATCTCGTCGTTCCGGACGCCAGCAAATCACTTGACGATGGCGCTATCGAGCCGTGGACAAAGCCCCGTTATCGTGGTCTGCTGCAAGAAGCGAAAAAATGGGCCCGCGCGCAGGGAATACCCACCAATATTGCGTGGCGTCACCTCACCGTTGACCAGCGGCGCCTGATCCTCGAAGGCGATCCCGCAAATAAATTTGACGGCGTGAAAGGATTTTTCAACTATCTCGAGCGCAAAAAGTACAAGTTGCATGTTCGCGTTTTTCTTAGCCGCTACCGTGGGTACGCGCTATGTCCCGACTGTGGAGGAACGCGCCTCCGCGTGGAAGCGCGTGCCGTTCGGGTTGGCGGGAAATCCATTACGGAGATTTGCAAGCTCACCGTAAAAGAAGCGCGCGTTTTTTTCGCAAACCTGCACCTCAGCGAGTCGCAGGCCAAAGTCGCCGACAGAATCCTGGAAGAAATCCGCACGCGCCTGCAATTTCTGGACGAAGTCGGCCTCGATTACCTGACCCTCGACCGTTTGACCTCCACTCTTTCCGGCGGCGAGTCGCAGCGCATCCAGTTGGCCACGTCGCTCGGTTCGCATCTCGTCGGCGCTCTCTACGTTCTCGATGAGCCCTCGATCGGCCTGCATCCCCGTGACACCCAGCGCCTGATCGACATTCTCAAATCGCTTCGCGACCTGGGAAACACGGTGCTCGTTGTCGAGCACGATCCCGACACCATCGAAGCCGCCGATTCCGTGATCGATCTCGGGCCCGGCGCCGGCGAACTCGGCGGCCATCTGCTTTTCTCCGGTCCGTACACCGCAATGTTGCGAGAACACAAATCGCTGACCGGCCGCTACCTCAACGGTGAATTGCGCATTCCCGTCCCCAACAATCGCCACAAACCCAACGGCAAATTCCTGCGTCTCGCGGGCGCAAATCTGCACAATCTGCAAAATGTCGATTTGATGGTGCCGCTTGGCACGCTCACGGTCGTAACCGGCGTAAGCGGATCGGGAAAGTCCACGCTCGTCCACGACGTTCTATATCGCGCGCTCACTGCAAAACACAACGGCAACAGCATCAAAGAATTCTGCGATCGGCTTGACGGCGATGGAGAAATTCGTGAAGTGGTCATCGTCGACCAGTCGCCCATCGGGCGCACTCCGCGTTCGAATCCCGCCACCTACCTCAAAGCCTTCGACGCCATCCGGGATGTCTTCGCCGAAACTCCCGACGCCAAGCGCCGCGGCTACTCCGCCGGTCATTTTTCCTTCAATGTCCCCGGTGGCCGCTGCGAAACCTGCCAGGGCGATGGCACCGTCACGGTCGAGATGCAATTTCTCGCTGACGTCGAGTTGGTCTGCGAAGAGTGCCGTGGCACGCGCTTCAAGAGCGGTGTCCTCGACGTAAAGTTCCATGGCAAAAACATCCATGACGTGTTGCAGATGACCGTTCGCGAAGCGCTCACATTTTTCGCCAACATCCCGAAAATTATTTCGAAGTTGAGAGTGCTGGGCGAGATCGGTCTCGGCTATCTGCGTCTCGGTCAGTCCGCCACCACCCTCTCCGGCGGGGAAGCCCAGCGCCTGAAACTCGCCGCGCACCTCACCCGCAGCGACAATCGCGGCATCCTATACATTCTCGACGAGCCCACCACCGGCCTGCACTTCGACGACATCGCCAAATTGCTCGCCGCCTTTCGCAAGCTCCTGGAGTCGGGCGCTTCTCTGCTCGTGATCGAGCACAATCTCGATGTGATCAAATCGGCCGATTGGCTGATCGACATGGGCCCAGAAGGCGGCGATCAGGGCGGCAAAATCATTGCCACCGGAACTCCCGAACAAGTCGCGCGCAATGCGCACTCGCACACGGCGCGCTTTCTCGCCAAAGTGCTCAGCGCCAACGGCCAGGCAAAGCGCGCACCCAACGGCGCATCCAAATCCTCAGGTCCTTCAGCTACAATCCCTATTGGAGCGAACACTTCTCCGTCTGAGCCATGAAGCTTCGTCGTTCGCCTTCGCTGCTCTCGCCTTTGCAATTACGACCGATCCGTTTTTTCCTGCTGACGATGTTCCTCGGTTGCTGTTTGATTGCCGTCGCTGAACCCACCGCCGCCCAGTCCGCAACCGCTTCGCGCTCGTCACAATCCGCGCCGTCGAAATCGACCAAAATCGCGAACCCTCTCAACGATTTGCTCAATGAAGCCCAGCACGCCATCGACACCAGCAATTTCGAAGGCGCCATCTCCCCGCTCCAGAAATTCATCGCGGAAAAGCCGGACGTCGCCTACGCGCATTTCCAGCTCGCTTACGCTTTTACCGCGCTCCATCGTTCCGACGAAGCGCGCGCCGAATACGAACGCACGACTGCCATCGATCCAAAGATGTCCGAGGCCTATTTAAATCTGGGCTTGCTGCTGACCGAAAAAGATCCCGCAGCCGCGGCGCAAGCCTTTCGCAAGGCCGTCGACTTGCTTCCCGCGCAGAGCCGTCCGCGTCTGCTGCTCGGTGTGGCCCAGGAGCGTTCCGGAGATTTCCCTGGTGCCGCCAATTCGTTCGAAGGCGCCGTGCATCTCGATCCGCGTGATACCGATGCTACGCTCCATCTCGCGCGCCTTTATCTCCAGCTCAAGCGCCCCGCTGACGCCGAATCGAAATTCCGCGCGGTGCTGGACGCCAAGCCTGACTCGCTCGAAGCTGCTGGTGGTCTGGCAGAGTGCCTTGACGCCGAGCAAAAACCTGAAGCCGCTGACGCCTACCGCAAATATCTCGCGCTGCAGCCAGCTGACGCCTCCATCCGCGCGCGTCTCGTCCATCTGCTGGTCGAGCAGCAGAAATATGACGACGCGCTCGCCGAACTCGATCGCGCTGACGCGGGCAAGAAGCCTTCTACCGATTCGCTTCTGCTTCGTGCCGACATCCAGATCGCCCAGAAGAAAACGGATGATGCCATCGCCTCGCTTCAGGGCGCCCTGGCTTTGACTCCCAACGACCCGAAGCTCCTCAACGGACTCGGACGTTTGTATCTGGAAAAGCGCGATTTCCCCTCGGCCGAGAAAACCTTTAAGGCCGCGCTGCAGCTCGATCAGCGCAACCTGATGATCTGGAAAAATCTTAGCTCCACATATTATTTGTCCGGTAACTGTCCCGCGACGATCAGCACGCTTGACATGATCGCCAAGGTTGAGCCGCCCAACGCCGGTTCGTGGTTCATTCGGGCCCTCTGCTACGATAAATTGCATCAGATCAAGCCGGCGCTTGAGGCTTACCAGAAATTTCTCGATCTCGA
>Ga0136846_1232602_pt1 | contig 14998 bp, 13 predicted proteins | sample HopSoiMetagenom2_FD_96841 | JGI IMG/M metagenome (GOLD analysis project Ga0136846, IMG submission 96841) | Grasslands soil microbial communities from Hopland, California, USA - 2 Assembly 2016 (version 4) | ecosystem: Environmental > Terrestrial > Soil > Grasslands | place: USA: Hopland...
GAGGCTTTACGCATCATGGCCGAGATTCGCGACCAATTCGGTTTGAAAATAGTCACTGAGGCGATCGATAACGAGTCGCTCGAATTGGTAGAGGAGTACGCTGACGTAATTCAGATCGGCGCCCGCAACATGCAGAATTTTTCGCTTCTCAAACGGGCGGGACGAGCCCGCAAGCCCGTGATGGTGAAGCGTGGCATGTCGGCAACTCTGGAAGAGTTCCTGATGGCGGCCGAATACGTAATGAGTGAAGGCAATTACAACGTGATCCTATGCGAGCGAGGCGTGCGAACTTTCGCTGACCATACTCGCAACACGCTTGATCTCAGCATCGTTCCGGCGGTGCAGAGACTCAGCCATTTGCCTATTGTGGTTGATCCGAGCCACGGAACGGGAAAGCGCAATAAGGTTACGCCACTTTCACGCGCTGCTGTCGCCGTAGGCGCTGACGGGCTCATCGTCGAGGTACACACTCACCCGGACCAAGCGCTCTCTGATGGAGTTCAATCCCTCTATCCGGAGCAATTTGAGCAACTAATCGCGCAAGTGCGACAGATCGCCCCTGTGTTAGGGCGTACGATACCGGCGATCGGCCCTCATCCAGCGGCAACCAAGGTAATGGCAGTGCCGGCTGCCGCACAATCCGCTACCACCTAACTTGAGGAAGGTACTCCTACTCTTTGTCGTCCTCGGAATCGCTGGGGGCCTGGCGTGGTGGTATTTGCGTCCGCGTTCCCTGCCGGATTACGGGCCTCTTTACCGTGAATACGCGTACGTAACCAATGGCAAGAGCGACACCGTGAGTGTTATCGACATGACTCCGCGGCCCCTGCCCCGGTTCAACGTGCTCAGGACCATTTATGTAGGCCATAACCCGACCGGGATAACGGCTAACAGCAAGAAAAATGAGATCTACGTGGTTAACACAGATTCCAACAACATTAGCGTTATTGACGCTGAGCGTAACCAGGTGGTCGCCACCATCGGTGTGCACGGGAAGCCTTACTTTATCGACGTGACGCCCGACGGGAAGCGCGCCTACGTTGCGAATTCAGGTTCAGCAAACGTCTCGGTCATTGATCTCGACAGGCGCTCCATCGTAATGAACATCCGAGTCGGGGGTGGACCTGGGTTGGCACGTGTCTCTCCGGATGGCGAAGCCGTCGTTGTGAGCAATCGCACGGACGGCTCCATTTCGATCATCGATGGCGCGAAGCTGGCAGTTCGCGCAACCGTTCCCGTCTGCAAAGAGCCCGACGACATTGCCATACTTCCTGACAACAGCAAAGCTTTCGTGGAGTGCTCGAGCGCCGGACAGGTTGGAGTTGTGGACCTGAAGAACGCGAAGTTACTGGCGCTACTCGATGTCGGTAAGACCCCGGTGCATCTTGCATTGAAACCAGACGGCGGCGAGTTGATCGTCTGCAACTTCGATTCCGACAACATTTCAATAATTGAGACCACCACGAACGAAGTCGGCAATAGCTATCTCATCGGCACACATCCCGCGCGGGGCGTTGTGACGGCCGATAGTTCGCGACTTTATGTCAGCAACTTCGGTTCCAACACCGTGGCCGTCTACGATATCGACAGCGGGAAGGTGATTACGTCGCTTGCGGTGGGAACCCGGCCTGATGGGCTTGCCTTGTCCGCCACTGAAGACTATCTGCTGGTGCTGGATTCTGGGTCGGGAGATGTAGCCGTGGTCGAGAAGCGCAGACCTACTAAGCTGGAACCGGCAGAGTACGCCTTGCTCACGATTACCCAGGTGGGCTTGCAACCAAACAACATTGCGGTAAAGGCGTTCCGGATGAGCAGACCAAGGGTCGTGGCCCAACACTAGCAGCCCGCATTTGGGGACCAAAGCCGATGCCGCGGCTTCTTCCACAGAACACGCGTCACGCTTCGCAATGTGCAGAGGCACTGCAAGGATTCCCCTATCCGTTGCCGCAACTCTGGATATTCATGCCCGTCTTCAGTAGAATGGTTTAGCAGACATAAAGGACCGCCCGTGTGCCAATCCGGCCCACGGGCGGTTTTTTTTTTGCCCAGAGGAGGGATGAATGTCGGATACCGTTTTCTTTCACAGCGACAGCGAAATCGAAGCGATGGTTGACCGGCTGGAAGTTTGCGATTTCGAGAAAGGTGAGTTCACTCACACCATGCACTTGGCGGCCGCGGCGTGGTATTTATCCCTACATTCGCCCGAAGAGGCTCTCAACCATATGCGCTCCGCCCTGGTCCGCCTCACTGACAAGTTCGGCGTCACCGCCTATCATGAAACCATCACTTGCTTCTGGATGCGCATAGTCCATAATTTCTTACTTTCTCAAGGAGTTGAGTCCGCACTAACAACTTCGGTAAACCGTCTTGCTTCCACATTGGGCAGCAAAGACGCAATTTACGAGTACTATAGCCGTGATCTGCTCATGTCGGAAACTGCTAGGGGTACGTGGGTGGAACCCGATTTGAAACTGTTCTAATCGACAAGGACAAGAGGGGTATGTAGCTGTCCTTCTGTTTGGGTTATCGTCTAATTACTTCATACGTGTTGTTGGACCGGCATGTGCTCTCTTCCAATCAAGTTAGGGTTACTCGTCGCCTGGGTGGCGTTGGCCGCCGCTGCTGCGTCTGCGGCGCCGGAAACAGGCAAGTTTGGGACGATCGCGATACCCAGGATTGATATCGCGCCTAAGCTTGAGGACTTTGTCGAGATGAAGCCGAGCCCCGCGTTTGAGGGGAAGCTAGCCTCCGTAAGTGGGCTCATTCAGCGCGTTCCGACTGACGGCGCTCCATCGACCCAGCGTACCGACGTCTACCTTGGATACGACTCCAAGAATCTGTACGCAATCTTTGTTGCCTTCGATACGGAGCCCAGCAAGATCAGGGCTCGTCTGTCGCGCCGGGAAGATATATTCGATGATGACTCGGTCGAGATCATGCTCGATACGTTTCACGATCATCGGCGAGCCTACTCGTTTCTGGTGAACCCAATGGGCGTGCAGGCGGACGCGCTCTGGACCGAGGATGTGGGCTTCGACTTCTCATTCGACACTATCTGGGAGTCGCAAGCGAAGTTGACCGAACGAGGTTACCTGGTGTGGATGGCGATCCCGTTTCGTAGTTTGCGCTTTGCCTCAAACGATCCGCAGACCTGGGGCATCATCCTCAACCGCGGTTTGCCCCGAAGCAACGAGGACACGTTCTGGCCGCCCTACTCCTCGCGGATACAGGGGAGATTGAACCAGGAAGGGGCAGCCACTGGTTTGTCCTCGATCTCGCCAGGTCGTAATCTGCAATTCATTCCTTATGGAATATTCCGCTCCTTCCGCGAACTTGATCTGCGCGATCCCAATCGTCCGGTGTTCGATCAGCGCCACGCGTATGGACGAGTCGGACTGGATGCTAAATCGGTCCTAAAGGACAAGTTTGTTCTGGACGCGACCATCAATCCGGACTTCAGCCAGGTTGAATCGGATGAGCCACAAGTGACGGTGAACCAGCGCTTCGAAGTGTTGTTCCCGGAGAAGCGGCCGTTTTTTCTGGAGAATTCAAACTACTTCAATACTCCTATAAATCTGGTCTTCACCAGGCGCATCGTGGATCCGAAATATGGTTTGCGCTTGACGGGCAAAGATGGGCCGTGGGCCGTTGGTCTGCTGATGGCAGACGATGCCTCAGCAGGGGAGACGATTCCGCGCAGTGATCCGAACGCCGGCAAGCATGCATATTTCGGAATTGGGCGAGTTAGTTATGACTTGGGCCGGCAATCGAATGTGGGTGCGATCTTTACCGATCGCGAATTTGCCGGAAGCTACAACCGAGTGGGTGGCATCGATGGACGGCTTACGCTGAATACGAATTGGGTGACCACCTTCCAGGGTGTGGTGAGCTCAACTCTTAACACCGACGGCACGTATCAGGCTGGCCCCGCAGCCGAGGTGACGGCGCAGAGACAGGGTCTGCATTTCACCTACAACTTCGATTACAGCGACCGAAGCAACGGCTTCGTAACCGAGCCTGGGTTCGATCCGCAGCCCGACATTCACAATATCGTTCAGCATTTTCAGTACACCTTTCGCCGGGAAGGATCCACGCTGATTTCCTGGGCGCCGATTTTCGACACGTATGAAACCTTTGATCACGGCGGCAACCATCTGAATTCAGGTTTCTCGCCGGCCATGCAAGTGGAATTGAAGGGACAAACGTACATAACCCTCTTGTACGCGAAAGAAATGGAATTGCTGCGCCCGAAGGATTTTGCTGTGTTGCCCGCGAATAATCAATACGTGCGACACACCACCGAAGTGACCGTCAACACGAACTACTACCGTGCAGTTTCGTTAAAGATGGATGTGCGGTGGGGAACCAGAATCAATTACGACGCGCCCACGGGACAAATCCCGTTTCTGGCGGGACGCACAAGCGTAAACACAACGCTAACGGTGCGTCCGTCGCGCAAGCTTCGTGTCGACAACACCTACATCCTGTTCCGTCTGCACGATCGAATGGGCGGCGTGGGTAGCATGAACAATCACATCATCCGGAGCAAACTCAATTACCAGTTCACGCGGGCGCTGTCGTTTCGGTTCATCGGTCAATACAATTCCCTGCTCACGAACCCGACGTTTACATCCCTGCAGACTGCTAAAGATTTCAATGCCGATTTTCTCGTTACGTATCTGCTGCGTCCCAGCACAGCCATTTATGTGGGCTACAACACGAACCGGGAAAATCTGCTGAACCCATTGGCTGCGGATATTGACGGAAATCTGCTCCGCGGGCCGCGGTATATCAACGACGGTAGGAACTTCTTTGTGAAGGCATCGTACCTGCTGCGGTTTTAGGAACCCTCTCACTCGTTGCTGATGAATGTTTCCTTCCTGAGTACCGGGTCAAAAGGCCCCGGTACACACAAAGCTTCCGCGACTCACGATCTAGAGACGCACGTTCCGTAGGCGTAGCGAGTTCGTGATCACCGACACGGAGCTGAAACTCATGGCCGCTGCCGCTATGATCGGGCTGAGCAAAATGCCGAAGAATGGATACAGAACGCCCGCGGCGACAGGAACTCCCAGAGAGTTGTAGACGAATGCAAAGAACAGGTTTTGTCGAATGTTTCGCATTACTGCGCGGCTCAGGTTACGGGCTCGCACCATCCCCGCAAGATCACCCTTCACAAGTGTGACGCCGCCGCTTTCCATGGCTACATCGGTGCCGGTTCCCATGGCAATGCCGACGTGTGCCTGAGCGAGAGCCGGTGCGTCGTTGATGCCGTCACCAGCCATTGCCACGATTCTTCCCTTTTTTTGCAGGCTGGCAATCACTTCCGACTTCCTTTCCGGGAGCACCTCGGCTTCGACTTCCTCAATGCCGAGCTTGCGTGCCACTGCATGAGCAGTCGCACGATTGTCACCAGTCAGCATCAATATGTTCAGTCCCTGTGATTTCAGTTCACGAATCGCTTCGGGAGCGCCAGCCTTAACTGGATCGGCCACGCCAAGAATGCCTGCCAGCTTGCCATCAATCGCCACGAAGATGGTGGTCTGGCCTTCGTTCCGAAGGCTCTCAGCTCTAGAGTCCAGTTCAGAGGTGGTGATTGCTGCGTCAGCGAGGAGACGCTCAGTGCCGACGAGCACCGGCCTGCCTTCTATAGTCCCCGACACGCCTTTTCCCGGCACGTAATGAAACTCACGAGCTTCCGACATCGTAAGCTTCTGTTCTTCGGCCGCCCGGATGAGTGCCAAGGCAAGCGGATGCTCGCTACCGCGCTCCAGGCTGGCAACAAGACGCACGAGGGTCGGCTCTTTCAGCCATCCGAGAGCAACGATGGTTGTTAGTGTGGGCTTGCCTTCGGTCAACGTACCCGTTTTGTCTACAACCAGGGTATCGACTTTCTCAAGGACTTCCAGAGCTTCTGCGTTCTTTATCAGCACACCAGCGCGAGCGCCTCGACCTGTTCCAACCATAATCGCCATTGGAGTTGCCAGGCCGAGAGCACAGGGGCAAGCGATGATCAGCACAGCAACTGCGTTGACCAGCGCTTTGGCGAGGCGAGGCTCAGGGCCAAGCAGGAACCATGCAATGAAGGTAATCACCGCAATTGCGATCACGGCGGGTACAAAGTAGCCAGAGACACGGTCGGCAAGACGCTGAATGGGTGCCCGACTTCGCTGTGCTTGGCTGACAAGCCGAACGATTTGGGCCAACAGCGTTTCGCTCCCGACGCGCTCGGCGCGCATGACGAGGGCTCCGTTGCCGTTTACCGTCGCTCCAATAACGCGCGTTCCCGGACCTTTTTCCACCGGAAACGACTCTCCTGTAATCATCGATTCGTCCACATTGCTGCGGCCTTCGAGAACCAGTCCGTCGACCGGCATTTTTTCCCCGGGCCGAACCCGCAGCCGATCACCCCGTTGGACCTGGTCAAGAGCAACATCTGCCTCAGAACCGTCGGCTTTTAGGAGGCGAGCGGTTTTGGGGCTCAGATCGAGCAGGGCGCGTATTGCATGACTGGTCTGGCTGCGGGCACGCAGTTCGAGCACCTGGCCCAGCAAGACCAGCGTCGTGATCGCGGCGGCTGCTTCGAAATAAACGGGCGGGCGCCCGCTCATGCTGCGCAGGGCAGGCGGGAAAAGCTCCGGGAGTATTGTTCCCACGAAGCTGTAGGCGTAAGCCACCCCCGTCCCCATGGCAATCAGCGTGAACATGTTTGTGGAGCGGTTCACGAGCGAAGCCCAGCCTCGTTGGAAGAAGGGCCACCCTCCCCAGAGCACGACTGGCGTGGCGAGAAGCAACTCCAGCCACGGAAGCGATGCTCCGGGCATGAGGTGCTGAACGGGCATTCCTGGCATCATGTGCAGCATGTCGATACCGACCAGAGGCAACGTCAGCACCAAGCTGAACCAGAAGCGGCGCCGCATGTCGCGCAATTCGGGGTTCTCTTCTTCGTTAAGCGTCACTGTGCGCGGCTCTAGAGCCATACCGCAGATGGGACACGAGCCCGGCCCTGGGCGAACGATCTCCGGGTGCATGGGGCAGGTGTATTCAACCTTCGACGTGAGAGGGACGTCCGGCTCCAGCGCCATCCCACACTTCGGACACGCGCCGGGACCCGTTTTGCTCACCTCCGGGCACATTGGGCAGATATATTTGCGGTTGTCCTCAGCTGGCTGCACAATCAACTTCTCAGCTGGAGTTACTCTGCCTGGCATTGGTTGAGCATACTTTTCAGGTTGTGCTCGGAACTTCTCTGCGCACCCCGCGGAGCAGAAGTAGTAAGTTTCGCCCGCATGCACCAGCTTCTGCTTCGCATCGGACGGGTTTATATCCATGCCACAAACAGGATCTTTTACCTGCGAGCGTGCTTCACCAATACTCCTCTTCGGCGAAGCGGGGCCGCCTAGCGTCACCAACGTCGAACTCACGGCAGACGCTGGCTTCTTCAGATACTTTTCTGGATCGCTTTTGAATTTTTCCAGACAGTGAGCACAGCAGAAATAATAGGCTTGTCCGCGATGGGAGTACGTGAACTTGGCTGTGCCAGGGTCCACGGTCATGCCACACACAGGATCGAGCGTTGTCAGGTGAAGGGGCTTGGTCGGGTTAGTTGACATTGACTCCTCCAGTTCGGCCACCAGCTGGCCTTTACTGGTGCTGACGCGCGTAGCTGCCGAACCTTACAGTCTAATCGGTGCCAGACAGAAAATTCAGCAGGTGCACTCGAAGCGAACCGGATCCGGCACAGGATCCGCACACCGCAACGAGACGCTCACGTAACGAGTGGCGGGCACGATGCAAGCGTACATACGCCAGATTGCTGCTGATGTTTCGCTCGGCAGCATAGGCCTGAACGGAGTTGCCGGCCATGGTTACCTCGCGGAGCGCATCCTGGTACTCGGCCTTGAGTTTCACCAGTTGGTCCGGAGCGCAGGGACACAACGCAGGCGTGGGTTCAGGAGCGGCGATCTCCAGCTCGCCGCCACCTTCTTGCATGGCGAGAACGCCTCTGGAGCTGCGGCGATGGTGATCAATGACGGCATTCCTCAAGGCTCTATAGATCCAGGCTTCGGCAACACCTTCCGACCGCAATTGTGACTTCCACTCCAGGATCTTGATGATGACTTGCTGAAAGATCTCTTCGGCGAGGTCCCGTTCCCGCAGTGTACTTAGCAGAAACTTGATGTATTTGGTCCATCCACAGACGAGAAGTTCCAAAACAGCACGGTTCTGCCGCACGGTTTCGCGAGCGCTTGCACCTGCGCGATTTCGCATCCGGTTCACTCGCTGCTGTACTGTCTGATTCGCCATGCTCTATATTGGATTCCGTTCCGCGGCTCGGCTTGGAATGCCAGGTATCTGAGGTACTTCTAAATGACACAGATGGAAGTCAGCTTCCGGTACGGTGCTGTACCAGGCGAACGGGAAATGCGCGCACTGAACACATTGGGCGACGTTTATGGGATCCGGCGCCTGTCCTTTGATAACGTAGGACGAGTCATCAAGGTCGAGTACGATGCTTCGCGTCTGAAGGAGGCTGTCGTAGCTTCCCTGTTAAAAAAGGCTGGAATCGATTTGCTGGAGAAAATCAGTGTGATCTGAAGCGGCAGCAACCCGGGGGAGGGTTATGCTAAGTGCTGTGCGGAAACTAGAAGTAAAGCAATGGGGCGCCCAAGAAAACCTCTGGCCGAAGTTTATTCTCAAGAGCGCCCCGTTGCGCGCCACTTCGTCTGGGCGCTTATATTGCATCCCCTGTGCCAATTCTAAATCACTGAAAACAATCGTCCCCGAAAGGTGGCGTTGAGTAGGAATTTCTACCCCTTAGAAAGATTTACTTCGGAAGGTAGTGCGGCCACGAGAAAAGGTTCCTACAAAAAACTGCGCCGGCGGTCATGGTCACCCACGACGGCCGGCGTAAGTCTTGGGCTGTTGTTTCCAGCCCGAAATCGGGGCCTAAACCTAATTAGATGAACTCTGGCGGCCGGAGTTGTCCCGTATCGGTCCAGTGGGGCTACCAGTGCGGCACGAACCGGCAAAGTGCAAGGACTGGAACGATCTTCAGAGTTCGCAACATCCTGTCTCGTTGACAACTTAGCAACAAGACAGGCAAACTACCGGATTCGCCGACCGGACGGATTTCGCCAGTGACCGTACAAGTGGACTAAAGCCTTCCGAAAAGTTGCAATTCGGTGTATACGAGCTAGTCGCAGAAACGAGTAGTTCTTAACCGTTACCATGAGTCACGAAAATCGGGTCTCCTACACACTCGATTCAACGCTGGAGACCGTAAACAGCGCGGAAGCTACTGCCAGCCAGTTGGCTTCCGAGGCTGGATTTGCCGATGAAGACGTAATGAAAATTGCGATGGCCGTGCGCGAGGCTGCCGTGAACGCCGTGCTACACGGAAATGCCTACGATCCTGGAAAAAAGGTGAAAATCGAGTTTGAACAGACGAAGCGGGGCCTGGTTATCACCATCCGCGATCAGGGCAAAGGAATCGACTTGAACGCCATCCCAGACCCGACATCCCCGGAGAATCTGCTTAAAACTTCGGGCCGCGGGATTTTTCTTATCCGCTCGTTCATGGACGAGGTGGAAATCAACCCGTCCCAGGCGGGCACCGAAATCAAACTGATAAAGCACGTCCACGGCTCAGCTGCGGGCGGTAAGGAGGTTTCCCAGTGACCATGAAGAGCAGTACCCGGCAAATCGATGGTGTAACCATCGTGGATCTTAGCGGACGTATCACTCTCGGGGAGGGTAGCGTGATCCTGCGCGATACTGTCCGAGAGTTAATGGGCAAAGGCAGTAAGAAGATTCTGCTCAACCTCGGCGACGTGAATTACATAGACAGCTCAGGGATTGGTGAGTTGGTGAGTGCATTCACGACCGTCCGCAATCAGGGCGGCGAGCTGAAGCTGCTGAACCTGACGAAGAAAGTTCATGACCTGCTGCAGATCACGAAGCTCTACACCGTTTTCGACGTGAAAGACGACGAAACAACGGCCGTAAAGTCTTTCACCAAGTAGCAATCCTCCCATCCAGAGCGTCCATTCCTCCGGGGTTCACGCCCCGGGGGAATTGTGCTGTGTGCCTGCCTAGCGGCAACGATCTTCTCTCGCCAGAGTTGCTGCTAATCATTGACTTAGAAGCAGTTACTCTCGGTTGCACAACCTTAGACGGGTCCGACACATCTACAAACACGCAAGAATAACGATTGATATGGGGAGAATCACCATGAAACGAAATAAAGGCAGCTTAGGGCTGCTAGTCGCGGCTGGCTTGCTTGCCGGGAGCATCGCTCTGGCACAAACCAGCTCGACACAGCAGACAGCTCCGGCGCCTGGGGCAGGAGCGAACGTGCAGACCACGGCCCCTTCAGGAGCTTCTGGTCAGGCTGGCGTGTCGACGAGCGCGCCGGCTGGACAGGCCGGGGTCTCGGCTACCACACCTGCTGGGCAGGCGGGGGTTTCGGCAACGACGCCGCAAAGCACGAGCCCGCAACCGAGTACTCCACAGAGCTCACAACCACAGAGTTCGGCACCTCAGCCGTCGGCACCTCAGTCGACCACGACTTACTCAACCACTACACAGACGACGGTACCTCAATCTAGCCAGCCAAACGGTACTGCACCGCAGAGTGGCGTCGCAGGATCGACGGCTTACCCCAGCGGGCAACCCGCGTCCACGCTTCCGGGAGCAGTGCCCAGCACTGGACAACCGGAGACTTTGATCGATCCAGGCCGAATCTATAACGACAAGCAGCCGACTTCCTGGGTAGGAAAACCTGTCGTGCTACAGAACGTAATGATCCAGGATACAAACGACTCTGGCAACTTCTGGGTCGGGTCCGACGGACATCATCGCTTGCTGATCGTTAAACAGGAGAACAACGCGAACCTCAAGGCCATGCGTTTTCACAAAGGCGACGTCGTGACCGTTCAGGGAACCGTGCAACCAGCCAGCAAGTACATGGCGCAAGAGACAACGGCTGGATCGGGAGACATGCACGATGCTGAAAAGTCATCTGGTGTGTTCCTGCTCGTCGACAACATCACCGTGAATTCATCGACTCACAAATAACCGCGCTCGTAAAACCAAGCACAGCCGGCTGCTAAAAAGCCGGCTGTTTGCTGTCTGCCTCGTTTTCGCGAGAGCAAAGGCGTCCATTCCGGGAAAGTGACCCTGCATTTCGGTCGACGATCACAACCTGACTGTCGACTACCAGCTACAATTTTCAGGGTAGCCCGATGCTCACTCCACGCAAATCAGCGTTCTATTCTGGATCCTTCTCAATCCTGACGGCGCTCGCTTTCCTGCTAATTATTTCGACAAGCGCCTTGGCAGATTGCTTGCCCTTGGCCGAAGCGAACAAACATCTGGGCACTTCCCGTTGCGTGACGGGAAAGGTGGTGAAGATAACCCATTCGGAGCAAGGAACCACTTTTCTGAACTTCTGCGAAGAATACAGACTCTGTCCATTTCAGGTCGTGGTCTTCCGCAGTGATTTGCCGCATGTCGGGGACGTACGCCATTTGGTAGGCAAGAACATCGAAATACACGGCAAGATCGAGGATTATGACGGCCACACGGAAATTGTTTTAAAACGCTTGCGACAACTGCAGGGCGACGCCGGTAAGATCCCGCCACTCCCAAAGGGCTTCGATGTTGAGAAGAAGGGTCGTTACAATGCTGGCCGGTTAAGCCATCCGAAATCAACTCATGCGAAGAGTTCGAAACGCCAGTCCAAACCCATCCAGATGGAAGATCCGGAGATGGAGGAATAGTCGTTGGTCGTTGGTCATTAGTCGCTGGTCTGGCTCGTTCGCTCTTGGCGCCCTTGAGACCAGTTCAAAATGGATTGACCAATAACCAATCGCCAACGACCGACTACACCATTCCCTTCCGCAACTCGTCCAGCGGATACCTGGTTCCACGCCAGACAACACCGTCTTGCCATAACGTCACCGCCATTGAGCGCACAAGAATGTAGAGAAATAGCGCGGTGCTGATCGGATGCAAGAGGATGTAATACGGCGGAATGGGCGAGCGACGGGACATTCCCACGTAAATGCCGAAGATCGACAATAGGGCGAGGGCATAAGGGAGACGCTCCCATGCGTGAGAGAACCACACTCCAAGAAATGGTAGAAGGTTTAGGAACGCAAATCCGAAGCAAGAGGCCAGCACTCGCCACCATTGAAACGAGAGCACGGCGAAAAAATTCTTAGTCAGGTTGTCGACCATGCCGAACGCACCTTTGGCCCAGCGCAGAGCTATAAGATCGTCGCCAAAAACGTTTCGCTGCCGGAAGCCGGCATTCTTCGTCACCTTGCCCAGCTTCATGTCGTCGAGAACTTCCAAGCGAAGGCGCTCGTAGGTGCCGACTGCGTCGTAAGCAGAACGACGAATCAGATTGAAAGCGCCAACACCCATGTGATCGGGGGCTTTGGGGTCCGCCGTTTTCCAGGGACGGTGTCCGAAAACAAACAAGGTTTGAAAGAACGCAACCATCATGCGTTCGTCGGGCCGTTTCATAACGATGTGGGGGAAGAGCACCACGTGATCAACTCGTTCGGCTTCGGCATAGCTCATAACCCGGCGGAGCGAGTCGGGGCGGAACGTGACATCTGCATCGGTGAACAATAGCCATTCTCCCGTTGCCTGCTGCCCCGCGGCCCACATCGCATGCGCCTTGCCCAACCAGCGCGGCGGCAACTCAGAAACGTGAATGACGCGAAGGTCTCTGTGTGCCCCTGGGCTAGACGCGATTCCATCCATAATCTCGCCGGTACGGTCCGTAGAGCGATCATCAACGGCGATGATCTCGTAATTTTCATAATCCAGCTTGAGAAGGCTGGTGAGGCAGTCTTCGATATCTACGGCTTCGTTGCGGGCGGGCACGATAACGCTGACGCGGACTTCCTCGGCAGGGCGAAGGTCCCATTGCGGCTTGGCAATATTCGGGACTTTAGGCATGCCGATCGCAGCGTCCACAATTCGCGACAACCAGGCGAGCGCGAGGATAGTGCCCGCGATCCACGAAACTGCGTGCCAGGTCATAGTGGTGCGGTGCCCTCTCCAGGGTGCATGAGAAATCCATCTGCGATTCTAGTCTGGGAACTGCGAATCCCTCGCTTCGCTGGCAGGCACTCGAGGGGATGACTCAGGACTCGGTTGCTCTCGAGTGCTCGTCAATGCCTGCGCCGACGGGCGGGGCAAACTTCATGCCGTAAAACAGTATGGCAGATGAGAGCGCCGTGGCGACAACAGTGCTGATGAACCCAGCCTCAAGTGAGGAACGATCGGAAACTTTGCCGATAATCCATGGTGATAGCGCATCTCCGAGAAAATGGATCACAAAAAGGTTGACGGCGATTGCCGTCGCTCGAATGTGCGCCCCGACTGAATTGATAATAGCCGCGTTGAGAGGGGCCGTATTCAGCAGCAGGAGAAAGCCCGCGACTGCGATGCCGGGCACCATCGCAGGACCTCGATTAAACAAGGCCACGATCATGACCGGAATTCCAAGCCCCATGCTAGCGGCTGAGACGAGATAGTAAGCACTGCGTGTGCGACGCAACAGCACATCCCCGAGCCAACCACCGGCGAGCGAAGCCACCACTCCGTCAGCCGCGATTATCAACCCGAAAAGATTGTTTGCTTGCAGGAGGGTGTAGCCTCTCATCCTCGACAGGAACGTCGGCATCCAGACCAGTAGACCGCCTTGGGCAAAGGTCATCATCGCCATGCCGAATGTCGCAGCCAGGAACGCCGGATTGCGAGCCAGGCCAAGCACGCGTCCGCGCTCAGGTGTGTCTTTCAAGGTGTCGAATTGCCCGCGTTCGGGCTCTGGGAGGAAGAGGACGAGAGTGGCGAGCAGAAATCCCGGGATTCCGGCAATCAGGAAAGGCGTACGCCATCCGAAGTGAGTTCCGAAATATCCGCCGATCGGATATCCGAGCGCGAACCCCACGGGGATTGCCATATAAAACACGCCCAAGACTCGCCCACGTTTCGACTCGGGAAAGAGGTCGGCGACGAAGGTGGGAGAAATCGTGACGAAACTCGCCTCCCCGATTCCCACCAGGGTGTGCCTGATGAGCAATCCCGAATACGTGTGAGTAATGGCAGTGAGCAGCGTGCAGTCGCTCCAGGCGAATGCGCCGAGCGCGATAATCAGGCGTCGAGAGTAGCGATCGGCTAGCGGTCCCATTATCGGCGCTGAAATCGTGTAGAAGATGAGGAAGACCGTTGTGAGCCGGCCAATCTGGGCATCGTTGACGTGAAATTCCGACTGAACCAGCGGCTGCACAGCATTCAGAACCGAGCGGTCAATGTAGTTAAGGAGGTTGAGCGCCGTGAGCAGCGCCAGCGCAGTCCGGGGGTAGAGGCGCGTACGGTTCACGTGGCGAGGAATATAGCATGCGCAGGTTGCAAAAGAGCTAACCAGAAAGGCCATACAGGAGCACGAAGACGATGGGGAGAATAGCAGAAAAGCGGCGTAAAGGACTGACGGCGACCGACCACCGTAGAGGCTAAACTCTTCCTTTATGTAAGTGTATGTGTGTTCTGTGTTAGCGTTTGCCGTTCTTCGTACGAGGCCAATTGGCAACCACCATGGTGGAGATTCCGCCGCGGGGCCGGAAATCTCCTTTCACTTCAGCCCAGATTGGCTTAGCGCAGCGCACCACGTCCTCCAGTACGCGGTTGACGATATTCTCCTGGAAGATTCCGAGATTGCGGTAGAAATGCAAGTATTCCTTGAGCGACTTCAACTCCAGGCAATGCTTTCCCGGCATGTAACGAATGGTGATGGTGCCGAAATCAGGAAGACCGGTTTTTGGACACACCGATGTGAACTCGGGATCATCGACTACTATTTCATACCCGGGGAACTGATTTGGCCACGTCTCGATGTCAGGAAAGGACGCGTTCAGTCCGGCTTCGGCGTGTTCCGGCGTGTAGCGGGGCTGTTTAGCCATAGGTTTCATTTTAAACA
>Ga0136846_1233509_pt1 | contig 14994 bp, 13 predicted proteins | sample HopSoiMetagenom2_FD_96841 | JGI IMG/M metagenome (GOLD analysis project Ga0136846, IMG submission 96841) | Grasslands soil microbial communities from Hopland, California, USA - 2 Assembly 2016 (version 4) | ecosystem: Environmental > Terrestrial > Soil > Grasslands | place: USA: Hopland...
CTCCGGAAGTAAAAGCGGCAGACGTAATAAACCCGGTCAACACCGCCTGGACTCTGATCGCAGCGTTCCTCGTGTTCGGCATGCAGGTGGGGTTCACGATGCTGGAAGCCGGATTCTGTCGTTCTCGCGAAACCGTGAACGTGCTGGTGGAATGCGTCGTTGACACTTGCCTTTGCGGCATTCTCTTCTACGCCATCGGCTTCGCGTTCATGTTCTCGCATGGCAATGGATTCATCGGCTATCACTGGTTTTTCCTGCAAAACGCTCCAGCAACCTATGAAAGCTCGGGCGTAGCGTTCCTCGCGGTCTGGATCTTCCAGTTCGCCTTCGCGGATACCTGCTCGACCATCACTTCAGGCGCAATGATCGGCCGTACCGGATTCGTTGGCGACTTGCTCTATAGCTTGGGCGTCACTGGATTCATCTATCCCATCATCGGACACTGGGCATGGGGACCGGATGGCTGGCTGGCTCTGATGGGCAGCGACGGTCACTTCTTCCCATCGCTCGGCATGGGCTTCCATGACTTCGCAGGATCTACGGTTGTGCATACCATCGGCGGATTTATCGCTCTGGCTGGAGCCATTGTCCTCGGACCTCGGCTGGGCCGCAAATTCAAACGCGATGGTGGCGGCCCCATGTTGCCGCACGATCTGACTATCGCGGTCAGCGGCGGATTGATTCTGTGGTTCGGCTGGTACGGATTCAATCCTGGCAGCACACTCTCCGCGATGGACATGGTCGGCATCGGCCGCGTAGCTGCCAATACAACCCTGGCAGCTTGCGCTGGCGGTCTGACTTCCATCCTCTACGGCTACTTTAAATTCACAAAGTGGGACGCTAGCTACACCACCAACGGATTCCTCGCGGGTCTCGTTGCCATTACTTGCCCTTGCTACTGGGTCAGCCCAACCGGATCGGTTCTCCTCGGCGGCATCGCTGGCGTGATCGTTATCCTTGCGGTTGATCTTCTCGAATATCTGCGAATTGACGATCCCATCGGCGCGGTTCCAGTACACGGTGTCTGCGGTATCTGGGGAACGATTTCACTCGGTCTATTTGCCAGCGGCCAGTACGGCGCAACCGGACCTCTGGGTCCTGACAATTCCGCTCCGTTGACTGGGTTGTTCTACGGCGGCGGAATGACGGTTCTGAAGGCCCAGATCATCGGCAGCGCTGTGGTCACCCTGGCAACGTTCGGAGTTGCCATGGTTCTAATGCTGGCAGTCAACGCACTCGGAATGCTCCGCTTGCCCGCCGACATGGAAGCCTATGGTATGGACTTGCATGAGCATGGCATTTCAGCCTACCCCGAATATGTCATCTCGGCGCTGGGAGCTCCGGGTGGCATGAGCCAGGAACTGCCTTCTGCCAAGCCGATCGCCAGTATGGCAACGTCAAAACCGTTACCGCACGCTGGCTGATCCCGATCAGGGCGTGGCATCTCGCGGGAGGCAGGAGAATCTGCCTCCCACAATTTTCAGCCGGAAAGAAAAAGAGGACACAATGACAAAAGTTGAGGCGATCATTCAACCCACCAGACTGGAAGCGGTAAAAGATGCGTTGATTGAATTAGGAGTCGAAGGCATGACGATCTCCGACGTTCGCGGACACGGACGACAGAAGGGCCACACAGAAAACTACCGTGGACGTGAATATACGGTTGATCTCCTGCCAAAAGTTAAGATTGAAATCGTTCTACCCGACGATCGCGTTGATGCGACTGTAAGCGCAATCCTCAAGGGAGCAAGCACCGGTAAAATCGGAGACGGCAAAATTTTTCTTTCCAAGATCGATGAAGCCGTTAGGATCCGCAACCAGGAAAAAGGCGCTGCGGCCCTTTAACTAAGTTTCTAGCTACAGGCTCACTCCGTCGCGCTGGAAGCCCTAATTTCCAGCGCGATTAGTTCCTATACATAAGTATTATCGATACTCTCCAGAAAAAGTATTCATTGGATTCTCTCATCCGACCAAGGTAGGTTTATGCCCGCATTCGTTTGTTGACCTCGCGCGAAATCGCGGGGATCGGTTGCTGACGTCGCGTGCTGGATTCATTTCTAATTCGCAGATGGTATCTGTCCCTGGGTTTGCTGGCGTGGCTCGTCAGCATAGGCTCGCAGTTTGATCACTTTGAGTTTGTTTCTTCTCATCATCCATCTCACTCAAATCCTGGCTTTGCTCTGGCAAACAAGCCATCACTGGTTGTTGCTCATGCCAAGTTCGATCAACACAAGATAAGCCGCGGACGCAAGGAGGACTTAAAGGGATATGCTTCCCCAATCGTCAACTTGCCCCAGGGTGGCAGGACCACACTCGTAACGCTTGCTGCAAAATCAATCTACTTTTCCTACTATTCAGTCACCAGCTTCTCGCGGCCCCCACCCGTTTTAATCATTTAGCCATTCTCAAGCCTTTTTTGGGCAAAAGGAATCGGCCCCACCTCGCCTAAGACGTTCGCATGCAATTTTGTTTATGAGGTCATTATTAAAAACACAATACATCCATTCAGGCCGTGAGGAGAATGCATGATAAGTCGCGCATGGTGGAAGCCTGGTTTTTGGACAGCAATGGGGTTGCTGTTCACAAGTGCAGTGTCTGCGTGGGCTCAGCCCGCGACGGACTTGGCAACGCTCAATGCAGGTGTAAAGTCCGCCCAAAGTGCGGGCGATAACGCATGGATGCTGACCAGTGCCGCCCTGGTTCTCATGATGACCGGACCGGGCCTCGCGTTATTTTATGGCGGTCTGGTGCGTAAAAAGAACATTCTTGCCACCATGATGCAGAGTTTCATAATGATGGCACTCATTACTGTGCTCTGGGCGGTGGTCGGCTATAGTCTGGCGTTCGGCGAGGGATCAGCCTTCATTGGCAACCTGCGCTATATGTTTTTGAACGGGGTGGACACAGCACCCAATGCCGACTATGCAGCAACCATTCCTCAGCTCACCTTCATGGTGTACCAGCTCATGTTCGCCATCATTACTCCGGCGCTGATTACCGGCGCATTCGCAGAGCGAATGAAGTTCAGCGCCATGCTTCTGTTCATGACGTTGTGGTCATTATTCATTTACTTCCCAATGGCCCATATGGTGTGGGGAAAAGGCGGCTTGTTGAATGCTTTTCTCGGCGGCAAGATCCCGTGCTTCGATTTTGCCGGAGGGACCGTAGTTCACATTACATCCGGCGTCTCCGCGCTGGTTTGCGCTCTCTACCTGGGAAAACGTGTCGGGTTTCCCAGCGGAATGAAACCACACAATATGGTGTTAAGTTTTATCGGTGCCTGCATGTTATGGGTAGGGTGGTTTGGTTTCAATGCAGGTAGCGCACTGGGCGCGTCTGGCTTGGCCTCAAGTGCATTTGTCGCCACCCATTTTGCAGCCGCAGCCGCAGCCATCAGCTGGGTGTTTGCAGAATGGATCAAACTTGGAAAGCCCAGCATTCTGGGTGGTATCTCTGGTTGTGTTGCTGGCCTCGTGGCGATTACTCCCGCATCCGGATTTGTGGAGCCGATGCCTGCTTTGCTGATTGGATTGGCAGCTGGCGTGTTCTGCTTCTACATGGTTACCGCGGTAAAAGCAAAATTCGGCTACGACGATTCACTCGATGCTTTCGGGGTTCACGGAGCTGGTGGAACGTTAGGCGCGCTGCTGACAGGCATCTTCGCTACGAATGTAGTCAACAATTCATTAAAAGATGCGGCAGGGAATGTAGCGCGATTGGGTTGGATGGACGGAAACTTCCGGCAATTGTTGAATCAGGCCATTGGATGTGCCATTGCCTGGGGGCTGGCAATAATAGGCACGCTTATCATTCTCAAAATTTGCGATTTGCTGATTGGATTGCGCGTAACAGTGGATGAAGAAAATGAAGGCCTCGATCTCGTCTTGCACGGAGAAGAAGGCTACATCATGGAATAACTATTTAAAAATGCGATCAATCTTAAGGAGAGGGAAATGACGAAAATTGAAGCCATCATCCAGCCGCTGAGATTAGAAGCTGTGAAAAATGCGTTGACCGAGATAGGAGTGGATGGAATGACGATCCTCGACGTGCGTGGTCATGGCCGGCAGAAAGGCCACACAGAACAATACCGTGGCCGTGAGTATGTCGTCGATTTGTTGCCCAAGATAAAAGTTGAAATAGTTTTGCCGGACGAACGTGTGGACGCCGCCGTAAATGAAATCCTGAAGAATGCATCCAGCGGAAAAATTGGAGACGGAAAAATCTTCCTGTCGAAAGTCGAGGAAGTCATCCGAATTCGTAATCAGGAGCGTGGTGCGGCAGCGCTTTAAAGTTGGTTAAGTCATACTGTTTGCATACGATTAGGATCGCTGGATTGGGCACCCCCCAGCGCGGTGATTTGTATACACCAAAAGTATTACTAATACCCTCCAAAAAAACTATCAATTAGACTTAGTTATACAACCAAGGTAGTTTTTATCGGCAATCGCATTTACATCGCTTTTTAGTGATGCAATTTGCGTTCGGAATTGCCGGCTTCTTCCGTGATTTCTCAAAAGTTTGACCAGTAACGAAAGCCAATTTGGCTTTACACGCCTGCGTGTGTCACGAGCGCAGCTGTCAAAAATTCGACGCTAAGGAGCCACATGTCTAAAGCTACAAGAGAACCAGACAAACTGTCCTTCACCGACAAATGCTCGCGGTTGGGCAAGCGCCTGAAAAAAGCCAAATGGCGCCGCTATGGAATGCTTCTTATGGCGGGCCGAATGCTCGGCCTGATTGCACTCTTCTCGATAATCGGAATCGGCACAGCCGTCGTCAGCACAGCATGGGACTGGACCCATCCTGCTGTCGCCCACGCACAGGAACCTTCAGCCGCGACAACCGCAGCTCCGGCTCCCGCGCCCGATCCATACAAGTCCGCAACGGCCGGGGACATCATTAATCCTCTAAACACTGCATGGGTGCTTCTTGGCGCATTCCTCGTCTTCGGCATGCAGGCTGGATTCACCATGCTCGAAGCGGGTTTCTGTCGAGACCGTGAAACCGTCAATGTTCTGGTCGAATGTTTATTCGACACTTGCGTTTGCGGAATTATTCACTGGGGATGGGGTTTCGCCTTCATGTTCGGTGGCGGCAATGCTTTTGTAGGCTGGCACATGCCGGGCGACCCCACCAAGAGTCTCATTTTCATGCGGGACGTCAGCGTTCTATCGACGTATGGATCGTCAGGTATTCCAATCCTGGCGCACTATCTGTTCCAGTTTGCCTTCGCCGATTGCGCTTCCACAATCTGCTCCGGCGCAATGGTCGGCCGTACGCGCTTTGTTGGCGACGTTCTGTACTCCATCGGTGTTTCCGGTTTCATCTATCCGATCTTCGGCCACTGGTGTTGGGGGCCGGATGGCTTCCTCGCCACAATGGGCTCTCAGGGTGGTTTCCTCTCCAGTCTTGGTATGAACTTCCATGACTTCGCCGGATCAACGGTTGTGCACTCGATCGGCGGATGGGTTGCGATTGCCGGCGCCATCATGCTTGGGCCAAGACTCGGTCGAACCTTCAAGCGCGACGGTGGCGGAACTCCGATGCTGCCGCACGATCTCACCATCGCGGTAATCGGTGGTTTGATCCTTTGGTTCGGTTGGTACGGATTCAATCCGTGCTCGACGCTATCCATCATGGACAACGTCGGGGTCGGCCGCGTCGCTGCCAATACCACGCTAGCCGCCTGTACCGGCGGTCTGGCCGCAGTCTTTGTGATGTGGTTCCGAACCAAAAAATGGGATACCACTGCCATCCTTAACGGGTTCCTCGCCGGGCTTGTCGGAATCACTTGCCCCTGCTACTGGGTGAGCAATGTTGGTGCGGCAGCCATCGGCGTGGGTGCGGGCGTAATCGTCATCTTCGCTATGGATCTTCTCGAGCACTGGCGCATCGATGATCCCGTCGGTGCCTGGCCTGTGCATGGTGCTTGCGGAATCTGGGGAACGCTGTCGTTGGGCTTGTTCGCCAGTGGGGAATATTCCGCGGCAGGCTCGAGTCCATTCGGCGTACCGCAGATTGTGGCCAAATCACCGGATGCTCTCACTGGATTGTTCTACGGTGGTGGCATGAAAGTGCTGTGGGCGCAATGCATCGGCAGCTTTATCGTTTGCGCAGCGACATTTGCCGCTGCCATGGCGATGTTCGCTGCGCTTAATGCATTTGGTCTCCTGCGAGTTTCCCGCGAAGGCGAACTCATGGGACTCGATCTCGATCAGCATGGCATCTCGGCTTATCCCGAACTGGCGCTGGCACTGTCATCAGGGCCGACCCAGTCTGCCCCAACCTCAGCGGCGTCGTCGCCGAAATTGGTTTCGGCACCTGCCAGCTAACTTACCACCTTACGCATCAAGAATGCAGCCCAGGGCTCAGGCCCTGGGTTGCTGGTCTTAATCACGCCCTCATAGGGCCAAAGAAATGAACTCTTGAGGAAACATAAAAATGACAAAAGTTGAGGCGATTATTCAGCCGGTCAAACTGGATCCGGTGAAGGACGCGCTGATCGAACTGGGAGTTGATGGCATGACGATCACCGAAGTCCGTGGTCATGGACGGCAAAAAGGCCACACGGAAATCTACCGCGGCCGTGAATACTCTGTAGATCTGTTACCCAAAGTAAAAATAGAGATGGTTGTCAGCGATGATCGCGTGGAAGGCGCGGTCAATGCCATCATGGCAAGTGCAGGCTCAGGAAAAATCGGAGACGGAAAGATTTTTCTGAGCAAGATTGATGATGCCATCCGCATTCGCAATCAGGAACGCGGCACATCGGCTTTGTAACATAGGCGGTCCATCTGGAACCGGCGCGAATGCGGTTGCATTCGCGTTTTTTTCGCCATTTATCTTGAATTAAGCATCATTAATTTTCATTCTCAGTCGCACCCTGCAAAACTTATGGTGGCTATCAAAAAATTCATGTGGCATAACTTTGTTTCAATACGGCATCCTAGATTGGCTTAACTATTTCCTAGTTTTTTCAACGGATAACCAATGACCAAAGTCGAAGCTGTAATCCAGCCTTCGCGGTTGGATGCGGTAAAGGACATACTCATTGAGCTTGGGGTAGAAGGAATGACTATTTTCGACATCCGCGGACATGGGCGCCAAAAAGGCCATGTCGAAAGTTATCGCGGACGGGAATACGCAGTGGACCTGCTGCCAAAAATTAAACTGGAGATTGTGGTCCCCGACGATCGTGTTGAGATCACCATCAATGCAATTTTGACGGGCGCCGCCACGGGAAAAATTGGCGATGGGAAAATCTTCCTCTCCAAAGTCGACGAAGCCATTCGTATTCGTAATCAGGACCGCGGTTCCGCGGCTTTATAGTTTCGTTTGGTAGGATGGAAATGCGCGCGCTGAAGCGGCTTGATCCGACCGCGATCGCAGGATAGGCAGTTGCCTCTTACACGACGGTCATTTTTCAAGATGGGTGCGTCTGTTGCCGTTACCGCTGTTGCGGTGGACGCCGCCATTTTCGAACCGAACTATCCAAAACTTGTCGAGCTGACTCTTCCCCTCAAAAGATTGCCTGCCGCATGGGACGGCCTGCGCATCGCCCAACTCAGCGACTTTCATTACGATGACGATTTTTCCGTTGTGCCTCTGCGCAAGGCCGTCGACGTGATCAATCGTCTTCAGCCAGACATTGTGTTACTAACCGGAGATTTTGTCACCGCGCCGTTTGTTGTGGCGCACAGAAAAAAAGCGGCCGGCATGGCCGAACCCTGCGCCCAACTGCTGGCAAAGTTAAAAGCGAAGTTAGGATTGTATGGCTGCATGGGAAATCATGATGCCGCCACTGACCCTGATCATATTGCGGACATCTTGCGCAGCCACAATATTAAGGTGTTGCGCAACCAGTCTGTACCGCTGGAAAAAGATGGAAAGCGCGTGTGGCTGGGGGCGGTAGACGATGTGATTGGCGGACTGGCGAATCTCGACACCACTTTGCAAAAAGTTCCAGCTGATGAAGCCGTGATGCTCATGGTCCATGAACCCGATTACGCTACGTACGTAGCAAAACATCCCGTGGATTTGCAAGTCTCCGGGCATACCCATGGAGGGCAAGTACGAATCCCATTGATCGGTGCGCCGATTCTGCCGGACTGGGGGGTGAAATATCCGAAAGGACTCTATGAGGTGGGAAATCTTACTCTCTATACAAATGTGGGGATCGGCACCGTGGACTTGCCGGTGCGATTTTACTGTCCGCCGGAGATCACGCTCTTTACTTTGAAATCTTCTAGTAGTTGAGTCTTACGGCAGATGCAGCGTTGGCCGTTGCCGCATGGGAAGAAACTGGTTTGGCCTGGCGGAACCTGGCAGCGGCTCTTTTCTGCGCTTCGATGACCTGTTCAGTAGTCATGACTTCCGATAATTTTCTTTTCGCGGTAATAATCTCATCTTTCATTTCGCCGCTGGTCCGCTCGGAAATTAAATACCACATATAAGCTGATACGGGATCAGTAGCCACGCCTTTGCCTTGCCAATACATCCAGGCAAGGGTCAACTGCGCTGATGGCTGACCTTGCTCCGCTGCATTCAAGCATCCCGCCAGACTTGTCGGGTTCGTGTCTGCAGCCGCGAAATTTTCAACGATAGGAGCGCCCGCGCTTGGTTGTGTAAGTGTCAGCGAAAGCAGTTCGAGGCGGCTTGATACGCCCAGCTTATCGAAAACGCGGAACAAGTAATTCTTGATGGTGTGCTGACTCAATCCCAGGCGGGTAGCGATTTCCCGGTTTGTCATGCCTTCAGCCAGGCAACGCACAACTTCCAGTTCGCGCTTGGAGAGAAGCTCGATCCCATTTGCGCCGACCGCGCGCACCGTCGGTGCGGCAGCCAGGGCTTCAATGGCAAACCCCATCTGTTCCGTGTTCGCCCAGATTTGTCCTTCATGTACGCGACGTACGCACTTGGACAACATCTCCAGCGATTCATGCCGCGTAAACAAACCCCGAGCCCCGGCGCGGAACGCTTCGATCACCACATCGCGCTTGGAAGAATCCAACAGAATGATGGCCCGGATCCCACCCCAGGTGGACTTCAGCTGACGTAAAACTTCGATCCCATGCAGCGGCTGCTCATCGAGGTTGCAGCCGATCACCGCGACATCCACCTTTTGCGAATGGATCAGGTCGATCAGGTCGCCGGAATGAGAAACCGCTCCCACAACTTCCAGAGAAGGGTCACGCTTCAGCGCATCTGCCAGCAACTGAGCATGGATGCGCGTGTTGTCCACTACAAGAACGCGAATGTTTTGTTGTCCGCGATCTTGATCGAGCTCCATGAAGTCTCCAGTTTTTCGTGGGGTCGGCCTAGCGTATCCAAGGAGGAGAAAATTTCTGCCTGGGCCTAAAACATTATTAATGTTGCAACGCTGGGTCTCTGAACTGCACAACCTTGGGTGAATTCTACCGCAACAATTTGACGAGAAGCAAACGTTTGGTATGAAGCAAGTTGCATACTGGGTTGCCATGGTTTGTAACCGTATCATTTTGATACATGTACTTGTTTTCTTACGGATTTAACGCTCGCTGATTTACGTTTAAAGACATTAGCTTCATGAATTTGTAACAATTGAGGACGGCGATGATGAATATTCTTATGGCTGATTTCCCTTTAAAATTTATAGGTATGAACGTCTCTATTTACAGAGATGATTGTCTCTATATAGAATAGAGTACGTTGACTCAGGATTGAGTACCACTTGCAGGTTGTTGCATGTGACCGTATTCTTCATCATGCCAGACGGGCGTGGCACTTGTTGTTCCTCCCCTTGCTCCCGTGAAATCCGACAATCTGCCTTTTTATTTTTCAGGGTCAAAGCTATGTCTGTGACTCAGAGGGCGAAGCTGTGAGCAGTTGCCCGCAAACTTTGGAAACAACCAGCGCGACACCCGTTATGGCGAAAGACAATTCCAATTGGTATGCGGTCCACACCAGGGCCCGCCACGAAAAAATGGTGGCCGAGCGTCTGGCAGAGCAGGGAATCAATAGTTATCTGCCGCTGGTAAAGGAAACGGACCGCTGGAGTGACCGTAAGAAGGTTGTCGAGTTACCGCTTTTCAGCTGCTATGTTTTTGCGCGTTTTACTCCGACCAACGAAGACCGCCTCCGCATCTCGCGTACAAACGGCGTGCTTCAGGTCATTGGAATGCAGGGAGAGGCTCTCGCCATTCCGGATGAGCAGATCGATGCCATCCGGTTGCTGATTAATGAGCAGTTGCCCTGGACAACGCATCCGTTCCTGAAAATCGGTCAGCGTGTTCGCATCTGCAGTGGCGCTATGAAAGGTGTTGAAGGAATTCTGGTCGCTCGCAATGGCGACCGTACACTGGTTGTATCGGTGGACGTAATTCAAAGATCGCTGGCAGTTCGCATCGAAGGCTATCAGGTCGAACCCGTCTAATCCCGCTTTACTTTCCAGTTCCATACTCCATTGAACCCGTCATCACATCGTAATAATGGCTCGGCAAACGACGCGTTGCGTCTATTGATCGTAGGACGCGATGCGTCCGCGATTACCACGCTCAAAACGCTGGCCAGTTCCAATTCCTGGGAGATGGAGAGCGCCGGTAGCGGATGCGAAGCGCTCGAGCGATTACAGGGGAATCACACTCCCAATCTGGTGATCGTTGACCTGGCACGCGGCGATGCTGATGGTATGTATACCTTGCGTTGGCTGCGCCGCATGCGTCCAAGCCTTGCAGTGGTGTTACTCGGCTTTGCCGATGATATGCAGCAGCACGATGAGGCCATCCGCCTTGGCGCCCGCGATTATTTGTTGAAGCCCGCCAGCGAACAAAAATTATCAGCTGCGATCCATCGCCATATGCTCGGGATTGCTGGGGACAACACGGACGCCAGTTTCACCCAGGAACAAATCATTCAGGTTCGCGAAGACAGGTTTTTTATGGCGGCGGGCCCGCTGATGCGCAAGTTGCAGTCGCAGGCCGAGCTGCTTTCGCAGGTCGATGTTCCCTTGCTCATCGTGGGCGAAAGCGGCAGCGGAAAAGAAACCGTCGCACGGCTGATCCACAAACTTTCTGTGCGTTCTGCGTTACCCTTCATCAAAGTAAATTGTGCTGCACTGCCTCCGGATCTTCTCGAGCGCGAGCTTTTCGGATATGACGCCGGGTCTTTCCCCGGTCAGGTCCGTCCCAAGCCGGGTAAGCTGGAGCTGGCGGAAAAAGGTACGATTTTCCTCGACGACATTGTGGACATGCCGGCGAACCTTCAAGCGAAGCTGTTGCATGTTCTGCAGGAAAAGCAGTTCTCTCGTCCCGGAAGCGGCACCACAGTAAAAGTCGAAGTACGCATTGTTGCGGCAACCGGCGTGGATGTGGAACGCGCCATGATGGAGAAGCGTCTGCGCGAAGATTTCTACTATCGCTTGAGCGCATTCACCGTTCACGTTCCGTCATTACGCCAGCGGAAGGAAGAAATCCCGCTGCTTCTTGGGCACTTCATGAAGCAGCTGGCCCGCCACTACGGACTACCTACCCGTTCACTTTCAGCCGAGACCCTGTCAGCCTGTCAGGAATACAAATGGCCGGGCAATCTGCGCGAACTGGAAAGTTTCGTGAAACGCTATCTCGTGATGGGACACGAAGAACTTATCCTGGGCGAAGCGCGCTGGAATAATGGCAACAGCGGAAATGGATTGCCTGAGCACCGTTTCCCAACACAGACGCCGGAGCCTATACATGTCTCCGAGCCTGTGGCACAGGAAGATCATGCCTCAGGTTTGCGTTCGCTTGTCCAGACAGTAAAAGGAGAAGCGGAACGTAATGCGATTGCGGTGGCGCTTGACCAGACGCGCTGGAACCGCAAGGCTGCGGCCCGGTTGTTAAAAGTGAGTTATCGCACTTTGCTTTATAAGATTCAGCAGTATCATATGAGTCCCCCCCCAACGTACGGCTCTACCTCATTTGTTGGCTCCGCGGTAAAGGGTAACGGACACGGGCCGCAATAACGGCAGCGTGGTCTGGCGGTTCGCGGATCACAAGGAAACCACAAGATGAACATCAAGAAAATGATTTGGGGACAAGCGACGCTGTTGCTGAGCTGCGTTTTGTCCTGCAGCATGCTGCAGGCGCAGTCGGCGAGCGATGTCAGTAAGAGCGCAACTGATACACAGGCTGCACCGGCTGCGCAGCCGGCGGCTCCAGCATCGGGCACTGCGACCGATGATGCCAACTACATCATCGGCATCGATGATCTGCTGTCGATCAGTGTATGGAAAGAAGCGGAAATTTCCCGCGTAGTTCCGGTCCGCTCCGATGGAAAGATTTCACTGTCGCTGGTCGGTGAAGTGACCGCTGGCGGAAAAACTCCTAAAGAGCTGAAAGCTGAGATTACCGAGAAGCTCAAAAGCTACATCTCCGAGCCGGAAGTTACCGTCATTGTGCAGGAGATGCGCAGCAAGAAGTTCAACATTCTCGGCATGGTCGTCCGCCCCGGTTCTTTTCCTTTGACCGGTTCCATGACCGTTCTGGATAGCCTTTCGGTAGCCGGCGGCTTCCGCGATTTTGCCAAGAAAAAGGCAATCTACGTGCTTCGTAAGAAGGCAGATGGCACCGACGAGCGGCTGCCTTTCAACTACAACGACGTGATTAAAGGTAAGAACAACGAGCAGAATGTGAAACTTATGCCCGGTGACACGGTGGTGGTCCCGTGAGGATAAGTCCCATGACTAGGCAAATTTTTGCACTTGCGGTTTTTGCTGCCTCTGTCCTCTGTGCAGGGCAAGATCAGCCCCAAGCAGGCCAGACAAATCAGCCTCCGGTTGGGCAAACAGATCAGTCTCAAACAGGCACGACAGAACAGCCTGCAGCTCCGGTCGAGGATCTGAGAGCTCCCGCGCCTGCGTTGTTAGGCGGTGATTCCGGCTCCTTGGCTTTCACTTCAGAACTGGAGCGCAGCAACTATATCCGCGGCGGCATCGCCGTCAGTGCAACTTACGACGACAACGCCAGCAACGGCACGACTGACAGAATCGGTGACTTCAGCTACTCGATTCTTCCTAACATTCAGTTGGATCAAACCCGTTCCCGTCTGCATTGGATACTGGGTTATTCCGGTGGATTTACCGCGAATCAACGGCTGACGTCACGCAACCAGGGTTCACACAATTTGAATGGTTCGCTGGCCTACCGGCTCAGCCCGCACATGGATTTGCGGTTGAGTGACAGCTTCCTTGACACCACGGGTCTGCTGCAACAATTTCAAAATGGCATTGGGACGCCGGTGGCAGGGCCAGTCAATCAGCCCAATCCGACGTTGATTACACCTTTGGCCAAGAACCTGAACAATACCGCGAACGTCGATTGGAGTTATCAGTTCAGCCGGGACAACGTAATCGGGGCTGGTGGCACCTTCTATGACGCGCATTTTCACGATCTGCCGGCCGGTGCTGCGCCGTTACTTGACACTGAGACCCGCAGCGCGGATTTCTACTTGAACCACCGCTTTACAGCACGGAACTGGACAGGCATCACTTATCGCTTCCAACGTCTCACGGTGGGTTCGGGTGCAAACCTAACCGACACTCACAGCCTGTTACTTTCGCACACGATTTACCTGCGTGAGCATATGACGCTTTCGTTCTACGCAGGCCCTGAATATTCAGAAATTAATAGTGTGACCGTGACCGCGAACATTACTCCGCCGGTCATATCTTTTGCTACGGTTTCCAGTTTTGATCACCAAACCTCAATTTCCGGTGGCGGCACCTTTGGATGGCAGGGAAGGCTCACCAGCATTCGTCTGGAAGCCAGCCGCAAAGTAAGCGACGGTGGCGGCGTTGTGGGTGCGGTAGTGCTCAACAGCGTCGAGGGCGGTATCCGCCGTCAACTGACCCAGACTACGGCAGTCAACCTGAATGCTTTATACGGTCACAATCGTGAGCTGGGAAGCGCCGCCGGCGGTGCGCCGCTCACCTCGGCTACAGGAACTGTGGGCCTCGAACAGCGTATGGGTGCAAGCCTAATGTTACGTTTGGACTACGGCCGCGACTATCAGACACAGAGCACGAATGTGGGCAGCATAAACCACAACCGCGGCACCGTTTCGGTCGCCTACAGCTTCACTCGCCCGATGGGAAGGTAAATACATGGCTGAAGATTTGTTCAACGATCAAACCGAAGAAAAAGTGGACTGGGCCAAATATTGGGCGGTCGCGCGCCGCCGTTGCTGGATGTTTGTGCTGCCGTTTTTCGTGGGCTGGGCCGTGGTGTGGAGCATCAGCTGGTTGCTGCCTTCGGTCTACCGTTCGAGTACGCTGATCCTTGTCCAGCGGCAGTCGAGTCAGTTGGTGGTCAACAATCCGGCGCAGGAAGTTCAGAGTCGCATGGACAGTATCACCCAGCAGGTGTACAGCCGTACCACGCTGGTGAACGTCGCCACCAAACTCGGCTTGTTTGCCGAACAGCGCGCCAGCGGCAAGCTCACCGATGACGAGTTGGTGGAACGCATGCGGAAGAATATCGAGATTGAGGTGGTGCAGTCCTCGGACCGTATCCCCTCGTCATTCAAGATCTATTACAGCTCACCGAACCCTGAAATTGCCCAGCAAGTCAATTCGGAACTGACCAATTCGCTGATCAACGGGTCTCTGGAAAACAGCCTGGCCGATATCGACCGGCAAAATAAAGTTCTGGATAGCGGCCTGGAAGAAGCACGGGTGAAACTAGCCGCCCAAGAAGAAAAGGTTCGCCAGTATAAAGATCTCCACATGGCGGAGTTGCCGAGCACCTTGCAAAGCAATCTGCAAATCCTTGCGGGGAAACAAAGCCAGCTGCAAAATGAACAGGAAGCGCTAAATCAGGCGCGGCAGCGGAGAGCCTACCTTGAATCCGCATTAACACAGTACAACACCGTGGCGAGTGCAACCAAGCCGGGGGAAACACCGGTCGGATTGCCGGCTCTGGACCAGGAGTTGCAGCGGCTGAGAGCGCAATTGACCGACCTGAGCGCTCGTTACACCGA
>Ga0136846_1239722_pt1 | contig 14991 bp, 12 predicted proteins | sample HopSoiMetagenom2_FD_96841 | JGI IMG/M metagenome (GOLD analysis project Ga0136846, IMG submission 96841) | Grasslands soil microbial communities from Hopland, California, USA - 2 Assembly 2016 (version 4) | ecosystem: Environmental > Terrestrial > Soil > Grasslands | place: USA: Hopland...
CGCGTCCACGAACAGCATGTAGTCCACCAGCTCCCGAATCTCCGTTTCCAGCTGCCGATCTCCGTTCGCGCCCGCGCGTTGCGCGGCGGCGAACTGCACGCGCAGGGCTCCCAACCGGTTCGTGACGCCGACCTGATGTTCGAGCGTCATCAACGCGACGATATCGCTCGTGCCGGTCAAGTACTTCGACGTATCGATCCGGCCCGACAGCGAGGTCACGTTCTGCGTGTCTTCTTCGTCGAGGTCAAGCGGCCGCTCGGGGTCGCGGGCCACCGCGTTGCCGAGATGCTTCATCGAGCCGTGCGTGCCCGTGACATACCAGCCGCCCCAGCGCCGCTCGAATGGCGTCCGATGGTCGATCGTGTCGATGAACGCACTCGTGTAAGCGGGGACGCCCTCCGCGTTGGGGATCACAGACGCCACGACCATCGCGGCCGCACCTCTGTTGCCGGGGCCGTGACAGAACATGCATTCGACGCCCCTCCGCTGGATCACCGGCTGCTCGCTCGCCTTCGTTTCGAGGGTGTAGAACGCGAGACCCCGGCCTGGCTCGAGCGCCATCATCTCGTAGACGGACCCTCCGGGAACCATGCCGATCGCGACGTTGTCGTTGAAGTAGACGGCGCGGGGGTTCTGTGGGTTGATCAGCGCGTGCTGGAAGCTCGTCTTCGAAAACACGAGCACCTGCGAGTCGACACCAATTCCCATCTGGTCGAGCAGGCTCGGGAGATACCCGCGGTTCTCCGTGTACTCCAGCTTCGCGGCGCCGCTGGCAAGGCGGCGTGCGAAGCGGCCGATCGCATCGGTCGGGGCGGTGTCTGATACCTGCGCGCGAAGTGCGCCGATCATCGCGATGATAGCTGCGATGCTGATGCCGAGTTTCCGGCAGGTCTTCGTTGTGTTCATGATTCCGCTGCGAATACCTCAAGCAACAACCGTGCCCCGAGCTCGATTCTGGCGGCGAAGTTCGTGGAGCAGGGTTAGATGGTTAGTGAGCCGGCGGCTGAGAATCGCCTTGGCCACGCCCAGCAGATCCGCAATTCGCGGATCGGCCAACGCGTATTTCACCGACGTCCCTTCTTTCGTGCAGACGACCACGCCGCTGCCGCGAAGTTTTGCGAGCTGCTGCGAAACAATCGGCTGACCGAGATCGAGTCGCGCCTGCAGGGCCTGCACGCTCTGCTCGCCGTCGGCCGACAACACCTCGAGCAGCCGGATTCTGGCGGGGTGTGCCAGCGCCCGGAAAAACTCGGCTTTCAGGGTCTGCAACTCGTGCGACGCCCGGCTCATGCGTGTGCCTCCTGAGGCTCCGGCTGCTCGAGAGGCCGCCGATTGCGGTCGTTGTGAATCGTGCCGGCGCGCGCGATCGCATCGCCGATATTCCGGCAGATGTTCTCTTCGCCCACATGCCGGTGAAAATCAGCACGTTCCATCAGGTGGGCCGGCTGCCGGCGCGCGCCGCACAGCAGCAGCTCGCGCCCCGAGTCGTGCAGCGCGTCAGCGAGATCCTCGAACGCCCTCAGGCCCGTGCCGTCGAGCGCGTTCATGTTGCGCAGCCGCAGCACGACGATCTCCGGCAGCGTGGCGATGCTGTCGCTGACGACCTGCAGCTTGTCGGTCGCGCCGAACAGGAAGGGACCGTGGATCCGGAATACCCGCACGTAGGGTGGAATGTCGAGACGATGCAGGCTGTGGTCGAGGCTGTCCTTGATGTACTCGTCCGTCACGGCGGCGACCGTCGTCGTTTCTGCGTCGCGGCGGATGAACAGCAGCGCCGCCAGGACCATCCCGACTTCCACAGCGACGGTGAGATCCGCGAAGACGGTCAGCGCGAACGTCGATAGCCAGACCGCGACGTCGGCTTTCGTCAGTCGCAGCAGTTCGGGAATCTCGTGCCATTCGCCCATGTTGTACGACACGACCATCAGGATCGCCGCCAGGACGGCCATCGGAATGGCACCGGCGAGCGGGGCGGCGACGAGAAGAATGGTCAGCAGTGTCAGCGAATGGACGATACCGGCGACCGGTGTGCGCGCTCCGGAGCGGATGTTGGTGGCGGTGCGCGCGATGGCGCCCGTTGCGGGAAGGCCGCCGACCATCGGCGACACGATGTTCGCCACACCCTGGGCGATGAGCTCCGTGTTCGAATCGTGGCGATCCCCGTTCATCTTGTCGGCCACCACCGCGGACATCAGCGATTCGATGGCACCGAGCAGGCCGACGGTAATGGCCGGCATCAACAGCGTCGGAATGAGCGAGACGCGGAACGCCGGTGCGGCGAAGTGCGGCAGGCCCGCCGGGATCCCGCCGAATCTCGATCCGATGGTCTCGATCGGCAGTCGCAACAGATACACGGCAGTTGTCGCGGCGCACAGCGCCAGGATCGAGCCCGGCACCCGGGGTCGCCATCGCATGAACACCACGATGATGCCGAGCGTGACGATCGCAACCAGCGTGGCTTCCGTCGAGAAGGTGCGCGCGTGCGCGGCGATCGCGGCCATACGCGGCGCGAACTCGCCAGGCACATCCTTCAACTCGATGCCGAAGAAATCCCGAATCTGGGTGCTGGCAATCAGGACGGCGATGCCGTTCGTGAAGCCAACGACGACGGGGCGCGGAATGAACCGGACGGCCGAGCCCATGCCGGTCAGCCCCATCACCACGAGCATGACGCCGGCCATCATGGTGCACATGAACAACCCGTCGACGCCGTGCTTCGCCACGATCCCGGCGACGACGACCACGAAGGCCCCCGTAGGACCGGCGATCTGTACGCGCGAGCCGCCCAGCGCGGATACGACGAAACCGGTGACGATGGCGCAGTAGATGCCGGCCTGCGGCGACAGACCGGAGGCGATTGCAAAGGCCATGGCGAGCGGCAGTGCCACCAGGCCGACGGTGACGCCGGCGGCGACGTCGGCCGCGGCTGTCCGGCGGTCGTACGCGCGCAGGGTGGTGACGAGGCGAGGCGCGAAGCGTGCCGCCATTGCTGGTGATTATATATGAATATAGCTATGTAATGCCTTCATATGAGATGAGGGCCGGGTTCGACGGCGCCGCCGTCTTGAAAAAGGCGCAGTTGCGCCCCTGATTGTCTGTATCGCGCGTTCCTGTACACCGGCGTTTTCCCGGCGCTACAATTTGCCGAGACACGGCGGCATCGAACGGAGGAATTATGTTACGCAGGGCCGCGATTACGTACGTCCTGGTGCTGCTCTTCCCCATCGCCTCCCGGGCTCAGCCGGTGTCCGCCCTTCAATACACCCCGCCTTTAAACTTCTATAAAAGCGCGATGACGAACCCGGAGGACTTCTCCTCGAACGAGGTCAATGCCTCGATGCAGGTTTACCCGTTCCGGCCGTTCACGGGCAACATCCAGCAGGCGTGGGCGCAGACGCTCATGCGCGACTGGATCGACCCGCGGTACCGCGAGGCGAATGTGGCGGGCCCGCCGGACTTGAGCAGCCCGATGGTGCCCGGTGCGCAGGCGGCGTTCATGGCGCGCTTCGTCGAAAACATCGTCGGCCTCCCCAAGCCCCACGTGCGGGTTCTCATCGTCGCCGGGGGCGGGGCGGCCATCGTGGACATGTCCGCGAACAGTCCCGCGACCTGGCAGCGTGCCGCGCCTGCGATGACCGCCGTGCTCACGTCCATGCGCGTCGTCGCCGGCGCAGCGGCGCCGCAGGTGTCGTCGGCGGAGTCCACTCCGGCAAACCGCGGGCAGGCTGGCGTCTACATGGGCATCAAGCAGAAGTTCCAGGTGAACTTGTGGGGAGGCGTCGGCAGCGGCACGTTCACGCCGGCGCCGCACTTTTTCCTGTTTTCGGCGGACGGCCGCGTGTACCGCACGTTCGATCCATTGAAACTCCCGGCAAACGGTCCGGCTGGTTTCGATTTCGCACGAGCCGCGCGTGAAGATCCGGAGAACACCGGGCGGTTTGCCGTGCAGGGCAATCAGCTGCTCATCCAGTTTGGCGGCCGTGGCGCTGAAGTGATCCAATCGGCCGTTTCCCCGGCCGGCGGGTTCACGGCCAGCGGCGTGGCGTACCTGCGGCAGTAGCGCCGGGCGCCGCTACTTCGGATCTTTCGGGTCTTTGACGTCTTTGCCGGCGTCTTTCACTTCGAGGCCGCCGGTGACGCCGGTCACCTGGTGTCCAACAGCTGTGGTCCGCATCCGCGCGATTTCCGCCGGCGTGGCAACCTTCGGATCCACGTTCGCCTGAGCACACGTGAAGCCGCGCAGTGTGCATTCAGAAGTCGGGTGGGCGATGTCGCGCTCCTTCATCAGGCGGGTCATCAACGCCACCGCGTCCTCGTGGATGATGACGGCGTTGTTCGGCACGAAGGTGCCGACACCGATCGCGTAGTCCAGGGGCATGAGCGGCTCGACGCTCGCTCCGAAGGCGCCATCGTTCTTTTTCCCGAGGTCGAAGGCGCCGAGATCGGCGCCCATATCGACGAGATACTGGATGATCTTCGTGTCGCCCATGTTCCCGGCGACCATCAGCGGCGTGATGCCGTAGTCGTCGGCGGTGTTCACGTCGGCGCCGCGCTCCACGAACAGCTTCACGACGTCGAGGCGCTCCGCCGGCGTTCGGCCCTTGCTGTAGCCCTGGATGAACCCCAGGCCGGCGGCCGCTTCGACCATCGTCTCGCCGTCCTTCGAGACGATGCCCGGATCGGCGCCGTGCGCCAGCAGCAGCTTCGTCAGTGCGAGATCGCCCGAGAACGCCGCGCGCATCAGTGGTGTGGCAAAGACGATGCGCGGCGAGCCCGCGCGCATGCGCGCTCTCGGGGTGTTGTTGACAAGGGCATTGGGGTTTGCGCCCGCCTCGAGGAGCTTCGTGATGAGCGGCAGCGGATCGGCGGTGACCATCCAGGGGAAATTCGGCGCGGTTTCCATGTTCCTGCGATCGACGGCCCAGAAGAGCGGCGTGAAGCCCTGCGTATCGGCCTGGTTCACCCTCGACTTGCTGTCGACGAGAAACGACGCGACGTCGTAGTTGCCGTTGAAAATCGCGAGGCCGAGCGCGTCCTTGCCGTCGCCGCCAATGGCGTTCACGTCCGCTCCGCCGCCGACGAGCAACCGTGCCGACTCGACGTCGCCCTCGCGCGCCGCGAACATCAGCGGCGTGAGGGATCCGCTGGCGAATTCTTCCGCGCCGCGTGGCGCCTGACCGGCTTTCGGCGCCGACGGCGTCCGTCCTTCAAAACCGCGGCCGTTGGCTGCCGGCACGAAATGTGATCGGGCATTGACGTCGGCGCCGTGGTCGATCAGCACCTTCACGGCGGCAGGGTGTCGCTCGGACACGGCCCACATCAGCGCGGTCGTGCCGCCCCACGTCTCTATCGCATTCACCTCGACGCCGCCTTCGATCAGGACGTTGATCGCGCCGGTTTTCCCGGTGCGCGCCGCCATCATGAGGGCCGTGTCGCCGTACGCCGTCAACGGCGCACCCGGATTGGCGCCCGCCTTGATCAGCCTGACGATCATCTCCGCGCTCCCGTTCATCGCGGCGAGCTGCATGGGGACGACGCCCTCGCGGTTTGCCGCCGACGCGTTCGCACCCGCCTGAAGGAGCGCGTCGGCCATGTCGCCATCGTCTCGGCGGACGGCCCAGTGAAGCGCCGTGGTGCCGTCAATCTGCGGCGCGTTCACATCGGCCTTCCGCAGCAGAAGCGCGCGCACGGCTTCAGGGTTGCCCTTCATCGCGGCGTCGGCCACTTCAGACGTTGCCGCACCGGCCTGTACGGTGGCGAGCATGGCGATGAAGAAAAGTGCGATCCGGCGTGCCATCGTGCTCTCCGTCAGCGTTTCACGTGTTCGAGAATCGCGGGAGTCGTGGCGTAATGGTCGAGCGCCACCGTCCTCGCGTCGTTGTCAGGCACAACCTTCGTGGTGAGCGACGTTTTTCCTTCGCCGGTGCCCTTCGCGTCGAGGTGGATTTCGACGAGCGTGAATTCGTAACTGGCAGGCTCGTTCGTCGACGCGTCAGTGCCAGCGGCCGCCGCGACCTTCCAGGCCGGCGAGTAGGCCCCGAGGCGCCGATCGGTGGCCAGCACGATACGCTCGCCCCCGCCTGGTGACGACGCGTGGTACGCGTATTTGATCGAGTATCCGGTGACGTCAGTCGTCCACAGGTAGCCGACCGTCGGCGCGCGGCCGAGCGCGGCCGTCAGCGCTGCTGCGGGGGTCAGCGGCGCAGCGGGTGCCCCGCGGCCCCGCCCGCCCCGGCCACGGCCCCCTCGTCCTGCGGCGGCGCGGCCCGCTGCGGCAGATGACGCGTTTGTCGTGGCGACGCCGTCGGCGGGTGCGGGATTAAGCGCCGCGAGGACGGGGCCGCGCTCCTCGTCGGTCGACCACCGCATCAGTCGTATCCTGACCGGGAGACCGGGCTTCGCGACGTGGGCCGACACCGCTGTGAAATTGATTTCGCTGTCCTGCGCGATCAGGGGAGCCCAGGCCAGCACCAGCAGCAGGCAGGCTGCACGGATCGCCCGACCGGCGCCGCCAGTTGTGTCCATGCGCCTGGTGTTCATTGGTTCGGATTCGTCCCCTTCACGCGTCCGAGCCACTCGACCAGCTTTTCGACCTCTTCGTCGTCGAGCTTCGCGCCGCGCTGGCGCATGTCGAGCGACACGACGCGCCAGCGATCCGCACTGTATCGCGCGTCGTTGACGCGGTCGGCGCTGTGGCAGGTCGTGCAGGCCCTGGCCACCACGGCTTCGGCCTCCGCGTCACTGAAAAACGTGGTGATCTCGGGCGGCACGTACGCGCGCGGGAAGGGGCGGGAAGACGGCCCGAATCGCGACACCATCCAGTCCAGGAGGAGCTCCCGATCCGCGCCCTGGATCTGCACGGGCTGTCCTTTGTGCTTCGCGTCGATCAACGCGTTCCAGCCGTCGCGGTCGAGCGCGTTGTAGGCGTAATCGTCGATGCCGTGGCAGGACGTGCAGTGCTTGAACAGCACCTGCCGGACCGCCCCCTTCGGCGGATCGACCTGCGGGCGAATGGGCTTGCCGGCGAGCTGAGCGGAGACGGGCCGGGATAGAACCAGGAAGATCGGAACCACAAAGATCACGAAGACCACGAAGCTGCCAACCGGTCCGCGTTGGTTTGTGATCGTCGCGTGCTTCGTCGTGCCCATGGCTCAGTGAGGCTGCGGCTAGACCATTTCGAGCGGCCGCAGCGGGCCCGTGCTGGTGCCGATCTTTTCCTGCTCGATGTTGTACAGGTGCAGGATGCTCAACAGCATGTTCGAGGTGCGCTGGGTGTTGTCGGGGAAGACGAGATGGCGATTGCCCTTGAACGTCCCGTCGATGCCGCCGACCAGGATCACCGGCACCTTCTCGTGGGCGTGGCGGTGCGAATTGCCCATGTTGCTGCCCTTGTAGATCAGCACGTGGTCGAGCACCGAGCCGTCGCCGTCGGGGGTCTGCTGCAGCTTGTCGCAGAAGTATGCGAGGTTCTGCACGTGATAGCGGTTGATCTTGGCGTAGTTCGCGACGTTTTCCGGTTTGTCGCCGTGGTGCGACGTGCCGTGCCAGCCGCCGGTGAAACCCGACTCTGGAAAGCTGGTGCCGGTCAAATCGCGGCCGAGCATGAATGTTGCCGAGCGCGTGATGTCGCCCGCGAATGCCAGTGCCATCAAGTCGTACATCAGCCTGAAATGCACGTGCTTGCTTTCGGGCAGGCCGAACGGGACGTCCTCGTTCGGTTCCTTCACGGAGTTTTCCATCGCGATCCGGATCCGCCGTTCGAGCTCGGTCACGTTCTCGAGATACGTGTCGAGCCGGGCGCGATCGCCGGCGCCGAGGTCCTTCTTGAATGCGCCGAGCTCGCGGGTGACCGAGTCCAGAATGCTGGCGTTCTGCCTGCGTCCTGCGAGCCGTTCCTCAGTGCTCGTGCCGTCGCCGAACAGCCGCTCGAACACCACGCGGGGATTCACCTGCGTCGGCAGCGGCTGCGTGGGCGAGGACCACGAAATGGAGTTGGTGTAGGCGCAGCTGTATCCCCAGTTGCAGTTGCCGAAATTGCCGGTGTCCTCGACGCCGAGCTGCAGGGAGGACAGGATCGTGTCCTGGCCGTACTTGTTCGCGATCGTCTGATCGATCGTCGCGCCAAGAAACGGGCTCACCGCGTTCCGACGCGGGCGTGTGCCGGACAACAGGACGGCGCCCCGCGCATGGTCGCCGCCGGGCTCCTCGTCCGTCGCCATCGCCTCCGGCATGTCGAGGCCGGTGATGAGGACGGTGCGGCTGCGGAACGGCTCCAGCGGTTTCGTGATGAAGGAGAAGTCGAAATCCCTGCCTTCCTGCAGCGGGCTCCAGTAACCCGGGGCCGCGCCGTGGGGATGCCAGATGCCGACGAAGCGCTTTACGGGGGCAGCGGCCGTCAGCCGCAGCGGCGTGAGCGCGGGGACCATCGCCTCGAGCAGCGGCAGCGCCAGCGTCACGCCGGCCCCGCGCAGGAACGTCCGCCGCGGAATGTGCTTTTTCGAGACGAACATAAACCCTCGCTCTCTCGCTAGGATTGCGTGCCGCCCGACTTCACCCGCATCTGAAACTGCGCGCTCCGCACGATGCCGAGGACGATCGACGAAAACCGGTTGTCGGTCGTGCCCGCCTCACGCACGATCGACCGCAACACAGGCATATCAGTGTATTCCACCCCGCGGCCCAGCGCGTACGTCATCATTTTCTCGGTGAACATGCGGACGAACTGCGGTTCGTAGCGGAGAAGCGCGCGCCGCAGGCCAGCGGGGCCGTCGACGGTCTGGCCGTCGTACAGCGTCACTGACGCGTCGATCGGCGTGCCCCCGTCGCCGCCCTGCTTCACACGCCACTTGCCGTCTGCGTCGAAGTTGTCGAGCGCGAAGCCGATCGGATCCATGATCTTGTGGCAGCCCGCACACGGCGGATTCTTGCGGTGCGCGGTCATCTGCTCGCGAAGGGTCAGCACTTTCTGGGACCCTGCGCTGGCGTCTTCGAGCGGCGGCACATTCGGCGGCGGTTCCGGCGGCGGCGTCCCGAGGATATTCTCCAGTACCCAGACGCCCCGCTTGACCGGCGACGTCCGGAAGTTCTGGGTCCACGTCACCGCGAGAAAACTCCCTTTTCCAAGCAGCCCGCGCCGCGCGTCGAGCTCGGGCCCGAGCGTCACGCGGCGGAAATGCGATCCGTAGATGTTCGGGATGCCGTAGTGTCGCGCGAGACGCTCATTGACGAACGTGTAGTCCGCCGTCAGCAGGTCGACGACATTGCGGTCCTCGCGGATGATGCTCTCGAAGAACAGTTCGGCCTCCCGCTTGAACCCCTGGCGCAGCTCATCGTCCCAATCAGGATAGAAGACGCCGTCGGGCGAAGTCGCCGGCAGATTGCGGAGGTAGAGCAGCTGCTGGGCGAAGTTGCGCACGAGCGCGTCCGCGCGTGGATCCGCGAGCATTCGGCGCACCTGCTGCGCCAGGACCGCCGGATTGCCGAGGCGGCCCTGGCTGGCGAGGCTGATCAGCCGGTCGTCCGGAATGCTGCTCCAGAGGAAGAACGACAGGCGCGACGCCAGCTCGAGGTCGCTGATCCGGTAGAGGCCGCCTGGCGGTACGGCCTGCGGTTCCTTTTCCGCGCGCACGAGAAACTGTGGGCTGGCGAGCAGGCGCCGCAGCGCGAGCTCGATGCCGCCGTCGAACGTGCCCCCGCGCCGGCCGTCGGCGTAGAAGCGCATCAACGCGTCGACGTCCTGGGCGGTCGCCGGCCGCCGATACGCGCGCCGCGCCAGCGTCGTGAGGATGGCCCGCGCGCATTCCTGTTCGCCGGGCCCGTTGGCCGCGGGACGGCACGTAAGAATCCTGCGCCGGCTGCGTGAATCGTCCGGCCGCTGCGCGTTGAAGGGCCCCTGGATGCGCAGGAACCCGATCGCGGGGTAGTACTGGAGCTGCGGGATGCTGTTGTTCTCGAGCGACTTGCGATCGTACTGGCGGATCATGTCGAGGCTGGGCCGGTAGTTGGTGGCCAGAAACGTGGCACCGACGACGCGCGAGCCGGCTTTCACCGGGATGGTCACGTCGAGCGATCCGTCGCCCTCGCCCGACATACCCTGGCTGAGGCCGATGCCCTGGTACTTGAAGAGATGCGCGCGCTCGCCGTCGATGTCGAGCTCGAGCTGCTCGCCGGGAATATAGCTGCCGATCCCGAAATTCTGAATCGAGAACTTGTACTCGCCGTCAGCGGGGAATTCGTGATGCACCAGCATCCCGCCGCGCGTGCCGAACGGCAGCCCCTCGACGTGCTGGTTCTGCGACGTGTCTCCCGGCGCGAGATACGTCGCCTCGGTCGGCGTCTTCCAGTAGCCGATCGCCGTGCGGGCCACCCGCGCCGCCGCCGTCGTATACGATTCGAGCAGTGTCGGTGAGATCGTCAGCGATCCGGCGATGTTGTCGAAGCCGCGCGCCGAATCGTCCGGCGGGAGCAGCGTCGCCGCGTCGATGTCCAGGTCCAGCAAATCGCGGATGGCATTGGCATATTCAGTGCGGTTCAGACGATGCAGCACGATGGCGCCGGGGCTCTGACGTGAAGCGCGGCGATCGATCGCGGTTTCCAGCCAGTCGCGGAGGCCCTCGTACTCGGTCAGCGGCGGCCGGCGCACGTCCGGCGGCGGCATGACGCCCGCCCGCAGTTTGCGCACGACTTTTTCCCAGAGCTCCGGGTGATCGCCAACCGCTGCGAGGTCCGCGTGTTCGAGGGACAGCTGCGCCGTCTTCAGCCGATCGTTGTGGCAGGTCACGCAGTACTGATCGAGCAGCGCGCGCTGTGATGCGGCCCCCAGCGCAGCCGCATCCGCCGCCGTCCGGTGCTGTCCGTCTGGCGCGGCCGCCTGACCGCGGGCGATAACTGATATGGCAGCGACGACGACAGCGCCGAACATCGTGGCCTTCATCAGCAGTCGAAGCGTCTCATAACCGATTGCGTCGTTTCAACATGGAACCACTCTGGCGTCCCGCCTATTTTCCTTAAAACTCCTTATATTGATGCAATGTTAGGTATAATAGGGTAATATAAAGCCGTATAAGGAGTCCCGCATGGCAGTGCAGGATCTGTACTCCGTTGAGCAGGTTGCCTCGCAACTGGGTCTCCACGTGAGGACCGTGCGCAACTACGTCCGCGATGGGCGCCTCAAGGGCATCCGGATCGGCAAGCAATATCGCATTGCGCGCGAGGATCTGGAGTCGCTGACCGGCCATCGCGCGGCGCCGGCTCACACGGCCGCCGCGCCTCGTCGCGAGCTTGAGGTGTCCAGCATCGTAGAAGTTGACGCGATCGGGTTCGACGCCGCGAGTCGCATGACGAATTCGCTGATGGCCGCCACAAACGGCCGTTCTGCCACGGACGGTCCCTTGCGAATCGACACTATCTACGACCGTGAGCGCGAACGGCTGAAGGTGATCGTGATCGGCAGCATTCGAGCGACCGCCTCTTTGCTCAAATTCGTTTCCATTCTCCTGGAACCATAAGCACGGGATAACAATGGCAGGAATCAACGCGACGCTCGTGAAGACGCTCCGCGAAAAGACCGGAGCAGGTGTCATCGCCTGCAAGAACGCACTGACGGAGACGCAGGGCGATTTCGATGCTGCGGTCGATCGCCTGCGCGCCGCCGAGGCGTCCAAGGCCGCGCAGAAGGCGGATCGGGTGGCCGCCGAAGTGCTCGTGGGCCTCCTGGTTCAGGGAACACGCGGTGCCATCATCGAGCTCAACACGGAGACCGATTTTGTCGCGCGCACCCCGGGATTTCGAGAGGCGGCGGCGTCGTTCGCCAGAGTCGCACTCGAGGTCTCAGGTGGTCGCGAGGCGCTGCTGGCGGCGCCGGCGCCAGATGGCGTCGGACGCATGTCCGACGTGATTGCGCGCCTGATCGCGAGAACTGGCGAGCACGTCAAACTGCGTCGCTGCGGTTTCGTGTCGGTGGAGAAAGGAGCGGTGGCGTCCTACGTACACAGTTCGTCGGCGCCGGGCCTGGGACGTATAGGTGTCCTGGTGGCGCTCGAGACTGCTGCGGCGCCGGACGCTCTCCTGGACATCGGCCGCAAGCTCGCGATGCACATCGCGGCCGCCGCTCCGCAGTGGATCGACGTCGGTGACATTCCGGCCGCGGTGATCGCGGAAAAGCGAGCGGCGCTCGCCGATCAGGCGCGGGCTACGGGAAAAGCCGCGGACATCGTCGAGAAGATCGTCGAAGGCCGGATGCGGAGGTTCTTCGAGGAGACCGTGCTCGGTCTGCAGCCGTTTGTGTTGAACCCCGAGCAGCGCGTCAGCGATGCGCTGCAGGAAGCCGAGGCCGCGGCATGCGCCTCCATGTCGGTCAAGGCATTCGTCCGCTTCAAGACGGGCGAAGGTGTCGCCTAGAGGAGGGTCCCTCTGAGCACCACGAGGCCGACGGAGAAGTAGATCACGAGCCCCGTCACGTCCACCAGCGTTGCGACGAACGGGGCCGACGACGTGGCGGGATCGAATCCCAGCTTTCTGAGGATCAGCGGCAGCATCGAACCGACCAGCGTGCCCCACAGGACGATCGCCACCAGCGCCAGGCCGACGGTCGCGGCGACCAGCGCCCAGTGCGGGCCGTAAATCGTCGAGAACATCGACCACAGGCTGATGCGCAGGAATCCGATCGCGCCGAGGATGACGCCTAACAGCAGCACGGACACCGCCTCGCGCCGGACGACGCGCCACCAGTCCTTGATCCGCAGCTCGCCGACCGCCATCGCGCGGATGACGAGCGTCGACGCCTGGGACCCCGAGTTGCCGCCGCTCGAGATGATGAGGGGCACGAACAGCGCCAGCACGACCGCGCGCGCGATCTCGCGCTCGAAGAACCCCATCGCCGTCGCCGTCAGCATCTCGCCCAGGAACAGGACAATGAGCCACCCGGCGCGTTTCTTCACCATGCGGCCAAGTGCGATCTGCATGTACGGCTCGTCCAGCGCTTCGGATCCGCCCACGCGCTGCATCTGCCGCGTCGCGCTTCGCTCAGCCACGTCCAGGGCATCGTCTATGGTGACAATGCCGATCAGGATGCCCTGCGTGTCGGTGACCGGGAGGGCGGTGCGGTCCTCGCGCTTGAAGACGTCGACCGCATCCTCCTGCGCGTCGGTCGCCGTGAGCGCGACGAACCGGCGGTCCATCAGGTCCGAGACGTGCCGCGTGAGGGGAACGACGAGAAATTCGCGCATGCGGATGTCGTCGATGAGCAGGCCGGCCTCGTCCACCACGTAGATCACGTTCAGCGTCTCGCTGTCCTGTCCGTGCGTGCGGACGAAGTCCATCACCTGCTGCACGGTCCAGTCTTCACGGACGGCGATATAGTGCGGCGTCATCAGCCGGCCAATCGTGCCCGGTGCATACCCCAGCAGCGTGACGGCTTCGGCGCGTTCAACCGGCGTCAGGAGGGACAACAGGTGCTTCGTGACATTGGCCGGCAGCTCGCCGAAGAGCAGCGTGCGATCGTCGGGCGACATGTGGTTGAGGACGTCGGCGATGTCCTCGTGGCCCATCGTTTTCACGAGCGCTTCCTGGACCGGGGCCGGAAAGTATTCGAAGACATCCGACGCGAACCGCCGCGGCAGCAGGCGGAAGGCGATCACGCGATCGTGCGGTTCGAGGCTCGACAGCGCGTCGGCGACTTCACGGGGCCGCAAGCCCGTCAGGCTCTCGCGCAGACCCGCGAGATCTCCGGACTTGATCGAATGCTGCACATCTGATGCGATCATCGGAGCATTATCGTGTACAAGGACATCTTGCCGGGCGCGCCATGATCATTTCGCGAGCCATCCTCCCCACACCCCTTGGCGACATGATCGCGCTCGATTCGGGCGAGGGCCTGTGCGCGCTCGAGTTCACGGGTCCCGAGAAACGGCTGGCCGGTCTGGAAGCGCGGCTCCGTCGTTGGTTTCCGCCGCACGAGATCGCAGATCGCGATACGGCGACCATCCTCGGCGCCCGCGCGTGGCTCGACGCGTACTTCACCGGTGAGAGCGCCGACATCTCGGGCCTTCGGCTCGACATGCGGGGCGCGCGGTTCGAGCAACGCGTGTGGGAGGCGCTGCGGCGTATTCCGCCTGGAGAAACGACGAGCTATGGCGCGATCGCCAGGATACTCGGTTCGGCCGGTGCCTCCCGCGCGGTGGGCGCGGCCAATGGCGCCAACCCGATCGCGATCGTGGTGCCCTGCCATCGCGTCATCGGATCGTCCGGAGCACTGACCGGATACGGCGGGGGCCTCGAGCGCAAGACATGGCTGCTCGAGCACGAGCGCCGCTGGGCGCGTCACGACGACTCGAGGGCCGCGCACACGGATGCGAACGGACTTCTGCCTTTTGATGGATCGAACTCGCCACGCACCGCGAACGAGTAGCTACTGCTCTTCGAGAGGTTTGACGCGGACGAACGCCCTGTAGAGCAGGAGGTCATACACGATCTTGAGGCTTCCCGCGATCAGGAAGGGCAGGTTGATCAGGGCAGGACTGGCGAACATCACGCCCACGAACAGCGGGCTGATGGACGCGCCGATCGTACGGGCCACGCCGCTGACGCCGGCCGCCGCCGATCGCTCATCCGGGCTGACGACCGCCATGAGATACGACTGCCGCGTGGGCACATCCATCTGGCTGATGCTGAACCGCACCAGCAGTACAAGCGTCGCCAGCGGGAGTGTCGGCATCAGCGGCACAAGGATTAAGAGGATGTTCGACGGCAGGTGCGTGCCCACCATCGTCCTGATCAGGCCGAAGCGGGCCGCCAGCCGAGAGGCCAGCAGCGCCGAAATCCCGGCAAGGATATTCGCCCAGAAGAAAATCGCGCCGAGCGTGGCCGGGTTCACGCCGAACCGCAGGTAGAACCAGTATGCCGCGAAGCTCTGGATCACGAAGCCGCCCGCGAACGAATCGAGTGCGAAGAGCGCGGACAGCTTGAGCACCACGTCCCGCGATCGATCGATGC
>Ga0136846_1235887_pt1 | contig 14983 bp, 14 predicted proteins | sample HopSoiMetagenom2_FD_96841 | JGI IMG/M metagenome (GOLD analysis project Ga0136846, IMG submission 96841) | Grasslands soil microbial communities from Hopland, California, USA - 2 Assembly 2016 (version 4) | ecosystem: Environmental > Terrestrial > Soil > Grasslands | place: USA: Hopland...
AGCGACATCAGACACCACAATTGTTGACTGCACTAGCGCAGGCATTGCCCAGTCCCGCCCGGACGCTGCGGGTTCAACACCAGTTCGGCTTCTGTTTTTTCGTGTTCAAATCCGTTTCACGACGTTTCACATAACCCATCGCAGCGTGCAAGCATTTGGGAGCGCCGCATTTAGCAGAAATTTGCAGATAACCAGAACCATAACTTACAACTCCATTTCACATCTGGAGACCGGCCGCCGACTTGATGTCATTAGGTCGCCGTGTCGTCATGCAGCTATCGCAAGCGACACGGTCAGACAGAGTCCCTTTTTTTTGGAAGGGCCGAATTTGCGTTCCGCCGTCAGGTCACCAGAGCGGGACAACGTTCCCGAAGCTTTGTCCATTAAACCGGTGCATTCACGAAATCGCATGAGGGCTGGGTTATGATCTCGTTCATTGTTCCGGCCCATAACGAGGAGCTCTGGCTTCCGCGGACCTTGGCGGCGATCCACGAAAGCGCCCGGGCAACTGGCCAGCCGTATGAATTAATTGTGGCGAACGACGCTTCAACAGATCGGACTGAACAGGTAGCCCGACAACTCGGCGCAACGGTGCTGAACGTCAATCACCGGCAGATCGCCGCGACGCGCAACGCCGGAGCACACGCGGCCCATGGTGAGCGGCTGTTTTTCGTGGATGCCGATACGCTCATCACCGCCAGCGCGCTCAAGTCCGCTCTGTCATCGATGGACAAAGGCGCTGTCGGCGGAGGCGCTCTAACGCGGTTTGAAGGAGAGGTGCCGCTCTATGCTCATTTTTGCATGTTATGGCTCGGCTTTTTTACCTGGCTCGCGGGAATTTCGGGAGGCGCATTCATGTTCTGTTCGCGCGCGACTTTCGATGCGGTGAAGGGATTCGATGAAAGATTATATGGCGCGGAGGATGCAGCCATGTCAGCGGTTCTAAAACGGCAGGGCCGGTTTGTGGTCTTGCGAGAGCGGCTGTTCACATCCGGCCGCCGGATGCGTTCGCTGTCCGGATTGCAAATTATTGCGTTCCTCGGCCGGATTGCGTTCGTGCCATCGGATCTGACGCGCCGTTCGTCCGTGGAAAAAGTTTGGTACCAATCAGACCGGCATAAGAATGAAAAAGCCTCAGTGGGGATGCGGGTTTCGAACGCGATTGCTCTCGTCATTCTGCTGGTGCTGGTCACGTTTCCGATCTGGATCGTTCCCTGGCCTGCGGCACTCATGAACGGGCCGCTCGGCTATGTGAAGCGGAGCGCGGGAATGATCCTGGCGCACACGGCCCTGGTCCTTTGGCCTTGCGCAATATTTCTGATGAGGAATTTATTTCAACAAAACCGCTGGCCGGAAAAGATAAGAACGATGTTGTTGATTCTGGTGAGCTTATGGTTCGCCAGCCGTTCCACTCTGCGCGTGTATGGAATTTGGGCGGCGCTGATCAAGTGGCTGGCGGGCTGACATAGGTGCCATTGATCCGAAAGAAAAAGAACAATCTGCGCGGCGGATTTGGAAACTTTCGGCCGGACAGATGTGTAATGTATGATAGCCGCCTGCTGGTAAACTCGTTATTGCTGTGCAAAAGCCAAAGAAAAGGTTGAGACGAAGAATCATTCTGGTTTCTGTACTGTTATTAGGGCTGTTTATGTTTTTGACCGGATGCACCACAGGCGGCCGCGTTTGGCTGCAACAAAAGCTAATGTACTTCCCGAGTGCGGAGATTGCCTGGACGCCGGGCGACCTGTCGCTGAATTACGAGGATGTGCAGTTTCATTCCGGTGATGGCCATGAACTTCACGGCTGGTTTGTTCCGCGGACGAACAGTCAAAAGGTCGTTCTAATTTGTCACGGCAATGGCGGGAATGTTGGCGATCGACTCCAGCTCTGCCAGTTGCTCCACGAAGCTGGTGCAAATGTGTTCATCTTCGATTATCGCGGGTTCGGAAAAAGCGCAGGGAAACCGGACGAGCAAGGGACCTATCTGGATGCCGTCGCCGCCTGGGCCTGCCTCCAGCAAAAAGGTTATCGCGGCACCGACATCATTGCGCTCGGGGAATCTCTCGGCGGAGCGATCGCCACCGAACTCGCCACCCGAAAAGAACTCGGCGGACTCGTCCTCCAAAGCACATTCACGAGCATGCCGGCGATCGGTTCGGAGGTTTATCCAATTCTGCCCGTGAAATGGCTCTGCACGTTCAAGTACGACACACTTTCCAAACTTCCAAAAATCAATGTGCCTGTTCTCGTTCTGCACGGCCGTGGCGATACGTTCATCAAATTTCATCATGCCGAAGAGCTTTATGCCGCGGCCAATGAACCAAAGCTTTTGCGTGAGCTGGATGGGAATCACAACTACGCCCTCTCCGCCGACCCGGAGAAATATCGCGAGGCCGTAGATGAATTTCTGGTGCTGTTAAATCAGCGGGAGCGAAGAGTGACACATGCGCTGTGAGCTACGGTAAAAATAAATGAAACGGCTCGGAATAAAACTGCTGAAAATTGTCGCGAGATTATTGCTACTTTGCCTTCTCGTCTTCGGTTTGAAGATGATCTTTAGGGTTCCGGCTGCCCTCGTAATCGGCTATTTATTCCTTACGCTTGGTCTTTGCGCATATATCGCCCCAATGGGCCCGCAACGCGGTTACGGCGCCATTTTCTTTTATATCTGCAAAGCGATTGTCTGGTTTTTCAGTGTCGATCTGCAATTTGCTCGATCTGACGCCAGAAAGACTTTGGCGAACGCGGACAAGTCTCTCGCAATTAAGACTGACTCGGATTCGTGATATAAAACCAATTGGTTTTTCCGTTCGCGCCGCTGGACAGGATTTTCCATGAGGTGAGTGAGACGTGGCCGTCCACCCATGAATAATTTACGCCTTTTCCGTGGCGGTCGTACGCTCGTACTTTGCTCGTACCCCACGGCGCCATAGTTGGCGGGTACAAATAGCCGTAGTTCCACCAATTCAAAGTTTTGTCCTGGTCAAGACCATCACCGTTCATGCACGTTTCCACTGGTTTGGTGACAGCGGAGACTTTGACTCGATCGACTTCGTCGAGATAACCAAGATAAACATAATTCTGCCCGTATCCGCCGTACGCTTTCGAGGCGGGCGTGCTGGCAGGAAAGACATTGTCCAATTTAGCAGTAGGACAGGCCACCACCTGCCCTTTTGCCACCAGGCCGGTGTAGCTTCCGGATTGCCTCGCAATGTAGGGCGAAATTTCGAAAAACCACTGGCACGGCGCAGCATCGCCCAGGTGAGCGGCAAGCGGGAGCAGGTCGGCGCTATCGGTGGCATACAGGATGTAGCCGAGGCCGATTTGTTTTTCATTACTCAAGCATTTGATTGCTTGAGCCTTTTGTTTCGCTTTAGCCAACGCTGGCAGCAGGAGCGAAGCGAGGATAGCGATAATTGCGATCACGACCAGCAGCTCAATCAGGGTGAACGCACGGTACGGTGCATATGCGCTCAAAGGCGCGCGGTCGGTTGCGGGGGCCATAGGTTTAGGATTATTGCAATGGAGAAGAGAGGCCAAGACTGTTGGTCCGTCAAGTAAAAGCTAATGAAATCGGTGTTGATAAAGGACCTCGCACAGGAACGAGATATGCCTTTAACACTCCAGTTCACCATTGTTTTTGTCCGATCGCTATAAAGGCAAACACCTACGCACAAGCCGTTTCCCGCCCGGTTCCGAGTTTGACGGGCAGGCCCATTTGAGTTTGAATGCGGACGAACCGTTTTGACCGTTATGAAAAACAAAATTTCCCGCCGTTCCGCTTTTCAAAAAACTGCCACTGCCAGCGCCGTGATGCTCGCGATGTCACGCTTTACAGAGACCGTGAGGGCGGCTGATTCCCGCAAAGGGAATGTGAATCATTCTGTCTGCCGCTGGTGCTATGATAAAATTCCATTGGAAGAGCTGTGCCGGGCTTCGAAAGAGATGGGAATTCAATCCGTGGAACTTCAAGGGCCTAAGGAATGGCCGACCATTCAGAAGTACGGGCTCACCTGCGCGATGGCGAACGGCGCCGGGCTCGGCATTGAGCGCGGATGGAACAACCTGCAACTTCACAAGGAACTAATTGAGAGTTATTCGGATGTCATTCCCCAGGCGGCGAACGCTGGTCTGGTTAACTTGATCTGCTTTTCCGGGAATCGAAACGGCCTTCCGGACGAACAGGGTATCAAGAATTGCGCGGAAGGTTTGAAGAAACTGATGCCCGTGGCGGAAAAGCATAAGGTGAACGTCGTGATGGAACTGCTCAACAGCAAGGTGAATCACAAGGATTACCAATGCGACCATACGGAATGGGGTGTCGCGCTCGTTAAGGAAGTCGGTTCAGAACGGTTTAAGCTTCTTTATGACATTTATCACATGCAGATTATGGAAGGAGATGTCATCGCCACGATCAAAAAGCATCATCCATACATCGCCCATTATCACACGGGCGGTGTTCCGGGACGCCACGAGATTGATGAGACGCAGGAGCTCAACTATCCCGCAGTGATGAAGGCGATCCTCGATATCGGTTTTAAGGGACATGTTGCGCAGGAGTTTATTCCCGCGCGGAAGGACGCGCTGGCCTCTCTCAAGCAGGGAGTGCAAATATGTGACGTGTAACATACCGTAATTCTCCGGCTGGTATAAATCTTGCATCTTTTCTGATCGTGGCGACTCGATGGAGTCGTCACAAAAACTCTGATTTAAAAAACCAAGAAACCTACATTTGAACAGGACCGCTAAAAATCCGAGTTGGAACATCCTTGTAACGAAAAAGGCGGTTCCTTTCGGAACCGCCTGACAGGTTTGGGGCTGCGTTGCACAGACCCCGGATCAATTCGCTAAAGGCAATAAGAAGGAATGATCGTTAATCGACCGTCACATCGAATAACGATTCCTTTTTAAAAAATTTTCCCAATTGTTGCAAGCGGTTTCTTTTACCATTTTTTGTCCTTGTGCGGGCAGCTTTTACAATACTGATGCTATTTGCGCTCAAGGATTTGCAACCGCTTCGGTCCGGCTCCGAGCGTACCAACGCACGACAGGACGGACGTTTTCCATGAAGAATCAACATAAGAAAGGGCTTTCGACAGGATAAGTTTCGCCTGCGTGATTTTAACGCGTTTTGCGTGTCATCCGTTAATGATTTCGCCGCCATTGGGATGCAGCACCTGGCCGCTCATGTACGAGGAATCATCGGATGCGAGGAAAACATAGCACGGCGCGACTTCCCCTGGCTGTCCGGCTCGCTTCATCGGTGTTTGGGAACCGAATGTCTCGACTTTTTCCTCGGGAAAGGTCGATGGAATCAGAGGCGTCCAAATCGGACCGGGCGCAACCCCGTTCACGCGGATTTTCTTCTCGGACAGATTTAGCGAGAGAGACCGGGTAAAGGCGACGATCGCTCCCTTTGTGGAGCTATAATCGAGCAATTGTGGACTGCCTCGGTAGGCGGTAACGGAGGTGGTATTGATGATCGTGGCGCCTTCCTTCAAATGCCGCAGGGCGGCTTTAGTCATGTAAAAATAGGAAAAAATATTGGTGCGGAACGTCCTTTCGAGCTGCTCGCTGCTGATTTCGTCGAGACTCTTTTTCGGATGCTGCTCTGCCGCGTTGTTTACAATGGTGGTCAGTTTCCCAAAATGTTTTACCGTCTGATCCACAGCTTTGCGACAGAAGTCCTCGTCGCCTGCGTCACCGGCAATCAAGAGGCATTTCGCGCCCTCGTTCTCGACGAGGCGCTTGGTTTCCTGAGCATCCTTATGTTCATTCAAATAAACAATTGCCAGCCCGGCTCCCTCTTTCGCGAAGGCTACGGCGGTGGCGCGTCCAATTCCGCTATCGCCGCCGGTGATAATCGCCACCCGCCCTGCCAGTTTGCCGGTTCCGCGTTGATGTTTCACTTCCGCATCGGGCTTGGGCGTCATCTTGTACTCTTTGCCCGGCTGCTCATGCTGTTTCTGTTTGGGTTGTAACTTCTGTTTTTTCTCCGGCATAGGTCTATTTCCTCAAATCGCTCCAAATATCTCCTTTGGCCGACAAGCATAACAATCAGGGGAGACCTGAAGCGAAATCCGCAGCAGACGCAAACGGGTAAGCAATGATCAAAAACGGCCTTGATGCATCTTCTTAGCGTCGGTTATGTTGCGCGGAAATGGCAATCCTGAGCTGGAAAACCAGTGACGGCCAAACCGGCCAATGGCAGATCAACCAGGCAGAGACGCGTATCGGCCGCGCGGAGGGAAACGATTTTACAGTTCCAGACGGGTCGGTCTCGAGCGTGCACGCTGAACTGGTTCTTGATGGCGGCACTCTGATTATTCGTGACCTGGGTTCGACCAATGGCACATTTATTTACGATCAGCGCGTCCAGCAGGCGATCGTTGAACCCGGCCAAAGTTTTCGCCTTGGAAACGTCCAATTTTCGTTCGAGCAGGAAACTGAACTGATTCAGGAAGCCTTGCCCCCGCCAAGCGCGCCGGTTCACATGCATCTGGCGCCAACCGCGCCAGCGGCTCCCGCGAGTTCGTCCATGGATTCCCAAAATGGGCCGGGAACGGTGGCAGGCCCGATCTGCTTTTATCATCCGGTCAGCGCCGCGGCTTACAGTTGCACAAAATGCTGTCATGATCTTTGCGCGGCTTGCGCGAAACAAGAGTTGATCGGCGGGAAGCGTTTTCCCTTTTGCCGTCATTGCGGCGGAAAATGCGTCGGCGTCGGGCAATCGGCAATTCCACAGCAGAAAAGGCGCGCGAAATTCGGCGAATTGCTTCCGACGACCTTTACTTATCCGCTGAAAGGCAACGGATTGATTTTGCTGATCACAGGAAGTTTTTTCTTTGGGTTCCTTGATTTTATTACCTCGGCTCGGGTGCCACGCCCTCTCTTTATCCTGGTACTGACACTGGTGGTGAAAGCGATCATGTTCGGTTACTTGTTCGCTTTCATGCAAAAAATCGTTTCTGCTTCCGCAGATGGAGATGACCACCCTCCAAGCTGGCCGGAGGTCACCGATATCGGCCAGGATGTTTTCCATCCGTTCTGGTTATTTTTTGCAACAGCCGTGGCCTGCTTTGGACCGGGATTTTTTCTGTATGCCTATCAGCCGTTGCCAGGTATCGCGTTGATGTTGATTGGGGCTTTTTATTTCCCGATGGCGCTCTTGGCAGTAGCAATGTCCGACAGTCTCGGGGGATTAAATCCGTTAATTGTTTTTTCGGCGATTTTAAAAGTCCCCGGGCCTTACACCGTATCGGTCATTGCCTGCGGTTTCCTGGTGCTTGTCCGGACCTGGGTTCCCGCGGTTATCGCCGAAATGAATGTGCCATTTGTATCGTGGTTCGCGGTATCCGGCGCGGCCCTTTTCCTGGTGATGGTCGAGATGCGAATTCTGGGGATTCTCTATTACACCAATAAAGAAAAGTTCGGTTGGTACTAACTGGGCTCTAAAACAATTCTTTTTCGCCTGTTATCTCGGGCTTTTTCAACGAAGGGAACGGTTTGTATTTTCTCTTTCCGAGAGCCTCCAGCTTCTTTTCCATCATTTCCAATCGCTCCTCAGTCGGTGGGTGGCTCCTGAGAAAAGTCGGATCACTGTAACCGCGCTCCATGGCCTTCACTTTTTTGAAGAAAGTGACCATCCCGGCGGGATTGATGTCGGCGCTGACCAGGTAATCGAAGCCGAGATCGTCCGCTTCCGCTTCCTGGGTGCGTGAATATCGCTGCTGGCCTAGATGGGCAGCGGCGCCGGCGAATACGGTGAGCATGGAATTGTGCTGGCCGAAGAAATATTTCATAACCAGGCCCGGACCATGTGTTCCCGCAATACGCCGCATCGTGTGTTTCTGGGTGAGGTGCGCACATTCATGCGCGAGGACACCCGCCAATTCTTCCGGCGATTCCGCCTGATCGATCAAGCCGCGACAGACCAGCACATAGCCTCCCGGAACAGCGAAGGCGTTCACGATCGGAACATCGATCACATAATACCGAAATTCTTTCGTTCCCTTCGGCATGGCGGCGTTCATCCTTTTGCCGACAACGCCGAGGTAATTTGTATACGCAGGCTCCATGACAAATGTGAATCTTTCTCTGATTTCCATCATCACACTTTTGCCGATCTCGTCTTCAAATGACGGGGGAAGCCGGTGAACGATGTAATTCAAGATCGCATTATTTCCGACCCAGAGAATCGCCAGCAGGGCAACGATCGTCCCGATGACGCCATAAACCAGGAGTCCGTGCTTTGATGGCCCTTCACGCGTGGACCGCGCCGCTTCAATCTGGCTCTTTAAATCAGTGCGAGAACTGATTGTGGGATGCTTTAGTATTTCCGAATCGTAGGTAGCGATTCCGCTATTTGGGAAATGTGGATGGGAGAAAAGAATTCTCTCTGCGTCCTGAGGGTCCAGACGGATCTCCAGACGCATATAAGGAAAATCCAGATTCAAGCTTTCGCCCTGAAAAAAAAGGCTCGTGGGACGAAGTTCGATGCTCCCGGAAATGGAAGTGTCACCGGTTTCGGGAGTCCAGGCGCTGGCTGGAAAAGAATTGCTTATGTGAAGAGCGTACGGCGGAGGGTCTGGATTGTCGAACGAATAAGGCGCGCTGTTCGGCTATTCCGAATCGCGAGCCGCAATTTTAATTTCGGAGAGGCGCGCGGAACTGATGCGGGCGACACGCTGAGCGCGAAGTTTGGCCAGGCGGCTGGCGGCATTCACCTCGTCGTCGGGCGTTTGGGGCGTGAGCTGAAGAACCATATTCGAGTGAATCTTGTAGAACGTCGATTGGCTTTCGACTTTCAAGAGGACGGAAGAATCACCCTGAGTACGAATTGTCGCGCCTGCTCTGAGCAGCTTGTCCTTTTCCAGCTTTTGCCAACCGGTGCTGTCATAGGCGTATTCCGCAGAGCCTTTGACCTCCCGCACGATGACCTCACGAGCAACAGGCAAAGCATTCCTTTTCTGGATCGCTGCTTTGATAGCGTCAGCCCGCGTGCCAGAGCAGCAACCGAGCAGGCCAACCAGAGCGATACAGTGTAGGAACGAGATTTTCATGTTCTTATAATGGTTAAGCATCAGGCATGCCGAATGACCTGCTCGCCCATACAGGTGTATTCGCGCAAATGGGTATCCAAAATGCGACATTTTGGGGTTTTTAGCCCGAGCCTGAGCTTTTTTTGACCGGAAATTTTTTCAGGATTAAGAACTTTTAGGCCGAAACCGAGATGTTTTTGAGGTCGGCGCGGACCTGCTGGTAGGTGGTATTGTAGCTTAAAACTTTGGGATCCGGCTCAGTTCTCCAGCGTTTGCAGGCTTCTTTATAAACTTCGGGCCACCAGTTCCGGTGCTGGGTCAGTCCTTTTTTCTTCCATTCCTCCCACCCCATTAAAACCCGTGACCAGCACTCGTCGCCATATTGGACGGCTTTTTTTGGATCGTCGAATTCCTTCAAATACCAGTCGCGGCCTATACGGGCGTGCAGGACTTCGTCGGCCCAATCATAGTCCTGAAAAAGCGCGGCCAAAGGATTTTTCGAAGCCTGGCCGACTTCCCATTCGAAACGCTTGCCGTTCCTGGGCATCAAGCCCTGCTCGATGAAGTACAGAACGGCATGCCGTTCGATCGGCTTCAATTGTGTATTCAATGCCATCGACCAGGTGAAATTGACCATCACCTTGCGCCAATCGACGCCGAGATTAGCGAAACCGACCTCACCCATCATGGCGTGGCGCGCCTCGTCCCAGAGCTGCCGAATTAAATCGCGATAGTAGGACCATGGCTTGCCTTCCGTTTCGGTAATGATGCTGGCCATCATCTCCGGCACGTCTATTTCGCGCAGGCGTTTGTAGAACATCATCAGCGTCTTCGGCTCAGCCGGAAATTTGTCGTCATAGAGGAAGACTTCGGCATTGACGCCCATGTTGTATGGATCTGGAAAACGTTCGTCGCGTTTCGGGAAACCTTCGTATTTGTACGGTTTCGCGGAATGCTGCGGTTGAAGAAGTTTATCGAGTTTGGGCTCTATACCGTCGAGGTCACCAGCGGCGGCGAGCGCATCATCGAGCAACTGCAGCCAGTTTGAACATTTCGCGCGAATTTCAGGAGTGACCAACTGGGCGAGCGCCTGTTTGCCAAAGGCGATCATGTCCTGCAATTCAAGCAGGGCGAAGCGGCAAAGGCGCACACTGGGCGCATCGGCGAGCGGATTGGTGTCCTTGCGATGGCGCTCCATTCCGCGGACGACGGCGGGAATAGCTTTTTCGTAAAGGCCGAACAACAATTCTTCCGTTGTGGGGGCGCTCAGGATTTCATCAAAAAATAATTCCAGATGCGCGTCGGGAACCGCTTCCAGACCGAGAGGAGGCTCGCGCATCTCCCCCACCCTCCTGCGCAATTCGGTGACATGCTCGGCGCAATAGTGACCATGCAGACTGAAAGCCGATTTCAGTTCGTAAATCGGTTCGGCGGTGATGCGGGCAATAAAAATCTGGCTGAGCCTTTTCAGTGCGTAATGATACCGCTTCAGACGGCCAACGCACTCCTCGACGGAAAGGCCTGGCTTCATCGCCGCCTCCATGGAGCAGAGTCCGCCCAGAGCGGGAAGATTTTTGTAAGTCGCGTAGTTCATAAGCTCGTTCCTCGACGATAACGCAAAAGAGCGGTTTTCAAATCCCAAAAGCCTGCTCGACCGAGCGAACCGACTTTCCAACTCTGGCGATCATCAATCGAGTAGCACCCGCTGCCCTAAGTTCGTTGGAATCGACTTGATCGTTAGCAGTGGTTGCGATGATCCCAAAGCGGTCGCCAACAAGTTCACGCAAGCGACGGACCTCATCGAGCAGTGAGACCGTGCTCCACAAGGTTGTAGAAATGAACTGCGCGCCGGAGTCGAGAACGATCCGGACGGCTTCCTCCAGTTCGCGCGGCGAAAGGAGATGGGGCTCAACAAAAACTTTTACCGGCCGTTCGTCCGCCGCTTCCACGACATCGCGAATTTCCCGAAGCACGCGGCTGTAGTCGCCCTCCTTCAAATAAGCGAGCGAGACCATGAGGCTGATCTCGTGCACGCCGTAATCGACCGCGACCTCGGTTTCAAACCGCTTCACGTCGGCGTCGGCGGTTCCGAAAGGAAACCCGACCAGGCAGGAGAGTTTCAGATTTGAGTCGCCGACCAGAGTGTACGCTTCTTCCACTCGGGAACTCGGAAGCGCAATGGAGCAGTGTCCGAGGCGAACGGCTTCCCGACAGAACTTCTCGAAGTCCTGCCCCCGAGCCAAAGGTTCGAACATGGCTTCCTCGATGGGTAACTCTCCTGTCATCGAGCATGAAGGTAAGGTTTGTTTTCGGGGCGCGAAAGGCATTTTCTTGCAGTCCAAACGCCGTTCTCAACATTACACTTGGTTACTCGGAAAAAATTTCTGAGCGGCGATGGGTATCGGATTTCTTCCGCATAAGAGTTTAGGAATGAAGCTGTAACAATGATTTCAAGAGCGAAATTATCTGAAATCAACTGAAACGAGCTGAAATCAGTTGAAACGAAGTGAAACGCGGTGAAATGGGACGAAACATTATGAAAGGGCGCCGTGTGAGGGAGTCGAGACGCTCGCGTTTCTTTGGCCGAGACCTGGCGGCTAATTTTTTTGATCAATAAAGATTTCATCCGAGCAATATGAAGGAGGGGGTCTGCCATCTACCGTCATATGCTCGAAAGTTTTTAAGAATTTTTTAGGTGGAGGTTTTGTACTTATGGTTTGCTCAATCGGTAGAATGCTTTCAACTGGTCCGGTGAAAGGGTCGCGATAATGCCGGAGGAATTCGTGCTCACCGTTGCGGCCCACCCAGACCACGCATTGCTGCTGTTCAGGTCAATGGATTGATTCAAATGGTAATCCGACGCGAACAGAGGCCAAGACAGGTTGACGCTGCCGCCGGAGCGCGAAGCGGTGAGTTGAGGAAGCGGTAAACCGTCATGGGCCCCGAAAGATGGGCCGGAGGTTGTGCTTTCAAAAGCGCCGAGGTCTTTGGCGGAGGGGCGGACGCGAAACATAAGTGGTTGGGATTCGTTTTTAAAGTATTCGAGGCCGGGCAGGCCGTAGACAATTGGGCTGGCTTTATCAATGGCGGCGCTGTTGGCGACGAGCGTGAAATCCTGGGTGGCGGGATCGCGAAAGCCGGGAGCAGCGGAGATAATCGAGTTGGCGAGCGGACCGGGAGTCACGCCGGTGGCCATCCAATTGTTCACGCCCGTGATGGTGCCAAAAGAGGTGTCTTCAATCAGGGTGGGGCGCGTGGTGCCGACGCTGATGTTGTTGGAAACTTCGGCGGTCATGGGTGTGCCATCCGCGGTGGAGATATGCATGAAGGCGGAATTTCCACCGTTGCCGATGAAAGTATTTTGGATGACGCGCGTGGACATGGTGACGTTTGGCGTGCCGTTGTCGTTGTAAATGACGAGAACCTGTCCGCGGTTTCCCGGGTTGGCGTTTTGGACAAAAATATTGCCACGGAGAAGCATCAATTGTGTTTCGGCGATAGAACCATCGAAATCGTCGTCCGTCATCAGGTCGCCTTCGTAGTTTTTGGCGCGGGCGAACCAGTTGTATTCAAGGAGAGAGTAGCGGCAGCGGATGTGAAAGTTTTGCGACTGGGTGCTGTCATGGATATAGCAATAGCGCATGGCGAGAGTGCCCCCATAAACGTAAATGTTATGAGTGGCGGCGGTGGCCTGGAGGTTGCCGTTCTGGGAGAACTCGCAGAATTCGACGGTGGCGTCGCTTTCCTGAGTCCCGCCAGTAAGGCCATTGTCGTTGTTGATAAAGAGGCAGTCCTTAAGATAAAGATTGGTGGAAGTGTTGTAGTAGCGAATGCCGGCGCAATTTCGGGCGGCGTTGCGGCAACCGGAAAAGACAATGCCGGAGATTTTGTAATTGCTCGCCCCGCTGAATTGCCAACCGCCTCGACCCCGATCGCCAGCGGTGTAACTGCCGGGCGCGTTCTCGACGAAGCTGCCGCTGAGATCCCAGACCGGACGATTTGAAGGGTCCTGGGCGCGGATGGTGATAGGTTTGACCGGTGAACCGGTGGCAGTGAAATAAACTCGAAAACGGTAAGTGCCAGGCGAAATAACAACTTCGTCACCGGCGCGGGCCGATTCAATTTTGGTGTAAGAGTCGTTGGTGGTGAGATTGATAATGGCGGCGGGGGATGCAAGGATTGGAAGAAGGAGAACGGCCGCGAGGATGACGCGGAAGATCAGTGTGAGATGATATTTATTTGGCCCGAACATTCTGGTTATCCAATGGCGACGCGTATCGGATATCAATAAAGCAACTATGATTCCATTTGCAGTCTTTAGTCCATGACGCTTGAAGAGAAAAAGACGGAGTTGATCGAGCGGCTTTTGTTTTTGCCGACAGCGCAGGATCGGCTGATGTACCTCGTGGAGAAGAGCAAAAAGGAACCGATCCTGGGAGCGGAGTTCAAGATGGACCAATATCGCGTTGAAGGATGTCTCTCGAATCTGTGGTTTGTACCGGAATTTGACGGGAAGAACTGCTGGTTCCGAACAGATGCGGATTCGCATATTGTCCGGTCGATCGCTATTTTGCTCTGCAATTTTTATAGCGGCCACGCGCCGGAAGATATCCTGCGGACGGATCCGGGATTTTTGAGTGAGGCGGGAATTACCCAACATTTGTCGCCGAACCGGAAGAATGGGCTGTCGAGATTGTGGGAAAAGATACGACAGTTTGCCGAGAAACATCACAGGTGAGAATCGGTCCTGGAAATGAACCTATGTCCGAGCACGAATCTGCAAGCACCAATTCAGGCGCGGTTTACGATGCGCATAATCATTTGCAAGACGCGCGGCTGGCCCCCCGCCTGAAGGAAATATTGCGCCAGTTGGACGAAGTGGGGCTCGCGTATGCGGTGGTGAACGGGACACGGGAAGAGGATTGGGATGAGGTGATGGGAGTTTGCGCCAAGGGTGAGCGATTGCTGCCTTCGGTGGGTTTGCACCCCTGGTTTGTGAAGGAGCGCTCGAAGCTCTGGAAGGAAAAGCTGACTCAATTAATCGATGCAAATAACTGCGGGATTGGAGAGATCGGGCTGGACCGGTGGATTAAAGATTTTGATTGGGACGCGCAGCAGGAGGTCTTTTTATGGCAGCTTTCATTGGCGGCGGGGCGGAATCTGCCGGTGTCGATTCATTGCCTGGAGGCGTGGGGGAAGATGCTGGAGTTGCTGGAAGCGAGTCCCCGGCCGAAATGCGGATTTCTGCTGCATTCGTACGGGGGTCCGGCGGAAATGACGCCGGCATTCATCAAGCTGGGAGGATATTTCTCTTTCAGCGGCTATTTCGCGCATGACCGTAAAGGCAGGCAGCGTGACGTGTTCAACGCAATTCCGCTCTCCAATATTCTAATTGAGACTGATGCGCCGGATATGCTGCCGCCATCAGAACTGCAAATATACCCGTTGCCTAAAGATGGCGAAGAGGCTCAAAACAATCCGGCGAATATCAAGGCGGTTTACGAGTATTTTGCGCGCACCTTTGGCATTCCGCTCAGTGAATTGAAGGAACAAGTCGAAGCGAATTTCACGCGCCTATTCGGTTCTCTGCTCGGATAATTTGTTGACGACGTGAGCGGCGGCCACGAAACCGAACGTTCCGGTAACGAATGAAGCTGTTCCATAACCACTCTCGCAATCGAGGCGCGTGGCGGCATTTTCTTCGCGGGTAGGACAGACGGTGCCATCGTGACGCGGGAAGGTCGGAGCTTCGGGTGAATAAACGGCGTCAACACCAAATGGAACTTCTCTGCGCGGAAAGTTGTGATATTTACGCAATTCCTTCCGGAGCTTCTGAAGGAGGCGGTCCTTGCTGCTAAAGGCGAGATCGCCAACGCGGACGGCAGCAGGATCGCGCCGACCCCCTGCCCCGCCCAACGTGACGATCGGAATTTTTTTGGCGC
>Ga0136846_1231348_pt1 | contig 14981 bp, 15 predicted proteins | sample HopSoiMetagenom2_FD_96841 | JGI IMG/M metagenome (GOLD analysis project Ga0136846, IMG submission 96841) | Grasslands soil microbial communities from Hopland, California, USA - 2 Assembly 2016 (version 4) | ecosystem: Environmental > Terrestrial > Soil > Grasslands | place: USA: Hopland...
CACAACTCACACGCGATTCGAGCAAGCATCGGGTGCCGGCTCTGCTGGTCGAATGCTCGCAATGACGATCGCGGACGACTAAACCCAACGAGGTTCTACAACCAATGCAGCCCAGTCTCCAACAGCTCCTCGAGGCCGGTGTCCATTTCGGACACCAGACTCGCCGATGGAATCCCAAGATGCGCCGGTTCATCTTCGCCGAGCGTAACGGGATTCACATCATCGACCTTCAGAAGACGCTCCGCCAGCTCGAGCTGGCGCAGAAGCTCGTTCGCGAAGTGGTGATGCGCGGCGAGAACGTCCTCTTCGTCTGCACCAAGCGCCAGCTCGCCGCGATCGTGAAGGGCGAGGCCGAGCGCTCCGGCGCCATGCACGTCACCGAGCGCTGGCTCGGCGGACTGCTCACGAACTTCCAGACGGTAAAGAAGCAGATTCGCCGCCTGAAGGATCTCGAGGCAGGCTCCGAGGCCGGCGGTGAGTTCGAGAACTACACGAAGAAAGAGCAGCTCCTCATGTCCCGTCAGCGCGACAAGCTCTCCAAGAACTTGTCGGGCATCAAGAACATGACCCGGCTGCCGGGCCTCATGTTCGTCATCGACGCGAAAAAGGAGCGCATCGGCGTCAGCGAGGCCAACAAGCTCGGGATTCCGATCGTGGCCATCTGTGACACGAACTCCGACCCGGACCTCATCAGCGTTCCGATCGCCGGCAACGACGACGCGATTCGCTCGGTCGAGCTCATCACGCGTGCCATCTCCGAGTCCATTGCGGAAGCCCGTCGCGAAGCGCCGGTTCGGCCGCAGGAAGAGGAAGGCGAGGAGAGCACGTACAGCTCCGACCGCGGCATGGAGCCGGCGGCCGGTGGCGAGGACGAGAAGCGGCGTCGGCGGCGGCCGCGTCGCCGCCGCGCGAAGCCGGAAGCCATTGCGGCCCGCCTCAAGGGCGGCGCCGGTGAGGGCGGTGAAGCGGGTGAAGGCGGCGAAGCCGAAGAGGGCGGCGACAGCGAAGGCTAGAAGGCTAAGAGATGCGCAGGGCGTATCGATCGCCCACTGTCACCAGCCTCTCCGACCGTCTACAATCATAACGCCGCCGGCGCAGTGCCGGCGGCGTTTCCACGAAACGCACGAAACGAAGGACTGACCAATGTCTGCGACGACGATTACCGCGAAAGACGTTCAGCTGCTGCGCCAGCGCACCGGCGCCGGCATGATGGATTGCAAGAAGGCGCTCGAGGAAACCGGCGGTGACGTCGAGAAGGCGATCGAGTACCTCCGGAAGAAGGGCATTGCGAAGGCGGAGAAGCGCGCTGACCGCGCCGCGTCGGAGGGTGCGATCGTCGCACTCATGAGCGACGATGCGAAGACGGCCGCGCTGGTCGAGGTCAACAGCGAGACCGACTTCGTCGCGCGCAACGAGGAGTTCCAGGCGCTCGCGAAGGCTGTCGCCTCGCAGCTCTTCGGCGACGCGTCATTCGACGGCGTCGTCACGGTCGCGCAAGAGGGCGAGCTCATGAAACAGCCGTGGCACAAGGACGCCGGTAAGACGGTTGCCGACGTCGTGAAGGAAGCCTCGGGCAAGACTGGTGAGAACGTCGTCGTGCGTCGTTATGCACGGTTCAAGAGCGATGGCGTGATCGGATCGTACGTGCACCACAACGGACGCGTGGCCGTCATCGTCGATGTCGAGGGCGGAACAGGCGACTCCGTAAAGACGCTGGCGCGCTCCGTCGCCGAGCACATTGCCGCCGGCGTGCCGAAGGTGCCGCTCGGTGTCAACCGCGAGGAGATCAAGAGCGACATCATCGATCGCGAGCGCCGCATTTACGAGGAGCAGGCTCGCACGGCAGGCAAGCCCGAGGCGATGATCGGCAAGATCGTCGATGGCCAGGTCAACAAGTTCTACGCGGAGAACACGCTGCTCGACCAGCCGTGGGTGCGCGACGACTCGAAAACGATTCGTCAGCTCGTCACCGAGGCGAGCAAGGAAAGCGGCTCGACGCTCACCGTGCGTCGGTTCGCGCGTTTCCAGATGGGTGAGGAGTAAGAGCCGGTGGCGACCACCGCCGTCGCGTACTCGCGCGTCCTGCTCAAGCTGTCGGGCGAAGCGCTCGCCGGCGACAAGGGCGCAGGAGCGGTCTTCGATTTCGATCGCGTCAACCGGTTCTGTGACGAAGTGAAGGAAGTCGCCGACATGGGTGTCAGCGTCGGCCTCGTGATTGGCGGCGGCAACATCGTGCGCGGTTCCCAGCTGTCAAAAAACGGCATGGACCGCGTGACCGCCGACTACATGGGAATGCTCGGCACGGTCATCAACGCCCTTGCGCTCCAGGACGTCCTGGAGCGCAAGGGGCTCGACACCCGTGTCATGACGGCGATTCGTATGGAGGAGCTCGCGGAGCCGTACATTCGCCGGCGCGCCCTCCGCCACCTCGAAGTTGGGCGGACGGTCATTTTCGCGGCCGGTACCGGTAACCCGTATTTTTCCACCGACACGGCCGCGGCACTCCGCGCCATTCAGATCAAGGCCGATGTCATCATCAAGGCTACGAGCGTGGACGGCGTGTACACCGCCGATCCCAAGAAGGACCCGGCGGCGAAGCGCTACGATTCGTTGAGCTATCGCGAGGTGATGGTGTCGGAGCTCGGTGTCATGGATCAGACGGCGGTCACGCTCTGCAAGGAGAACAGCCTGCCGCTGATCGTGTTGAACATCCACCATGAGGGCGCCGTCGCGAGCGCGGTTCGCGGTGAGCGCGTGGGAACGATCGTCCGATGACTACAGCGACTTCGATTCCGCAAATCGTAAAGGACTGCCGGGGACAGATGGACAAGGCAATCGAGAGCTCGAAGCGTGAGTTCTCGGGAATCCGGTCAGGCAAAGCGTCCCCGTCGATGCTGGATACCGTGCGCGTCGACATGTACGGCTCCCAGATGGCGTTGAATCAGGTGGCGAGCGTGTCGACGCCGGAGCCGCGAGTGATCATCGTGACGCCGTTCGACAAGGGACAGATCAAGGTCATCGAGAAGGCGATTCGGGAATCGGATCTGGGGCTGGAGCCGTCGGCCCAGGGCAACATCATCCGTGTCCCGCTGCCGCAGATGAACGAGCAGCGCCGCAAGGAGCTGGTGAAGGTCGTCCACAAGCTCGCCGAGGAAGGTCGCATTGCCGTGCGGCACGCACGGACAATGGCGCGCGAACAGCTCAAGAAGCTCAACGGCGTGAGCGAGGACGACGTGAAGCACGCCGAAAAGGATCTTCAGAAGGTGCACGACGACTACATGCACAAGATCGACGACCTCCTGAAGCACAAGGAAGCCGAAATCATGGAAGTCTGACGAGCGGCATCGTGCAGTCGACCAACGCTGCCGAGCTGCTCGCACAAATCCGCGTGCACGGCGCGGTCCCACGGCACGTCGCCATCATCATGGACGGCAACGGGCGCTGGGCGCGCGAGCGGCGCATGCCTCGACCGTTCGGCCATCGGTCCGGCATGCGTGCGGTGCGCGAGGTCGTGGAAGGTGCCGTGGAAGTAGGGCTCGAGGTCCTCTCGCTGTTTGCGTTCTCTCAGGAGAACTGGCAGCGGCCGACGACCGAGATCGACGCGCTCATGTCGCTCCTGCAGGAGTACATCGCGCGCGAGTCGGATGAGCTGCATGCGCGCGGCGTCCGCGTGCGCGCGTTAGGCGCCCTGGACCGGCTCACGCCGGCCGCGGCGGCGGCGGTCAATCGGGTGGTGACGCGGACGGCGGCGAACACCCGCCTGACCTTCAACCTGTTCATCTCGTACAGCGGTCGCGCGGAGCTCGTGCGTGCCGCGCGACTGTTGGCGGAAGACGCGGCAGCCGGCCGCGTCGACCCGGCGGCCATCGACGAATCGACCTTCGCCGCGCGCCTTTACACGGACGGGTGTCCGGATCCGGACCTGCTCATCCGCACATCGGGTGAGCAGCGGGTCTCGAACTTTCTGCTCTGGCAGATGGCGTACTCGGAGCTGTTCCTGAGCCCCGTGCTGTGGCCGGATTTCACGCGCGGCGACCTGTACGCGGCGATTCGTGACTACCAGCTGCGAGAACGGCGCTTCGGGCGCGTGAGCGCCTAACGCGTGAGCGATCTCGCCAAGCGCATCGTCTCGGCGCTCGTCGCGGCGCCGTTGGCGCTGATCATGATCTATCTCGGCGGCCTGCCATTGGCGACGTTTCTCGCCGCCGTGTCCGCCGGATGCGCCTGGGAGTTCTACCGGATCGCCGCCGCGGGCGGCGCGGAGCCGCTTGACCCACTGGGCATTCCGCTGGCCGGTGCCATCCCCCTGGCAGTCTACGCCGCCGGGATCGGGCTCTACCGACCATCGCTCGTCCTGCCCGCCGTGGTCATGCTCGTGATTCTCGCGGCGGTCATCTGGGCGCGCGGACCGCAGCGACGCCCAGTCGGCGCGGCCTCGATGACGGTCATGGGGATTCTGTACACCGGCGGTCTCCTGAGCTTCGGCTACGCCCTTCGGGAGCACCCGTACGCAGTCGGCAACCGCGCCGGCACGGCGCTCGTGGCGTTTCCGCTGGTGCTGACCTGGGCGTCAGACATCGGGGCATTTTTCGTTGGCCGGGCCGTCGGTGGCCCGAAGCTGATCCCGTCGGTCAGTCCCGGAAAGACCATCTCCGGGGCGTTAGGCGGCCTGGCGGCGACGGTGCTGGTCTCGTGGCTCTACGTGCGGTTCGCGCTGGCGCCGGTCGCCTTGCTGACGATGACGATCCCGGCCACGATTCTATTCGGGGCGTCGATCAGCGTATCCGCGCAGATCGGGGATCTGGTGGAATCGCTCCTCAAACGCGAAGCGAACGTCAAGGACAGCTCGCACCTCATCCCTGGCCATGGCGGGCTGCTCGACCGCCTAGACAGCTTGCTGTTCGTGCTGCCCGTGGCCTATCTGCTCTTCGGTTGGCTTCTACTTCCTTCGGTACCCTGATGCGTGGGATCGCACTCCTGGGCTCGACTGGGTCGATCGGTACGACCGCGCTTCGCGTGATCGACCGCCAGCGCGATCGCTTTCGCGTTGCCGCGCTCACCGCGTTCGCGAACACCGAGCTCCTCGAGCAGCAGGCGTCCCGGTTCCAGCCATCGTTTGTCGGACTCGTAAGGAATGGGACCGAGCACAACTCGCGGTGGCAGACGGGGGAGCGTTGTCTCGTCGACGCCGCGACGCGAGATGACGTCGACATCGTGCTCAACGCGGTGGTTGGCGCCGCCGGACTGGATGCGACGCTGGCCGCGCTCGAAGCCGGCAAGCGGGTGGCGTTGGCGAACAAGGAAACGCTCGTGATGGCGGGCGATCTCGCCATGGCAGCCGCAAAACGCGGCGGCGGCGAGATCGTCCCTGTGGATAGCGAGCACTCCGCGATCCTCCAGTGCGTAACGGGCCGGCAGGCCGGTGACATCCGTCGGGTCATTCTCACCGCTTCCGGTGGGCCGTTCCGTGCCTGGCCAGCAGAGCGACTTGCTCGGGCGACGGTCGAAGACGCGTTGCACCATCCAACCTGGACGATGGGCCGGAAGATCACGGTGGACAGCGCAACGCTCGCGAACAAGGCCCTCGAGGTCATCGAGGCGCACTATCTGTTCGACCTTCCGTACGACCGTATCGAGGTCGTGGTCCATCCGCAGAGCGTGGTGCACTCGCTCGTGGAGTTCGTGGACGGGTCCGTGCTGGCGCAGCTGAGCGCGCCCACCATGGAGTTGCCGGTTCTGTACGCTCTGACGCATCCTGAACGGGTCCCCGACGACGGGGTACGACCATTCGACCCTGTGGCGTGCTCACCGCTGACGTTCGAGCCGGTGCGCTATGACCAGTTCCCGGCACTTCGACTGGGCGTGCAGGCTGGACGGGCCGGCGGTGCGGCCCCGGCTGTATTCAACGCGGCCAACGAGCAGGCGGTAGCACTCTTTCTTGAAGGACGTATCACGTTCGTCGATATCGCGAGCGCAATCGATTCCGCGCTCGAGACGTTAGGCGACACGGCCAGCGGTAGCCGCGAAGCGCTGCTCGCCGTCGACGCCGAGGCACGGCGACATGTTCGCAGGTTGTTCTCATGCTGATTTGGCTCGCACCACTCCTCGTTTTCGGGCTCGTGGTCTTCGTCCACGAGCTCGGCCATTTTCTCGCCGCGAAGGCGCTCGGCGTCTATGCGCCGCGCTTCTCCATCGGATTCGGGCCCGCCCTCTGGCGGCGCCGATGGGGTGAAACGGAATACGTGCTCGCCCTGCTGCCGCTCGGCGGGTATGTCCGGATGGCGTCGCGGCAGGATCAGACAACGGCGTTCCTCGAGGGTGGGAACGAGGATCGTGACGTCCCGGAGGTCGGCGGGAATGCGGTGCCGCCAACGATCCCCGGCGGCGAACGCGAGCGGGACTGGGACCCTAACGCGATGAAGCCGTTCGGGCCGAAGCCGATCCCGGACCATCGCTGGTTCGAGTCGAAACCGCTCATCGGTCGCCTGTTCATTCTCGTTGCCGGCGTGACGATGAACGTGATTCTCGCGCTCGTCATCAACGTCGGCTCGGTCAGCCACTACGGACGCGTCTACACACCTCCGGTCGTCGACACCGTACTCGACGGGCGCCCGGCGGCATTGGCCGGACTTCAGCGCGGCGACAGCATCGTCGCGATCGACGGCTCGCCCGTCAGGGAATGGCAGCAGCTCATCGATCGCGTGAGCGCGTCACCGGGCCGCACGATAGCGCTGGAGGTCGTGCACGATGGGGTTCGCCGGACCGTGTCCGTTCGGCCCGAGGAGCGCGAAGTACAAAACGAGATGACTGGCCGTCGCGCTCGGGCCGGCCGTATTGGCGCGGGGCCGGTCAGGCGTTTCGAGCGCGAGCGACTCGCGTTCGGCGACGCCATCGTGGTCGGGTCGGACTCGACGTGGAAACAGGGGACCGCCATCGTGGATCTCGTGCGCGGCCTCTTCGCCGGCGAGGTGTCTACCTCGCAGCTCGGCGGACCGATCGCGATCGCACAGGTCTCGGTTCAGGCCGCGCGGTACGGGTTGGAAACGCTGTTCGGGTTGATTGCACTCCTCAGCATCAACGTCGCCGTGCTGAACATGCTGCCGGTACCGATACTCGACGGTGGGCAGATTCTGCTCAACGTGCTCGAGGCAGCGAAGGGCAGCGCCTTCAGCGAGCGAACGCGTGAGTACATTCTGCGCGCCGGGCTCGTCGCGATCGCGCTGCTGTTCGTGCTCGTGATGTTCAACGACCTCAAAGGAATCGTGCAGCGCATCCTGTGATGAGGCTTTTCCTGTTGCTGCTCTCGGCGGTGGTCATGGTCGCGCTGCCGAGGGGCGTGCGCGCACAGGATCGCGATGTCCGGTTCGCCATCACACACGTCGGCGACACGACCGTGACCTTTCAGGCCGGGAAGATGACGTGGGTCGTGCGGTCGCCACGCGCGATCGTCGTCGACCCGCGTCGGCGTGACGCGCTCGTGGCGCAACTCAAGGTGCTCTCGATCGGAGCGAATGGCGAAGCCACCGCACTGGTCACCGCCCAGGCCGGCCGCATTACCACCGAGCATATCGTCATCGGGACCGAGCCGCGGTCGCGATGGTACAAGAGTCCGCTGATGTGGATGGGGACCGCGTTCGGCTTGATCGTCGGCTTCTCGCTCGGAAAGATCTGACCTAACGAGCCGGCTCGGGAGGCTGTGGCCTAACGAGACGCGGCTACCGGCAGAGCAGGGAACGCCTCGGGAGCTTTTCCTGCATGCCCACGTGCACGGTGTCGACGTAGTCCGCACACTTTTCGTAGCTGATGACGCGCGAATAGTCGCCGACCGGGAGCAGCAATCGCTCTACCGGGGCGGTACCGCGACGCGCTGGCAGCGTGTCGCCAGGCGTGAGCGACGTGAGGACGTACCGCGAGCCCTTGGGAGCGGCGTCGAACGACAGCAGGGCGCAGCCACGGGGCGTGAGCTTGAGGTGAGCCACCTTCGAAGTAGCTCGTACGACCACAGACTGGTTCGCGGTCGACGTCGGACATCCCGAGGGAGACGGCACTGATGCCGAGACCTCGTACGTCCCGGGTTTGAGGCTGTCCGATCGCCACCCATTCCCGACGGCCTGGTCGCGGCCATCGATCGAGATCGTCGCATTTTCCGGCGCCTCGACGACGAGAGACCCGACGGTCCGAACCGGGCGTACGGCCGAGTCTTTCGTCGGCGGTGCCCCGGTTGGCGGGCGTGTCGCTGGTGGGAGCACCGGTGGCGCCGGAGACGCTGCGCCGGAATCGGCCGGCTTCACCGTCGCCACCTCTGGATGCTCGACACGCGACCTGCTGTACATCGAGGCGGCGACTGTCAGGCCCGCGACCAATAGGGCACCGGCAACCCAGGGCGCGCCCGAGCGCTTCGCGGCTGTGCCATTTGCGGGGGTGGCAGGATAGCCGTCGGAGCGCACCACGACCGTGGGCTCGGAGCCCGTGATCCGCGTCCGGTACGCCGACGTCTCGAGTGTCGCCGGCAAGAGCGCCACGAGCTCCTGCGCCAGCAGCTCGCCCGTCGCGGGACGATCGTCCGCGGATTTCTGCATGCAGTGCAGAATGGCCGCCTCGAAGCCGGGCGAGAGATCAGGATTGATGCTCCGCGGTGTCGGCGGCGGCTCCTCGACGTGCTGGCGGGCAATCTCGTACCAGTCGTCGCCCTCGAAGGGAAGCCGCCCGGTTGCCGCGCGGTAGAGCGTGACTCCGAGCGAGTAGATGTCCGCTCGACCGTCGAGCGGCTTGGCGCGAGCCTGCTCGGGCGCGAAGTACTGGGGCGTGCCAACGACCATGTTGGTTCCGGTTTGCCCGCTGTAACCGCTCAGCGCGCGAGCAATGCCGAAGTCGGCGACGACCGCGTTCCCGTGCGCGTCGAAGAGGATATTGTCGACCTTGATGTCGCGATGGATCACGCCCTCGCGATGCGCGTAGCCCAGCGCCTGCGCGACGTCGACGCCTACGCGGACAACGAACTCCTCGGGCAGGACATTCGACACCTCGAGGCGTTCAGCCAACCCGGACGGGTAGTAGTCCATGGCGAAATAGACGGCGTCGCCATCTCCGCCTACCGAGTAGATCTTGATGATGTTCGGGTGGCGGAGCTTGGCAGCCGTGGCCGCTTCGCGGCGAAAGCGCTGCTCGAAGGTCTCGTCGCCGGCGAACTGCGGCTTGAGCACCTTCAGGGCTACGTGGATCTCGAGCTCGGGGTCGAACGCCTTGTAGACCCACGCAAACCCGCCGGAGCCGATCAGCTCATCGATGCGGTACTTGCCCAGCGTTTGTCCGATGTGGCGTTCAGACACTACACGGAGCCTTTACAGGGGTGGGCAGGTCCAGTAAAATACTGTGCTCCAACCAATTGAGCGCTCAAGCGTAGCTGGACGCGCGGGGAATATACACCATGGCTTTTGAAAAAGCACCGACGGTCGCGAAGTACAAGACGCACGAAACCGACACCGGGTCGACACGCGTCCAGGTGGCGTTGCTGACGGAGCGGATCAACAATTTGAACGACCAACATTTTCGTTCGCACTCCAAGGATCATCACAGCCGCCGCGGGTTGCTGAAGATGGTCGGCAAGCGAAAGCGCCTCCTGAATTACATGCGACGTACGAACGTCGAGGGGTATCGGCAGCTCATTCAGGAACTTGGAATCCGCTACTAACCGCTGAGTCGTCACCAGCCGCGCGGGTCGCAAATATGCGCCCGCGCGTTTTGTGTCCTACCGAGGCCAGAAATAAATGATGCAATCCGTTGAACGGACCTTCGCGGGTCGCCGTCTCCGCATCGAGACGGGACGCATGGCGAAGCAGGCCGCAGGCGCGGCTGTCGTCCAGTTCGGAGACACGATGGTGCTTGCCACCGTCACCGTCAGCGACCAGCAGAGCCCTCTGCCGTTCTTCCCGCTCACGGTCGAGTACAAGGAAAAGACCTACGCCGCCGGGAAGATCCCGGGCGGCTTCATCAAACGCGAAGGCCGGCCGCAGGACGCCGAGATCCTCTCGGCGCGAATCATCGACCGATCGATTCGGCCGCTCTTTCCCGAGGGCTTCAAGAACGAAGTGCAGGTGTTCGTCTACGTCATCTCCGCAGACCAGGTGAATGACGCCGACGTTCTCGCACTTGTCGCCACGTCCTACGCACTGAACGCGTCGAAGATCCCGTTCGCGGGGCCGATCGCCGGCGTGCGTGTTGGTCGCTTGGACGGCAAGTGGGTGCTCAATCCGACTTTCCAGGCGCTCGGCCTGAGCGACCTCGAGCTCGTCGTCTCAGCGTCGAACGACTCCATCGTTATGGTCGAGGGCGGAGCACTCGAGGTCAGCGAGACCGATGTGCTCGATGCGCTGACCGTCGCGCAGAAAGGCATTCGCGAGTTGATCGCCGCGCAGGAAGAGCTGCTCGACAAGGCCGGTCGCACACCCAAGATGGAATGGGTCAAGGCTGAGGCGCCCGAGGGACTGGTCGCCAAGGTGAAGGAGCTTGCGCAGGGCCGCATTGCCGAAGCGCTGAATCAGAAGGACAAGCACACGCGAATCGACGCCATCGAGCGCGCCAAGAAGGAGCTGGCGGAGCAACTGCTCGCCGACTTCCCGGATGGCGCCAAGGACGTCCATACGCTGCTGGGTGACGTCGAGTATCACAGCCTGCGCTCGCAGGTGCTCGACTCGGGTCACCGCGTGGATGGCCGGACGCCGAAGGAAGTGCGTCCGATCTCGATCGACACCGGTCTCCTCCCGCGCGCGCACGGGTCCGCGCTGTTCACGCGCGGCCAGACGCAGGCGCTGGTCGTGGCAACGTTAGGCACGGCGGAAGACGTGCAGCGTCTCGACACGATCGACGATCCCGGCGAGACGACGAAGTCGTTCATGCTGCACTACAACTTCCCGCCGTTCTCGACCGGTGAAGTGCGACCGGTTCGGACGACGAGCCGTCGCGAGATCGGCCACGGCAACCTCGCCGAGCGAGCGCTCCAAGGCGTGCTGCCGGCGTTCGAGGAATTTCCGTACACGATTCGCATCGTGTCCGACGTTCTCGAGTCGAACGGTTCGTCCTCAATGGCGTCGGTGTGCGGTGGATCGCTGGCGCTGTTCGATGCCGGCGTGCCGACCCGCGCCCCGGTTGCGGGTGTCGCCATGGGGTTGATCAAGGAAGGCGACCGTTACGCCATCCTCACCGACATCCTTGGCACCGAGGATCACCTCGGCGACATGGACTTCAAGGTCGCGGGGACGGAGAACGGCATCACCTCGATTCAGATGGACATCAAGATCGAGGGCCTCGACCTGCAGATCATGCGCGAGGCGCTCGATCAGGCTCGCGAGGGACGAATGCATATCCTCGGCGAGATGAACACGGCGCTCGGCGCGCCGCGCCCGGAGCTGTCGCCGTATGCGCCGCGCATCGTCACGGTGCAGATCAACCCCGAGAAGATCGGCGATCTCATCGGCCCGAAGGGCAAGACGATCCGCGGCATTCAGGACGAGACGGGCGCCGAGATCTCCGTCGACGACTCCGGTACGGTCACGATCGCGGCAGTCGGTGGCGAAGCGATGGAGCGGGCTCGCCAGATGGTGCAGGCGATCACGCAGGAGCCCATCGTCGGCGAGGTGTACGAGGGTCTCGTGAAGAGCACGACGGCGTTCGGTGCGTTCGTCGAGATTCTCCCGGGTACGGAAGCGTTGCTCCACATCTCCGAGATGCGCCACGGGCGCACCGAGAAGACCGAGGATGTGGTGAAGAAGGGCGATCGCGTGAAGGTGAAGTTGATCGATCGCGACGAGCGCGGCCGCCTGCGCCTTTCGATGAAGGCACTGCAGCCCAAGCCCGAAGGCACCGCCGAGGGCGCCGGCAACGGTTCGGAGCCGCGTCGTGATCGTGGGGATCGCGGCGACCGTGGTTCGCGCGAGCCCGTTGTTGGCGCCGGAGCGGGCGAAGGTGGCGAGCCGTCCTTCTCCGCTCAGGGTGGCGGCGAAGGTGAAGGTGAAGGGGAAGGCGAGGAGTCGAGCAGCAGTGGAGAGCGCGGCGAGCGCGGTGACCGTCCACGACGTCCACGCGGGCGCGGTGGGCGAGGTGGCCGCGGAGGTCGCGACCGCGAGTGACCACGCGCGTCGATACGCGCCTCGCCCCGGCGCTGCGGCGCTCCACGCTACCGAATGGACTGACCGTGCTCTCGGAGACCATGCCGGGGGTGCGGTCGGTCGCATTTGGGGCGTGGGTGCGCTCGGCCTCGATTCACGAGGCGCGCGAGCGGATGGGCGTGTCGCACATGCTCGAGCACATGGTGTTCAAGGGCACGCGCAATCGGACGGCGAGGGACATTGCGCTCGCTCTCGAGGTGCTTGGCGGCTCGCTCGATGCGTACACGGCGCGCGAACACACCTCGTTTCAGGCTCGCGTTCTCGACGAGCACCTGCCACAGGCCGCGGACGTCATCGCCGATCTGATGTTTCGGCCGATGCTGCGCGCGGCTGACCTGTCCCTCGAGCGTAAGGTCGTGCTCGAGGAGATCAGCATGGTGGACGACACGCCCGACGACCTCGTGTTCGAGCTGCATAACGAGGCGTTGTGGGGCGCGCATCCGTACGGCTACTCGATTCTCGGCACGCGAGACACGGTGTCATCGCTGAGCGTGGGCGACCTTCGCGACCTGCACGAGCGCGCGTACCACCCGGAGCACATTGTGGTGTCGGTATCCGGTAACGTGGACCACGACCGGTTGCTGGATACGCTCCAGCACACTGGTTGGGAGAATGTGCCTCGTGGCGACACACCGGCGGCGGCCACACAGGCTCCAGTGGCGCGTCCTCCCGAGACGGTTCACGTCGAGCGCGACACCACGCAGACGCATCTCGTGTTTGGAGCGCCGGCGGTGTCGCATAGCGACCCGCGCCGGTATGCGATGTCGCTCGTGAGCATGTTGTTAGGCGGCGGGATGAGCTCCCGCCTGTTCCAGCGTGTCCGCGAGGAGCTCGGGCTCGCGTACGCGGTCTACACCTACCAGTCGTTTCACGCGGACGCCGGTGTGCACGGCGTGTACGTCGGAACGGCGCCAGGGACCGCGGCGGCGGCCGCGGACGCCATTCGCGCCGAGCTTCGGCTCCTGTCGGAGCGGGGCATTCCTGACGACGAGCTGGCGGCGGGCAAGAGCCAGCTCAAGGGCCAGATCACCCTGTCGCTCGAGAGCGTGTCGTCGCGGATGTATCGTGCGGCGGCGGTCGAGCTCTACAACGAGCCGTACAAGGCGCTGGACGAGTTGTTAGGCGAGATCGATCGCATCGACGGTGATTCGGTTGCGACGATCTGTCGCGAATTTTTCGCGCCCGAGAAGCACACGGTTTTGAGCCTCGGACCGGCCGAATCGGCGCGCTGACCACGACCCCCTACTACACGGCACGAACATGCGCATTGGAGTTCCGAAAGAGATCAAGACCAACGAGAACCGGATCGCTCTCGTCCCGGCTGGCGCCGAAACCCTGGTTGCTGCCGGCCACACCGTGATGGTCGAGCGTGGCGCGGGCGAGGGAAGCGGCTTCCCAGACTCGTTGTTCACCGACGTCGGTGCCAAGATCGGTCCGGATGCGGCGACGGTGTGGCGCGAGGCGGACATGATCATGAAGGTCAAGGAGCCGATCGAGCCCGAGTGGAAGCACATGAAGCGCGACCAGGTGATCTTCACCTATTTCCACTTCGCCGCTGACGAGCGCCTAACGCGTGCGCACATGGACTCCGGTGCGACCTGCATCGCGTATGAGACGGTGGAGCTGCCGTCGCGTGAGCTGCCGCTGCTGACGCCGATGTCGGAGGTGGCGGGGCGCATGGCCGTCCAGGAGGGCGCCAAATACCTCGAGAAGCTGTACGGCGGCCGTGGTGTGCTGCTCGGTGGCGTGCCGGGTGTGGCTCCGGCGAAGGTCGTGATTCTCGGCGGCGGCGTGGTCGGCATCAACGCCGCGAAGATGGCGGCGGGGCTCGGTGCGAAGGTGGTCGTGCTCGATATCTCGCTCGAGCGGCTTCGCTACCTGTCCGACGTCATGCCGGCCAACGTGCAGCTCATTCACTCGAACCGGCACAACATCCTCGAGCAGATCTCGTCCGCCGATCTGGTCGTCGGCGGTGTGCTGATCCCGGGCGCCAAGGCACCGAAGCTCGTGCGCCGCGATGACCTCAAGCGCATGCAGCCGGGCTCCGTCATCGTGGACGTCGCCATCGACCAGGGCGGATGCGTCGAGACCATCCACGCGACGACCCACGAGAATCCGACGTACGTGGTGGATGGCGTCATCCACTACGGCGTGGCCAACATGCCCGGCGGCGTGCCGCGGACGTCGACGCTCGCGCTGACCAACGCGACGTTCCCCTACGCGCTCAAGCTGGCGAACAAGGGGTGGAAGCAGGCGCTCCGTGACAGCCTGCCGCTGCTCAAGGGCCTGAATATTATCGCGGGCAAGGTTACGTATCCGGGCGTGGCAGAGGCGTTCGGCCTCGAATACTGCGACCCGGCTGCGTTCGTGTCGTGAGCCGCGTCCGCGTTCTCCGACTGGCCACCAATCTCGACCTGCCGCTTCCTTCGCGGCAGACCACCGGCTCGGCGGGGTTCGATCTGGCCTCCGCGGAGCCGGACTTCGTTCTGGCGCCGGGAGAGCGCCGATTGGTCTCTACCGGGTTGGCGGTGGAAATCCCGCCGGGGATCGAGGGCCAGGTGCGACCGCGGTCAGGGCTCGCGTTACGGCATGGGATCACGATGCCTAACGCTCCCGGCACGATCGACTCCGACTACCGAGGCGAGGTGCGGGTCATCCTGCAGAACCTCGGGGCCGAGCCGGTGACGATCGTGCGTGGCGATCGGATCGCGCAGCTGGTGTTCGCGCGGTACGAAACCCCGGAGCTGGTAGACGCAACGGAGCTCGAGCAGAGCCCGCGCGGGGCAGGCGGTTTCGGCAGCACCGGCGTCTGAATGA
>Ga0136846_1232762_pt1 | contig 14974 bp, 13 predicted proteins | sample HopSoiMetagenom2_FD_96841 | JGI IMG/M metagenome (GOLD analysis project Ga0136846, IMG submission 96841) | Grasslands soil microbial communities from Hopland, California, USA - 2 Assembly 2016 (version 4) | ecosystem: Environmental > Terrestrial > Soil > Grasslands | place: USA: Hopland...
TCCTCATGTGATCGCGGCTCTCGCGAATGGCAAAGATCCCGAGAAAGCGGCTGATTATTATCCGCCGATTGTTACCGGCCTTCGCGGCAGCCATGTGGGTTCCTTTGAAGTTGCTCATGCTGTCCGCGATGGCGGCTTTTGGAAGACGGCCCCAACCCCTATCGAGACCGGAGAGAAGTTTGATCTCGTGATTGTCGGCGGCGGTATCAGCGGTCTCTCGGCTGCGCATTTCTATCGCAAGCAAAATCCTAATGCCCGCGTCCTGATCATCGAAAACCACGACGATTTTGGCGGCCATGCCAAGCGAAATGAGTTTAACGTCGGCGGCTACAAACGCCTGGGCTTTGGGGGCACCTTCTCCATTGAAAGTCCAGCCCCTTACAGCGCCGTGGCCAAAGCGCTTGTCCAGGAACTCGGCATCGACGTAAGCGCTTTTCCGAAGTACTTCGCAAAAGGCTTTTACCGCTCTGAAGGTCTGCTGCCCAGTGTCTTTTTTGACAAGCAAACATTCGGCAGCGATGTTCTGGCTCTGGGCTCAACTCCATTTCAATCAGGTGAGACCGGAGACTCGAGCTTCACCAATTCAAGTGAAGCATGGAAAAACTTCCTGGATGCGGCTCCCCTTTCAGCCGCCGCCAAGCAGGACATGGAAATGCTTCGGCATGAGCGAAAAGACTATCTCCCCGGCCTCAGCTCAGACGAAAAGAAGTCAAAGCTGGCAAGGATCAGCTATGCGGATTACCTGACGCAAACCATTGGAGTCAGTCCTGAGATCGTGAAGCTGTATCAGGCTGCTCCTCAAGGATTGTTCGGCGTCGGCATAGATGCAATCGCGGCCCAGGACGCCTGGGGCCTCGGTTTTCTCGGCTTCGCCGGTTTGAACCTGACCCCCGGTCCAGGAAAGGGGATGAATCGCGATTGCATTCCCAATGAAGAGGCTGAGAAATATTTCTTCCACTTCCCGGACGGCAATGCGTCGATTGCGCGATTACTGGTGCGGCGCCTCATTCCGGATGCAATACCCGGAAGTTCTGCGACTGACGCGGTCACGGCGCGGGCGAACTACGCGAAACTCGACGACCAGTCCTCGCCGGTGCGCATCCGGCTGAACAGTACGGCGGTTCGCGTTCGCCACATCGGCGACAGTAGCAGCGCGAAGGAAGTTGAAATCACATATTCGCGTTTCGGCAAACTCTACAGTGTGCGGGCTCCTCACACGGTGCTTGCTTGCTGGAATATGGTCATTCCGTACATCTGCACCGAATTGCCGGAAACTCAGAAGCAAGCGCTGAGTTCGGCTGCGAAAGTTCCTCTGCTCTATACCAATGTTGTACTTCGTAACTGGACGTCCTTCAAAAAACTGGGTGTGAGTTCGGTGTACGCGCCCGGCTCCTATCACTCGGCCTTCACGCTCGATCTGCCGGTGAGCATTGGCGATTATCAATGCGCAAAATCTCCCGACGAACCCATTGTCATTCACATGATGAAGACGCCCTGCAAACCTGGGCTTCCCGCCCGCGACCAGCATCGTTTGGGACGCATTGAACTGTTCACCACAGATTTCGAAACCATCGAGCGCAAGATACGCGACCAGTTGGCGCGCACACTCAGCGCTGGCGGGTTTGACCCGGCTCGCGACATCGCTGACATCACTGTGAACCGCTGGCCCCACGGCTACGCGTACGAGTACAACTCGCTATGGGACAAGTTCTGGCTCGAAGGCGGTGAAACTCCGTGCGAAGTGGCACGCAAGCCCTTTGGAAAAATCGCAATCGCCAATGCTGATGCCGGCGCTTACGCCTATACGGATGGTGCGATGGATCAGGCCTGGAGGGCAGTGCAGGAGCTGGCAAAGTCGTAGAGGAGTTTGCAGTTTGTGGCGGCTTCGCCTTCAGTCATCGGACTCCTGCCCGGCATTCCTTGCCAGCTGTTCCGCCTTGTGCCTGGCATCGCTTGCTTTGATCGCGAGACCTTTTGCTGTGTACGCCTCAGCGAGGCCTGTCTCGATGTCCTCATAATCGCCGCTTAACTTCTGTTCGTTTGTGAATGACTCGATTGCGGCGTCCCACTGTTTTAGCTGGTTGTAACATTTACCAATCTCGTAATAAACACCTTCAGCCTGCGGGGATAACTGCAGGGCGATGTTGTACTCGTGAATCGCAGCCTCACAGTCGCCCATATTGCGGAGCGTCACGCCTAGGCCATAATGCGCGTCCACGACTTTCGGAGCGCGGGCGATCCACCCTTCAAAGAGCATCTTCGCGTCCGCCATCCGGTTCTCATTCAGGTAAGTCATTCCAAGTTCGTAAATCGCTTCTCCATTGTCGGGAGCAATATTCACGACCTGTTTCAACTCGGCTTCCGCCTCGGGGTATCTCCTCATATTGAAGTAGGCGTGCGCTAGCGCAAAATGAGCGCTCACCAGCCGCGGATTGCGTTGAACTATCTTCTGTAACTCTGTGATTGCCTGAGCGGTTTGATTTCGTCGAAGCAGGTCATTCGCCTTGTCAACGCGCATTTGAAGGCCGTGCGCTTGTTCGACCCAGAACCCTGCGCCGGCCACAACGGCAATACCGATAGCGACAATGCCGATCCGTATGCCAATCGCGCCGCGATGCGGCGCAGCCAGAGCGATCAGCGCTCCCAGAAACGCTCCTGTGACCAGACCGCCGATGTGGGCAGCATTATCGGTGCTGCTTGAGAACCCGCCCAAAACCAGGTTGTACCCGGCAAAGGCGAGAATTGAACGAAATGTCCCGGAAACAACTGTGCCTGGCGCCGAGAACTCGCCCAGGCGATAGGATGCAATCAGCGCGCCCGCTAATCCAAAGATCGCGCCCGAAGCGCCGGCGCTTACGCCGTAAGGACGCCACGCATCGCTTGCAAGGCTGCCTCCTACTCCCGATATCAGGTACACCGCGCCAAACATCCATGGCCCATAGAGCGATTCCGCAAGCGAGCCCAAACTCCAGAGGCACCACATGTTCAGCGCGATATGAACAATGCCGACGTGCAGAAACATGCTGGTGACCAGCCGCCACCACTCGCCAGAAAGCGTCAAACGCCCCGAATTGGCTCCCCAGTGGATCAGTTGCTGTGTTGTCGGATCTAGAACGGAAGACCCGGCCAGCACCATCCCGAGGAATACCGCTACATTAAGTCCAAAAATGGCTTGAGTGACCGGACGAGTGATACCGCCGCGCGCCCACGGCGCGGGCATTACTTGCTGAATGGCATCCTCAGCTACTTCCCCGCGCTGCGCTGCCTCATGTTGAACGCACCAGTTGCAGGTCTGCTTTCGAAATGAAAGCAGAGGCAATTGGCGGCCGCACTGAGCACACCTCGGCATTGTCAATCCGGGGGGAAGTAGTCAGCAGTTTGCCACAGTTATGAAGTTTTCAGGAAGCAAATCTCCAGGCCGTCGCCGGGCCTGAAATTGGGCCCAAGCAGTTAATGGATCGTCTTCGTCTTGCGCGACATGTAGTCCATCAGCAGATATTGCCCGAGCGTGTATGGAGTAGTGAAGTAGGCCTTGCCGCGGCACATTTCTGTGACCTTCTGCACGAACTGCACTAAGCCGTAGTCCGAAGCCAGCATGAAGGTGTTGATCATCACTCCAGCACGCTTGCACTTGGAAACTTCCTCAAGCGTTTGGCTCACCACGAGTGGATCAAGCCCGAATGCGTTTTTATAGATTCGTCCATCTTCGAGCGTCAGTGCCGAAGGTTTGCCGTCGGTGATCATGACAATTTGCTTCATGTCCTTGCGCTGGCGTTGCAGGATGCGCTGCGCCAGGCGAAGCCCTTCGCGTGTGTTGGTGTAGTAGGGCCCGACTTTCACACGTGCCAGTTGCGACAGCGGGATTTCCTCAGCCGAGTCGTGAAAAAGAATCAACGAAAGCGAATCGCCTGGATATTGCGTGCGCAGCAGATGCGAAAGCGCCATCGCGACTTTTTTGGCAGGGGTGAAGCGGTCCTCGCCGTACAGGATCATCGAATGCGAGCAGTCCAGCATGAGCACAGTTGCGCAGGAAGACTGGTATTCGCACTGATGCACTTGCAGATCTCGATACTCGATATTCAGCGGCAGCGACAATCCCTCGCGCTGAATGGCGCTTGAAAGTGTCGCAGTGATGTCAAGGTTCAACGTATCGCCGAACTCATATTGCCTTGATGATCCGCTGGCTTCGATTCCGGTCGCGAGATCACGCGTGTCATGGCGCCCGAAGCTCGATTTGCCCAGCGAACCCAGCAGATCGCGCAGGGTCTTGAAGCCGAGAAAATCCAGGCTCTTGTCGGTGATCTCAAAACGCGCCTGCTGTTGCGCGTCCCCGACTTGTCCACCAACGCTGGAGCGCTTGGCGGAATCGTGCGGCTGGTCAATGCTGATGTAGTCCTCTTGCTGCATGCGCTCGATCAGCTGCTCAACCAGTTCCTCAAGCGACCCTTGGGCCTGCATCTGCTGCAACTGCTCGCGCATTTCGTCGCTCAGCAAGTCGCCTTCCATGAGTGCCTGCTCGATGGCGCGGCGCAGCTCGTCGAGAGTTTGCTCCCCGTCGGGCTGATCGTAGTAGGAGAAATATTCCTGGAATCCGCTTTGCAATAGATAATCGGAAAGCGCGCTGAGCAGATCTTCCATGCTCATCTCACCCGCAGGATCGGGGACGTATTTGGTGTAACGGATGCGCTTCATAAAGGCACATGTCAGTTGTCAGTTCGAGATGCTATGACAACTGGCAATGAGCTGCTAGTTCAACGGCCTTCTCGGCCGGTACGGAATGTCTTCCCGCTCGAATGGCTTTTCGGCCACTCGCGGCTGCTTCTCTCCGGCCGTGAACACGCGTTCTTCATTGCGGCCGATGCGTTTGTGCGCATGCAGTCCTTCCAGCACAAACTCCGCCGCAGAAACCTGGGTCTCCACACCGTCCTTCGGGCCGACATTCACACGCGTGAGCTTGTCCATCAGCCCTTGAATGCCGCGCAGGGATTGCAGCACGTCAGCCGCAGCTGCGCCTTCAGCAACCTGCATCTCCCCGCCCAGATCAAACCACTGCACTACTTGCTGCATGTTGGCGCCGCTAAAATACTGGTCGTAGGTCTTGGCGATCGCGCTTCGGATCAGTTCCCGCCCAACGAAGTCTGCGCCTTTCATCTCACCTTCGTATTCCAGCTCCAGCTTGCCTGTAATCGCAGGAAGCGCGGCGTAGATGTCGCTGATGCGAGGCACAACTACTTTTTCGTCATGACGGATCGCGCGCCGCTCGGCGTTCGAAATTACATTTTCCATGCACGAGATTGGCAGACGTTGGCTCACCCCTGAACGCTTGTCAATTCTCTTATCCTCGCGCGCCCCAAACGCAATCCGCTCCACAACCTCCCGCACATACTTGGGGACCACCGCCTTATTGGCATCACGCGCGGCCCATGCCTCTTGGGCCGTAATCGTGATTCCTTCCTCCACCGTCGCCGGATAATGTGTACGAATCTCAGATCCGATGCGGTCCTTAAGTGGCGTGATGATCTTGCCTCGGGCAGTGTAATCCTCAGGATTGGCGCTGAAAACCAGCGCCAGATCCAGCGGCAGCCGCACCGGATAGCCTTTAATCTGGACGTCGCCTTCCTGCATGATGTTGAAGAGGCCGACCTGAATTTTGCCCGCCAGGTCCGGCAACTCGTTGATGGCAAAAATTCCCCGGTTCGCGCGAGGCAGCAGTCCGTAGTGCACCGTCAATTCGCTGGCAAGCTCATGGCCGCCGCGCGCCGCCTTAATGGGATCAATGTCCCCTATCAGGTCGGCGATCGTCACGTCAGGTGTCGCCAGTTTCTCTACGTACCGCTCTTCAGCCGTCAGAAATGCGATGGCGGTGCTTTCGCCGCATTCGGCGATCAGATCCTGGCAGCGGCGGCAAATCGGGTCGTAAGGATTGTCGTGAATCTCGCATCCCGCCACATACGGCATATGCGGATCGAGCAGGGAAGTGAGCGCGCGTAAAATCCTGCTCTTCGCCTGGCCCCGCAATCCGAGAAGGATGAAGTTGTGCCGCGACAGAATCGCATTGACGATTTGCGGCACCACGCTGTCGTCATAACCGACAATGCCAGGAAAAATCGAATCATCGCTGTGCCTGCGCAACCGCACAATCAGGTTATCGCGCAGCTCATCTTTCACTCGGCGGGTGCGAAGGACATCTTGAGAAAAGGGGCTTCGGCGCAGTTCGCCGAGCGTTCGAGGGAAACTCATCGAATCGGACTCCACAGAACCAACATCTATGGCGATTATACGCCGCTGGGAATCAGCGCTCGCTCGCTGCAGAAGAGTGATCCAGAGTTATTGTTCGCCGAACATCGGCACCTGCCGGACGTCATCAGATCCCCGCCGCTGGCGACGCGTGGCTCCAATCACGGCAAGGACGGTCAAAGACTCAAGAGAACCTCGCGGTACAAACAGGCGCTGCACATTCGATCTGAGATCGGGCGGATTAATGAGAAATCCTTCCGGAGTCGTGAGGCTAAGATCGTTGGGCATCAGTCCCTCGTGAATTTCGCCATCTTTGAATTTGATCCGTACCCACAAGCCTTCCGCGCGCGGACGCGTGGTGAACGTTTTACGTGACAATGAGTCCGTGTCCCCAAACTCCCGCACGAAGAACGCACACTTGATGTCGGAAAGCTCAATCGCAACCACGTTCCCGCTGGTATTAAGCAGTTCCAGTTTGCCGTCGCGAATGAAGTGTGAAGGCGAGACGTGTCCATTCACCGTGTCGCGATCAATTTTTCGGACGATTACCTTTTTGTGGGTCGAGGGCATGGGGCTGGTTCAATGCCTGATTCTCGCATTTCCTTGCGTAAAACATTGAGGTATCTGCCTTCATAGTAGCCAAAACAATAACGTTGTGGTATTTTTTGTACTTCGCTTGTCTCGCGAAATGAAACTAACCCGCTCATATAAAAGCACTTATAAATCAGGCTCTCTTGATTTCCACAGGCTGTGGAAATCCCTTCGTGTAGGCGGCGCATCATTTTGTGCGCTCGCCGGAGGGGCAGGTCGGTTGTAGGGCAGCATTTCAAGACCAAGAATGGCTGACTACATATACACAATGGAATTGCGGCTGACGCCGAACCAGCAGAAGGGCGTCACTCTCGTCCAGGAAGTGGCCCGGGCCGCGGGCATGAATATCTATCTGACCGGCGGGGCGGTTCGGGACATTATCAGCGGCTTCCCCATCCGCGACCTTGATTTCACTGTTCAAGGTAATCCCCTCAAGCTTCAAAAGGAACTGGAGCGGGCAGGGTCAATCATCGGCGGAGCGGATGATGACTTTGAGGTCGTTTATGTCACTTTGCCGGGCGGCGTGCGCGCCGAAATCAGCAGCGCTCGAATCGAGCGATACGAAAAAACCGGCAAGCCTCCGGTAATCACTCCCGCCACGATCATCGAAGATTTGCGGCGTCGCGACTTTACCGTGAACGCGATGGCGCTTTCCTTGAACCCGGGTTCGCGCGGCCTGCTGATGGACCCCTTCAATGGCGCGGCCGATATTGAAGCCAAGCTGGTTAGGATTCTTCACAACTACGCTTTTGTGGAAGATCCTTCCCGCCTGATTCGCGCTTCGCGATTCTCGGCGCGTTTTCAATGGCCTCTGGAAGAACGCACCCAGGCGCGCTACGACTCGGCAAAAGAAAACAATTACATCGAGTACATCAGCCACCGCTCTGTCGGATACGAAATCGAGCAACTGGCGTATGAAGACGATCCACTGAACGTCGTCCGGGTGCTGGAGAAGGAAGGCTGGCTGAAGGTTTTGAGTCCGCACTGGACAACAGCCAAAGTGGACGCAAACAGCCTTTCGGCGCTGATGAAGACGCGCCAGCAGATGGTCGATCTGGGATACGCGCCCGATCCCGCGCCCGCAGTCCTTGAATTTTTAACTGCTAAATTGACCGAGAAGGAGACCGCGGACATTCGCAAGATGATTCCCCGGCGTGACCTGGCGCAAGCCTGGCGCGACCTCGGCCTGCACTCGAAGGAACTGGCCAAACGACTTACCGGCAAAGAAGCTGCAACCCCGTCGCGTACATGGAAGCTGCTTTCCGGCGCTCGCCAGGACATGGTGTTGTATTTGGCCGTGACCTCCCGGCAGCAGGCGGTTGAGCAGAAGATCAAGAACTTTTTCACCAAGTGGCGTCAGGTCCAGCAGAAAATTCCCCTGCCGGAGATGACAGAGCTGCTCATTACGCCGCAATTGCCGGAGTATCCAAAGATTGCCGAGGAAGTATTCATGCTGTTGTTGGACGGCAAGCTGCGGTCGCACAACGAGATTCTGAAGTTCCTGAAGCCGCTCGCGCCGCCTCCGCCGCCACCACCTCCGCCGCCGAGGCGTGGACGAGGAGCAAAGGCCGCCGCCGCGGCTGCGCAATCTGCTCCGGCTACGCCAGCCGCCGCCGTAGGGAAGAAGAAGGGCAAGGGCGCTGCGCCCACGCCAGCCCCTCCAACCAAAGCTCCGGCTCCTGTAAAACCTGCGCCCGGAGCCCCGAACAAAAAGTCGGTGCCCGCAACTCCTGCTCCCAAACACCCGACCCCTGTCCGGACGAAGACAGCCGAGAAAGCTCCTCCCCCAAAGAAAGTCGCCGCAAAGCCTCACAAGTCTGCGAAGAAGAAGCACTAACATTGCCCCTGCTTGAGAAGCGATAAGCACGTAGTCCAACTAACAGCGGTTTAGCCCTTTCGGCGATAATGCTGAGGTGGGCGCTCCAGCCATATTTGGTCCGGAATTTTCGTCGCATGCCATGCGTGCGGAGAAACGCTCAGTGGCGATGAACTCTCTGATCGCCGCGTTTGCTATTACAGCTCTCAAGATAGTAGTCGGGCTAGGCACCGGCAGCCTGGGCATCATGTCGGAAGCAGCGCACTCCGGCCTTGATCTGATCGCAGCCGCCGTAACGCTCCTCTCGGTCCGAGTCTCGGACAAGCCTGCCGATGCTGACCATCAGTATGGCCACGGCAAAGTCGAAAACTTCTCTGCCTTCATCGAAACTGGCCTTCTGCTGCTGACCTGCGGCGTCATCGTGTACGAAGCCTGCAAGCGCTTGTTCTTCCATCATGTGGAGATCGAACCCACCTTCATTGCCTTTGCTGTGATGTTTGTATCGATGGCAGTCGACTTCTGGCGGTCGCGGGCGCTTGGGAAAATCGCCGCCAAATACGATAGTCAGGCGTTGCAGGCCGACGCTCTGCACTTTTCGACGGACATATGGTCGAGCGGAGTTGTGGCTCTTGGTCTGTTTCTGGTTTTAATCGGCCGGAAATTTGGAATTCCCTGGCTGGCCGAGGCCGACCCTGTCGCCGCGCTATTTGTCGGAGCAGTGATCATCCTGGTCAGTGCCCGGCTGGCACTCAAGACGGTGGACGCGTTGCTCGACACTGCTCCTGCCGGTGCCCGCAGCAAGATCATCAACGCCCTGCATGGAGTCGAAGGTCTGCTCGAGGTGGACCGCGTGCGTATTCGCCGCGCCGGCAATCGTTACTTCGCGGATGTATCAGTTGGCCTTGCTCGCAATGTGACTTTCCAGAAATCGGGGCAGGTGGCGGACGAAGTCACCCGCGCCGTTCACCACGTGCTGCCCAACACCGACGTTGTCGTCCACTCGATACCACGGGCCACGTCGGCAGAAAACATTTTCGATCGAGTGCGTGGCGTCGCCACCCGCCACAATGTCAATGTCCACGACGTGAGTATTCAGGATCTGGACGGGCGCTTGCATGTCGAACAGCACCTTGAAATGGACGAGCGCCTGCCGCTCAAAGATGCCCATGACCAGGTCACGGCTTTGGAAGAAGAAATCCGGCAGCAAGTACCCGAGATCGCTTCGATTCTTACCCACATTGAAAGTGAGCCCGCCACCATTGAGCAAGGTGGGCAGATGCAACGCGACGCGGAATTGGAAGCCCGTCTGAAAGCAGTCGCCCACGAATTTCCTGCAATTCTCGACATGCACGACATCGAAGTGAAGCGCGTTCGCGACCATCTCTATGTTTCATGCCACTGCACCTTTTCCGATGACTTGCCGCTTTCAAAGGTCCACGATGTTTCAACCGCGCTGGAAATCCGCTTCAAGCAGGAAGCGCCGGAGTTGTTTCGCGTGCTGATTCATCCTGAACCCAGTACCGATAACAGGAGATGAGTATGTACGTAGCCGCTGCAAAATGGACGGAGCAGTTGCAATTCAGCTGTACTGGAAATGCAGGATTCACTGTGCCCGTGGACGGTGAAAGCAAGAGTGCAAACAGCCCCACCGACCTTGTGTTGATGGCCCTCTGTGGCTGCACCGCCTACGACGTGGTTAGCATTCTTCAGAAAAAGCGTGAGCCATTTACCGCTGTTGAGGTCAGCGCACAGGCTGAGAAGTCCGCGGAGTCGCCACGCGTATATACAGAAATCAAGCTGCTGTACAAAGTCCGCGGAAAGGTTTCACACAAAGCCGTGGAGGATGCGGTCCGTTTGTCGGAAGAGAAATACTGCTCGGTTTCGATCATGCTCAGCAAGACCGCGAACATCGCTTACCGGATCGAACTGGATTCCTGAGACATGGCTGACGCGACCCCCGCCTTGGCGCCCAACAATCCCGAGCATGCTCTGCGCGGCTATATCTATATTGCCTGCTCTGCCGTTTTCTGGGGGATATCAGCCTCCCTCGGACGCGCCGCATTTACGGGAAGGCTTCTTCCCGCGTCCAACATTGCCCGCATCGATCCGCTTATCCTTTCCCAGGCGCGCACCACGTTTTCATTCCTGCTGGTCGGCTTGGGCCTTCTGTCTACGCGCGGGCCTCGGGCGCTGCGGTTGCCGTGGCTGGATGTCGCAAAACTCCTCCTGCTTGGACTGCTGGGGGTTGCGGCATCGAATTACTTTTACTATCTCGCCATTCAGCGGACCAACGTTGCTACCGCCATCATTGTCCAATACACCGCGCCCATCTGGGTCCTGCTTTACACCCTGGTGCGCAGGACTGAGAAGCCGACGCTTTCAAAGTTGATCTCGGTTTTGCTGGCCATCAGCGGCATCGCTCTGGTGATCGGACTCTTCGGACAAGGCAAGTTGCATCTCGATGAACTGGGTGTCGCGGCGGCCCTGATTGCGGCATTCTCGTTCGCCTATTACAACGTGGGCGGCCACTACATGCTTGCCCGATACGATCGCTGGATCGTCCTGCTCTACACCACCATGGCCGCGTCCCTGTTCTGGATTTGTGTGAATCCGCCTCAGAGAATCGCAGCCGCCCATTATTCGGCGGGCGCGTGGATTTTCCTGTTTACCTTTTCCGTGCTCTCGGTACTTGTACCCTTCACGTTGTACTTTGCCGGACTGCAACACCTTCAGCCGACCAAAGCCATCATTGCAAGTTGTCTCGAACCTGTGTTCACGGTGGTCATCGCTGCACTTGTTCTCCAGGAGGTAGTTCGCCCTTTGCAGGCGATAGGGATTGCCATGGTGCTTGCCTCCATCCTCGTTGTGCAACGTTCTGCCAACGACGTCGTTTGCTCAAGCATTGATCCGGTGGATTGAGTGGATCCTCGCATCCCGCGTGCTCGCCCCTGGCGGGTTAAACCTATAGTCGAGCGGATTTTCATGTAGCCCATCCTGTACTTCTGCTGAGAGCTTCTAGGCCGGACATCCGCTGATTTCTCTGTGCATCGAAAGCAGTGTTCGGGCCAACGGCCTGACTGACGGAGGTCAAACGATGAGTATTTTCACCATTCTGTTCATCATTCTCTTGATCGGCTGGATCCTGGGTTTCGGCGTTTTCCATGTGACCGGGGCGTTGATTCACATTCTGCTCGTAGTGGCGTTGATTTCGTTGGTACTGCATTTTGTTCGCGGCCCCAGGGCAGTCTGACGCGCTCAGGGTCGCTTACCCACAGCGGGGTGCTGCTACGACGGCACCTCGCACTCTTCACAATTCATCCTTCTGTTCTAACCCTCTTTCCTATCAGTAAGTTTGACATTCTTTTCGCACGTGACCCTTCAGCGTCACTTTGGTCATCTGTAGGCCCAGCGTAAGTTCACGTTATCTTCTAACTGGAGAACGATACGTGAAAACTGCGCGGTCTGTCATTTTGCTGATCAGTATTGCGGTTATGGCGGTGCCATGTTTCGCACATCACATGGCGGTCATTGTCTCCGAAAACAACGCAGTCGGAAGTCTGACTTCCGCACAGCTTGGAAAGATCTTTCGGGTCGAGATGAAGAAGTGGCCGGATGGCGCCGATATCGTCCTGGTCCTGCATCGCTCCTCCCCGGGAGAAAACACAACTTTGCAGCACCTTAACAAGATGTCCGGGGCACAGCTTCAGGCGTGGACCAGACAGCACAAACAACAACTGAAGTTCGCGGATTCCGATGAGGACGTGCTCAGCATTGTTCAGAGCACGCCCGGCTCAGTGGGACTGATTGACGTCCGCGCCATCAACGACAAAATAAAAGTGCTGCGCGTGGATGGAAAGCTGCCCATGGAAGAGGGCTACCTGTCGCACTAGAACGCCTGCGAGTTCGGCAAATAGTTCAAATAGCGCTCGGCTTGCTTGATATCTCTTCCAATCTGCTCTCGCAACGCTTCGACCGAGGCAAACTTAATCTCGTCCCTCAGGCGCGCCAGAAAAAACAATTCAATCCTGGTTTCCGCGGTTAGTTCCAACGGATGAAAATTCAATAAGTGCGCTTCAATCGCGAAGGACTCCGCGCCAAACGTCGGCCGATTACCGATATTTGTCACCGAGTCGAAACACTCTTGGCCCACTCGCGTTCGCGTAATGTACACGCCATCAGCAGGAACGAGCTCTTCGTATCGGCTCAGGTTGATGGTCGGCACGGTGTACTTCGAGCCGTAACCGCGGCCGCGGCCCGGCGTTGAAACAATGCTGAACGCTCTTCCGAGCAGCGGCCTGGCGCGGCTCACTTGCCCAGATCGAATCATCTCGCGGATTCGAGAACTCGAGACCGACTGCCGCCGCACCATCATCTCCGGATAAGCGACGACTTCAAACATCAGGTCCCGGCCCAACTCCGCCAGGAGCTTGATGTCGCCCGCGGCCTTGTGTCCAAAGCGAAAGTTATAGCCTTCGTGCACCTCGATTGCGCCAAGGCAGTCCCGCAAGATCTGCTGCACGAAATCCTGTGCTGAAAGCAGCGACATATCGCGTGCAAAGGGAAGCACGAGCGCCGCGTCGATTCCTGATCCTTCCAGCAACCGCAGCTTTTCCGGAGTAGGAGTGATCAGCTTCAGAGGAGCGTCCGGTCGCAGAATTCGCACTGGATGGGGCTCGAACGTGACCGCCACTGACCTGGCATCTCGCGCAGCCGCTCGTTTCACCAGTTCGCACAGCACTCGCGAATGAGCCCGGTGGACCCCATCAAAATTCCCGACGCTGACAACCGTTGGCCCAAACCCAGCAGGAACTTCCTCCAGCTTGTGAAATACCAGCATGTCAGATTTCAAACTCCAACTTCATGCCGTCATACGAGAGCTTTACGTTCTCGGGCAGCGCCGCATTGGTTTCTTCATGTGGCAGGTCGTGACAAATATGAGTGAAAAAGGCGCGGCGAGGCTTAAGCCGCTCCACCGTTTGCAGTGAATGCTCCACGGTGGAATGAGTCGGGTGCGGCTTGTAGCGCAATGCATCCAGAAACAGAATGTCCAGACCCTGCAACTTATCCATGGAGCTCTCGGGAATATCGCTGTGATCAGTGAGATAAGCGGCCGAACCGAAACGAAAACCGTAGATCTTCGCATCGCCATGGATCAATGTGATTGGCTCGAACGTCGCCCCAAATAGTTGGAGCAATCCATCGAGCGGCTTCAGTTCTACCTGTGGCAAGCCGCCAAACTTGTAATTCGCGTCGAAGATGTAGCGGAACATGTTTCGAATAAACTCCGCCGCATCCGGGTGTGCGTACAACGGCAGCCGTCCAGGCTTGTGCAGAAAGCTGATCGGGCGCAAGTCGTCTATTCCGAGCAGATGGTCCGCATGCGTATGCGTGTAAAGCACGGCATCAAGCCGGCAGATGTTCTCGCGAATGGCCTGCTCGCGAAAATCAGGAGTCGTATCGATGAGTACGGCACGCCCACCATACTCAATCAGCACCGACGGCCGTGTCCGCCGGTCGCGGGGATCACTGGAGTGGCAAACGGCGCAACCGCATCCGATGGTGGGCACGCCCATCGATGTGCCGCTTCCCAGCACCGTGAGCGTCGCCTTCATTTCGCGGCGGGTACCTTCTGAGGGCCTTTGGCAATTGCATTTGTGACTTCGACGTACGCCATGCGCAACTCGTACAACGCATTCTGAAGAAAGTTCTGCTCTTTCGCGGTCAGGTTGCCTTTGGTCTTTTCAGACAGCAAAGACAACGAATCAATTGTCTGCCGCGCCCCGATAAGGTCAAGCTGAGGCTGTCCACCCTGCTCCTGCATGAGTCCGAGCTGCAGCATGCCGGTCATGTAAATTGACGCAAGAAACCGCTCGAACGAGATTTCCAGCTCTTTGGCGGAATGGCCACTCAATTCCACCTGCCGGTCCATCTCTTCTGATGATTTCTGGTACGCGTCAGCCTGTTCCCTTTGTTCGTCGGCGCTCGGCGACGGAGGCAATGGGGATTCCTGCTTGCCTGCTTCTGCCGGGGCAGACGGCGCGGACGGCTGGGACGTCGATGTTTGTGACGGCGATGGGGATTGATCCTGCTCTTCGGGAACGTCGGCCCGCAATTCGCCATCAGCGGTAAATAACCGCCGGTCTGTAACTGTGAAGCTCGAGGTTTTTTTCTCAGCCATAAGTGTTTGCTCAATGTTGGCGGTTCGTACTGAGCGCATCCACGCTCAACGCCAGGATAATAAGACGAACTTAATGAAACGCTTCCGAAAACGGCAGCGACACGGGTTTGACCGTCGCACCCCCGGCGGTCAACGGCTCACCGGCTGCCAGA